>Ga0068871_100000491_pt1 | contig 27057 bp, 25 predicted proteins | sample KBSMisM72_FD_72750 | JGI IMG/M metagenome (GOLD analysis project Ga0068871, IMG submission 72750) | Miscanthus rhizosphere microbial communities from Kellogg Biological Station, Michigan, USA - KBS Miscanthus M7-2 | ecosystem: Host-associated > Plants > Roots > Rhizosphere > Soil ...
CGTTCACCAAAGCTGGTCGTGAGCCGTTGTCTTACATAGGTATTAACTCAGTAGGGTTGCGCAGAAGAGGCTACTCAGCTGCTACCATCAACGAGATACAGGAGATTTACCGTATTATCTTCCTGAAAAAATATAACGTAACCAAAGCGCTGGATATCATCGAAGCGGAATTTGCCCCAACTGTTGAGCGCGACGAGATCGTCAACTTTGTATCGAACTCGCAACGTGGTATTATGAAGGGATTCGGTATCTAGAGTTGGCAGTGTCTGGTTGGCAGTTTGCGGTTGGCAGTTCGCAAACCTGAAAATAAAAACTGCCTACTGCAAACTAATAACTGCAAACTGAAATGCAAATCACCCTCCAGAACATAGGCCGCCGTTTTAACCGCGACTGGATATTCAGGAACATCGACTACACTTTTACTTCGGGTGAAACTTATGCCGTACTCGGACCAAATGGTTCGGGTAAATCTACTTTATTGCAGGTTTTAAATGGCAGTCTCGCGCCTTCAACCGGTGACCTAAAGTTCTTTCTGAATGACGCCACGATTGAGATCGATACTGTTTTCAAGCAGGTGAGCCTTGCTGCACCTTACCTTGAACTGATCGAAGAGTTTACAATGGATGAAATGACAGACTTCCATTTTAAATTCAAATCCTATCGCTCCGGAATGAATAAAGATGCTGTGACCGATCTTCTTAATTTACAAGGCGGCCGGAATAAGATGATCAAATATTTCTCATCTGGAATGAAGCAACGTCTTAAATTAGCTTTGGCTTTTTGTTCGGATACGCCTATTCTGATGCTCGATGAACCAACCTCAAACCTGGATACACAAGGTGTGGACTGGTACCTTAATTTAGTTCAGCAATTTGCTGCGGATCGTCTTACCATTGTCTGCTCCAACCAATTGCATGAATACAGCTTTTGTAACCATCAATTGAATATTTCGGATTATAAGAAATAGATCTGTAACCAAATTTTATGCTTTCTTTAAAGAGAAAGTCAGCGGCATTGAATATTGAACTCTGACCGGCCTCCCATTTTGTATGCCTGGCTTAAACTTAGGACATAACTTAAGAACTCTCAATGCCTCTAGGCTGATTGCTTCGTCAGGAGATCGAAGAATATGCAAATCGGTTAAGCCGCCCTCTTTATCGACTACAAAAGACACTATAACTACACCTTCGATTTTGTTGTCTTTAGCTGATTTCGGATAAATAATAGTTTTACCAAGAAAACGATAAAACTCATTTATTCCGCCTGGAAAAGCTGGTTCAGACTCTACCGCGGTAAATACTTTATCAGACGGATTGGAATTGGGTGACAATGTATAAACAGGAATTGTATAGTGGTTTTGCGTAGATATCTCCAATATATTTACGACGCTATCATAATCTATCGTTAAACAGACAACTTGATTGTAGTTAACGTGTTTAAAATCATATATGGCAGGTCTCCATTTAGTATTCGCAAGTATCCTACTGGTTTCATCATCTAAACCATTGTTCTGCCCTTTTAATATTTCGACCTTTGAAACATTTCCAAAAGTATCTATTACCATGCTTGCAACCACATCTCCTTTAAAATTATCCTTTAGGCCATTGGGCATAATAAAACTTGACGAAATATAATTTTCAAAAGTAGTTTTGCCAATAAACAAAGGATATATCTCAAATTTAGAATCAGGGCGATTTATTATTTTTCTGGCTAGAACCGTATCTAAATTGCCTGAGTTTACGAAAGGACTTTTATTTTGCGATTTTGCAAAAACTGAAATGCTAACCACCAAACCAGTCAGCAAATATTGTTTTATCATATAATCTATTGTAATAAGGTTTAGCAAATATAAGGGAATTTATCACCCTTCATCACCCTGTGGCATATATTCCAGTTTACGCTGAAAATATTTATCCCAGCTATTTTGCTGCGCACGGTTGGTCATGTGTTGGGTATCTTCGTCGTAATCCTGGTTTAGCTGCTTGTATTTGGCATCGATACGATCAAATATCTGCTGGGCTTCGGACTGGTAATTGGAGCCGAAGACTGTCTTCCCTACTTCGCGTAATAACTCTTGTTGCTCCAGGTATGCGATAATATAATGGCCTTGTTCGTGTTTTAAAACTTCGGATAGCATTTCGGAAGATGTGATATTTCCCTTATCCATCCAGGAGCGGTCGCGGTTTACTTTCAGGTTGATATTAAAATATAGCTGGTAATAGCCGTTCCTTTTGTAAGCCTCGTACTTAAAATCAATACTACAATTAGTATAGGCTATCACACCCGAATTGCGGTGTGGATTCCCTCCGAAATCATTAATTGTAAGTAAACGATATGCCTGGGCATGAACCACTATTTTGCATGCGCAAAGTAAAGCTACGCATATCACCCTCCTAAATATCAACCTCATGTATTAAAGTAAAATTTTTACTTTTTGACTTTATCCTGGTGCAAAAGGTTTAAAGCCATTACTTCTTTCATGGTACGCTCCATCCCTTCTGTGGAACCATCCAAAAAGATCACATTACCCTGCGAATGCTCTGCAAAATGCTTAACGGATTCCGTCCACATTGTAAACAGGATCACCGAGGTATCCATATGTGCCGATTCCATCTGTTTTGCAGCAGCGGTCATCCCCTTGGCCACTTCCTCGCGGAACAAGGCTATACCCTGACCTCGCAACTGTGCAGCCTGCCTTTCAGCTTCAGCGGCAATCTTTATCGCATTGCCTTCTGCTTCCGCAGCTTTTGTTTTGGTGATCAATAAGGCCTGACCCTCATTCTCAGCAGCAGCCTTCAGGTTGTTCGATGCCACTACCTGGCTCATCGATTTCATTACAGCGTCATCAAAAGTGATGTCGTTCAATTGCAGATCCTGCAGATGATAGCCCCATGTTTCCAGTATATTATCCAGTTGCTCCTTTACGTGTTCTACGATATCTTTTCGCAGTATCAGTACGTCAGCCTGCTTTTTGGTAGCCACATACGCCCTTATCGATCCCTCAATAGTACGTATCAGTGCCTGCATCAGGTTACGTTCGTCAACGAATTTAAATGCTACATTTTTGATGGTCTCCTCGCCCTGGTCGAGCACGGAATAAAGCAGCATCGCCTTAAAGTAAACATTGGCCTGATCCAGCGTCACAGCCTGAAATTCAAGCTCAACAGAACGGTTCTGTATAGATATACGGGAGTAGATTTGCTCTATTAACGGCAATTTCAGATTAAGGCCCGGTTTGAGTATACGACGGTACTTACCAAATACCGTAACAACGGCAATAGTGCCTTGTTTTACAGTCACAAATGATGAGAAGAATACAATAACCGCGAAAAAAGCGATAATGTAAAATGTTATTTGAGCAGCCATATTTAAGGTTTTTGTGTAACTAAATATAGGTTTTTATTTTTTGGTGCGCTATTTGTTTTTCTTATTTAACATTAAGTAAAGAAACATTAAAGCCATGAACTTGAAACGCACCTTCGGCGCCATATTGACCGTACTGGGAATCATTGGGTTGATTTACACAGGCGCTAACATCATCGATCATACGGCCCATTTCACCACTCTTGCCGTGGTAGGAATTATTTCGATATTATTTTTCTTTTCGGGGATTAGTTTGGTAAGGACTACGGCGGATAAGGCGTAGGGGGGGACCATAAATCAATTCCCTCCTTGGGGAGGGGTGCGATTGTATGTATAGTGGCAGGGAGGGGTTTCTGCTCTATTCATTAATTACTAGTCACATACATGCATGGCGTAGAAATCCCTATCTTCCCTTCCCCGAGGAAGGAATCGCACTTGCCCAGCCCTTTATATTTTAATCATTCAAACTAACCTGTCCGTCCTCATCTATGTTTAGCCCCGATTCCGGGAAATCAATTTCGGTGAGGGTTTTGATACGTTGTACAACGCGGTTATTGGTGTCACGGGATAGGCCTCTTTCGTGGGTTTGACGGAAGGCTATGATATTCCCGTTCAGGAATTCCCCTTTTTTGTTCAGGTATACTTTTAACAACGGTGCCATGCCACACACACCCGATACACTCACGCTTTTATAGGTGCAAAAATTACCAAGGCTGTAGGCAATCAATCTGCCTTTATAGGTTTCCATTGCACGGCTTACATGCGGACCGTTGCCCAACACGATATCGGCACCTGCATCAACTGCATTGTGAGCGAACTGATGTACGTCACCACGCCTGGCATTCAGGTAGGATTCCATCTTGAAAGGCACGTGCTCATATTGCGCACCTTCGGCACCGCCGTGAAAGGATACGATCACTACATCACATCGCTGTTTAAGATTGCTGATGATGCGCCTTTGCCTAACCGAATCTAATAGCTGCACCGTGCGTGCGTTAGGTGAAAATGCACAAAAGCCATACTTCACCCCATTGCGCTGAAATATGGTTACCGGGCAGGTTTCCAGTCCGGCATAATGGATACCGTTATCAGCCAATGTTTTGGTTGTACTTACACAGCCTTTATTGTCAAAATCAGTAATGTGATTGTTGGCTACACTGAGAAGATTAAAACCTGCATCTTTCAATATCCTGCCATATTGTGTTGGCATGCGGAACAGGTAGCCGGTTTCGAGTTTCTTTTTAAAGGAAGATGGCATGCCCGAATCCAGCAATGTTCCTTCCAGGTTGCCGAATACCACATCTGCCCCTTCAAAATATTTTTGTGCTGATCTGAAACTGCTCTTTGCGCTGTCTGATGGTAATTTGCTACTATCGGGATAGGATGATCCCAGCATAATGTCGCCTACTGCGGCTATACAGATGGTATCGCGCAGACTATCGCGCTTTAACCTCGGGGCGTCTGACTTCCTGGGTTTGGTTTTATGATTTACGGCCGTACTATTGGCCATAGACGATGCCTGCTCGCAGCTTTGTGCCAGCGTCATCAGCATAAACCCCATAAAAACCCAACCAAAAAATCGCATTATCAAAAAAAAATCCTTCCGGTTAAGAAAGGATTTCAATATATGTAAAAATCTTTATTGTTTGTCGTCAGTGACTGCCGGATCGCCGGTGCCCACATTCGTTGTGCCATCCGGTGACGCTTCCAATTCTTTCTTGAACACATCCAGCAAACGACCGCCTTTATAGAAATAGCGGTTATAATAACCATCCTCCAAACTGCTGATAGCTACACCGCGTGATGAAGCATGAGCAAATTTTCCATCGCCTAAATAAATACCAACGTGGCTAATGCTGCGGCTGTGAATCTTGAAGAAAACCAGGTCGCCCTGCTGCAAATCGTCTTTGCTTACTGGATTAACCATGCTGAAAATATCACGCGAATTGCGTTTGATAGTCAGATTAAAAACTTTGCTGTACAATTCTTTTGTAAAAGCCGAGCAATCAATGCCTTTGCGCGAGTCGCCGCCAAAATGGTAAGGGGTACCTACCCAGTCGTATACGAATTGAAAAAGCTTGATATTGGAGGTTGTTGACACTGCAACACCCATTATTTGAGAGAAATATTCTTTGATCAGACCATCCTGCTCTTCGCTGGGCTTCTCCTGGGTTTGGGCCGTACTTGTTTTTGTTTGTGCCTGAGAAGCAATTACACTCATACACAATACAATAGCTAGGATAATTTTCTTCATTTAATCATTAGTCGTTGTTGTACACAGGGGGCAACAAGTGCTATTTTTTCCGAGTTATTAACATTCGGTGACGTGCAAAACTATCGGAATTTTTGATAATTACAAATTAATGACACCTTTTTTTCAATTCTCGTAATCGTCTTATACGTATAAATTTTCCTTTTAGTTACGACATTAAGTAATTTAACTAATTGTTTAACAATCAAATAGGTATATATTAGTGTAATTTTTACGCTTTAATAAATTCTTCACAACAAATTCGTTGCAGTTTCGATTTTTTCAAGGATATAATTAGATTTGCGCTTCTCAATAGAAAGAGATCGTTTTACAGATGAGTTCAATCGAAATAAATAAAGACACCTACCTGATGTGGTACGAAGCTATGCTGCTGATGCGTAGGTTCGAAGAGAAATCTGGCCAGTTATATGGTCAGCAAAAAATTCGTGGATTTTGTCACCTGTACATTGGCCAGGAAGCTGTGCTTGCGGGAGCCATGTCGGTACTGAAGCCCGAGGATAGTTTGATCACCGCGTATCGCGACCACGCCCATGCTATTGCCAAAGGCGTATCGTCAAACTCGATAATGGCTGAACTTTATGGCAAGGCTACGGGCTGCTCCAAAGGCAAGGGTGGTTCCATGCACATGTTTGATAAGGAAAAACACTTTTACGGTGGCCACGGTATCGTAGGCGGTCAGATCCCACTGGGAGCTGGTATCGCTTTTGCCGAAAAATATAAAGGCACCGAATTTGTGAACGTTGCTTACATGGGCGATGGCGCTGTTCGCCAGGGTGCTTTAAACGAGACCTTTAATATGGCTGCTTTATGGAAACTGCCCGTAATATTTGTTTGTGAAAACAATGGTTACGCTATGGGTACTTCGGTAGAGCGTACCACTATCCAGACCGACATCTACAAATTAGGTTTACCTTACGGTATACCTTCGTCACCTGTTGACGGTATGGATCCGGTTGCGGTACACAATGCGATGGACGAAGCCGTTCAGCGTGCTCGTGCCGGCGAAGGCCCGACCTTCCTGGAGATGCGTACCTATCGTTATAAAGGTCACTCTATGTCTGATCCTCAGAAATACCGTACCAAAGAAGAGTTGGAAAGCTACAAAGCAAAAGACCCTATTGACGCGGTAAGAGCTACCATCCTGGAGAAGAAATATGCTGACGAAGCATGGTTTGACCAAATGGATGAAAAGATAAAGGCTGAAGTTGACGAGTCTGTAAGATTTGCAGAAGAGTCGCCATGGCCTGAGGCTTCTGAACTATACACTGATGTGTATGTTGAGCCGAACTATCCTTTTATAAGGGACTAATATTATCTAATCTAAAAAACACTATACAACTAATAGTATGGCCGAAGTAGTAAAAATGCCAAAAATGAGCGATACCATGACCGAAGGGGTATTGGCTAAATGGCATAAAAAAGTGGGCGACAAAGTAAAATCGGGCGACGTATTGGCCGAGATAGAAACCGACAAAGCAACGATGGATTTTGAATCGTACCAGGACGGCACCTTATTATATATAGGCGTTGAAGAAGGTAAAGCTGTTCCGGTTGATGCTGTGATAGGTGTGATAGGAAAGGAAGGCGAGGATTACAAATCAGTCCTTGATGGTGCAAGCGCTCCCGCTGCTGCCCCTGCCGAAGAGAAGAAAGAAGCTTCACCGGTAGTGGAAGATAAAAAACCTGCTGCTACTGCTGCGCCAAAAGTTGATACTTCAAAAATCCCTGCCACTGTTATCCGCATGCCTTTGCTGAGCGATACCATGACAGAGGGTGTGATACAGAAATGGAACTTTAAAGTAGGCGATAAAGTAAAGGCTGATGACTCGCTGGCCGACGTGGAAACCGACAAGGCTACCATGGAGGTTGTAGGTTACGAAGCCGGTACCTTATTATATATAGGTGTAAAAGAAGGCGAAGCCGCCCTTGTAAATGGCATCATTGCTATTGTAGGTAAAGAAGGCACTGATATTACTCCTTTGCTGCAAGGCGGAGGGGGCGAGGCGCAAGGCGGTCAGGCTGAACAATCAGCACCTGCTGCCGAAGCTGCACCTGCTGAAACCACTTCAACTAATACAACTGATACAACCTCTTCAACCAGCGACGACAGCCGTGTAAAAGCCTCTCCACTCGCACGTAAGATAGCCCGCGAAAAAGGCATCAACCTGAATGATGTAAAAGGCACTGCCGAAGGCGGCCGTATCATCAAGAAGGATGTGGAAGACTTTACGCCATCTGCTAAACCGGCGGCTGCCGCTGCAACAAGCGCTCCTGCTGCTGCCGAAGCTCCAAAAGCCGAAAAAGCAGTGGTGATACCTCAATACGTTGGCCAGGAGAAATATACTGATAAGCCGCTTACCCAGATGCGTAAAACCATCACCCGCCGCTTGTCTGAAAGCTTTGTGATACCACACTTCTACCTTACTATTTCTGTTGATATGGACCAGGCTGTTGCCGCCCGTACCAAAATGAACGAGGTAGCGCCGGTGAAACTGTCGTTTAACGACCTGGTATTGAAAGCCTGCGCTGTAGCCCTTAAACAACACCCTGTGGTGAACTCATCATGGATGGGCGAAAGCATCCGCAGCAACGAGCACGTGAATATTGGCGTAGCCGTAGCGGTTGACGAAGGCCTGTTGGTACCTGTGGTTCGTTTTGCGGATGGCAAATCACTTTCGCAGATATCTGCCGAGGTGAAAGACTTCGCCGGTCGTGCGAAAGCTAAGAAGCTGCAACTGCCGGAGATGGAAGGCTCAACCTTCACCATCTCTAACCTGGGCATGTTCGGCATCGATGAGTTTACCGCCATCATCAACCCTCCGGGAGCCTGCATACTGGCCGTTAGCGGCATACAGCAGATACCAGTGGTAAAGAACGGCGCCGTAGTACCTGGCAACGTAATGAAACTAACCCTCACCTGCGACCACCGCGTAGTTGACGGCGCAACAGGCGCAGCCTTCCTGCAAACGCTGAAAGGGTTGCTTGAGGAACCGGTACGTATACTGATCTAAGAGCCAAGATTCAAGAATCAAGATATAAAGCGATGGGTTAATAGCCTGTCGCTTTTTTTGTTTTCCCCTTTCCGTCATTGCGAGGCGCAAGGCGGGCAGTGTGCGCCGCGCAACGAAGCAATCCCAAACTGCACAGGGCGAAGGGAAAGGTGTAGACCCTGCATGGCCGCTCTGCTAATCGGGGATTATTGATTTGTGCTTTTGTTTTCTAATGGTATCAATGAGCGCCCGTTGGTCGGTTGCTTCGTCGCTCACTCCTCGCAATGACGGTTCTTTTTTATATTTTGCAAAATGGTATTTCAAAGAGGCGGTTGCGTTTATATTATGACTAATAAGACTCATAGCGTTTTGTACGTAGGTGTTACTTCCGATATTCTTGGCAGGGTATGGGATCATAAGAATAAAACGCACCCAAATAGTTTTACTGCAAAGTGCAATTGTAATAAGCTGGTTTATTATGAGTTTTATCCACGCATCGAAGAAGCTATCGCAGCAGAAAAAACTATAAAGGGTGGTAGTAGAGATCGAAAAATTCAGCTTATTAATTCTATAAATCCAAAGTGGGATGACCTGTATGATATACTTATAAACGAATGATTCTATAAAAACCGCGTCATTGCGAGGAACGAAGCAATCGCGAACTGTACAGGGCGAAGAGGAGGGTGTAGACCCTGCATAGCCGCTCTGCTAATCGGGGATTGCTTCGTCGCTCACTCCTCGCAATGACGGTTTATCCAAACAAATCATCCCTCTCCATTGTACCATTAAAAAAATCAACCAATTATGAAATGGTTTGGCGGTCGCGAGAGCGACGACGTTGAAGAAGGCAGCAGTCGCGGCGGTGGTCGCGGACTGGTGTTTGGCGGGGGTATTTTGGGTGTGATCGGTGTGCTGATCTACCTCATCACCGGGGTTAACCCATCGCAATTGCTGAGCGGGCAGGGCGATTCCTCGCAGCAAAACAATACACAACCTGTGAGCGGTCCCGAAAGTGATGCCAGGAAATTTTCGCGCGTGGTGTTTGAGGGTACCACCCTGGTGTGGGACAGCCTGTTCAGAGCCATGGGCCAAACCTACACGCATCCTATATTGCACTTTTACACCGGGCAAGTTGATGCAGGCTGCGGATTTGCGACTGCCGCCACCGGACCGTTTTACTGTCCTGCCGATAGCCGCGTGTATCTCGACCTTTCTTTTTTTGATGAGCTGCAAAACCGTTTCCAGGCACCCGGCGAAGCGGCAGAAGCCTATGTGATAGCGCACGAGGTGGGCCATCATGTGCAGAACCTGTTGGGCGTATCAGACAAGATGGACCGTGCACGCGGTCAGCTCAGTGAGCGGGAGTACAACAAGCTATCGGTTAAGCTGGAGTTGCAGGCCGATTTTTATGCCGGCCTGTGGGCGCATTACGAAGCGCTGAACCACCATAACAACATCGTAATAGAGCGCGCCGACATCGACTCGGCCCTGAACGCCGCCCACCAGATAGGCGACGACCGCCTGCAAAAGAAATACCAGGGCCGCGTAAGCCCCGACAGCTTTACCCACGGCAGCAGCGCCCAGCGCATGTACTGGTTCAAAAAAGGTTACGACACGGGCGATATGCGACAGGGGAATACTTTTGCGAATGAGGTGTTGGAGTGAGGGGGAATTTGATTTCGGAAGTCGGAATTTTGATTGCGGAATTAGAATTTTAGAGTTTAGAAATTAGGATTTTAAATTTTATAAATAAAGCGATGGGTTAAGAGCCTGTCGCTTTTTTGTTTTGAAACGAGAGTGAAAGGGATGTCACATTGAGACGTTCGAAGTGCGGTGCGTGGGGCTAAGATCAGGGTAATTTCCTGATGCATAGCGAAAACGCAATAATTTTCTTAATAATTTCATGAAATTGTTTACGTTGTTGAATTATCGACTGATTCTACAATAATCTCTTTATAAATACATGCTAACCAGTTAAGAAAACAGTCGTTAATGCACCGAAAGAAAAAATCAGGATCTTTGAGGTCAGAACTGTGAATATTTCTTTGCCACCCGCCTATAGCAAAATGGAAATATCGATTCCTAGTATTTTTAAATAAAGCGATAAGCTTAGAGTTTTCTATAGATAAAGTGAAGGTTAGAGGATCTGCAAGTAACCAGTCAGCAGGCTTCATGAGCGAATAAAATATATCATAACAATTCGTTGAAACAATACTGTCGGAAGAAGAAAAGTCGAAAACAGTACTGTAACCAAGGTAGGGTTTTCCTCTAAAAAGGTTGCCAATAAATTTCTCAAAAAATTTAATTTCACTGGTTTTATCATCCACAAAGTATTCTTTCAATGCGTTGAAACTTCCAGCAAAGTTTCCATAATTTGACGCATGAATTAGCGGAAAACTGTAAGAAACAAACTCTAATATTCTATATAAATTAACGAAGGCTGATTGATTTTGCTTATTATTTGTATAAAAAAAATAGAATGTAAGTTCATTAAGTAGATTGTTATAGAAGTTTATATTTCTGCCATAAAATTTTTTTGAATACTTCGAATATTGTTCAAATTTGAATGGGTCAAGAGTTTCCCTTATTTGTTTAGTGGACTTACGTGTGACCAACACTTTAGGGAACTCAAAAAAGTTATGATTTAAACGTATTCTCGAACTATCCTTTTTAATCTCAATATCTATGGTTGAGGTCAATAATCTGATAACTAAAATATCGTAAGTTGTAGAATTAGACACTCGAAAATATGAAGGTAACGCCGATAAATATCTACCAGGAATAGCTTCTTTGAACTTGAACAAGTGAAGACTCATCTTATAATTGATCAGCAAGTATTAGTGTTAACTCATCTGAGTCTTTGTTACTTAATTCGGTAATATTTGATATAAAATAAGCAGATAATCTTCTTCTTTCTCTGCTTAACTTAATTTTCGAAACATTTATATTTCTAAATGCAGTTTCAAAATTATTTAATAAATCCTCTAGTTCTTCAATAGTATAAGATACAACAGCTTTATAGGATACTCTTATTCCCACGCAAAACCCAATAAAATTATTTCCGTTTTTTAGCCATTCATTAAGCTTTTCGGATTTGCATAATTTATCTATTAATTGCAATACTTTACTAAAATCAATTTCCTCGTCTGTTATTCGCGATTCAATTATTTTTCTTGCAACTAATTCATCTAACTTATCTTCAATGATTTTTTTATTGTCAAGATTAGTAGAATTACTTAAAAACGAAATATATCCATTTAAAATGTCAGCTTTTTTAAAAGACACAGGATACTTTTTATCCATCGCGTCCTTTTCAGTAAGAATTTTGAATGAATAATCATCAAAATTGTACATGCTATCAGCAAGTATTTCAATTTGATGCCTAGCAGTCATTGGTTTTTGACCATTATTTAAGGTGACCATCCGGTATAAAAGATTATCCCTAGACGGGCAAAAAATAATATTCAAATACATAAACTTTGCTCGATTTAAAGTATTGCTAGGATTAGTTGCAACCCTTTTCAAAGTATTTAATCTTTGAATTCCATCTAAAATAAAGCCCTTTTCGATGTTTTTATGAATATAGTCCTTTAAGTAATCTAAATTAGGTAAATCGTTTGCATGAGATGGTTCAATAAAGGCAAGAGTAATAGCGGGCGTTATACAGCCATCTTGAAAATCAATTTCAAGCCTTTTATAAAAATTCTCATTTTGGAATTTCCGTTGAATATCTAACTGGTCGATAAGATTTATTAAATTATCAAGGGCTTGCTAACCTGATAGAGAGAACGCCTGGCTCCGTCGCGTATAAACTTGTAAATTTCGCCAGCCTTGATCCCCGGTTAAAACAGAAAGGCATGGTCAATTCCAGCAAACTCGATAAGACGGTATGGCAGGAATATATGGAGCATTGGGATGATGTTTACATTGAAAGTGAAAAGCTCCGCGCATCGAAGAAACACACCACAATAGAAAAACTTTATGATGTAAATCTGGACGACTATAAAGAAGTTGAAGGGAAAGAAGTACAGCGATTAGTCAAAGTCAGAGTGAACCAATCGATATTTAGAGAAGTAGTACTTTCCAACTTTGATAATAAGTGCTGCATTACCGGTATTAATATGGTTGATCTGATAGTCGCCAATAACCGTTACTGATGATTTGAAGATTAAAGTATCTTCCAAGTTCTATCAGAATAGGGATATCGAAAGCATTAAACAGAACTTCATTGATATTGACGGCAAATCCCTCATCCCACCAAAAAAATTCTATCCCGATTCGGACTTTTTAAAAATGCATAATGAAAGGTTTGCAGGATAAGTTCACTTATATCCGATTGACAACCCAAGCTAGTCTCCCTATTTTGGCTTAATGCCGAATATCAAATTCAATTACCTCTATCGCGATGGTGCGAACTATAAGAAATTCAACTCGATAATTTTTGAGAACAGCGGATACATCGGTTTAGAAGATTTAGAAGCGCTCATTCAATCGAAACTGATCTATGGCGAATGGTTCTATGCCGATCAATGGAAAGTGCCTGAAATATTTCTGGACACTTTTGATTTTAAAATCGATCCAACGTGGCATGAATTTGAATCGGTTGAGTACTGTGATGAACCGACTAATTCAACTTTTACTTTGGCTGAGTTTGTCGGAATTTTGAGGAGCTTGTGACCTGGCACGTCCGCTCTGTATAGCATGCGATTGCTTCTTCACCCCGCAGGCCGTTCATCGCAATGACACGGTGGAGAAGACTGCGTGAAGGATTGAAACGGATACCGGCTTGTGCGTAACGCTTGCAGGCGTATGAGTGTAAAGCCTGACCCGATGATTGATCGGAGGCACGCCCAAATTTTTTCAACAGTGTATAAATAATTACTTTTCTTTGGCGATTTTAATCCTATGAGAACAAAATTCATAGAATCGGAATTATGGATCAAAGCCCAAGACTTTGCTAATGAGCTAACAAGTCATAATGTGATTGAGAAAGATTTAACCAATCAAACTCAGATATCGCAGGAACATGTGGACAACAATAAGGCCGTGCGCAATATTCTACTTCAACGCGGCGTAAACCCGGAAGCTTACCACCTGCAGAAGACGTAAAGAAATTAGAAAGACGCCTGGAAAGCGACGAGAAAAAGGCATCTAAAGGGTCGAAATAAAACAAACTGTAGATATTTGTCAAAGAACAGCTTTATCATCTTCACAAATGATGTGATGTTGCCGTTACTTACAAATTTAGGGCAATAGATAGGTTAAAGTGGTGACAGGGTTTTGTCAGTACTTTCAGTCTCTTAAACTATGTCATTGCGAGGTACGAAGCAATCGCGAACTGTACAGGGCGGCTCTGCATAGTCTGCGATTGCTTCTCCGCCTTTGGGCGGATCGCAATGACATAGTTTATTATTGTGGGACTATACAGGGTGAATATGCAAGGCGGCTCTGTATAGCATGCGATTGCCGCACTGCGTTCGCAATGACAATACAGTATTACTCTCCCGCCGTTTTCAAATACGCCGCTAACCGCATTACTGCTGCGGCGACTACGCTTATTTGCTGTTGTGCTTCGGGCCAGTTGCGCTGCTCTATGGCTTCGCGGATGCCGGGGAGGGTTTTTACGCCGTAGCCGGTATAAAAGCCCGGTGCATAAAGCGTGTGCTTATACCATGGCCTGCGCGGCAAGCCGTCGGCATCCAGCAATTCCTGCTCGGCGTGGTATAATGCGCGGTTCAGCTTATCGTGGTTGATATCTGTTTGGGATTGCTTTTGCCAGTCTGCGGCCAGTTTATCGGCATTTTTTTTAAGGCTGTCCAGTGCGGTTTTTAATGCGGTAAAATTCAATGCGGGCACGGTATCCTTTACCGCCGGCGAATGCAAATGTTTGGTTGGGTCGGCAGCCAGCGTGTAGTCATTGGCTTTTATCAGCGCGTTATCTATTGCCGTACTTTCGCGCATGTTTTTGGTGAGATCTGTCAGCTCAGTGGTAAAGCGGTCGATAGTGGCGTGCAGGTTCCTGAAATCAAATGGCAATAGCTCGGCATTGGCCATTCGTAATACAGCATGCCCGGCAGTTTGCGCCAGGGTTACCCCATATTTAAAATCGGGATCTTTAAAGCGGTGGTAATCATCATAGCTGTCATAAATGGAATGGTAGTCGCCACCACTGCTTTCGCCGCCATAAGCCAGGTCCAGCGTCGGTACCCCGAGGTGCTGGAGGAACGATGAAAAATCCGACCCCGAGCCTAACGACTCCAGCCTGCGGCCCTTGCGTTCAAACAATTCCTTTTTTTCTTTGGCAGATGGGGCATTGGTCAGCTCCGAAGCCTTTTGCCTGTCGAACACGCTCACGTTTGTTTGCGGATCGGTCACATTTTGGGCTATTTCGTCCATAAAGGGCTCTAACGCCTGCGAACCGCCTTCACTCAAAAACCCGCGACCGTTATCGTCTGAGTTGATATACACTACTGCTTTTTGCTGCAGCTCCTTATCGTGCCTTTCGGCAAATTCTGTGGAGCCTATCAGGCCCGGTTCTTCGCCATCCCATGAGCAGTAAACAATGGTACGCTTTGGCCGCCACCCGGTTTTAAGCAGATCGCCCAGCGCCTTTGCCTCATCCAGCATAGCCGATTGACCGCTGATGGGGTCGCTGGCGCCATTTACCCAGGCATCGTGGTGATTGCCGCGCATTACCCATTCATTAGGGTACTTTGAACCTTTAATGGTGGCGATGACGTCATAGGCGGGAACCATGTCCCAATTGAACTCCATTTTTAAATGAACTACTGCCTTACCCGGCCCTAGGTGATAGGTAATGGGCAGGCTGCCGCTCCAGTCGCCGGTAGCAACGGGACCATCCAGCGCGGCCAGCAGAGGCTGTGCATCGTGGTAGCTGATGGGCAATACGGGTATTTTCATGATCGTAGCGGCATCCTTCCGGTCAATCCGTTTAGCATCTTTGACAGCACCAACACCGGGTGTTAGCGGATCGCCGGGATAAACCACCATATCCATCACCGAACCGCGCTGCACGCCATATTCATTTTTATAGGCTCCTTTGGGATATACGTCGCCTGCACTATAGCCGTCGTCTTTAGGGTCGCTGTAGATGATGCAGCCAACGGCCCCGTGCTCATAGGCAACTTTGGGCTTTATGCCACGCCACGACCGGCCGTATTTTGCTATCACGATCTTGCCCTTTACATCGATACCCATGGTAGCCAGTTTTTCGTAGTCTTCGGGCAGGCCATAGTTTACAAACACCAGTTGTGCGCTAACGTCGCCATCAGCACTCCATGCATTATAGGTAGGTAGTTGGTTAGCCTGGCCGGATGTAGCGTCTTCGGCAAGGGCGGGTTCTTTTAACAGGGCGGTGTAGGTTGTGGGACCGGTAAGTTCCAGCACACGCGTTTTGGGCGTGGGAAACAGTACATAATAGGTTTCGATATGGGCATCGAGCCCGTAGCTTTTATATTTCTGTAGTATTTTTTCGGCCACGGCCTTGCTTCCTGCCGATCCGACGTTGTGCGGGAATGCAGACAGCTCTTTGATGGTTTCGCCTATACGCGGCGCACTTAACGACTGGTCGAAAGTTTGTTCAGTTTTTATTTCCCGCGCCGACGAGGCGCCGGTGAAGCCAGTGATATTTTTTTGCTGCGCCTGCCCCAAAACCGACAATGCGAAGAAGCCAAAGGTAAAGTATACTTTCATCAATGAGATCAGTTAATGAGGCGTTAAAATAGTGAAAATTCTACTGCACTGATTTGTTACCATTGTAAAAAAGTAAAATGGCTGAAAAACAGTTATTTATTGGTGTTCACGGTATTCATGCGCTATGAACGTGAACACTTTTGCGCGATAATGATGTTATTACCTACATTAGCATCATGATGTTTACTAAAAACCTTTCTGCCTTTTACCTTTTGCCTTTCGCATTAATAGCAGCTTCGTGCTCGCCGAAGGGACCGTATGCGGCTACCAATAAGTTTTATAAGCATCATGCGGATTCGGCGGCGAAGGTGGTTCAGCTGGAGCAGCCTGCTATGCTGGTGGATAGTGCGGGGGCGCAGGTGCCGTCGGAGTTTGTGGGTACGGTGAACTTTAATTTGCGCAAGCCCAATTATGTGATCATCCACTTTACGGCGCAGGATTCGCTGGGCCAAACGCTGCATACTTTTACTATTCAGCAAACGCAGGTGAGCGCGCATTACGTGGTGGGCAAGGATGGCAAGGTGGTGCACATGCTGAACGATTACCTGCGGGCATGGCATGCGGGTGTGAGCCGGTGGGGCAGTATCAGCGATATGAACAGCTGCTCGATAGGTATTGAGATCGATAACAACGGCAACGAGCCTTTTACCGGTCCGCAGATAAAGAGTCTGCTGGCGCTGCTGGGTTATTTGAAAAAGACTTACAATATACCGGCAACCAACTTTATTGGCCACCAGGATATAGCCCCCCTTCGCAAGCCCGACCCGGGACCGTATTTCCCATGGAAGACACTGTCACAGCACGGTTTCGGCTACTGGAGTGACGACATACTGGAGCTGGCCCCCGATAATTTCGATTATACCACCGCCCTAAAACTAATAGGGTATGACACGCGCGATATTTCGGCAGCGATAGTAGCCTTTAAGCGTCACTTTGTGCAAACGGATATAAAGCCGCAGCTGACGCAGTTGGATTTGAATGTGCTTTATAATGTTTATCAGAAATATTAGTGGCGGTTGCAGTTTGCAGTCGAACTTTGGTGCCAACTGCAAACTGGTGACTGCAAACTACTTACTGACGTTTAGCAGTAAATGAACCATTAGTGATGGTATAAACCACAGTGGCGCCGGCATAATCATCATACGCAAACAGCTTGCCAGAGAATGTTCCAGAGATGGTTGTTGATGTAACTCCGGTAATACTTACGCTGCCTTGCGTATTTGTGGGCTGGGAGGTAAACTCGTCGGTGCTATTTGTTGAATAATAAAATGTTGCAGCATCTGCATGCCCGGGTAAAGACGTTACCTGGTAGGTTTGCCCTGCTTGAAACGTAGCTGGATCATGTTGAATGTTTATCTCAAAATTAACGTCTCCTGGTGTGCCGTTGGTAACGTTAATACCAGTGAACAAGGTTTGAGTAATACCGTTTACAGACGCGGACACCTCTCCGCAATTGTTAAAACTAACCACACTTCCGTTTGATGTAAATTTCATGGAAGAAGATACCGTGTTGTTGGGTGTCGGATTAGAGCTCTTTTTACAAGAGCTGAATGTAAGCGCGATAGCTGCTAACGCGATACATGCGTATGATAAGGTTTTCATTAAGCAAGTATACGGAATTTTGAGTAGCAGTAGCAGTCATTTAATTTTAAAAAAACTGCTGCTGCTACTTAAAACTGCTACTTTACTTCTTCACCCAGCCATCCTTCAAAGTCACCGTGCGGTTGAACACCAGCTTATCTGAGGTTGAGTTTTTATCAAGTGTAAAATAGCCTTTACGTATAAACTGATACCCTTTACCCGGAATAGCATTAGCCAGATCGGGTTCTATGTAGGTATCCGGTAATATTTGCAGACTGTTTGGATTCAGGTAATCTTTAAAGTCGCCGTCTTCATTGGACGGATCATCTACCTGGAACAGGCGGTCGTACAGGCGCACATCGGCAGTTTTGGCGTGAGGAACGCTCACCCAATGGATGGTCCCCTTTACGTTTACACCGCTGGTATCATGCCCCGATTTTGATTCGGGCAGATATTTGCAGTAAACGGTAGTTACATTGCCTTCAGCATCTTTATCAAAGCCTTCACAGGTTACAATGTAGGCGCTCTTCAAACGAACACTCAACCCTATGCCGAGGCGGAAGAATTTTTTTGGCGGCTCTTCCATAAAGTCTTCACGCTCTATCCAAAGTTCGCTGCTAAACGGTATGCCACGACCGCCATCACCACCCTCTACTTCAGGATTATTTTCGCCCCACATCTCCTCCACCTGGCCTTCCGGGTAATTGGTGATCACCAGCTTTATCGGGTCGAGCACCGCCATACGGCGCCATGCAGTTTTGTTCAAATCTTCACGGATGCAGAACTCGAGCAGGCTTAAGTCGATCATATTCTCGCGCTTGGCCACACCTATACGCTCACAAAAATCACGAATAGATTTAGGCGTATAACCACGACGACGTAAACCACTGATAGTCGGCATACGCGGGTCGTCCCAGCCTTCCACATGACCCTCGGTTACCAGTTGCAGCAGCTTACGCTTGCTCATCACGGTATAGTTCATGTTCAGGCGGGCAAACTCATATTGTTTAGATGGGAATATCTCCAGCTTATCAATAAACCACTCATACAACGGTCTGTGAGGAACAAACTCCAGCGTACAAATAGAATGGGTGATCTCCTCAATAGCGTCCGACTGCCCATGGGCAAAATCATACATCGGGTAAATGCACCATTTATCGCCCGTGCGGTGATGACGCGCATGCTTAATACGGTACATCAGCGGGTCACGCAGGTGCATGTTAGGCGATGCCAGGTCTACCTTGGCACGCAGTACTTTAGCACCATCAGGATATTTACCATCCTTCATCTCCTCAAACAGTCGAAGGTTTTCCTCTACACTGCGGTTTCTGTATTCGTTACCCACACCCGGCTGTGTAGGCGTGCCTTTCTGGGCAGCAATTTCTTCCGGCGTACTATCATCTACATAAGCCAAACCCTGGCGGATCAGTGTCATGGCAAAGGCATACAAGAGATCAAAATAATCAGACGCATACAATTCATTAGCCCACTCAAAACCTAACCAGCGTACATCTTCCTTTATGCTGTCCACATATTCTACATCCTCCTTCACCGGGTTGGTATCATCAAACCGGAGGTTAGTCTGACCGCCATATTGTTTAGCCAATCCAAAGTTTAAGCAAATGGATTTGGCGTGGCCAATATGCAGGTATCCGTTAGGCTCGGGCGGGAAACGGGTAAGCACCCTGCCGCTGTGTTTGCCTTCGCGTATATCCTCTTCAACAATCTCCTCAATAAAATTTAATGATCTTTCTTCGTTCATAATATTATAGAATAGCGCAAAAGTAGGGATTTAAGCTTAAAGCAGAAAGGTGAAAGCTGAAAGGGGGGCATGGCCTAGATTTTTACCCCTCCCGGCCTCCCCTGAGATCGGAGAGGAGTTAAAAATGATTCTTTCCTACACATAGGGAGAGATGGCTAGCGGAGTTGGCAGAGAGGGTAAAATTTAGGACAGGCATGACGTGGTACAAGGAGTTTCTGTCCGCTTATTCCATTTTGATAAGGGCTTAAAAAGCGGACGGACAAAACGAGATGAATATGGGCGTTCTTACGGTGGGCTATTCGCCATGGTAATCCTTTCATTAAGTAAATCATGGTTCAGACTATATGAGTAACCCCGCCGCACCACACTTTGAAGCCTCCGTGTGATACCCTTTTTACTACCACTACCATGCGCCATTGCACTCAACCTCCCCACTCCAATTGTTAACTTCACATCATTATTCCTTTAATAGTCAGGCTACCACTTCCGGATTTGATTAATAAAGCGTATCTTTGCGCCAAATTTAGGAGCGGCATTTTCATGCAAAAAATCAGAAATATAGCGATCATCGCACACGTTGACCACGGTAAAACTACGCTGGTTGACAAAATCTTACATAGTTGCGCCATTTTCCGTGAAGGACAGGAAACCGGTGAATTAATACTGGATAACAACGATCTGGAGCGTGAGCGGGGGATTACCATCGTATCAAAAAACGTTTCGGTAATGTATAAAGATGTTAAAATCAACATTATTGATACACCTGGTCACGCCGACTTTGGCGGTGAGGTGGAACGTGTATTGAAAATGGCCGATGGCGTATTGCTGCTTTGCGACGCTTTTGAAGGCGCTATGCCCCAAACGCGTTTCGTAACCCAAAAAGCACTGGCATTAGGCTTAAAACCTATTGTGGTTGTAAATAAAGTTGATAAAGAAAACTGCCGTCCCGAAGAAGTTTACGAACAGATATTTGAATTGTTCTTTAACCTTGAGGCTACTGAAGAACAACTGGATTTCCCGGTAATCTACGGTTCGTCAAAACAAGGCTGGATGAACACCGACTGGAAAACACCAACTGAAAATATTTTTCCGTTGATGGATGCTATATTGGAAAATATTCCTCCAGCCCCTATTGCAGAAGGTAGTTTGCAAATGCAAATCACCTCTTTAGATTATTCTTCTTTTGTGGGCCGTATCGCTATTGGCCGTGTGGCACGTGGCACGATAAAAGAAAATATGCCGGTTTCGTTAGTGAAACGCGACGGCACAATACAAAAATCAAGAATAAAGGAACTTTACACTTTTGAAGGATTAGGTAAAGTAAAAACCTCATCGGTAAGTTCAGGCGATATTTGCGCTGTAGTTGGTATTGATGGATTTGATATTGGCGATACCATTGCTGATTTCGAAAATCCGGAACAACTGGCTGTCATCAAGATTGACGAGCCGACAATGAATATGCTTTTCACCATCAACACTTCACCGTTTTTTGGTAAAGAGGGCAAATTTGTAACCTCACGCCACCTGCGCGACAGGTTGCTGAAGGAAATGGAGAAAAACCTTGCCCTAAAGGTGATTGAGACTGAGTCGCCGGATTCATACCTGGTTTATGGCCGCGGTATTCTGCACTTATCGGTATTGATCGAAACCATGCGCCGCGAAGGTTACGAATTACAGGTAGGTCAGCCGCAGGTAATTATAAAAGAAATTGACGGGGTTAAATGCGAACCTATCGAAACACTGATCGTTGATGTACCCGGAGAAGTTGCCGGTAAGGTAATTGAACTGGTTACCCAACGTAAAGGCGACCTGCTGGTGATGGAACCAAAGGGCGATTTGCAACATTTGGAATTTGATATTCCTGCACGCGGTATCATCGGTTTACGTAACAACGTACTGACCGCAACAGGCGGCGAAGCTATCATGGCACACCGCTTTAAAGCATATGAGCCGTGGAAGGGAACTATCCCAGGCCGTTTGAATGGTGTTTTGGTATCAATGGATACCGGTAAAACTACCGCTTTTGCTATTGACAAATTGCAGGACCGGGGCCGTTTCTTTATTGATCCGGGGGTAGATATTTATGAAGGACAGGTTTTAGGCGAGCACATCCGCGATAATGACCTGGTGATCAACCTTACCAAAGGCAAGCAGTTAACTAACATGCGCGCGTCAGGCAGCGATACCAACGTGAGAATTGCGCCGGCTATAAAATTCTCGCTGGAAGAATCAATGGAGTATATCCAGGCTGATGAATACATAGAGGTTACCCCGCAAAGCATCCGTATGCGAAAAATATACCTCAATGAGAACGAACGGAAAGTGAATGCTAAGAAGTTTGTGAATCAATAAATAATTGAATAAAAGCATAAAAAGCAAGCCAGGCCGATAATTACCGGTTTGGCTTTTTTTATACCTTTACCACCCAAACTATGCGCGTACCACGTATCCCGGGATTTGATCAGGAAGCACTCGAAAAGTATTTTAAAAATACGGGAATGTTATTTATTGGCCGTGTGGGTAGCTTGGTGATAAAAATGATAGTCGGCATCAGTCTGGCCAACTATTTAGGGCGTGCCGGTAATGGTATCATTGGCGGTGGTACGGTTTATATTTACTTCTTCTCTGCGGTTGCTACCTTAGGTCTGGACCAGTTTATTGTAAAAGAGCTTCACCAGTTTCCCGATAATCGAGACCAGATATTAGGCACATCTTTTTGGATGAAAGTATTGGCCGGGTGTTGCTGCGTCCCACTCATTTGGATGGCTTATCATATCTACCCCGCGAAAGGTACGCCCTATAGCTACGTATTGATACTTTCTACCATCGGCATCATACAGGCGTTTACTGTAATCGATTCCTATTTCCAGTCGCAGGTGCAGTCCAAATACATTATGCAGGTGCAGATCATCGGTAATTTGGTATCTGCTGCGATAAAACTGGCATTAATATATGCCAGGCAACCTCTGGTTTACTTTGTTTATGCTTATGCTTTCGATTTTTTATTGATATCGATGGGGTATTATTTCACGTACCGGCGGACGGCCAGGAGCATTTTTAAATGGAGCTATAATTCAGTTCTGGCAAAAAAGCTTCTCACCTATTCGTGGCCTTTGATCATATCAGGTATCATGGTTTCCTTATTTACAAGGATCGATCAGATCATGCTTCAGAACATGTCGGGGCTTAAGGAAGCCGGGGCCTATGCCACAGTTGCATCGTTGAGTGAAGCCTGGAATTTTGTTCCTATCGTTATCATATCTTCTTTATTTCCTGCTATTCTGAATGCACGGCGCGATGATCAGGTTCGGTACAAAAAACGCATACAACATTTATACGATCTGATGGTATATCTGAGTGTGCCGGTTGCCATAGTTGTTACATTTATCTCGCCATTTATCTATAAATCGGGTTATATATTTAAACCTGAGTATGCATATGCGGCCCCGGTATTGTCAGTGCATATCTGGTCGGGGGTGTTCGTCTTCCTGGGTGCGGCAAGCGGACAATACCTGATTGCAGAAAATTATGCCAAATTAACCTTTATAAGAACTGGCGTCGGCGCGATCGTTAATATTGTCCTCAATCTGCTACTTATACCTAAAATGGGTATGATGGGAGCAGCTATCGCTACTTTAGCGGCTTATGCAACGGCAACATTATTTGTATTAGCTATCCCGAAGGTAAATGAACAAGGAATAATGATGTTAAGGTCATTATTCCTATTTTCGTTGTTTAAAAAAAATCATTAGGCGTTGAATAAATATATCTCTGTACTCCGATTATTTTTTCAGCCATCCAGGCTGAAGTCAATATTGTCATTTAATCATAAAGGTTATCTTGATGAGATTGGATGGTTTAAATCATTCGACTCTAAAGCCCCCGTTGATAATGATGGCAATCCTATACCATGGGTAACTTACCCGTTTATCGATTTTATAAGCGAAAGAATAAAAAAACACCATGCCGTTTTTGAGTTCGGCTCTGGAAATTCCACTTTTTTTTATGCAAAACATGCTGCGCTGGTAGTTTCGGTTGAGCATGACAAAGCCTGGTATGACAAAATAGTTAAGAGCAAGCCGGAGAATTCCGAGATGATATATTGTGAGTTAGTACCTGGGGGCGACTATTGCCGGATGCCTCTTAAACTCGAAGAAAAGTTTGATGTGATCATTATTGACGGGCGCGATAGGGTAAACTGCTGCAAGCAAGCTATTGACGCACTATCAGCCTCCGGTGTTGTAATTCTAGATAACTCAGAAAGGGATTATTATAAGCCCGGTATTGATTTTTTGGTGAAAAGCGGTTTCAAACACCTTTCATTTAGCGGTATAGTACCCGGTTTATTCTATCGTGTTACAACTTCTGTTTTTTACAAGGATGGAAATTGTTTGGGGATATAAGAAATGACGAAGCTGGCTATAATACTGTAAATAGATGTTTACCCGGGATAAATAATTTATTGATCGCTCAGTTTAAAGAATAGTGTCCTCAGCGTTTTGGCCACCATTTTATATCCGCGTTCGTCTAAATATCTGTATACTTCAGAGTCCGAAAGGTTAGTAAAGTCTATTTTGTCTTCTACCAGAATATAGGAAGGCTTGTATTTGTCCCAATTGTTTGATTGTAGTACCATCAGGTCCAGGCCTTCTACATCGATAGTTAAGAAGTCTATTTTCTGTCCCGCAGGAACGTATTTATCCAGGATATCGGACAAGGGATAGGTTTCAACATCAACCTCTTTTATGATCTTATATTTTTTTGAGGTATTGTTTCTTTCTTCCGAAAGCTCTTTTGAAAACCCGTTAAGCGCAGGTTCATTGAAGCAGTAGAATGTTAATTTGCCCTGGTGATCGCTTATTCCGATGTTTAAATTAATATCCTTGCTTCTGAATGTGTTAAAAGCCTTAATAGCGCCTGGGGTAGGCTCGATATTTATACCTCTCCATCCTTTTTGATAAAAATGAAGCGTGTTTGAAAACCGGTAAGGATGGTGCGCACCCACATCAACAAAGAACCCCTTGTAATTTTTTTGACCCTCAAAAAGAGATCTTAACACCATATCCTCGCCTTCTTGCGAATAAGATTTCAGGGACAGGTAATGATTAATTGGGAAATATTTCAGTATTAATTTTTTCAGTGACATTATTCGGCTAAAATAAAAATAACTTTTGTAAACAGGTTAAATATTAACTCATTGGTGAAATGATCGGTATAAACGGTGGTTCATTTTCCATTTTTTTTATTATTATCATATATTTGAGAGAATATGCTAAAACATATACTTAGACCTTGTTTGGTGTTACTTATATTATTTGCATTACCTCTAAAAGGGTTATGTCAACTACCCTTTCCTAAATGGGTAGATGATATGGGCGGCTCGGGTGACAGCAAAGCAGCCGGAATGGTTACGGATAATCAGAACAATATTTACGTTACGGGATATTTTAGCGGGACTGTTGATTTTGATCCGTCGGCTGGCGTTAAAAATTTGACATCTGTAGGAGGTGATGATATTTACGTTGCCAAATATGCATCTGACGGGTCCCTTATTTGGGCCGTTTCAATGGGTGGTAACGGCCTTGACCAGGTCAATAATATGACTGTGGATGCCAGTGGTAACCCTACCATCATTGGCCAGTATCAATCAAACGTATTAAATGCCGGAGCTTTTGCCCTTGCAAACCAGGGAGCAGAGGACACTTTTATTATCCATATGGATCCAAGTAACGGTAATGTCGTTTGGGCCAAAACAATTGGTAGTTCTGGTACAGACAGGGGGGAGGAAGTTACTACAGATGCCCAGGGGAACCTGATAGCCACAACGGTATTCCAGGGGACGGTAACAGTGGGAGGCTCGCCGGTTACTGCACAAGGCGGTGGCATTAATGCGCTTATAATTAAATACGATTCAGCCGGAAACTTATTATGGGATCTTTCTATGGGCAGTGCGGCTGGCGATACCTGGGTCTACGGAAATGGAATTGACGCCAGTGGCAATATTATCGTATCCGGCACTTTCAGCGGCAGTGTTGATTTTGACCCTAACGGAATACATCATATCGTAAATGGGGGCACTGATTGGCCTTTTGTAGCGAAATACACCCCGGCCGGCAAATTGATATGGGTTAATACTGCGATTGGAAACCTGAAATACAATGGTTCGGTAATTACTGTAGATTCAAATAATGATATCTATTTTACCGGTGCGTTTTCGTCGTCCATGGTTTTTGGTGCAACTACAGTAACCGCTTCTGGTAATCAGGATACATTTATTGCAAAATATTTATCTGACGGTACTCTACAATTTGCAAAAGACCTGGGTGGAAGCGGCGCAAGCTCATTTCCATACCAGATACGGAACGACAAAAATAACAATGTATATATAACAGGTTATTTTAGCGGAACGATTGATTTTAACCCCGACCCAACCGCAACTGCGCCTGTTTCTTATCACGGGCAACAGGATTTTTTCCTGGCCAAATATGATAGCAATGGGAATTACCAATGGGCGTTTAGTGCCGGAAGTCCCGCCTGCAGCGGCACCTCCGGCGTAGAATTGTCAATTGATAATAATAATGATATCCTGTTGGCGGGCGGGTTTTGCCAAACTGTCGATTTCGACCCCTCTACTTGTGCAACCGATAATGTTACAGCACAGAATTTTCAGTCTGATACTTACCTGGTCAAGTATGTTCAAAGTGCTTCGTTAACCGGGGAAATTACCGGCCTCACCATGCCTGAGCAAATATCGCCGGCTGTGATTGACCAGGTTAATCATACAGTAACAATAACGGTCGCATATAATGCCAATATCAAATCCCTAACACCGACAATAACGATAAGCGGCGGAACTTTGTCACCCGCATCCGGAGTGACAGAAGACTTTACTTCTCCTGTTCCTTATGCGCTTACTTTCGGCTGTACAACCATTCCATGGAGTGTAAAGGTGATATTAGCCGCGCCGCCGAAGCCGGTTACTACATGTTCAGGTGCTTCAAATATTATCGCAGGAGATGCTGCAAACCCTGTACCCGGCAGTTATTTGTGGCAGGAGTTGCAAAATGGCACATGGGTTAATGCGCCGGGTGTGGTTAGTAACAAAGATTATCAAACATCGGCGCTGGTAAATAATGGCACTGCCGATGTTGTTTTCAGTTTGAGGCGACAGACCACAACTTCAGGTGTAATCAGTTACGACTCTTTTTACGATGTTACCGTGCAGTCTTCCGCAGCTATAGCCAACAACGTAATTACCGCTCCCGGAGTGGTTGCTTTTTGTACCACCGGAGATCCGGCAATAATTACAGGTAGCGTTCCAACCGGAGGCAATGGTGTTTATACGTACCAGTGGCAAAGTTCGACAGACAATGTCA
>Ga0068871_100000496_pt1 | contig 26925 bp, 23 predicted proteins | sample KBSMisM72_FD_72750 | JGI IMG/M metagenome (GOLD analysis project Ga0068871, IMG submission 72750) | Miscanthus rhizosphere microbial communities from Kellogg Biological Station, Michigan, USA - KBS Miscanthus M7-2 | ecosystem: Host-associated > Plants > Roots > Rhizosphere > Soil ...
AGCGTCTCGGTCGAGATCTTCGGGCAGCGCTACCCCATCCGAAGCGCCCTCGACGCCGAGTACGTGAACCGCCTCGCCACCTTCGTCGACGGCAAAATCCGCGCGGCCGGCGAGTCGGCGCCAAACGGCGACCCGGTCCGGCTCGCCGTTCTCGCCGCGCTGAACATCGCCGACGAGCTGTTCCGCCAGATCGAGAGCTCACGTGCAAAAGACGGCAACGTCGCCGAGCGTGCCGAGGAGCTCGAACGCCTGCTTGACCGGGTCCTTATCGCCGATTAAGATTCAAACCGGTTTCTGCTTTGCTTGTGATGGCGGCAGGCTCGTTTGAGCCAACGTTTCATCTAAGAGAATCGTGACGCGGCGCGGTGTGCATGCCTCTGCAACGAGGAAGCCTGAAGCGCCGCTTATCTGAGCGGTTCCACCTGCTTACGCAGGTTCATCGACCTCCCCACACGGCAAAGCGGAGCCATCTCACTGTGTACGGCTCCAAGGTTGGTTCTACGTTGTTGGTCGTAACCTCTAACTTCGACCGCGGGGTAATCCCGTGTTGCCGATATACGTTTACGCTGCGAACTTCGTCATCACGGTGGTCGCCGCCGGCATTGTCTATGCCGTGTGGCTGTCGAACCGCAAACGGCTAGCAGCAGAGACTCTCGGCCGCGCTGAAGACCAGGCCGCCCGCCTCCTCAAAGACGCCGAACGCGACGCCGACGCACGCAAGAAGGAAGCCCTCTTCGAAGCCAAAGAGAAAGCGCACGAGATCCTGCGCGAGGCCGAGACGCAGGCGCGTAAAGACCGCCAGCAGGCCGACGCCCTCGAGCAGACGCTTCGTCGCCGCGAAACCGCGGTCGCCGAACGGCAGACCGTCATCGAACGCAGCGAGAAAGACCTGGCGGGCCGCGACCGCGCCGTCTCGGAGCGCGAGAAGAACGTCACCGCCTCCACGAGGAAGTACGACGAGCTCGTCGCGCGGCAGCAGCACGAGCTCGAACGCGTCGCGAGCCTGACCGCCGACGAAGCCAAAGAGCTGCTGATGAAGCAGATTGAAGCCGACGCGCGGCACGATTCGGCGAACCTGTTGAAGCGTCTCGACGCCGAAGCGCGCGAGACGGCGGTCGACCGGGCCAAGCACTACATCACGCAGGCCATCCAGCGCTGCGCCGGCGAGCACGCGGTAGAGACGACGGTCTCCGTCGTCGATCTGCCGAGCGACGATCTCAAAGGCCGCATCATCGGACGCGAAGGCCGCAACATCCGCGCGCTCGAGCTCGCGACTGGCGTCGACCTCATCGTGGACGACACGCCGGGCGCGATCATCCTGTCGGGCTTCGATCCCTACCGCCGCGAAATCGCCAAGCAGGCGATCGAACGGCTCATCGCCGACGGACGCATTCACCCGGCGCGGATCGAAGAGGTCGTGCAAAAGGTGAAAGACGAAACCGACGAGGCTATGCGCAAAGAGGGCGAAGCGGTCGCATTCGACCTCGGCCTCCACGATCTGCATTCGGAAATCTGCCGGCTGATGGGCCGCCTGAAATACCGCACCAGCTACGGCCAGAACATGCTGGCGCACTCGGCCGAAGTCGCGTGGCTCGCCGGCATCATGGCAAAGGAGCTCGGGCTCGACGCCCACGTCACGGTGCGCGCCGCGTTCCTGCACGACATCGGCAAGGCCGTCGATCGCGAGCTGCAGGGCACCCACCTCGAGCTCGGCATCGACCTCCTTCGGAAGTACGGCGAGAGCGAGCCCGTGGTGATGGCGATGGCCGCCCACCACATGGACATCGACTGGCCGTCGCTCGAAGCGATGCTCGTGCAGGCGGCCGACGCGATTTCCGCCGCCCGTCCCGGCGCGCGCCGCGACATCCTCGAGTCGTACGTGAAGCGCCTCGAGAAGCTCGAAGGCATCGCCGACTCGTTCAAGGGCGTGTCGAAGTCGTTTGCCCTCCAGGCGGGACGCGAAATCCGCATCATGGTCGAAAGCGAGAAGGTGTCGGACGAAGAAGCCGTATGGCTCTCGAAGGACATCGCGCGCCGCATCGAGAACGAGCTGGAGTTTCCCGGCCAGATCAAAGTCACCGTCATTCGCGAAACGCGCGCCACCGACTACGCGAAGTGAGCATCGTCGCGGACTTCACGGAACGCGAGCTCGTCGCTCGGATCTCCGGCCGCCTGCCGCCGGCGCCGCCGTGGATGCCGATCGGCATCGGCGACGACGCGGCTGTCGTCGAGCCGGAGAGGAACCGGCTCGAGGTGTTGAGCGTCGACGCGCTCGTCGAAGGCGTCCACTTCGACCGTGCGTTCACGCCGCCGCGCGCGATCGGACACCGCGCGCTCGCCGTCAACCTCAGCGATCTCGCCGCGATGGGGGCCGCGCCGCGCCTCTGCCTCGTGTCGCTGGTGCTTCCGCCCGCGCTGTCCATCGACGATTTCGACGCGCTCGTCGAAGGGCTCGCGGCGCTCGCGCGCGAGCACGGCGTGCATGTCGCCGGCGGCAACCTGACGCGGTCTCCGGGGCCGATGATGGTCGACATCACCGTGACGGGCACCGCGAAACGGCGTCAGATTCTTACGCGCAGCGGCGCGCGGCCGGGAGATGAGTTGTTTGTCACCGGCAGCATCGGGGCGGCCTCGGCAGGCCTGGGGATGCTGAAAGAGAATCCCGGCGCAGCCGATGACGACGCGAACTCATGCGTGGTTCGGTACCTCTATCCGCAGCCTCGCATCCGGATGGGGCTGCTCGTCGCGCGCAACCGCGCCGCCACGGCCGGCGTCGATCTGAGCGATGGGCTCGGCGACGCCGTTTCGCAGATCGCGCAGGCGAGCGGCGTCGGCGCCGTCGTCGACGCGGAGGCGGTCCCGGTTGAACCCGCCGCGCGAGACTGGTTCAGCCGGCGAGGAGAGGATGCGATACGGTCGGCAATCGCCGGCGGCGACGACTACGAGTTGCTCCTGGCTGTCCGTCCTCGAACGGCGCGCCGGCTTGTGGCCGCCCGGCGCCACGGCGACGTTCCCCTGACACGGATCGGTATCTGCACGGAAGACCCGGCGATGCTGCTCAGCTGCGGAAGCGGTTCGAGCGCGGTGCCGCTTCCGGCGGGGTTTCAGCACTTTCGATGATTCGACTCACGCGCGGCCTCGTGCGGCGTTGGCTTGGTGCGCTTCTGCACATCGACGACTCGCCGGAGCGGACGGCGGCGGCGTTCGCGCTCGGCGTGTTCCTGGGCTTCTCGCCGTTCGTCGGCCTGCACACGGTTGCCGGCGTGCTCCTGGCGTTCCTGCTCAATTTCAACCGCGTCGCCGTGCTGCTTGGCGTCTACTCGAACCTGCCCTGGACGGTGGCGCCCTATTACGCGTTCGTCACGATGTTCGTCGGAGGTCCGCTGACGGGACACCGCATCCCTCCCGGGTTCCGGCGCCAGGTCGCGGACGTCTTCGAGCACTCTGTGTTCACCGGCGACTTCTGGGCGCAGCTTCTGGCAGTCCTCAGACCTCTGTTCATCCCTTACACGGTCGGTTCCCTTATTGGGGCGCTCGTGCTTTCCGCAATTGCATACCCTCTCGCACTCGCCTTTGTGACCAGTCAGCGTAGGTTTAGTCACCTAATCCATAGCAGGGATTAGAGATAGACCGTCTTCTGCACGAAAAGATACAGGCGCTTTTCTGACTGGAACGGCCTGTGGATCCCTACAATTGAGGGATGCTGATTTCGAAGTCGCTCTGGCGCAAGACCCTGGTGACCGCGGTCGCCATCGTGGGTTTCGTGTCGACGTACGAGGTCACGATTCTCGATTCGAAATACGCGGCGCGGCAGGCGGTGGCTCGCGAAACGACGGCGTTGCCGAGCCCGGGGGCTAAGCTGGCGTTCAGCGCGACGGCCTACTGCAAGGGCGAGACAACCGCTTCGGGCGCCGGCATCCATAGGGGTATCGCCGCAGCGGACCCCGAGCTCCTGCCAGTGGGGTCGGTCGTCGACATCCAGGTGTCGGCGGGGCGATACAACGGCATCTACACGGTCCTCGACACCGGCCCGGCCGTCCAGGGCCGGCAGGTGGACCTCTATATGTGGAGCTGCAACGAGGCGCTCGAATTCGGCCGGCAGCCGATTCATCTAACGGTGCTTCGTCTGGGTTGGAACCCCCGCGCGACCACGCCGACGCTCCTGGATAAGCTTTTCAAGAAGCCTGTCGGCGCCGCGAACTGAGGCGCTTCGGGCCTGATCACGTCCGGCGGAAGGCCGATCACGCCTCGCGGAAGGCTGATCGCGCGTTGCGGAAGGCCGGTCGGGCCGTACGGAAGGCCGGTCACGCCGTACGGAAGGCCGATCGCGCAGTACGGAAGGCCGGTCACGCCGTACGAAAGGCCGGTCACGCCGTACGGAAGGCCGATCGCGCCGTACGAAAGGCCGATCACGCCGTACGGAAGGCCGGTCACGCCGTACGGAAGACCGATCGCGGCTCGCGGAAGGCCGATCGTGCCTCGCGTCTGAGCGTCGGCGCAAACTAGGAACCGCAGAGACGCCGCGTCCTAGAACTTGACGCGAACAGACAGCTGAATCTGCCTCGCCGACTGCGCGGCGACGGCACGCCCGAAGAACGGCGACGTCAGGGTGCCGATGTAGCGCGAGTAGTTCACGTGGTTCAACACGTTGAACGCGTCGATGCCGACGACGGCGGTCGGTCCCGAAGTCCGGCCACCTGGCGTCAGCCCGATTTCACGGGACCAGCGCAGGTCGACGTCGGCATACCCCGGTCCCTCGAGGCTGTTGCGCGTCACACCAGGCGGACGCGCGTTCGCCGTCCCCGTGTTGAAGTCGTCGTGGCCCGTCGTCATCGAGTACGGCCGGCCTGAGTACAGCGCGAGCGCGACACCGAGGTTCACCCACGATCCTGGATTGAACGTGCCAATGAAATCGAAGCGATGCCGCTGGTCGGCATCGGCGCGCGCGTATTCGAGCGACAGATCGTAGCTGTTGGGCGGCATCCAATTCACACCGGACGTGTCGTTCATCACTTTGCTCAATGTGTACTGAATCGACGCGCTCGTGCGCGGCGCCAGCTTCCCTTTCACGGTGAACTGCACCGAGTCGCCGCGCGCCTTTCCGCCGGATTCGATCTCGCGCACGACGCCGTACGCCGCATCCGGCCGCGACAGATACAGCGGCGGCGCGGGGGCGTTCACGTCGCGCGACAGAAACTCATCGTGCTTCTGCTGCCCCGTGTACGTGACGCTCGCGCTGGTGCCCTTTCGCAGCTCACGCTCGACGCTCACGCTGTATTGCAGCCACGACGGAATGACGGCGTTCGGCGCAAGCCTGACAATGCTCGGCGCCTCCGCGCCGAGAGCCACGCCGGCGAGCGGGTATCCCGGATCGTTGACGACGTAACGACGAAGGCGCGTGCCGTCGTACTTGAGCACGTCCTGAATGGGCCCGGGACCACTCCGGTCGTAGAAGAGGCCGACGCCAGCGCGAATGACCGTCCGTCCGCCCGCTGTTGGCGAGAACGCCATCGACGCGCGCGGGGCGACGTTGTTGTTGTCGTGAAAGTAGTTCTGCCAGTCATATCGAATGCCGACTGAAACAGTGACGTTCGGGCGCAGCCGGATTTCGTCCTGCGCGAACGCGCCGAGCACCTTTTCGAGAAACACGATGTGCCCGTTCCCGACCTGCTGGATGAACGAATACGGCCGGTCCGCCGTGTAGTCGGCCAGATTGGAAAAGTAGAACGTGCCGACGGTGTTCGTGTTGTCGTCGAAGCGGCGGCGGCTCCAATCGGGAATCTGGAAGCCGAACTTGACGGCGTGCCGGCCGGTCGACCAGCTGACGATGTCCGTCAGCGTCATGTGGTGCTCCGTTCGAGACCGGTCGCTCTGGGCGCCGCCGCCCGTGAACGCGTCCAGGACGACGATGCGCGGCGTGGATGTGAGGCTCTCCCAGCTTTCGTACTCGTTGCCGAACAGCAGCCTCACCTGATTCAACAGCGTCGGCCGGATCACGGTCAGATGGTTGTAGATGGTGTCCTGCTCAATCGACGACCAGTTCACCCCTGCCGATGGCAGCGTGACGCCACCGACGTTCTGGTTTCGCTGACTCTCCTGTTCGTACGACGCCGTCAGCACCATCGTGTTGTTCTTGCCCTGCTGATGTGTCAGCGTGCCCGACACGAGACCACGGCGGTAAGGATTCGCGACGTTCGCCTGAATCAACCCCGACGGATCCTGCGCCAGCACCGTCGCCTGTGTGTCTTCCCCATCGCCCTTCATCGACAGCGTGAAGCCGGTGTTTTCGGAATGCCGCACGGGACCGCCGAGAAACGCGTCGGCGATCCGCCGCTGCTCCGGCGGCTTGGAGACGGCAAACGCGTTCTTCGCATCCAACACGGCGTCGCGGAACAGGAAGCCGGCGGTGCCCGAGTACTTCTGCGATCCAGGCTTGGTGACGATCTCGATCCGGCCCCGGCCGGGCTGGCGATATTCCGGGGCGTACGGATCCTGGTTGATTTTGATTTGCTGAATCGCCGATGCGGGCAGCGTCAGCGAATTCACCTCGACGCCGTTGACGACGAGCATGACGCCGTTCGCGCCGATGGACGTCGCATCGAGAAACCGCGACATCGTGCCGACGACGTCGTCGTTGAAGACCGGGAGGTTCTCGAGAGTCCGCTGATCGACCGCCGACGCATCGAGGTTCGACGCGGCGTCGGCGCGCACCTCAGCCGCAGCCGCGTTGCCGACTGTGATTTCCTGGCCAAAGTTCGCAATCGGCATCGTGATGCGCACCGTCGCCGGCGCCCGGTTGCCGACGGTCACCCTCGTCGTCGTCGGCTGAAAGCCTTCGAGCGTCGCCACGAGGTTGTAGCGCCCGCCGGAAACCCCGGTGAGCTGGAATTCGCCGTTCTGGTTCGTGGTCGTGGTCTGAACCGTCCCCGATTCGGTGAGCAGCTCTACCTGCGCCGACGGCAGCACGCCGCCCGTCTGATCGACGACCGTACCCGTGACAGTCACACCCGCGCGCTGCGCTGCTGCGGGCAGCGACAACGACAAGAGCACGAGAGCCAGGAAGGCACAGCGACGTTGCATGAACAATCGATTGTACGCGAGCTGATCTACGCGCAGATGGCAGCGAGTGTGCACTGACGCACAGCGACCTGGCCATGGGGAACCGTACGAAGCAAGCCTTACTCCTCATTGCGGTTGGTTTCGCCCAAGCGCTCGCCGCCTGCACATCGACGCAAACGTCCACAACCACCGCGGCGTCCTCCACGCAGAAATGTCAGTTTCGCGTGACGACTTCGTCGTCGTCGTTTCCTGACGGCGGCGGCACCGGGTCGCTGGCGATCGACACGACGCGCGACTGCACGTGGGCGGCCAGCAGCAATGCGAATTGGGTATCGCTGCCCGATTCGACGGGCCAGGGTGGCGCGTCGATTTCTTACACAGTGTCGGCGAATACCGTCCCGCAAACTCGGGTTGCCAACCTCAGTGTCGAGGGCCAGACGCTCCAACTCAGTCAGGCGGCGGCGCCGTGCCGCTTCACGTTGAGCAGCAGCGGCGAATCCGTCGGCTATGCCGGCGGCACGCTCTCAGTGACGGTTCAAACGTTCAGTGGATGCGGCTGGGCGACGGCGAGCGACAGCGGGTGGCTCGTTGTTATCAGCAACCCGAACGGGAACTCAACCGCGGTGGTCGGCTTCCGCGTCGCGGCCAATCCGGGCCCAGCGCGTGTAGGACACGCGGCCGTCGGCGGACAGCCGTACACAGTCACGCAGGACGGCGCGCCAACTCCGGCTCCGGGGCCGGGTCCCACGCCGACACCTTCGCCAACGCCCGCACCGTCACCGACGCCCACGCCGTCACCGACCCCGATTCCTGCACCAGTCCCGGCGCCGATTCCCGCGCCAGTCCCGACACCCACGACGATCGGCGGGACAGCCCGAAACGTCTCTGGCCACTGCCCCGACATCAGCTTCACCGTGAACGGCACGGCGGTCGACGCGGACAAATCGACCAAGTTCAACGGAGGCAAGTGCGACAAGCTCAAGAACGGCACCGACGTGTCGGTGAGCGGGCTGATCCAGAACGGCACGATCAGCGCAATCACGATTGAGATCAACTGAGTGCGCTCTCCCGCGACCTACTGACGGTCGTAGATCAACTTGACCGGCTCGTTCGCTGACGCCGGAGTCCCGTCCATCACCAGCGTCTTCCCGTCGTCGGACACGTTGATCTTGTCGACGTACATCGGCTTGCCGTTGAGCTTTTCCGTGATCTCGAACGACCGCGCGCCCGTTTTTTTCAGCGCGTAGGCCGATCCGTTCCCGACGAGCGTGCCTGTCAGCGGATAGTCCTTCCCGTCGAACTTCGCCTTGCACGTAGCGCCTTGCTCCGGAAACTGGATCGTGACGCCATCCGCCCCGTTCGCGGCGATGTCCATCGTCGTGACGGCAATCTTGGCGTCGCTGATCTTCCATTTGCCCATGAAGCCAGGACCGCCGGACACGCGGGTCGCTTTCCCCGATTCGTTGAGCGTTCCGCCGTCGGCCTTGCTCAGGACCGACTGGAACGTCATCGTGTCGCCATCCAGCACGAGCCGATAGTTCGCCGTCACCTTGCCGTTTCTGCGATTGGTGACGTCCCACGTCTTCGCATCGACGGCCTTCCACGCCGTCGTGCCGCCGTCCGGCAACGGGTATTCCTTGCCGTCCGTCTTGAACTCATACGCGAACCCGCCGGCGTCGTAGCGCATCGCCCCAGACGCCGTCTTCTCGATCGAGAGCGTCTGTCCGGTCACCGAGCTCTTTGCGGCGTTCATCTTCCACTTGCCGATGTACGGCGCATCAGCAGCCGTCACGACGCTTGCGCACACGGCTATCACACCGAGAACGATCGCTGGCATGTTTCTCATGAGACGCCTTCCTTTCTGTGTGGGCGGCCGGACCGTACTACACCCCAGGCAGGCGGTCAATGAGCGAGCTACGCGCGTGTGGCAGGGACGTCGGCGTTGGCGGACTTGTATTGCAGCTCGAACAGCTTGAAGTAGATGCCGCGCTCGGCGAGCAGCTCCTGGTGCGTGCCCGCTTCGCGCAGCTGTCCCTTGTGGAACACGAGAATGCGATCCATGTCCTGAATCGTCGAGAGGCGATGCGCGACAGCAATCGTCGTGCGGCCGGCCATCAAGACCTGCAGCGCGTCGCGAATCAGCAGTTCGGTCTCCGTATCGACGCTCGACGTCGCCTCGTCGAGAATCAGCACGCGCGGATCGAACGCGAGCGCGCGCGCGAACGACAGCAACTGCTTCTGCCCGACCGACAGCGTCGATCCTCGCTCGGCGACGGCGGTCTGATAGCCGTCGGGCAAACGCTCGACGAACGCATTGGCGTGAACCGCGGCGGCCGCTCGCCTCATCCGCTCGTCGTCGATGTCGTGCCGGCCGAGCCGGATGTTCTCGGCGATGGTGCCGGAGAACAGATGGACGTCCTGCAGAACCAGGCTGAACAGCCGTCGCAGATCGTCGAGGTCCAACTCGCGAATGTCCACGCCGTCGACGGTGATTCGTCCCTTCGTCACGTCGTAGAATCGAAGCAACAGGTTGATCAACGTCGTCTTGCCGGAACCGGTCGCGCCGACGATGCCGATCCGCTGCCCTGGCTTGACCTCGAAGCTGACGTCGCGCAACACGAAATCTTCGCCGTTGTACGCGAACCACACGTGTTCGAACTTGATGTGTCCCGCTGCCGGATGTGGGCGAGCCTTCGGCTGCTCTGGCGCTCGTATGACCACAGGCTCGTCGATCAGTTTGAAGATCCGTTCAGACGACGCCATCGCCGCCTGAAGGACGTTGAACTTCTCCGACATGTCGCTGATGGGCCGGAAGAAGCGCTGCGAGTACTGCAGAAACGCGACGAGCGCGCCAAGGGTGAGCACGTTGCGCAGCGCGTCGGCGCCGCCGTACCAGATGATGAGCGCCGACGCGAGAGACGCCACGACTTCGATGGCCGGATAAAACACCGCGTAATAGAAGATCGACTGGATGTTCGCGTCCCGGTGCTTGCGGTCGATCTCGTCGAACCGGCTGTAGTTGACGGCTTCGCGCCGGAACAGCTGTACCGTCGACATGCCGGTGATGTTTTCCTGCAGGAACGCGTTGATTTGCGCGATATACCCGCGCACAGTGCGATAGGAGTCGCGCACGTTCCGCCGGAACCACTGGGTCACCAGCACGATGAGCGGCAGCACCGAGAACGCGACCAGCGCGAGCCGCCAATTCATCCAGATCATGATCGCCATGATGCCGACGAGCGAGAACACGTCGCCGAAGATGGTGACCACGCCGGACGTGAAGAGGTCGTTGAGCGCATCGACGTCCGAGGTGACGCGCGTCATCAGACGGCCGACCGGATTGCGATCGTAGTACTGCACGTCAATCCGTTGCAGGTGCGTGTAGATCGCCATCCGCAGATCGAACATGATGCGCTGCCCCGTCAGCTGCAGCGTCCAGGTCTGCAGGTACTCGAAGGCGAAGCCGGCAATCACAATCGCCAGAAACAGCAGGGCGAGCGTGTCGAGCCCCTCGAGCCTGCCGGTCGCGATGTGCTGGTCGATGGCGACCTTGATCAAGTACGGCTGCGCGAGCTGACCGGCGGAGCCGGCGATGATGGCGACAAACGCCAGCAGCACCTGACGCCAGTACGGCCGCAGGTACGCGAGCAGCCGCCGCATCAGCCGGGCGTCGTACGCCTTTCCGAGAATCTCGTCGTCCATTTTTTTCACTTCGCGTGGGGCCCCACCCCCACGCGGAACTCATGATGCCGCGAGCTCCTCTTCGAGCAGCTGCTTCTTGTGCAATTCGGCGTAGAGCCCGTCGCCGAGAATCAGTTGGTCGTGGGTGCCACGCTCCACGATGCGGCCGTTGGCGAGCACGAGAATCAGATCCGCGTCGCGCACGGTGGAGATGCGGTGCGAGACGATGATCGACGTGCGCTGCCGCATCACCTCGCGCAACCGCGACAGAATTTCTTCTTCGGTATACGTATCGACGGCAGACAGCGCGTCGTCGAGAATCAGAATCTTCGGATCGATCGCGATGGCTCTCGCCAGGGCCGACCGCTGTTTCTGGCCGCCCGACAGCGTGATGCCGCGCTCGCCGACCATCGTGTCGTAGCCCTTCGGAAAATCGACGACGTCCTTGTCGAGGCGGGCGACCGAGGCTGAGTGGAGAATGGACGCCTGTCGTGGGGCCCCGGAAAGGGTCGCCCTGCCGTGCGCGTCGTAGCCAAACGCCACGTTTGCAGCCAGGGAATCTGAAAAGAGAAACGGCTCCTGCGGCACGAAGCCGATGGCACCGCGCAGCGTGTCGAGCGGCAGATCGCGCACGTCGACGCCGTCGACGAACACCGTGCCGGGCGGCGGATCGTACAAACGAGGAAGCAGACTGATCAGTGCGGACTTCCCCGATCCTGTGGGTCCAACCAGCGCCACGGTCTGCCCGGCCGCGATCTTCACCGAGATGTGATGCAGGACTGCCGTCGCGCCGAAGCCGAACGTCAGATCGCGGAACTCGATGTCGCCCCTGACAGCGGTAGTGTCCGCCTTGAGGCGGACCACGTCAGCGTCCGCAATGCTCGGCGTCGTATCCAGCACCGCCAGCATCCGCTTCCACGACGCCATGCCGCGCTGAATCATGTTGGTGACCCAGCCGAAGGCGATCATGGGCCAGCCGAGCAGCGTCAGATACACGTTGAACGCGACAAACTGCCCGAGCGTGATGCGCCCGGCAATGACTTCCTTGCTCCCGAACCAGACGACCACCAAGGCGCCGAGGCCGAGGAAGAACGTCATGCTCGGGAAGAAGAAGCCCTGGACGGCGATCAGCTTGCGGTTCTTCTTGACGAACTGGTCGTTCGATCGCGCGAAGCGGTCGAGCTGGTGGCGCTCCTGCCCGTACGCGCGGACCACGCGGACGCCCGCGAACGCTTCCTGCGCGACGGCGCTCAAATCGGAGAGCTGCGCCTGAATCTCCTCGAACCGCTTGTGGATGGCCGTCCCGAAGTACTTCACGGAAATCGAGACGCATGGCAGCGGGATGAGCGCGACGAGCGTCAGCCGCCAGTCGATGGCAATCATCAGCACGAGGCTGACGACGAACGTCAGCATCGTGTCGGCGGAGTACATCACCGACGGTCCGATCATCATGCGGACGGCGTTGAGATCGTTGGTCGCGCGTGACATCAGATCGCCGGTCCGATTTGCCTGGAAGTACTGCGCGGGCAGCGTCTGCAGATGCGCGAAGAAATCGTTCCGCATGTCGTACTCGATGTCGCGCGAGACACCGGTCAGGATGCGGCGCATCAGGAAGCGGAACACGCCGCTGACGATGCCGATGACCAACAGCAGCGATCCCCATCCAGCGAGCTTTCGCACGGTCACACCGACAGTCAGATCGTCGATGGCGTGCTGCAGGACGCGAGGCGACGTCAACCTCACACTCGTCGTGACGACGACGCACCCGAGGCCGACGAGGAACTTGCGGCGGTACCGTTTGACGTAGCTGAAGAGACGCGCGACCGGGGACACGGCAGTAGATCTAGTTTACCGTGCGTCCGTCGATTGAAGCTGAACCACTCGCTGCGAGCCGTCACGTCCGCGCCGGAACTGCCGTTCTCCGGCTCGAACGCACGCTGACGTTCTCAAACTGGGCCTGAAAAGGCTACTCGTGTCCTTCGTGGATTTTCGTGACTTCGTGATACACGAGCGTTCGAGATGCCACGGACGCGACCATGTCGGGCTGAATCACCCCATGAACGCCGCGACGGCGCAGGATCAGGCATCGGCGCGTGGCGACGGCGGTCCGCCGACGGCTTCGCCACTTGCGCTCCCCCGCAACAGTTGCGCGCTACCATGGGATTGCTAAGATGAGTTTCCAATGACCGCCGCGAGGATCCGCTCCTGGGCGAGGCCTGTCGCGTTGATCGCCGTCCTGCTGGTGCTCTGGCACTTCGCCGTCGCCCGACAGCCGGCGCATCTCCTGCCGACCCCGTTCGCCGTGGCCGCCGGCATCGTCGAACTTGCCCGGAGCGGACTGCTGCTGAAATACGTCGTCGCCTCGCTGTTTCGGGTGACGTGGGGCTTCCTGCTGGCGGTCGCGATCGCGATCCCGTGCGGATTGGCGATCGGCTGGTATCGGCGTGCCGAGATGGCGATTGATCCGCTCGTGCAGATCTTCAGACCGATTTCGCCGCTGGCCTGGATTCCAATCGCCATCCTCTGGTTCGGTGTCGGCGACCTGTCGGCCATCTTCCTCATCTTCCTGACGTCGCTGCTGCCGCTGACGCTGACCGCCATCAACGCGGTCAACAGCATCCCTGCCGTTCATCTCAACGCCGGGCGCAATTTCGGGCTGAGTCCGGCGCGCCTCGTCGCCACGGTGCTCTACCCCGCCGTCGTCCCTCAACTCCTGGTCGGATTGCGCATCACGCTCGGGGTGGCCTGGTTGGTCGTCGTCGCGGCGGAGATGCTCGCGGTCAATTCCGGCCTTGGGTTCCTGATTGCGGACGCCCGCAACGCTGGGAACCGGTACGACCTCGTCGTGGCCGGGATGGTGTTGATCGGTGCGATTGGCCTGCTGCTCGACACCGGCATGCGGTCGCTGGAGAACCTGCGATCGGTGCGTTGGGGCTACGCCGAGGATTAGCGTGGCAGGCGTACCTTCTGCGCATCCCCGAGGACTCCAGCCCAAACTGCGCGCGACGAGCGTGTCGATGACCTTCCATCGCGGGGGCACGACCACGAACGTGCTCGACAACGTCAGCTTGGAGGCGCACAAGGGAGAATTCGTCTGCCTCCTCGGGCCCTCCGGCTGCGGCAAGTCGACGATGCTGAACATCCTGGCGGGATTTCTGGAACCGACGAGTGGCGAGGTACTGATCGACGGCGAGCCCGTGCAGGGGCCCGATCCGCGCCGCATTTTCGTGTTCCAGGAACGGGGCGTTTTTCCGTGGCTGACGGTCGAAGGCAACGTCGGCTTTGGATTGTTCAAGCTTCCGCGCGAAGAGCGCGAGCGGCTGATTGCCTACTACATCACGCTGGTCGGGCTTCAGGGCTTCGAAAAGGCCTATCCGATGGAGCTCTCGGGCGGCATGAAGCAGCGCCTCGAGGTGGCGCGGGCGCTTGCGGTCAACCCCGATATGCTCCTACTCGACGAGCCGTTCGGCGCGCTCGACTCGATCACCCGTCTGCTGATGCGCGTCGAGCTGCTGCGCATCTGGGAGGCGGAGAAGAAGACCATCATCTTCGTCACCCACGACATCGAGGAAGCCATTCAGCTCGCCGATCGCGTGATGGTGATGAGCGCTCGACCAGCACGGATTCAACGGGTGGTCGATATCGATATTCAGCATCCGCGCGACATCAGCTCGCGGCGGTACCTGGAACTGCGCGACGGGATCTTCGAGGAGATCGGCCTCGCGCACAAGGTATGACGATGCAGACCGCCGTTTCCCCGTGGGAACGGTTCGTCTGGCCGATGGTGACCGCGGCTGTCTTCCTTTCGCTGTGGCATTTCCTGGTACGGTGGAGCGGCACGACCGTCTTTCCGGCTCCAGTAGACGTCGCGCGCGGCCTCCGCGAGCTGCTCGGCCGCGGCGTGCTCTGGGCCTACATCGCTGATTCCCTGGGCCGCGTGGCCGTCGGATTCACCATCGCCGCGCTCCTCGGCATTCCGCTCGGGTTGACACTGGGCTGGTATCCCGCGGCCGCGCAAGTCGTCAACCCGCTCATCCAGATGCTGCGGCCGATCAGCCCGATCGCCTGGATTCCGCTGGCGATCGTCTGGTTCGGCATCGGCGACGCCGCGGCGATGTATCTGATCTTCCTCGGCGCGTTCTTTCCGATCACCGTGACGGCGATGAACGGCGTGCGCAACGTACCTTCGATGTTCCGCCGCTCCGGTCGCAACTTCGGTTTGACGCCAGCCCAACTGGTCACCCGGATCGTCTTTCCTGCGGCGCTGCCACAGATCATCGTCGGACTTCGGATTGCGCTCGGGATCGCCTGGCTGGTGGTGGTGGCAGCGGAGATGATTGCCGTCGACTCCGGCCTTGGCTATCTGGTGATCGACGCCAGGAATTCCGGCAAACGCTACGACCTAGTGGTCGCCGCGATGCTGATGATCGGCGTGATTGGCTTGATACTCGATCTCGGGTTCCGTCGGCTGGAAACACTCAAATCGGTTCGCTGGGGGTTCCGTGACAGTTAAAAAACGAGTCCTGCTGATTGCCTGCGGATGGCTGCTGGTCATTTCGGTCGCCCACGCGTCGTTGAACGTCAACTGGGCGAGCCTCGCCAACGACTACATGCCGGAAGGGCAGCGCAAGATCAACGTGGCGTTCATCGCGGTGACCTGCCACTTGGCCTGTCCGGTCACCGACTACATCTCGAAGTTTTCGGCGGCCGGCGAGATCTTCCTGCCGCGCATGTTCCAGGGCTTCCCCGAGATCAAGGAAGCGCTGATCGCCAACAAGATGCAGGCGGCGTTCATCGTCGCGCCGCTGGCGATCGCGCTCAAGGCGCAGGGAGTGCCGATCAAGATCGTCTACCTCGGCCACCGCTACGGCAGCGCCGTCGTGGTGCAGAAGGACGGGCCGATCCGGACGGTCGGTGATCTGCGCGGACGCACTGTGGCAATCCCGAGCCGCTACTCCGACGAACGGCTCATCCTCTTCCGCGCGATGAAGGCGTCGAACATCGACCCCCGCGAGGTGCGGATGGTGGAGATGGCGCCGCCGGACGTCGCCGGCGCGCTCGCCGCCAAGGCGATCGACGCGTTTTCGATGGGCGAGCCGTTTCCGTCCCAAGCCGAGATGGGTGGCTTCGGCCGCGTGCTGTTCCACGCGCGCGAGTACTGGCCCGATTACATGTCGTGCGTGCTAGTGGTGCGCCAGGACCTCATCGACAGGCGCCCCGATGCAGTCCAGCTTCTGGTCGACGGGATTGCTCGCTCCGGCCTCTGGCTCGAGGGCGGGTTGCTGCACCGTGAGGCGGCCGCCGACTTCGTCGGCCGCTACTACTACAACCAGAAGCCGGCACTGCTGCGATGGGCGCTGACCAAGCCAATCGATCGTGTGATGTACACCCCGCTGGCGCCACGCAAGGCCGACTTCGACATGGTCGTCGACCTCATGGTCGAAACCGGCGTTCTCGACAAGCGGATCGAATTCGCGGAGTACACCGACACGCGATTCTCCGACACCGCCAGTGTTCAGACTGCCTGGAAGTACGAGCCGGGCGGCACGGCCGCGCGATAAGGAGCACAAGATGGACAGACGACGATTTCTGTGCCGGTTGACCTCGGCGGCGGCGGCGAGCACCGCCGTGGGTGTCGAACTCGGATGCGGGGCGCGCACGGCCGCGCCACCGGAAGGCCGTGTGCGTGGAACTCGCCGCGTCACTTATCAGGTGCAGGGATTCACGTGCATCACCTGCGCCGTGGGACTGGAGGTGATGCTGCGGGGCCTTCGCGGTGTGACCGAAGCGACCGCCAGTTATTCCGAGAACAGCGTGGCTATCGCCTTCGACGACCGGATGACCAATGAGGACGCGCTGAAGCAGTTCGTCAGCGTCTGCGGCTTCTCGGTCGCTTCATAAGACACGACGAGCGTTCCTGCCTTCCTTCCACGGGGCAGTTCGCTTGACATGTCCTACTACGAAGTAGTAGATCTAGCCACTCAATAGTAGATGGCTAAGACACTCCCGAAGCTTGCCCGGCTCGAACTGCAGATTCTGGAAATCCTGTGGGCGCGCGGACACGCGTCGGTTCGCGAGATCCAGGAGGGGTTTCCCGAACCGCGTCCCGCGTACACCACCGTGCAGACGACGGTGTATCGACTCGAGGCGAAGGGCGCGCTGCGCCGGACGCACAAGATCGGCAACGCGCACATCTTCGAGCCGATCGTCGCCCGCGACGTCGCTCGCCACCGCCTGCTCGACACCATCCTGAGCTTTTTCGGCGGCCGCGCGCAGCCGATGATGCAGCAGCTCGTCGAGGCGGGCAAGCTGACGCTCGACGACGTCCGCGATCTCGAGAAGGCGATTCGAAAGCGAAAGAAATGATGACTGCCCTCTTCAACCACCTGTGGCAATCGACCGTGTTTGCGGCCGCCGCGGCCCTGCTGAGCCTCGCGTTCCGCCGCAACCGCGCGCGGCTCCGCTACGGTCTGTGGCTCGTCGCGTCGGTCAAGTTCCTGGTGCCGTTTGCGGTGTTGACCGCGGCAGGGAGTCTCGTGGAATGGACGCAGGCGCCCTCGCCGATCGCGTCGGTCATGACGTCCACGGCCATCCGTGGATTCAATGAGCCGTTCGGCGCGATAGCACTGGACACCGCCGTCGCGATGCCGGCGACGCGAACACCCGAGTGGATCGCGCTCTCGCTCTTCGGCGTGTGGCTGTGTGGATTCGCCGCGGTTGCCGTCGGACGCGCGCGGGGATGGCGACGAATCCACGCCGCCGTTGCCGCCAGCACACCCTGGGACACCGCGACGCACGTGCCGTCTGGCATTCGGATTCGTACGGCTCCCACGGTGCTGGAACCAGGCGTCGTCGGTCTCTGGAAGCCTGTCATTCTCCTGCCGGCAGGGATCGACACGTACCTGACGGCCCGTCAGCTCGCGGCGGTACTGGCGCACGAGGTGTCCCATGCGCGGCGCCGCGACAACCTCACAGCGGCCGTTCACATGCTGGTCGAGGCGCTCTTCTGGTTTCACCCGGTGGTGTGGTGGATCGGAGCGCGCCTCGTTGCCGAGCGCGAGCAGGCATGCGACGAGCACGTCGTCGCCGAAACGGGAGAGCCACTCGCGTACGCCGAAAGCATCGTGACCATTTGCCGGCGCTACGTGGAAACGCCACTCATGAGCGTGGCCGGTGTCGGCGGCGCCGACCTCAAGGCCCGCATCAATGCGATTCTCGCCAATCGGATCGGCGTGAGCCTGACGCTCTCGAAGGGAATCGTGCTGGCAGCCGCCGTCGTGGTGTCGCTCGTCGTCCCAATCGCCACGGGTGCCATCGACGCGGCGCTCACAGCCGCGCAGTTACCAGCGGCGCCGGGTCCTCCGGTTGATCCTGAGACGCGGTTCGAGGTGGTGTCGATCAAGCCGTCCGATCAGTCCCAGGTGCCGCGAATGTCGATGTCGCCGGGCCGCTACAACGTCGCGGGCGTGGCGTCGCAGGGAATTGTCAGTCAGGCATTGCGTGTCCCACCGAACCGCATCACCGGTCTGCCGGACTGGAGCTTCAAAGAGCGCTACACGATTACGGCCAAGGCTCCGGAGGGCACACCGTCAACGGACTCGAGGGCCATGTTCGTCATGCTGACGAACCTGCTGAAGGATCGCTTCAGGATGGCGACGCACACCGAAACGCGCGAGATGCCCGTCTTCAACCTGGTGTTCGCGCGCAACGACAAGCGGTTCGGACCGGCGTTCAAGGAGAGCTCGGCGGAGTGCCGGGCGGTGCTCGCTGCGCGTAACGAGCAGGTACGAGGCGGAGTGCGCGCGGCCGGGATGATCGTCCCCAGCGAATGCGAATCGGTGCGCATCAATCCCGGCGGCACGGCCAGTCTCAACGGCGTCCCGATGGACATGATCGCTCAGATCCTGACGCCGTACGTGGGCCGGCCTTTGATCGATAAGACCGGGCTGACCAGCTACTACAACGTCGCGCTGAAGTGGACGCCGGAGGTGGGAAACGCAGGTGTGGCGCCGCCCGGTCTGCCGGCTGGCACGCTACCACTAGATCCAGACGCGCCGAACCTCTTCACCGCGGTGCAGGAGCAGCTGGGGCTGAAGCTGGAGAACGCCCGCGCGCCGCTCGACGTCGTCGTCATCGACCGCCTCGAGAAGCCGACGCTGGACTAGTGAAATGACGGCTCACCTCTTCAACCACCTGTGGCAATCGACGGTGTTTGCCGCCGCCGCGGCGCTGCTGAGCCTCGCGTTCCGCCGCAACCGCGCGCGGCTGCGCTACGGTCTGTGGTTCGCTGCCTCGATCAAGTTCCTCGTGCCGTTTGTCGTGTTGGCCGCTGCCGGGAGTTTCCTGGAATGGAGGCAGGCGCCCTCGACGATCGCCTCGGTGATGACGTCCCCAGCCGTCCGTGGATTCAACGAGCCGTTCGCGGAGATCTCGCTGGACACCACCGTCGCGGTGGCGGCGGCGCGAACACCGGATTGGATCGCGCCGTCGCTCTTCGGTGTGTGGTTGTGTGGACTCGCGGCGATCGCGATCAGACGCGTGAAGGGATGGCGCCAAATCCGCGCAGCCATTGGCGCGAGCATCCCTTGGGAAGGCACGGCGACCGTGCCGTCCGACATTCGGATTCGCACGTCCCCCACCGTACTGGAGCCCGGCGTCGTCGGTTGGTGGAAGCCGGTCATCCTCCTGCCGGCGCGGATCGAGACGTACCTGACGGCCCGCCAGCTCGCGGCCGTGCTGGCGCACGAGGTCTGCCACGTGCGACGCCGCGACAATCTCACCGCCGCCGCCCACATGCTGGTGGAAGCCCTCTTCTGGTTTCACCCGATGGTGTGGTGGATCGGAGCGCGGCTGATCGCTGAGCGCGAGCAAGCGTGCGACGAGCACGTGGTCACCGAAACGGGAGAACCGATCGCATACGCCGAAGGGATCGTGAATGTCTGTAAGCGCTACGTGGAGACGCCGCTCATGAGCGTCGCCGGTGTCGGCGGCGCAGACCTCAAGGCCCGCATCAATGCGATTCTCTCCAATCGGATCGCGTTGAGCTTGACGCTGCCGAAGCGGATCGTGCTGGCGACGGCCGCCGTGGTGGCACTCGTCGTCCCTCTCGCCACGGGCGCCATCGACGCGGCGCTCACCGCCGAGCAGTTACCGGCGGCGCCGGCCCCACCGGTTGATCCGGAGACGCGGTTCGAAGTGGTGTCCATCAAGCGGTTCGACGCGTCCGGAGGCGCGAGACCGCAGATCTCGCTGTCGCCTGGCCGTTACAATTTCTCGGGCATGCCGCTGCGGCTCTTGTTCACGCAGGCATTGGGCGTGCCGGTAGACCGCATTGTCGGCCTGCCGGACTGGATCGACACAGAGCGCTACACGATTGCGGCGAAAGCGCCAGACGGCATGACCCCGCTCGCGAAGGTGCTGCTCTTGAACCTCGTGAAGGATCGCTTCAAGATGGCGACGCACACCGAAACGCGCGAGATGCCCGTCTTCAACCTGGTGTTCGCGCGCAACGACAAGCGGTTCGGACCGGCACTCAAGGAAACCTCGGCGGAGTGCCGGGCGGAGATGAGTGCGCGCCTCGAAGCCGCACAGCGCGGCGGCCCCATGCCGGCGGCGGCGCCCGGCGGGTGCAAACCGGCGCTCATCAATCCCGGCATCGCCAGTTTCAGCGGCATGCCGATGGCCCTGATCGCCACGAGCCTGACGCAGTCCGTCGGCCGGCCGGTGATCGACAAGACCGGGCTGACCGGCTTCTACGACTACACGCTGAAGTGGACGCCCGAGATCGGAAGCGGAAACCTGGCGCCGTTCGGCCTGCCGCCCGGCGCGCTGCCGCCAGGTGCGCCGCCCAGCACGCCGACGCCGCTCGCGGATCCCGATGCGCCAAACCTCTTCACCGCGGTACAGGAGCAGTTGGGACTGAAGCTGGAGAGCGCCCGCGGGCCTGTCGACGTCGTCGTCATCGACCGCCTCGAGAAGCCGACGCTGGACTAGTTACGAGCACTTCGGCGCGCGAAACCCATTTCGGGTACAACGAGCGCGGTCTTCCCGCCAGCGGCCGCCGACGGCCTCGCCACTGCGCTGCCGGCAGGCCGACGCGCTCGTCGTCCACAGGCCTGAAGGCGTGCGCTACACCTGCGTCGGTCGATGTGCGCGGAGGAATGAGCGGATCTGGCGGACGGCCAATGGAATCCGCTCCTTCGGTTCCTTCCATGGGAACACGCTCACTTCGGCGTTCGGCGCGAGCATCGCGGCTTCCATCGCCACCGCGTACGGATGCGCCGGGATGTCGTCCGGCAGGATGAGCACTGGCGTCTTACAGCTGCGGACGAAATCGCGCGTCACGGTAAACACGAAGTCCGCATTGGTGCGATACATCTTCGTCAGAAACTTCTCGACCGTGTCCATCGTGATCTCAGGCCGACGCTTGACGAGCTCTGGACCCCAGCCAGTGATGTTGTTCTGGTAAAACAGATCGCGCTGCTCCGGACGCGATCCGCTCGGCTGCGCGAGCACCGCGGCGACGACGCGATTGGGCGCGCGCTTCAAGAGATTCCAGATGAAGGGACCGCCGATGCAGAACCCCATCACCATGAACTTGTCGATGCGCAGGTGATCCATCAGGCCGATGTGGTCGTCAGTGTACGCGTCCCACGGCCTGTCGATCTCGAGCGGTCCGGACGACTGGCCGCCGTTCGCATTGCGGAGATCGGAGTAGATGCAGCGGAACTCGCCTTTGAACTCTCCAATCGCATCGAACGGGTCGGCGCGTTTCAACCCTGCGATCGACGAGTTCAGGCCGCCGCCGGCGATCAGCAGCAACGGAAAACCTGAACCCGCCTCTTCGTACGCGATGCGAACCTTACCTCGCTCGTAGAACGACATGGCAGATCCTCCTTGCCGCCTTTCCTGCGGAAACACGCGCTGCGCCGCGGCCATCGCCGTCGCCGCCGCTCCGGCCTTCAATAAACTGCGTCTCTTGCGATCCATATCTACTCCAGCGCAAACGCGTTGACGCCCGTCGTGACGATGACGACGTACTGCTTGCCGTTCGGCGCCATGTAGGTCATGGGCGTCGTGTGACCTTCGGATTCGAGCCGAGTTTCCCACAACACCTGGCCGGTGCGCGCGTCGAACGCACGAAAACGTTTGTCGACGGTCCCCGCGATAAAAACCACTCCGCCGGCAGTGACGATCGGCCCACCCTGACCAAACGCGCCCGTGTTCTTGAGGCCTTTCGCCTCGAGCTCGTCGCTCGTGCCGAGCGGCACTCGCCACGCGATGTCGCCGGTGTTGGCATTGATCGCGATCAGGTGCGCCCACGGCGGCGTCTGGCACGGCAGGCTGTTCTCCGGATTCCAGAAACGCGCGTTGACGGTACCGCGGCCGAGCGGGCTGAAACGGCGGTACGCCACCTGGTCGCCTTCCGGCGTTTTATCGAGCCGCCCCATGCCGCCGACGTCGCGCGAGTTCACGAACACGTAGCCCATCGACTGATCGACCGCGACGCCCCCGAAATTGGGTCCTCCCTGTTGCCCAGGAAACAGAATCCGGAATTCCTTGGTGCTGTACGGCGTGTATGGACCGAGATTGTGAATCCCGCCGAGCTTCTCGACGAGTTCGCGGCAGAACTTCTCGTGCGCCGGCTCGCCCGTGAAGATTTCGTCGGGACGAATGCCGAGGCGCGAGAGCGGCGGCGGCTTCACTGGAAACGGCTGCGTCGGCGACGTCGCTTCACCCGGGATGTCGCTCTGCGGCACCGGCCGCTCTTCGATCGGATAAATCGGTTTTCCCGTCGTCCGCTCGAGGAAAAACATCAGGCCAGACTTCGCCACCGTCACGACGGCGGGAATCCTCCGTCCGTTCTGCACGACGTCGATTAACGCCGGCGTCGCGGCGTTGTCGTAGTCCCAGACGTCGTGGTGCGTCAGCTGAAACGACCAGCGCACTTTGCCGCTGTTCGCGTCGAGCGCGACGACGGACGAGGAATAGAGGTTCTTTTGCGCCCGATGGCCGCCGTAGTACTGGGCCGCCGGCTGACCAATCGGCAGGAAGATCAGGCCGCGCTCAGCATCGACGGAGCCGAAGCCCCAATTCGCCGGCGTGCCCGCGGTCATCCAATAATCCTTCGGCCAGGTGTCGGCGTTTGGTTCGCCTGGATGCGGAATCGTGTGGAACGTCCAGACAAGTTTCCCGGTCGTCACATCCCACGCGCGCACGTCCATCGCCGGGCCGTCGGGATTGTCTTCCTGGCCCTGCGCGCCGGTGACGATCAAGTTTTTGTAGATGATTCCCGGCGACGCCATCATGTACGGCCGGCCGGGAAACTTGTCGGCGACGCCCGCTCGCAGATCGAGCGCGCCGTGATCGCCGAACGTCGGAATCAGTGTCCCCGTCGCCGCATCGAGGGCGAGCAGACGGCTATCGGTGGTGCCGGCGAAGATTCGCGCGGGCAACCGGCCGTCGCCCGGCCAATACGACACGCCGCGATTGGGCGCGCCGCCTTTCTCGAGCTCGTACTTCCAGACTTCTTTGCCAGTCGCGGGATTGAGCGCGACGATGGTGCGTCGCGTCGTCGACGTATAGAGCACGCCGCGCACGACGATCGGGACCGCCTGGCTCCTGCCGGCCGCGCTCACCGAGCCCGCAGTCGCGTCGGCGACGCCGTATTGCCACGCGAGTTTCAGCGTGGCGACATTCTTCGTGGTGATCTGATTCAGCGGCGAATAGCGGCGTCCCTGCGCGTCGCCGGCATATGTGTCCCACCCGCCCGATCGCGAGACGCCCTGCGCGAACAGAAAACTCGCGCCAGCCGCGCACGCGACGAGCATCGCCGTCAGTCGCCGCATCGGAACCTCCGGGCGAAAGACTAGCACTGAACGGGACGAGGCACGTCCATGCGATCCATCCAGTCCATGATTCGTCCCGCCTTCTCGACGGCAAGGTGGAACCACCGAGTGCTCTGAACGTAATAAACAGGGCGACTCGTGTCCGGCTCCCTTACACGCCACAATCGGCTGCTCGTGCTGGCTCGCGAAGGTCGCCGACAGCCCTCGGCTATCACTGCCATCGTCGTGGCGTTCGTTACCTTGGCAGTGTCGCTGATCGGCGGACAGATCCTTCGTCGTGCGCTGATACCGCTCGTCTTGGGTGCGAGCGCTGAAGGCCCGCTCGCCGAGGGCGTACGAGATCTGGTGACGTTCGCGTGTGGATTCGTGCCGATCTATCTGTGCTTATGGGCGTGGCTCGCGTTGTGGTGCAAGCGTCCATTCAGCAGCCTCGGATTCGAAGATCGTCATCCACTTCGTCATGCGCTTGCCGGAACGTCTTTCGGAATAGTGATGATGAGCCTTGTTGCTGGCGGATTGGCAGTGCTTCCCCGCACGACATCGACGCAAGGTGGATTGTTTACTTACGGCATCGTCGCAGGCGGCGGGGCGCTGTTGACACTCGGCGGTACGATCATTCAGTCATCCGGCGAAGAAGTCCTTTTTCGCGGCTGGCTTTTACCCACGATTGGCGCACGTTACGGGGCGTGGGTGGGAATCGTCGTTTCTTCGTTGCTCTTTGGCGGCGCGCACGCAATCAACCCGAACGCGACGCTGCTCGGTCTATTCAACCTGTCGTTGTTTGGAGCATTCCTCGCGCTGTTGGCGTTGGCCGAGGGCGGACTGTGGGCCGCGTGTGCGTGGCATGCCATGTGGAACTGGACGGATAACACGCTGCTCGGATTGCCTGACAGCGGCGGCCCCTCGCGCATCGGTGTCCTGGTTTCGATTCATCCAGGCGGTCACCGGCTTGTGACAGGAGGAGCGTTTGGTCCAGATGGCGGGCTTGTCGAGACGGCCGTGCTGCTCATCGGAATCGCCGTGACCGCATGGCGCGTCTCTCGTGCCCGCTGAGCATCGACCCGCATTGGACTCCCGGGAACTTCATAGCGACCGTGACGATCGGTAACGATTCGCGACCGGCCGGCATGACCGACGCGCCCGGGGCGCCTTGGTGGTCATCGTCGAATCCTCGGCCGATGAGTCTTGCATCGAGCCACCGACTGAATCGGATGAATTCGCACTTATGGTCTGTCATCGCGCCGCTTCGGCAAGCCGGCGATGAATCCGTCCACGGCGCGCCAGTATGTCGCCGGATCGGCTGGAGTCGCGTCGTTGTGATCGCCGCCCCGGATTGCGACGAACTGCTTGGGCTGCGACGTCAGATCGAACAACGCGCGCCCCTGCTGTATGGGGACGATGTGGTCGTCGTCGCCGTGCAGGACCAGGACAGGCGTCGGTCTCGTGCGACGCCGGAGGAATTGCGCGCTCGGGAAACGATACGACGACAAGAACGAGAGGACGTAGAGGACTGGTGAGCCACGGAGCAGCGAACGAGCGCTGGGGAAGCCCGACTCCAGCACGAGTCCGTCGGGCGAGCCGGTCGTCGATCCGTACGCGGCCATGACGACGCCAAGGGATCGACCCCAATACACGCGCGGCGAGATTGTCGATGCGTCGCTTCTGAAGTAGTCCACGACAGCATCGACGTCTCGGTACAAGCCCTGCTCGCTCGGCCGTCCGGTACTCAGTCCGTATCCCCGGTAGTCGAACGCGAGGATCGTGTAGCCATGGCGAACGATGTCGGGGAGGATCGGCGCCCACATCGAGAGATTTCCCCCGTTGCCGTGAAAGTACACGATGGTCGCTTTCGGCGAAGGAGCACGCAGCCACCAGCCGCGGAGTTGCTCGCCGTCACGCGTCGCGATCGACACCGGCTCGAAGTCGAGGTCGAAGTCGCGGGGAGTCCTCTCCTCGCCGGCGCTGGGGAAAAAGGCAAATCGCGGCTCCAGCCAACGGACCGCGACGGCGAGACCGACCAGCACCGCAGCCAGCGACGCGACGAGGAGTGCGATTAAGGTGCGCACGGACACATCGTCGCACGCTCGGACCGCTTCCAAGCGTCGTGGCTACACCTGCGGGAACGCTGACGGCTGCGGTGGCGCTGACGGCTTCTTCCGCCTGCCCCACGCGCCCATCATCACCAATCCGAGCGCGAGTCCCGCCAGCGTGCCGCCGATGTTGACGGCGGTTTTGCTCGGTCCGATGGGCGCCTCGGGAAGACGTGCCGGGTCGAGGATCTTGAACTGCTGGCCGATTTGCCGTCGTTCGAGGTTTGCGCCCACACGCGCGTCCAATTCCTTCTGCAGCAGCGCCTTGTAGCTCTCCTTCAGCACTTCGTATGGGAGCACATCGCCCTGTGACAACTCGCCGGACGTGGTCGCGCGCAGTCTGCGGAGCTCGAGCTCCTTTTCGACGATTCGACGACGGACGTCTTCGATCTGCGCTGACAAAAACTGATTCGTGCCTTCCGCGAGGACTTCCCGGTCGCGAAGGTTCTCCTCGATGAACAACGACGCCAGACGTTCCGTGACCCGCATCGCCGTCCGCGCGTCGTCGGACGTGAAGCTCACGCGAAATGAATCGCCTTTCACGATCTCAACGCCAATGCTCGATCGCATCCGCTCGATGATCGCTTCGTTGGTGGCCGTCTTGCGCTGCTCGGGATACAGATCGAGGTCTTGAATCATGCGCGCCAGCCGGGTGCGGCTCATGACCTGCTGCGTGATGGTCTGCATCCTCTCTTCGATGTGGGTCGTTACCGGCGCCTTCACGTATGCCTCCGGCACCAACTGCGGCACCACGAGCACCAGCGCCTCGGACTGATAGCGCGCCGGCATGAAGAAGTACGACAAGGTGGCCGTCAGCGCCGCAGTCACGATGGTCGGAACGAGGACCCATAAAAGTCGCTGCTTCATTGCGTCACCAACCAGAATCGTCGTGATGGTTTGCCGCCAGTACCACAACCCGGATCGGCCGCGTTCGTACTGCTCGTGAAGATCACCGATGATCGATTGCTGCCTCGGACCCGACGTGAGGCGCTGCAGCAGCCATTCGGCGAAGCGCGGAGGGCGAGAGGCCATCATGCCTGGCCTCCCTTCAATTCAGGCACGCCGCTCCACAATTTGACGAGCGTCCGTTGGGCCGCACGTACGGCGCGAACACCTTTACCGGTCACGTGGAAGTAGGTCTTCGCGCGTCCGCCGCGTTCGGGCGTCGATTCGCCGAGGCGCGACGTGACGAGGCCTTTCGATTCCAGGCGATCGAGGGTGATGTAGATGCTGCCGGCAGCGATTTC
>Ga0068871_100000503_pt1 | contig 26698 bp, 24 predicted proteins | sample KBSMisM72_FD_72750 | JGI IMG/M metagenome (GOLD analysis project Ga0068871, IMG submission 72750) | Miscanthus rhizosphere microbial communities from Kellogg Biological Station, Michigan, USA - KBS Miscanthus M7-2 | ecosystem: Host-associated > Plants > Roots > Rhizosphere > Soil ...
GATGGGGCTCGGCTTCATGTTCGGCTTTGTCGCGTATTACGATCCGGCGCAGTCGTGGACACAGAATCGCATATTCGACCTGATGGTGGAGCGCACCTACGGCGCGATGAACAACGAGTCACTGATCTCGATTCCGCTGTTCGTGCTGATGGGCTATGTCATGGAGCGCGGCGCACTGGTCGACAAGATGTTCTATAGCATCCAGCTCGCGTTCCGCCGCCTGCCGGCATCGCTTGCCGTCGCGACGCTGATCGTCTGCACGTTCTGGGGCATCGCCAGTGGCCTGGTTGGCGCCGTGGTCGTGCTGATGGGCGTCATTGCGCTCAATCCGATGCTGAAAGCGGGGTACAACGTCAAGCTCGCGACCGGCGTCATCACCGCCGGCGGCACGCTAGGCATCCTGATTCCGCCGTCGGTCATGATCATCGTCTACGCGGCGGTCGCCGGGCAGTCCGTGGTTAAGCTGTATGCGTCGGCGATGTTCCCGGGCTTCTTCCTGGCATTTCTCTACGTCGCCTACGTCATCGGCTGGGCTCTGATCAATCCCAAGATTGCGCCGAAATCTGAAGTGACTATCCCGGTTCCTGCGTGGATTTCCGAATTCCAGGAAGCGTACCGGAAGAACATGCTCGTCGGGCTTCTGATCGCGCTGTTCAGACCGGGGCGTGCAGCTTCCATCCGCATCGACGGGAAACCCTTGACGTGGGCAGGCGTGGTCCGCAACTTCGTCCTCGCACTGGTGCCGTTGATGATCGCTGCCGGCACGCTGTGGGCGGTATGGTGGTACGTCGTGATTCACCAGCAGGCCGATGTCCAGGCGCCTGTGGCCATGCAGGCGGCATCCGCGCCCGCAGCGATCGGGAAGTCGGCGCCAGTCGCCGCGGGCCAGGATGCCCCGCCGCAGGAACTGGGCAGTGCCGCCACCGAAGCCGACAAGCCGGCGAGCGGCGAAGGTACGGGACTGCAGGAACTGGGCGATCCCGAACTGCTCAAGCAGGCGGGCATTGCTCCCGCCGAGCTCGGTCCGGCGCCGGAGTTCTATACTTATTTCTGGGCAACCAGCGGTGCGGTGGCGTTGCTGCTGCTTTGGTATTACTTCAAGCTGGGCGCCCCCCAGTTCGAGCTGCTGAAACTGCTGATCGTTTCGGTGTTTCCCCTCGGCCTGCTGACTTTCGTGGTGTTGTCCGTGATCCTGTTCGGGATCACCACGGCGACCGAGTCCGCCGCCATCGGCGCAGCCGGAGCCTTCATCCTGGGGTTCCAGGCTAAAACTCTCGACTGGGAGCGTATCAAGCAGTCGGTGTTCCTCACCGCCAAGACCACCGCCATGGTGTGCTGGCTGTTTGTCGGATCGGCGCTGTTCTCGGGGGTTTTCGCCATCCTCGGCGGGCAGCAGCTGGTGGAGCACTGGGTGTTGTCATTCAACCTGACGCCCGTCCAGTTCATGATCCTGTCGCAGGCAATCATCTTCATCCTCGGCTGGCCGCTCGAATGGACCGAGATCATCGTCATCTTCGTGCCGATATTCCTGCCGCTGCTGAAGCACTTCGACATCGACCCGATCCTCTGGGGCACGTTGGTCTTCGTCAACTTGCAAGCTGCATTCCTGTCGCCGCCGGTCGCGATGTCGGCGTTCTATCTGAAGGGCGTGGCGCCATCGCACGTGACTTTGAACCAGATCTTCGCCGGCATGATGCCGTACATGCTGATCGTCATCCTGTGCATGGTCATCATGTACCTGTGGCCCGGCATGACGTTGTGGCTGCCCAATTACCTCTACGGCGGCGCCGGTTAGAGCGGTTCCCGCATTGCGCTCGACCGCCTTGGCGGAGTAACCTTCACTGCACTGGACGTCCCGCGCGCGGCGCGCGCGGCTGGTTGGAGGAGGTGGCCATGCTCGTCAGCGAAATCCTGCGGATCAAGGGCAATACGCTGTACACGACGACGCCTGACGGCGCGGTGATGGATGCCGTCAAGGTGATGGCCGACAACGACATCGGGTCGCTCGTCGTCATGGAAGGCGGCAGGCTGGTCGGCATGCTTACGTTTCGCGAGGTCCTGGCCGCGATGGCCGAGCGCGAGGGCTCGCTTGCGGGCGTCAAGGTGACCGACATCTTCGAGCACGATCCGTTGACCGCCGCTCCCGCCCTCGATGTCATGGAGTTGCGCCGGACGATGCTCGACCGGCACGCGCGCTACGTGCCGGTGATGGACGGCCTGACGCTGCAGGGGGTGGTGTCGTTCCACGACGTGGCCAAGGCCGTTTACGACGAGCAAAACTTCGAAAACCGCATGCTGAAGTCGTACATCAAGGACTGGCCGGACGAAGCCAGCCCCTGATTCGGCGCGGATCCACCTGGGCCGGCCCGCTGCGGCGTCAGGCCTGCAGCACGAACAGCGCGGGGCGTTTCGAGAATTGCGCGTGGTCGCGCGTTTTCCAGTCGCGCGCGCTGTGCCGCGCAATGGTTTCCGATGGCAACGTCAGATCGGCGGCGATGCACACCTGCGTTCCCGGGTGCAGCGCTGCAGCGATCGCTCCCAGCATCGCTTCGTTGCGATAGGGCGTCTCGATGAAGAGTTGCGCCTGGCGTCGCGCGCGCGATTCACCTTCGAGGCGTTGCAGCGCCGCCGCGCGCTGCTCGGCCTTGACCGGCAGGTAACCGTGGAAGGCGAAGCTCTGCCCGTTCATCCCCGACGCCATCAACGCAAGCAGCACGGCCGATGGCCCGACCAAAGGGACGACGCGAAGTCCTGCGCCGTGCGCGGCGGCCACCAGCACCGCACCCGGGTCGGCCACGCCGGGACAGCCTGCGTCGGACAGCACGCCGACGTCGACGCCCGACCGCAGCGGCGCGAGCAATACCGCGACCTGACCTGCAGTCGGTGATTCCCCGAGTTCCTGCATGTCCAGCGATCCAATGGGCAGCGGGGGGTCGAGTGTCTTGATGAACGCCCGCGCCGCCTTGGGTGTCTCGACCACCCAATGAGTCAGCGCGCGCGCCACGGCGATGGTCCGGTCGGGCAGCACGTTGCCCGGGGGGACCGCACCCAGCAGGTTGGGAACGAGATAGAGCGTGCCGGACATGGACTCGACGCTCATGCGGTGAGCGTTGCGCCCGGCGCGAGAATGTCGATGCCTTCGCCGCGCAGCAGCCGACACAGTGCGATCAGCGGCAACCCGATGAGCGCGGTGGGATCGCTGCTATCTATTTTCTCGAACAGCGCGATGCCCAACCCTTCCGACTTGACGGAACCGGCGCAGTCGAAGGGCGCCTCGCGGTCGAGGTAAGCGCCGATTTCCTCCGGATCCAGCGTCCGGAATGTGCTGGCGACATCGACCAGCGTGGCGTTGCAGCGGCCGCTTGCGGCATCGACCAGCGCGACGCCCGTATGAAAGACCACGGTTTTGCCGGAAAGGGTGCGCAACTGTGTAAATGCGGCATCCCGCGACCCGGGCTTGCCGACCGGTACGCCGGCACAGTCGGCGATCTGGTCGGAACCGATCACCAAGGCGTCCGGATACTTGATCGCAACCGCGCGCGCCTTGGCTTCGGCCAAGCGAAGGGCGGTCTGCGCCGGGGCCTCTCCCGGGAGCGCGGTTTCGTCCACGCCCGGCGGCGCGACCAGGAACGGCAGCCCCAAGCGCTCGAGCAGCGCGCTGCGGTACCGTGACGTGGACGCTAGCACCAGCCGGCGCGGCACGTTCGCCGTTGTTTTTGTGGACATTTTTTGACAACTTGTAGGAAACGCGCTATTATCTCTTGTTTACGTCGGCGGCCCCAAGGACTGTAACGTCATGACAACGGGTCCCAAGCCGGGAACGATGAAGCCGGGGACGTTCGACGCTTTCCGGCTGGCCCGCGAGCATGAAGCGGTGCACGGGAAGTTCGACGCTGCGGCCTCCGAGCGTTTGTACGACTGGCTGGCTCCCGGCGATGCGCCGATTGACTGGAACATCGCGGGGACGACGGATGCCCTGGGGCGACCGGCCATCGCGATCGAATTGAATGGCTCGGTTCCGTTGGAATGCCAGCGCTGCCTGGCCACGATGACATGGCCGGTGCGGCAGCGCACCGTGGCGCTTCTGGCCGGAAGCGAGGCTGAAGGCGACGCGCTGGATGCGGGTAGCGACGAGGAAGTGCTCGTAGCTGCCGAACCGCTGGATGCGCTGAGGCTGGTCGAGGACGAATTGCTGTTGTCGTTGCCGTATGCGCCCACGCATGCGGACGGCGAATGCGTGGCGCCCGAGTAGCTCCACGTGCACTGAATGCGCGTAGCGGCGGACATTCCCGCCGATGCGCAGCGGTAGATGACGAATCGAATTGAGACAAGGAGATCCACATGGCAGTCCAGCAGAACAAGAAGTCGCCGTCGAAGCGCGGCATGCATCGGGCGCACGACTTCCTTACCGCCCCGGCGCTTGCCGTGGAACCGGTAAGCGGCGAGGTCCATTTGCGTCATCACATCAGCCCCAACGGCTACTATCGCGGCAAGAAGGTCGTCAAGACCAAGGCCGACGAGTAAAGAGGCAACGGACGGCGTCCCAAGGGCGCTGTCGCCAAGGCCGGATAACACCGAAACGCGCAGGCGGGTAAACTCCGGCCTGCGCGATTCATTTATGCGGACGCGTCTATGGGTGGGTTGATGCACCCTTCGTCGATGCCGCCCACCAGCCGGCCTCTTTCCCACATGACCCTGCCCGTCACCGTTGCCGTTGATGCGATGGGAGGCGACGCCGGCCTCCCGGTCACCGTCGCGGCATCGCTCAAGTTCCTCGAGGACACGCCGGAAGCGCGCGTGATCCTGGTCGGACTGGAAGCGCCGCTCGCTCAGGCGCTCGCACGCTCCCGCTCGCCGGCCCGCGATCGGGTGACGCTCCACGCGGCCAGCGAAGTGGTCGCGATGGACGAGCCGCCGGCCGACGCGCTACGCAAGAAAAAAGATTCTTCGATGCGCGTGGCGATCAACCTGGTCAAGGATGGCTCCGCACAGGCCTGCGTCTCAGCCGGCAATACGGGTGCATTGATGGCCATCGCGCGCTTCGTGCTCAAAACGTTACCCGGCATCGACCGTCCCGCGATCGCCTCCCAGTTGCCGACGAAGCAGGGTGAGACCACGGTGCTGGACCTGGGCGCGAACGTCAACTGCACGCCGGAGCAGCTGGTCCAGTTTGCCGTCATGGGCAGCGCGTTGGTAACTGCCGTCGAAGGCATCGAACGGCCCACGATCGGACTTCTCAATATCGGCGAGGAGGACATCAAGGGCAACGACGTGGTCAAGCGAACGGCCGAATTGCTCAAGCTGTCGGGGCTCAACTTCGCCGGCAACGTCGAGGGCAACGACATCTTCAAGGGCACGACACACGTCGTGGTCTGCGATGGGTTCGTCGGCAATGTCATGCTCAAAGCGTGCGAAGGCATCGTCACGATGCTCTATGATTATCTGAAGGCCGAGTTCACCCGAAATCCATTGACCAAAGTCGCCGCGGTGATTGCCTACCCGGTCCTGTCCGCGTTCAAGCGGCGCATCGACCCGCGACGTCACAACGGGGCGACGCTGGTCGGACTGAAGGGCGTCGTCGTGAAGAGCCACGGTGGCGCCGACGCGCTCGCATTCGGCTATGCACTGCGGAAGGCGTATGCGGAGGCCACGCACGGGGTGCTCGACCGGATCGCCCAGCAGATCGCCGCCATGCCGGCGTTCGCGCCGCCATCGCAACCGGACGCGGATTCGGTTGCCGCAGCCTCGGCCGATGCCTAGCCGAATTGCCGGCACGGGCCGCTATCTGCCCGAGCGCGTCCTCACCAACGAGGAACTCGCGCGGCGTGTGGACACCAGCGACGAGTGGATTCGCACGCGGACCGGAATCCTCCAGCGCCACCTCGCGGCGCCGCACGAGGCGACGTCCGACCTCGCGCTGCACGCTTCGCGCGCAGCGCTCGACGCGGCCGGCGTCGCGCCGGCCGACGTCGATGTCGTCATCGTTGCGACGACGACACCCGACATGGTTTTTCCGTCGACGGCGTGCATCCTGCAGGCCAAGCTCGGCAGCAAGGGCGGCGCCGCGTTCGACGTGCAGGCCGTCTGCTCCGGATTTGTGTATGGACTGGCGTTGGCGGACCTGATGGTCGGCAGCGGCATGGCGAGGAACGCGCTCGTCGTCGGCGCGGAGATCTATTCACGCATCCTGGATTGGTCCGATCGCGGGACGTGCGTGTTGTTCGGCGATGGTGCCGGTGCGGTCGTCGTCGTGCCTTCGGCGACAAAAGGAATCCTGACGTCGCACCTTCACGCCGACGGCGATTACGCCGACATCCTGTGCGTACCCGGCAGCGTACGCGACGGCGCGACGTTCGGAACGCCCTTCGTGCACATGGACGGCGGCGCGGTGTTCAAGTTTGCCGTGAAGGTGATGGCCGAAGCGGCGGAGGAGGCGCTGCACGCCACCGGCAAGACCGCGGCCGACATCGACTGGGTCATCCCGCACCAGGCCAACATCCGGATCATGGACGCGACGATGAAGAAGCTGCACCTTCCGCACGAGCGCCTGATCGTGACGGTCGACCGGCACGGCAACACGTCGGCAGCGTCGATTCCGCTGGCGCTCGACATAGCCGTGCGTGACGGCCGCATCAGCGCCGGCCAGCACGTGATGCTGCTGGGCGTGGGTGGCGGTTTCACCTGGGGTTCGGTTTTTCTGAAGTGGTAAGACATTCGTAGTCAAGGGCAAATGAGGTTGGCGAAATGAGGGCGGTGCAATGAAACTGGCATTCGTGTTTCCGGGGCAGGGCTCGCAGGCGCTGGGGATGATGAACGGATTTGCCGCGCATCCGGTGGTGCGCGAGACCTTCGCCGAAGCGTCGGACGCTTTGGGCGACGACCTATGGCAACTGGTGGAGGACGGACCCGCGGAGGCACTCAGCCTGACCACCAACACGCAGCCGGTGATGTTGACAGCCGGCGTCGCGATCTACCGAGCGTGGCTCGCGTCCGGAGGCGCCAAGCCCACCGTCGTGGCAGGGCACAGCCTGGGTGAATATACGGCGCTGGTTGCCGCGGGCGCGCTGGCATTTGCCGATGCGGTGCCGCTGGTGCGGTTTCGCGCGCAGGCAATGCAGGACGCGGTACCGCCGGGCGTCGGCGCCATGGCCGCCATCATGGGCGGCGACGACGATGCCGTGGCGGCGGCGTGCACGGAGGCGGCGCAGGGCCAGGTGGTCGAGCCGGTGAATTTCAACGCGCCCGGACAGGTGGTCATCGCCGGACACCGCGAAGCCGTCGAGCGCGCGATCGCGCTGGCGAAGCAGAAGGGCGCCAAACGCGGCGTGCTCTTGCCGGTCTCCGCGCCTTTCCACAGTTCATTGCTGAAGCCGGCCGCCGACAAACTTGCCGCGCGCCTGGCACAGGTGACATTTGCGCCTCCCGTTATTCCCGTCATTCACAACGTCGACGTGGCCGAACACTCGGCGCCGGACGCTATTCGTGCGGCACTCGCGCAGCAGGCGGCGAGCCCCGTGCGCTGGACGGCGACGGTGCAGCACATGGCAGCGCTGGGCGTCACCCATGTCGTCGAATGCGGTCCGGGCAGGGTGCTTGCCGGAATGAACAAGCGCATCGCCGACAGCATCGAAGCGTTCGCGCTGATCGACAGCGATGCCATCAATGAAACGCTGGCCGCGCTGAAGGGCGCCTGAGGAGACCCGCCATGACACAGGGACAGCTGGCTGGCCAAACGGCGCTGGTCACCGGCGCGACGCGAGGGATTGGCCGCGCGATCGCGCTGGCGCTTGCCGCGGAGGGTGCCAAGGTCGTCGGAACCGCTACCACGGACGACGGGGCCGCAAGCATCGCTGCTTATTTGAAGGACGCGGGCAACGCCGGCACCGGTTTGAAGCTCGATGTCACGGACGCCGCCGCGACGGAGTCCGTACTGGCCGCCATCGACAGCGCGCATGGCGCCGTCACGATCCTCGTCAACAACGCGGGCATCACACGCGACAACCTGCTGCTGCGCATGAAGGATGACGAGTGGGATGCGATCATGGCGACGAACCTCAAACCCGCCTACCGGCTGGCCAAGGCCGTACTGCGGGGGATGATGAAGGCGCGTCAGGGTCGCATCATTCAGATCGGCTCGGTCGTCGGCTCGAGCGGCAATGCGGGACAGGTCAATTATTCCGCGGCAAAGGCCGCGCTGATCGGCTTCACCAAATCGCTGGCGCAGGAAGTGGGCAGCCGCAACATCACCGTCAACTGCGTGGCGCCCGGATTCATCGACACCGACATGACCCGTGACTTGACCGAGGCACAGCGCGAGGCGTTGCTGGCCAGGATTCCGCTCGGCCGCCTGGGCTCGCCCGAGGATGTCGCGAATGCGGTCGCGTTCCTGGCCAGTCCAGCCGCCAGCTACGTCACCGGGACTACGCTACACGTGAACGGTGGCATGTACATGGCTTGAATAGTGCCGGCGAATCCCACTTTCGGGCGCCGGGAACGGGGTCGCTTTGTGGCCGATCTGGTAGAATCCACCGGTTTGCTATTCAGGGGCCCCATAAGGGGAATGCGCATGGAAAATGTAGAACAACGGGTCAAGAAGATTGTCGCCGAGCAGCTGGGCGTCAACGAAGCCGAAATCAAGAACGAGTCGTCCTTTGTCGACGATCTCGGTGCGGATTCGCTCGACACGGTCGAACTCGTTATGGCGCTTGAAGAGGAATTCGAGACTGAGATTCCGGACGAAGAAGCCGAGAAGATCACGACTGTGCAGCAGGCCATCGACTACGTCGGCGGCCACCTCAAGAAGTAGGCCGGACTGCGCGGGCGGGGTCGTGTCGCCCGCGGCATGGGCACTGGTTGTTCGCAACTGAGTTTCGCAACTGAGTTTCGCAACTGAGATTCGCGAACGAGCGGGCGCCGCGCGTGCCCGTGCCGCCACTCTCTCGCGGACTCCCGGAACCTCATCGTTCACGCTCCTGACATGGCCCACCGCCGAATCGTCGTTACCGGGTTGGGAATCATCTCGCCTGTCGGCATCGGGCTGACGGCGTCGTGGTCGAACATCGTCGCCGGTCGTTCCGGCATCACCCGGATCACGCGCTTCGACACGTCGCACTTTCCGGTGCACATCGCCGGCGAAGTGAAGGAATTCGATGTTGGTCAGTACCTGTCGGCCAAGGAAGCTCGCCGCTACGACACGTTCGTCCACTACGGCCTGGTCTCCACGATGGAGGCGATCAAGGACGCAGGCCTGGACGGCTATGCCGGCGACAAGGAGCGCGTCGGCGTGTGCGTGGGATCCGGCATCGGCGGACTGCCGATGATCGAGGAAACGCAGACGGCGTATCTCAACGGCGGCTGGCGCAAGATCTCGCCTTTCTTCGTGCCGGGGTCGATCATCAACATGATTTCCGGCTTGGTGTCGATCCACTATGGCTACAAAGGCCCGAACCTGGCTACGGTGAGCGCCTGCTCAACCGCCAACCACAGCATCGGCGAGGCGGCCCGGCTGATCGAATATGGTGACGCGGACATCATGATCGCCGGCGGCGCCGAAGCGACGATATCGCCGCTCGGCATCGGCGGCTTTTGCGCGTCGCGCGCGCTGTCGATGCACAACGACGACCCTGCGGGCGCGAGCCGCCCGTGGGATGCCGGACGCGACGGCTTCGTGCTGGGCGAGGGCGCCGGTGTTCTCGTGCTCGAGGAGCTCGAGCATGCGAAGGCGCGCGGTGCGCGCATCTACTGCGAACTCACCGGCTACGGGATGAGCGCGGATGCGCACCACATCACGGCGCCGCCCGACGACGGCGACGGCGCCGCGCGGAGCATGCTGAACGCGCTGAAGAATGCGCGCATGGCGACGACCGACATCGACTACATCAATGCTCACGGCACGTCGACGCCGCTGGGAGATCTCGCGGAATGTACCGGCGTGAAGCGCGCATTCGGCGACCATGCATACAAGCTCGCCGTGTCGTCCACCAAGTCGATGACCGGCCACCTGCTCGGCGCGGCCGGCGGCATCGAGGCCGTGTTCACCGTGCTCGCGATGCGCGATCAGATCGCGCCGCCTACGGCAAATCTCGTCAACGTCGATCCCAAATGCGATCTCGATTTCGTTCCCGGCACGGCGCGTAAGACGCGCATTCGCGGTGCCATGTCCAATTCCTTTGGTTTCGGCGGCACCAACGCGACGCTTGTCTTCCGCCAGCTCGACTGACGCGGCACACGCTCGCCCCGTCTCCTAGCCTGCGACCACAGCAATGGCATTGATCGTCCAGAAATACGGCGGGACCTCCGTCGGCAGCATCGAGCGGATCCGCAATGTCGCGCGGCGTGTCGCGCATTTCCACGGACAGGGGCACCAGTTGGTCATCGTGCCCTCGGCCATGGCCGGCGAGACCAATCGCCTGCTGGCCATGGCGCGCGAAATATCTCCCGATCCCAATCCGCGCGAACTCGACGTTGTGGCCGCAACCGGAGAACAGGTGACGATCGGCCTGCTGGCGATTGCGTTGCAGGAACTGGGACTGCGCGCGCGCAGCTACACCGGCGGGCAGGTGCGCATTCTGACCGACAACTCATATACAAAGGCGCGCATCCTCGACATTGACGAGGCCAACATGCGCCGCGACTTGGCGGACGGCACGATCGTCATCGTCGCCGGATTCCAGGGCGTGGATGCCGATGGCAACATCACGACCTTGGGCCGCGGCGGCTCCGACACGTCGGGCGTGGCGCTGGCCGCGGCGCTCAAAGCCGACGAATGCCAGATCTACACCGATGTCGACGGTGTTTATACGACCGACCCCCGCATCGTCCCCGAAGCACGGCGCCTCGACACCGTCACGTTCGAGGAAATGCTGGAGATGGCGAGCCTCGGTTCGAAAGTGCTGCAGATCCGGTCAGTGGAATTCGCCGGCAAATACAAGGTCAAGCTGCGCGTGCTGTCGGCATTCGACGATCCCCAATCCGCGGCGGAAGGCACGCTGATCACATTCGAGGAAGACGACACCATGGAACAGGCGATCATTTCCGCCATCGCATTCAATCGCGACGAGGCGAAGATCTCGGTGATGGGCGTGGAAGACAAGCCCGGCATCGCGCACAGCATCGTCGGCCCCGTGGCCGCGGCCAATCTCGATGTCGACATGATCGTGCAGAACATCGGCGCATCGGGCCATACGGACTTCTCGTTTACGGTCAGCCGCGGCGAGTACCTGAAGACCATGGAAGTCCTGGCGAACGAACGCGGGAAAGGTTTCACGGCGCGCGAGATCATCGGCGACAACAAGGTTTGCAAGGTTTCGGTCGTAGGCATCGGCATGCGCTCGCACGTCGGCATCGCGTCCAAGATGTTCAAGGCGCTGGCGGACGAGGGCATCAACATCCAGATGATCTCGACGTCCGAGATCAAGATCTCGGTCGTCATCGACGAGAAGTACCTCGAACTCGCCGTACGCGTGCTGCACAAGGCGTTCGGCCTCGAAAATGCCCCGGTTCAGCCGGCCTGAATTGCACTAAGGCGCGGATTTTCCGAGGGAAATTACCATTCCCGCTGGACGCGGAGTGCACCGCGCCGGTAGAATGCGCACCAGACCGGAGACGTGGCCGAGTGGTCGAAGGCACTCCCCTGCTAAGGGAGCATACGGGCCAAAACCTGTATCCAGGGTTCGAATCCCTGCGTCTCCGCCAGACCCCTAGTCTGGATGCGGTTCTCCGACGTGTTCCACGTTAAACCCATCATCCGACGCCTCAAAACGTGACGCCGGGCGCCCTTTCAGATCGGGGTGGGACTTCCGGAGACGTCGCGCGCGGTGCCGCGAGCCATTGGACGATGATCGCGCGCGGCATGGATCGAAAATCTTACTGAGTTGCGTCGAGTCCGTTCGGCGGCATTCGGAGCCGCGGTTGCGGCCGTGGTTCTCGCGGTTGCTGGCATCGGTACAGGTTCGTCTGTACCGAATGCGGGGCCGTCGGGCCGACGAAACCGCGGACGATCCGCCAAGACGCGCGGCGGTTCTTTGGAGTCACCAATACGGGGCGAATTGATAACGACATGAATTCCGGCGTTTCGGATCAAACGCTTCTCCAAGGTGCTTGGTACGCCTTGCACCAATCGGGACGTCTGTTAGCCAGCGCCGCCGCTATTTTCGATTCCGGAGACGTTAGCACCGCTTTGGCGGTCGCAATGTTCGGACGCGAGGAGTTGGGACGTTCGCGCCTTTTGAGGGAGTGTGCTCGCGAGGTAGCCGAAGGAAAAACGCTTGATGCAAATGCAACAAAAAAGCGGTGCGCTGGCCATGTCGAAAAGCAATCAGCTTCTGCCTTTAGCGTTACGCTAAGGACGTCGAACGGCGGAGTGCTTGGTAAGGCCATGCGCGATCAATCCCAACACGCGCCCACTTCGGTCGAACGGCAGCGCGCCAAGCGAACGATTGATGCAGCCGTGGAATCGACAAGAAAGCGCCAACCGAATGACCGACACGCGTTGCGGTGCGTAAGCCTATATGTCGATCTAGAGGACTCGGGAACCAACTGGCTGCGCCCGGTGGAGACGACATCCGAAGTCTCTCGCAACGCAGTTGAGGATGCTATTGGTGACTACGCACTAGAATTCGATCACCTAACCAACGAATCGCTGTGGCCGGCACTAAAGGTTCACCATCCCCATTTGCATATCGAGGCGATGATTCGCGCAAAGGCCAAAATGTCAGTCGCAGTCGAATTAATTCCGCCCGTTTGGCCGAAACTGCCCGACGCGTAGCGTTCGTCCTAGCAACCGCTTGCGCGGCTAATCCCACTGCCGGATGATTCGGCGGTAGTGTTTATCTGCACACGACCCTCGATAGCTAAATTCGTTGGACATGGCAGAAAGACTGATTGCGCTATTCGCCGTAATCGTTTCCGGCTGCGTTCCGGTAATGGGAAGGCTTTACGTTCCTGTGAACGCATCGGATGCGGTTGTCAATAGGAATGGCGCGTGCTCCCGATACGCCTACTACGACCGGAAGGTCGGCGATGTCCTGACGCTTAGAGTTTCGATCACTGAGTCCGGCTCCGAGCCGCCACAGTTGTTGATCGAAGGTCGGGGCAAAGGAGGAAGGGTGCCTCAGTTCGTCGACAGTGTGAAGGTCTCGTCCGCGAGCGGTATTACATACTTCGAACCACTCCTAAGCGGTTTCCTGCCGCAAAGCTTTCGACTACCCAGTATCGCCAGTCAATCCGAAACTATTGTTGTCTCGCTTCCCCCCGTCATCGTAAACCGGACGGCCATCGAAATAGAGCCAATTGCGTTCAAGCCCGAGCCGAATTCGGGGATGTTGTTAACATGGGTGTGCCAATAGCAATGCCTGATTCGCATCGAGGGACGCGGCGGCGGCGTGAAGTGGATTGCGCCAGGCACCCGGCGAACGTACCGCACGGCGCCGAAGCGAGCAACCGCGGCGGGCTCGACAACAAGGGCGCGTCGCGTCGCACGGAAAATTGCTTGTCGATTGTGAGGCGCCGCTCGCCGGCGAGGCGCATGCTTGTTTTCTTCGGACCGGGCTCCGGAATCGGCCCGGCCGACAGCGACGCCTCGGTGTACCGATGACGCGCTCCGGTCCAAAGCTCACACGCCGAAGCGAGGTCAATTATCGGCCAAGTCCATGACGGCAACGCGATTGTTGGTAGGCTCGACGCGCACGCTGTCGGCGCCGGTACAGCGATCCGAGTTGCGGGCGCAGTGTGAGGGGTCCATAGTAGCCTCCGCGCCGCTCCGGCAGCAACGATCCCTCCGTCGCATCGGATCGACAGTCCAGCCTCGGAGGTAGGCGGTAGGCGCTAACAAACCAACGGGGGGCCTATGAACAAGACATTGCGCAAGTTTGCATGGATTGTCGGGATGGCGGCATTGTTACTCGCGGACGCCGGTGTCTCGGCAACGCCGCCGGCAGGTCCGAATATCGGCCACTCATCCTGTGGGGGCACGGCCGTGCCGAATACGTACTGTAACTTCGACACCACGGGCGACGGGATCGTAATCGGGCATGACTCGTGCAAGGTCGAAGGTGCATGTACGGCCCTCGGCAACGGAGCGCGAATCGGCAATGGCTCCTGTAACGGAGAAGAAGCATGCAGCCATTTTGGAGAGATCGGAGGTAGCGCCGTCGTTGGCGATGACTCCTGCAATGGTCCATTCGCCTGCTCGTTTGTAGCCTCGGAAGGTGACAGCGTCATCGGCAACCACTCCTGCAATGTCGATGTCGGCGACTCGGCCTGCCTTGCGGCGGGAGCCGGCGCAGGCCCAGACAGGGGCAGCAGCCGGATCGGCAACAACTCCTGCAACGATAGTGGTGCGTGCGTGGCGGTCGGTGCATTGGTGGGTAGCAGCGTGATCGGCAACAACTCCTGCAACGGGCATGGTGCATGCGACTTCGTGGGGCAGCAGGGCTTTGTGTGCGTTGACGACGAATGCACGATCTTTGAAACGCCTCCAGGCCGCAGCGTGATCGGCAACAACTCGTGTAACGACGAGCTTTCGTGCTTCGATGCAGGACAGGGGGGCATCAATCGCGTCGAGAACGGCTCCTGCAACGGTTTCCGCAGCTGCATATACGCAGGAGCTTATGGCCCCGAAAGCCGCATCGGCAATCATTCGTGCAACTACGATGCCACCTTCGACGTTGACCATTATGTTGGCGCATGCGTAGAAAACCATGGAACGATCGGCAACAACAAGTTCAACTGATTCAGCGTAGCGGCACGTTCGCACACGGACCCCGCCTACTGTGGCGGGGTTCCTGTTTCTGGCCTCGTCGTGCGCGATTGGACTCCCGACGCGAAGGACCTCCCACGGCGGCTCACGGCCTATCCTGCCTAGTCGCCCAGAAATTCGCCAACGGCAGGTGTGGGTCGGTAGGGCCGCCCATGTCCGAGACCGCTTCCGGCCAAAAGGAGACGCTCGCAAGGTCATCAAATTGCCGCATTGGGGAGGATGTTGCGCACGCAACAAGATCGGCGTGTGGGCGATGCCACGCCATTCGCCCGCGCGCTGAGAGTCCCTGTTACAAGGTTCGCAGGAAGGCCACCAGGTCGGCTCGCTCGCGAGCCGTCAGACCAATGTCGAAGCGCTCGTTGTAGAAATCCACGACCGCGTCGAGATCTGCGGCGAAGCCGCTGTGAAAATACGGCGCCCGGGACGCAAGCCCCCGGAGTACCGGCCCTTTGAAGCGCCCGATATCCTTCCACTTGCCGGTGATCATTGCGCGTCCCGGGTCCGTGGTCGCGATGATTTCGCCGCTCGTCTTGTTGCGCAGCTTATAGAGCGGCATGTCGGGCGTGCGCCGGGAGGCGTCGGTGAGCCCAATGTCGAGCGGCGCTGGAATCGAGTGATTCCCCGCATTTGGCGAATCATGGCAAGTGGTGCAGGTACCGTTCAAGACCGGGACGCTGAGATCGTCGTTCAACCCCTTTACACCCGTGATGCTGATCGGTTTGGTGTTGAACAGGGCCTGGCCGCGCGCAACAGCCCGACGAGCCTGGACGGCCCGCCCGTCGTCATCGCGCCCGGCCGTCAGGTTCGCCCAGACGTCATAGAGGTTGAACACGACGGGATTGAAGGGCTTCCCCGTCTTGTAGTCACCGGCAACCACGTCGTTGATGCCGAAATAGGATGCCTGGCGCGTCGCGACCTGCGGTCCGCCGTTCGCGCCATGCGCGCCCAGATAGTGGGCGTTCGAATCGAACACCTGCGCGGTAAAAAGACCCATCTCGAACTGCACGATCGAGTCGCGCTGGTCCTGCGTCAGCGGTTGTGCGGCCTTGGCATGCCCCACGGTCGCGCTGTTCGACTGGTCGGCCAGGTCGAAATGAAGCGTCGCGAAACACCGGGTCGATCCAAAAACGCAGTTGGTCGAGGTCGCGTCCGGAAACGTCTCGCGCCCGTCCCACATCACCGTGCTCAGGAACTTGAGGTTGGTGGTTGGCAGCGGCCGGCGAAAGAGGGAGAGCTCGGCGGCGCTCGCGAAACCGTAGGGATCGTCTACGTCCATCAGTTCAAACTCGGCGCTGTCCGGGATACCAATTCCGACACGGATCAGGCCTTTGGTGAGCAGCATGCTGTAGGCCGCCTTTCGGGCTGCGACGGTGGAGACGTCCGCGTTGGGAGAATTCGAGCCGTCATTCAGCCGAAAGATCGGATCCGTTCCTTTCGTGGAATCGAAGCGAGCCTGGATGTGCGACGGAATGACCGTCCAGCCGTCGCTCGCCTGATGACAGGTGCCGCAACTGCGTCCATTGGTTCCCAACGACTGGAAGAACGGATTGTTTCGGTCGAGGGGCCCTGCCGTGTTGAACGTCGCGGCGAGGCCGGTTGGGTTCGTGAACACCATCAGCGGTCCATGATCCTGATCCTGATCCTCGGCATTGGCGATCGGCGTCGCGAGAAGTGTTGCCATCAGCATCGAGATGAGGAGAACGGGATGTAGGCGCTTCATTGGAAACCTCCTTGCATCGACACGGAATGGAGTGAACTGGCGAGAGGTCACCCGCGAGTTGTGAGCGCTTGCCTTGGCTTAGAGCCTAGGAAATGCGGCCGGGTTCGGGGAGCCTTACCCGTCAGAACGGTATCGGGACCCAAAACCGGCCAGACCATCAGGAATATTCGCGAACGGTTGACCACCGCCCCAAGACTGCCCAGTATTGCCAATGCAGGTTCGTAAGGATTGCCATTCACCTTTGGCCGGCGTTCGGATTGCGGCGCCGGTGGCCGGATTCAGGGAATCCGATGCGAGAGATTGCGCAGCTGCTGGAAGGTGTCCGCCAAGGAGATCGGCAGGCAATCGATGAGCTGTTCGCGATGCTCTATGGCGAGTTCCACAAGATCGCCCATGCGCGCCTGCGCAAGATCGCGCCGCTGACGCTCGTCGAAACCACAGTGCTGGTAAACGAGTCTTACCTACGCCTGGTTCGAACCGGAAAACTCGCGGTCAACGACCGCGTGCATTTCCTCGCTTACGCAGCGCGCGTGATGCGGTCGATCATCGTCGACCTGGTGCGCGAACGCATGGCAGAGCGCCGCGGCAGCGGGCAAGCGGAAATCACTCTGAACACGGCGATTGGCGACGCGGAGTCCTTCCCCGAGGCCGAGATTCTCGCGGTAAGCGAAGCACTCGAATTGCTCGCCAAAGTCGAGCCGCAGCTGGCGCAGGTCGTCGAGCTTCGCTATTTCGCGGGCCTCACCGAAGTGGAGATTGCGGCGGCGCTTGGCTCAAGCGAGCGGACCGTCCGCCGGCAATGGAACAAGGCACGGGCTCTGCTGGGCGCATTGTTACGGGATGATTGATTGCGCCGCTGGCCGGTTTCTCCTGCGGAATCCGATTAGATGGTGACGGGGACGGTTAATCACCAATTCCGGGCACGCGATGGTTCTCACTGAAGCTCAGCTACGGGAATTGTCTCAACTGGTAGACATGTTGCAGGGGCTGCCGGAGGCGGCGCGCGCCCAATGGCTGGCTAATCTTGGTCCCGAGCAGTCGGCGTATCGGCCGACATTGCAGCGCCTGTTTGGCGCGGAGGAGAGCCCCGAGACTCGAGACTTTCTATCCACGCTCCCGAAGCTCGACGAAGTGGCCGTGCCGGATCTTGGCGGTCTGACGGCAGGTTCCGCGATCGGGCCTTACCGCTTGCTGCGAGAGCTGGGTCGCGGTGGCATGGGTACGGTCTGGCTTGCTGAGAGGAGCGATGGCGCGCTCAATCGCGCCGTGGCGCTGAAGCTGCCGCACACCGCGCTGTCGCAAGGGCAAATGGCGGAACGATTCGCGCGTGAGCGCAATATCCTCGCCGGGCTCGCCCACCCGAACATTGCCAGGCTTTACGACGCCGGCATCACGGCGCAGGGACAGCCCTATCTCGCATTGGAGTACGTGGAAGGCGAGCCGCTGCTTGCATGGTGCGACGCCCATCAACTGGCGGTGCACCAGCGCATCGAACTCTTCCTCCAGGCGCTCGCCGCGGTGCAGTACGCGCACGGGCAACTGATCATCCACCGTGACCTGAAACCGTCCAACATCCTGGTGACTGTCCAGGGCGAGGTGAGGCTGCTCGACTTCGGTATCGCCAAGCTGCTGACCGCCGGCGAGGCAAGGGAGACCGAGTTGACCCGGGCGGGTGGACGGGCGCTTACCCCCGAATACGCGTCACCGGAACAGATTACGGGCCAGCCTATGGGCACCGCGAGCGACGTCTATGCGTTGGGTGTGCTGTTCTACCAGTTGTTGACGGGCGTACTGCCGTATCGTCCGAAACGCGGATCGCGCGCGGCGCTGGAAGACGCAATTCTGGGTGCGGAGCCGCCCAAGCCAAGCCAGTCCGGAATTGACGCGGCGAGAGCAACGGCCCGCGGCACGACCGCGAAGAGGCTCGCCCGCCAGCTCGACGGCGATCTGGACACGATCGTGCTCAAGGCGCTCAAGAAAGCGCCCACGGACCGCTACCCGACGGCGCAGGCACTGGCCGAGGACATCCGCCGCTACCTTTCCGGCGAAGCGGTGCTGGCGAGGCCCGATTCCGCGCTGTACCGCACGCGCAAATTCGTGGTGCGTCACTGGCTATCGGTGTCGGCGGCTGCCGGCGTAACGCTGGCCCTGGCGGCCGGCGGCACGGTGGCGCTCTGGGAGGCGAACGTGGCACGCCAGCAGGCTCGGGTGGCGGAGCACGAAGCCCTTCACGCGCAGACGGTGCAGCGCTTCCTGCTCGAGATCTTCAGGGCCAACAGCGACAGTCAGGACGACCCGATGAAGGCGCGCGCCACCACCGCGCGCGAACTGCTGGATATCGGTGCCAGCCGCGCGGCCAATGAATTGAAGAACGTACCCGATGCGCAGAACGAGGTATTGGGCACGCTGGCGGATATGTATGCCCAGATGAAGCTCTACGAACCGGCGATCGAACTGCGCCGCCAGCAGGTCGAGGCGGCAAAGCGCGCGTTCGGTGGCAGCGATCCACGCGTGGCCGAAGCGCTGCTGACGCTGGCCTCCGACATCGGCGGCAGCAGTCAGCGCGGGGAACTCGAGCAGCTGCTCGATAAAGCGGAACGAATCCTCGACTTGGCCGGCGACCGCGACTCGCCTTTGCGGGGTCGGCTCCTGATCGAGAGAGCAGAGTATTTCCGCTACATTTCGTTGTCGAAGATGCGCGAGAACGCCGACCGCGCCGCGGCGCTGTTCCGAACCCGATACCCGGACAACCCCGATCTGCTTGCGGCATTGCGGCTGTCAGCATTGGCACGCTCGCTTCCGGGCGAGGCCGACCAGGCCGAACCGATCTTCCGTGAGTTGCTCACTGCAGCGCAGCGACTGTTTCCCAACGAACCGGCGCGGCAGATCAGCGCGCTCGTCGATCTGGCGCAGACCCAGAATCGCCTGGCGAAAGTGGACGAGGCGGAGGCAAACCTACGGCGTGCGTGGGAAATGTCGAAGAAGATCAATGGCGAGTTCAACGCCGATGCGCTTCAGACGCAGGCAAAGCTCGGCGGCCACCTGCATGGCTCCGCGCGTCGCGCCGAGGGGCTCGCGATGCTGTTCGGCGCCCTGAATGCACTGGGACGGCAGAAAGGCAACGACGCACCAAATACGGTGAGCTCGATCAACCAGTTTCTCGGCATGGCCCTGACGACCGATGGCCGCCTCGAGGATGCCAGGAGGTACCTCGACGCCGAAGTCGACGATCTGCGCAAGAACTATCCGCAGTCGATGCCGCTGAACTTCATGCTGGTGAAGCAGGCCGATTGGTCGACCGAGTCCGGCCGTTACGCCGAGGCACAGGCGCGGCTCGACGAAGCCGACGCGATCTGGAACCAGATCGCGCCCGGACTGAGCGGGCCGCAGGCCAACATCGCGCGCTATGCGCGGGCGCGGCTGCTGCTGGCGCAGGACCGCGGCGTTGAGGCGCTCGCGCAGCTCGACCGCGTTGTGCTGCCTTCGTTCGGCGCCGCCGCATACCTATCCAGGGAAGAGGCTACGACCCGGCTGCTGCGCGCGCGCGCTCAGCTGCAACGGGCGCAATACGACGATGCCATCGATGAAGCAGTCAAGGCGCTCGAGGCCGTGCAGCACTCGCCGGTTCGCCGGTATTTCGTTGCCGTCGAGGCGGACGCCGAACAGTTGGATGGCCAGGCGTTACGCGGCCAGGGGAAATTTGCGTCGGCGCGAATCCATCTGGAGCGCGCACTCGAACTGCTGCGTTCCAATGAAGACCCGATGAGCCCGCGGCTGGCGCAGGGCGACATCGAGTTGGCGCAGTGCTACGTCGATCTGCGGTCGCGCAGTGCCGCGCAGCAACTCGAAGCGCAGGCGCGCACGATCCATGCCGCGCACTCGCTGCTAGGCGAGCACTACCGTGCTCCGCTACGCGAGCTGCAGGCGCGCCTCGCCGCCCCGCGCTGAAGCGCCATTGGCGCCGACCTTTCGCCGGCAGGAATATCGTAATGCTTGGTATTGGCGAAGATCAGTCCTCCGACAATCCTTGGCCGGCGCAGGGATGGTCTGTCCCGGTCAACACACAACGGTCTTAGGCATCGCTAAACCGCGGCGCCGTTGCTGCTATCGTGACGGAATTCTCTCCATCGTTCAGGCAAGCCATTTCTTGATGGGCCGCGCCGAATCTCGATGATCCTCACCACCACCTAAAGGAACACTGATGTCTACACGACTGGCGATCCTGACCGCTTTCGCAATCGCGCTGTTTGCAGGCGTGGGTCCGAGTACCTGCCTAGCTCAGGCGGGTAAGGGCGTCGACAACTTGGCGGGCGCTTGGCAAGGAAAGGTCCAGTTCACGACTGGCGCACTTGCCGATACGAAGGATCTTGAGTTCATGTATGCATTCAACGCGGGCGGAACCATGACAGAGTCCTCGAACTACGACGCCGCGCCGCCGGTGCCGCCCGCGTATGGCGTTTGGAGAAAAGTAGGCGTCCGAAAGTACGAGGCGAAATACAACTTCTATCAGTCCAAGGCGGTGTCGTCATCCGATGAACTCGTCAAGGGTGGAGGGTGGGCACCCGACGGGTACGGGACACTAACGCAGACGATCACGTTGTCCGCCGACGGCAAATCGTTCGATTCCAAAATCACCCTTGAGTTGTTCGGCAAGGACGGGAGCGTCATGGCAGCGGGAGGCGAAGCCGCTGCCAGCGCGAAGAGAATTCGCTTCTAAGGCACGTCGAGTACGGCCCAATTCTGCGTTCGAGGTATGCGTCGAGGAAAGGCTTCGACCTCGCCGCTTATGACGTCGCGCCTCTAAACGCTGTCGTCGGGCGTCGGCCATTCGCAACCCGAATGTCCGTTCCGACGAAGCAGTGTGCCCGCATTCGTGGATAGCGGGAAAACCGGAACGGGTTGGAAGCGCCGTCAGCAGCATGGCGGCCAACGGCCAAAGGCGGACGAATCGGGTAGACTCCAAAATTGGCGCAAAGCCGACGTGCGAGTGGGAGTAGCGGGCTGGAGCTGCGATGGACGAACCGGCGCGATTATATTCGGGCTCGGTACCGGCGCTTTACGACCGCTATCGAGGTCCAGTCTTCTTTGAGCCGTTTGCGCGCGACCTCGCTGATCGGGTGGTTGATCTCCGCGCGGGCCATCTGCTCGAAACCGCCGCGGGGACCGGCATCGCCACCCGGGCGCTCGCTCGCGTGCTCCCCGAAACGGTGTCGATAGTCGCGACCGACATAAATCAGGCAATGCTCGATTTCGCAGCAGCGCAACCAGGTCTTGCCCGGATCAACTGGAGACACGCCGACGCACTGGCGCTGCCATTCGACGACGCGGCGTTCCATGCCGTCCTTTGCCAATTCGGCGTCATGTTCTTTCGCGACAGGGTGGCTGGCTATCGCGAAGCGCGGCGGGTGCTTGGGCCTGGCGGCCGTTTCGTGTTCGATGTCTGGGACCGGATCGAGAACAATGAATTCTGCGGGGTTGTGTGCGAGACCGTGGCTCGCCTGTTCCCGAACAACCCGCCCGATCTGCTGGCGCGAATGCCGTACGGCTATTTCGACACCGATTTGATCCGCCATGAGTTGGCACAGGCTGGATTTGACAGGATCGCGGTCGAAACCGTGAGCCGGCAGAGTGTTGCGCCGTCGGCGCGCGATCTCGCGATCGGTTATTGCCAAGGGTCACCTCTGCGCAGCGAAATCGAAGAGCGCGATCCCAACCGTCTTGGCGAAGCGACGGACGCGGTGACCGAGGCTCTATTATCTCGGTTCGGCGCCGGGCCGATCACGGGGAAGATGCGTGCTCATTTCATCACTGCTGTTTAACCAGAACGAGTCTGCTCATGCAATTGACACCCAACCCGACGGTCAACCGGACGCGCCGGGCTCCTGCCATTTCTTGACAAACGGTTGGCGCGGCGCGCCGGTTACCTACTCGTTGGGCGCCGCAAGGAGAACACTTATGAAACCAAGCCCTCGATTTAATCTGACTGCTCTCGCCTCTTCTCGTTGAAGGATGTGCCGGAACACAGGAGAACGCCATGACAGCTGCAGCAGATCCGGTCGCGTTGGCTCAAAACAATCAAGCCAAGCCAGTGCGCATAATTGAGCCGTTCGGGGCCGGCGGTGGGCCTGATCTGTTGGCACGTGCCCTGGCACCGAGGCTTTCTGCGCTATGGAGCCAACCCGTGACAGTGGAGAACATCCCAGGTGTGGGAGCCACCGCAGGCCCCGCGCAGGTCGCGAAGTCACCAGCCGATGGTTACACGCTGCTGATAAACACCAGCGCTCAGGCATACAGTGCGGCGCTCTTGAAGGACCTCCCGTATGACCCGTTGAAGGATTTCATCCCGATCATTCCACTCACGAAGGAGCCCTACGTGCTCGTCGCAGGCAAGGCGGCCGGTGTAGCTACTGTCGGAGAACTCATCGCGGCGGCAAAGGCAAAACCGGGTGAGCTGAATTTTGGCTCCACCGGTGTGGGCACCGGCACGCACATTGGAGTCGAGAAATTCAATCAAGCGTCGGGCATCATGGCGCTGCACGTGCCTCCCTTGCCGAGCGATTCGAACGCCGATACGATCGCCAACGCGATAAGCGGACGCTTCACTTACTGCTTGGTGCCTATCTCTCTTGCCCTGCCCCATATTTGCGACGGCACACTCGTTGCGCTAGGTGTGAGTACCGCGCGGCGCTCAACCTTGCTCGCGGAGGTGCCGACGATCGCAGAGGCGGGTGTCGCCGGATTCGATTTCCCGATCTGGTATGGAATATGGGTCCCGGCTGGCACTCCGACCGACGTGGTTAACAAGCTTGCGAATGACATCGGTTGCGTGCTCGCCGGGCCGGATCTGCGCGACTGGATAGTTAAGCACGGGGGCGAGCCAATCAACATGACGCAACTCGAGTTTGCGCGCTTCGTGCGAAGCGAGAGTGAAAGCGCAGCGCGGCTCATCAAAGCCGCTGGGTTCAAGCCCCAAAGGCCGACTGTGTGACGAATCCCCAGTCAGGGAGAAGGTCGTGCGCAAACCGCTCAAACTCCGGTTTTCGTAGCGTTCGATGGCCGGTTAGGGTCGAAAGCGGCCGTCGGGGACAGTCTGCTTTCGGCCACAACCAGACGTAGCACCTCATGCTCCGAAGCGGCCACTCGACAGCGACGCGAGAACACCGATCTCCCCGTCGGTTCGGTGGCGTCAACCCGATAACCTGATCCGTTGGACCGTTGATGCGGTTGAATTGCCCATGGCGTCGGAAGGAGTGCGCGGAGAAAGGATAGACAGTGGACCATCGGTGGATCACGGGTCAACCGAGTATTCACGTTGACCGCGAACGCGGCGGCGACCAGACTGGCCGCTCGATCAAGGAGACTGGGATGAATGAATCCATGCGAACGATTGCTCCGTCACGAGGGTGGACGACGATGCGAGCCGGAGCTGCCCGATCACTTCAGGTGCTCGCCTTGGCGTTGGCGTTGGCGTTGGCGTGCGGCGTCGCGTCCGAGGCCGCCGCGCAGGTCTGCTGCCCAGCGGGATGCGTGCAGAACAACGACAGCTGCGTCACGACGGGAGCAAATCCGCACGCATGCCAGACCGTTACGTGCACGGGTGGCGGCTCGAGCGGAAGCGGCAGCGGCAGCGGATCCTCAGGCGGCGGCACGGGTTTCCAGCCGATTCCGCCGCAGGGGCAGTCATGTTTCGACCTGCATCCGACGCAGGCCAAGATTAACGAGGTGACCAGTTGGTGCGTTTCGTCGCTGGTGGTAAATGCCCAGCTGATCGGGTGCCTGTTTGAAGACGATGCCGGGAAGGCGGAGGACAAGCGTACGGGACTGACCTGCGCGCAGCGCCAAGCGGCGCTCGCACGGCAATGCAATACGCGCTGTGCCAATTTCGCCCAGCAAATCACACACACGGTCTGCACGAACGACGATTTCACCGACCAGGCGTGGGTCGTCGCGTTCGGCGACCTCGACGGGAAGGTCGTCGGCTCGGCGCGCGTGGCGGGATGCGGGCCGAGGTTGAAGACGGCCATCACCATCCCCAAAAGCGATACGTTCAAACAGAAGAACGTGCCTTCGATAAAACCCTAGCGCGTGGGATAGCGCCGCAACGTCACCAGGACGGGAGAAGCAGGTGAAAACACCAGCCCCTTCGGGATCAGCTCGAATGGCGGCTCTCTAACGACTCGAATCCGCTTCGGGTCGGAAGCGGTCACCGGAACCGTCCGCTTCCGGCCAGGACCAGCAATTTGCGCTCGGTAGAGTGGAACTCCAATCCGTGGACGAGAATCCTCGCTCAGGAGGAAATCATGCCCAAGATTCAAGCCGGCAACATCACGATGAATTACGACCAGCAGGGGAGCGGTGAGCCCCTGGTGCTCATCCCATACCTGGCGGCCGATTACGCGTGTTACGCGTTCCAGGTGGCGGACTATTCGAAGTACTTCACCTGCATCTCTGTCGATCTGCGCGGAACCGGAGAGTCGGATAAACCCGCCGGCGTCTACTCAACGGAGATGTTCGCCGACGATGTCGCCGCGCTCATGCAAGCGATCGGAATATCCCATGCCCACATCTCTGGGCTCTCATTGGGGGCGGCCACCGGCATCTGGCTCGCCGCCAAGTATCCCGACCGGGTCAAGTCGCTGTCTCTGCACAGTGGCTGGCCCAAGAGCGATGGCTACATCAAGACCGTCGTGCAAGGCTGGCAGGTGATGGCCAAGGCGATGAATAGCGTGCCGGATATGGTGATTAAAGGGATCTTCCCATGGTGCTTCACACCCGAGTTGTATGCGCAGAAGCCGGATTACATCCAGGCCCTGTCCGACTTCGTGCGTGGCCGTCCCGAGCAGCCGGTCGACGCGTTCATCCAGGAGTCCGATGCGGTGATGGCTCACGACGCTGAGGCGCAGCTTGGCAAGATTCGCGCTCCGACGCAGATCACCTTTGGGCGCCACGACATGGTTACCTCTACCCGCTTCGCCGCCCCGCTGAGGAACGGCGTCAAGGGTTCTGAGCTGTACATCTTCGAGGATTGCTCGCACGCGCCGCTGTACGAGAATGTGGCCGCGTTCAACGAGAACACGCTGGCGTTCTTGAAGAAGCACGCAGACTGAACACCTTCGAACGCGTCTCTCTGCGTCGCGTCGTTTGAATGGCTGCTCTTGAGATCGTCAATCGGCTGTTAAGGGTGACCGCGCGCTGTCCGCTTTCGGCCAGAAGCGGACAGTGAGATTGCTGCCGAACGCAACATGGCTTCCGCTTCGAACGCCAATTTACCCCGGCCGTGCAGCTGACGGGAGGACCGAGGCTTTCGGTGGGTGCCTGGACACTAGTCGGCGGTGAATCCCGATGCCTTGATAAGGGGGTACCCAGCGCGCAGTATCGGCGGCCATGATCGCCGCGAGCTCTCCCGCCGTCGTACCGGTCGGCTCGAAGCCGAGGCTGAGAATCGGTTCTTGACCGCTGGCATGTGCATTATCTGCGCGAGAACCGCTGAACACTGCTCGACCATGTGTGTGGGTGTTTATTGGCGCCGGGCACGGTACAAGGCTGAGCGGCACGAATATGCCGCGTGCCATGTGGAGTGGCGATCATCGGGCCGCCGGAGATTCCGCATCCTGCCGGAGCAGCTTTCAGCCCATGGCTTTGACTATGCAGACGCGGTTGTTGACTGTTAGCGCGCCTTGGCGGCAGGATGTGATCTAGCCGAGCCTAGGGACGCTGTGTCACCCAAGCCCCTCCACGACACCACAATGCGCCCCGGGCGTCGCCGCCGGTTAGCTTGGTTCGTTAAGCGTGCACTACCGGTACCAGTGCTCGCCCATCCGTTGTTTGGACCTTGGTAGGTTGAACGAAATGGAGTCCACCATGAAATCGACACATTACGTTGCATGCGCCGCGGCAGCGACCCTCCTTGTGGGCATGCCCGCAAGCTGGGCTCAATCGAGCGACCACCAGATGATTTCGCCCGGTGACTTGAAATGGGCCGACGTCCCCTCATTGCCGCCCGGAGCGAAAATTGCCGTCATCGAGGGCCCCCTGAACGAGGCCGTTCCCTTTACATTCCGATTGAAATTCCCTGGCAACTATCAGATTCCTGCGCATTGGCACCCCGCAATTGAACGGGTCACTGTGCTTTCTGGAACGTTCAACATGGGCGTAGGCGATAAACTGGATATGCAGAAGTCGATGTCCCTTTCTCCGGGAAGCATGATGATCATGCAACC
>Ga0068871_100000507_pt1 | contig 26656 bp, 25 predicted proteins | sample KBSMisM72_FD_72750 | JGI IMG/M metagenome (GOLD analysis project Ga0068871, IMG submission 72750) | Miscanthus rhizosphere microbial communities from Kellogg Biological Station, Michigan, USA - KBS Miscanthus M7-2 | ecosystem: Host-associated > Plants > Roots > Rhizosphere > Soil ...
TAGCTTCATGCCGATGTTGCGGAAGCAGAAGGGATAAGGGAAACATGAAGATCGTGACTTTCTTTAGCGTCTCGTTCTTGGCAGGTCTTCTGCCCGCGGTGAATGCGCAGCAGGCACCGCAGCTGCAGCTGAATGCTCCCTATCACTGCTCGAACAACACCATTGTCGTTGTGAAGAGCTGCGGCTTGAAAAATGGATCGGAAGTTTGCTTCCTTGTGAAAGGCCCGGCGGGCGGTTCCTTAGGGGATGAGATCACCTTACCCAAGGCGCAAGCGGCTGCGATTGGCTTGATCTGTACCCCACCCGGAGGAAACTCTGCGCAAACGAAAGGACCAGCGCCGAGTGGAGGGCCAACCAATCCACCCTATCTCAGCGAAATGCCGGCGCCGGCGCGGGTCTTCTCAGAGATCAAGGGCAAGGACTCCGAGGACACCGGCGAGCGGCAGATGGGTGCCTTCCAGGCCTTGATAAAAATGATGGACGACATGGCTTGGGGCCTCAGTCATCGATACGTGAACGATGCCGATACTCGTGCTTTGACGCCTGATGAACGGCGGATCAGGATCGGCTATCAGACCGCCTACGCCGAGCTGTGGCATAAGGTCAACAATAAGGAAGGGCACGTCTACGATCACGATCGCGATCTGCGAAATGAGTTGCTCTCGAAGTTCTTCTCGGAAAACTTCCGCGGGCAATATTTCCAAGCGGACCGCAATGCGGCAGTGGGATACACGGCTTTTCAGGAGCGGGTATACGGGAACTCTGCGCAACCCGTTCCAGCTTCGAACCAGACGTTCAGTGTCAGCAGCTCCAGGGCTGGTGCCGCGAATGCTCTAGGCGCTGCTGACCCGTCTATCGCAAAGGCGCGAGCAGCCAAGGTGGACACGAGAGTTCTTGGCATGCTCTTGGGCGAGCCAGTGCAGGTCCCAACCTGCGCCTCAATCTTTGAATCCAAGACCTGTCTTCAGGAGGAGCCGCCTGCCGAGCTCGTCAATAGCATCACCTCCATGTTCGGAATTGAAGATACCTCGACCGCCGAGGACAAGCGTTCCACGGGGCGTGCGGTGCGCCTCTCTGGCGACGATTGTCCTGCCTGGATGTCGGGGTGCAATGCCAGGCTATTGATCTATGATGGTCGCTTAGTTGCCGTTGATCTCAGCACCAAGGGGCACACTGTCGACCAGGTTGTTGCTCGTGAATTGCGTGAAAAGTACGGTCCACCCACGTTGAGCCATTCCATCGTGGTCACGCCCCATGTGGGCAACGCATTCACAGCGAACAATCTGGAGTGGAAGCTGCCCGGTCTTCACGTGATGTATGACGTCGTCATTAAGGGCGCGGCTGAAGGAGAAGTTACCAATACAGAGGTTGGCGACGTCGGTATCGAGACCGAAGCCGCTTACGAGCGCCGCATGGCAAAAGAAAACCAGAAGCCCAAGCCAAAACTCTAGGCGACGGATGCACCAAAGTCCTGCTCAACCGTGGCATCGAGCAAACTTGACACCGCCGGATGATGTTCGGCTTGGGATCAGGGAGGAGATCCAGTTGTGCCTCACGTCAAGGCGGCGTTCTGGCGTGCTGCTTTCGTTCGCCCTCCGCTCCCCCCAGAAATTGAGAGCCGAGTCCAAGGATCGACGGCAATACTGTTTCGTTCAAAGTCTCATCCCATGAGAGGTCTCGACCCGGGGAGACTCAGCCCAGACTGGAAATAACTCAGCAGGTTCTTAGGGAAGAGTTGCACAACTCGTAGAAGAGAAGAAACTCTGGCCCGCACCTTGCAAGAATTCGTTTGCGAGGTTGCTACTGCGCGAGCCCAGGCATCCAAAAGACAAGCGTATTTTCGACCCGCTGTCGCGTTGTCCTCGTTGTATATGCCTCCTGGCCTTTTGTGGGATCAGCTATCGCGCAGGATGAGCACAGGTTCACGGTCGGCGGTGCCGGATTCACCGTTCCGAACCGACGATCGGGTCTTTACCCAAACAACGCGGTTGACAGGATTTGAGATCAAGCTCAAGGCGTGCGCAAAAGCACGCTACAACGACATGTTCACCACTCACAGCAAGAACCTGACGTTCACGCCGCAACGTCCGGCATTCGATGGTACGGTCGTGAGCATCCAGAAGAGAAGTTCCAACCAAGAAAAGTCTTCGACCACCGGGAGTTTTCTTACGAGCCCCCACATGCTTGCGGAGATCAGGCGAGAATGGCGCGTAACGACGCTTTCCCATACGCAAAACTGTACAGAGAAGGCACCGTCTAATACTCACGCGCCACAAGCCTCAGATCGAGCATGTTGGCTCGAGGAGTTATGAAAGGCATTACAAGTGTTCACGCCTGCTTGGCACAGAAGCGATTCCATTCTTTAATTTCGGAGAGAATCAACAGCCACGTATTCTTGTGGCTGCTCGCGACGCTTGCGGGGACTAGAATCGTCGCCGATTTTTCTCTGCTTGCACAAACTCCGGTCGCGCTGCCCCCGGCATGGGCTGCGGTAAGTTCCCCGCCGACGCTGCAGGCCAAAGTACAGGAAGTACCCCTAGTGCTCAGCGTGACCGATCACAAAGGCAAGTATGTTGACAAGTTGACAACGTCGGATCTTACGATCTTGGACAACGATCAAGAACAGAGGGCTGTGACCTTTTTTGAGCACGAGACCAACCTGCCTCTGAACGTAGCGATCATCATCGACGTGAGCGCGTCGGTTGCCGAACGATTCAGTACCGAGCAGGGCACAATCAAGAGTTTCATTCACACCATTGCGCGGCGTAGCGATTCGGTCAACGTTTTTGCGTTTAACGACAAGGTTCGGCTCATCTCGCGAGTAGACAACAATTGGAAAGCGGTTTCGCGAAGCATCAAGAAACTGAAGCCTAAGGGAAACACGGCCCTTTATGATGCCGTCGTCGATGGGGCGCACTTTTTAGGAGACCATGACAAACCGTCGAGACGAATCATCATCGTCATTACCGACGGCGAAGAAAACAACAGTGCCAACACGCTGGATCGCAGTATCACTGCTGCGTTGCGGGCGGAGAGCGTGGTGTACGCCGTTAACGTCAGTTCAGACATTGCATGGGACTCCGATGCCAGGCATGGAGAATGGCTTTTGAAACGTCTGGCGGATGCGACCGGCGGGGCCTATTTCCGCTCAGGCCAAGACGGCGATTTAGCGGGGGCGTTTGCGAAAATCCGCCGCGATTTGCGTAGCCAATACTTTCTTGCCTACAAACCTTCGAATCTCGGGGGTTCGGTTTTTCATCGCATTCAAATAATCGCTCACCGTAAACTTCAGGTGCGCTGCCGGTCGGGATATTTCGTGCGCTAAGAACGGCGGGCCTCGGCCCACTCGTGGGGCCACGCCGCCCTAGTTCAATGCGCTGGTTAATTTTGCCCCAACACCGGTGATTTGTTGGATGGTTGTGGTAGAGATCGATCCTAGCCTTTTCCGAGCCTCCTAGGATCATCCCCGCTGGCGCGCGAATGCGGCACCATGGTCTGCGGGTTGCCAAGCCCTTTGCCTAGCGAACTTCGAAGTATGTATCGATCGCCGTAAACCGCCGGATTTGCCAACCATCATCCTCCGCATGTTTGACATCCTCGCTGGTGACAGTGCACGCTCCCGTATTCTGAATTTGCAATCCGTGGTGCAATAGTCCCTTCCCTTTTCGCACCTGGGCACAGACCGTCTGGTGTTTCGCTCCTTCGTAGACGACCGCGTGCTTGCCGGGAACGTACTTCAGTTCCGGCAGTTGCACGATTGTCGGTTGTGGTCCTCTCTTATCGTCCCCTTTTTGATACACGATCTGATCGGGATAGGTGTACTCGACCACCAACCGCGCCCGAACCGTTTCCGGGTTCACCTCGAAATGGAATCCCTGCATCGAGACAGGCTCGTCGACAGACGCGTTGGTAGGGGTGTATCGGTCCGGCACAGTCGCGAGTCGAATGCGGGTCGGTTGGCCAGCGGATCCCAGGGTTGGTGAAATTGCTAATATCAGTACCCACAGTGTTGTGCTCATAACGCGCTCCTGTTTGCCAATGTCCCGTTGCAAAATGCTTTTCTAAAAACCAATCTCATACCGCAAGCTTGCGAGGGCGAGCCGATAGTCGTAACCGGCTTGCACATTACCGATTTCTGATTGTGTCTGTTGGAGCTGGGCCTGGCTCAGTTCGACAATGGAGCCGAGGCCGAGTTTGTACCGCGTCTGCGCGAGGTCAAGTGCAAGGTTCGCCTGCTCCAGCAATTGCTGAGTGACGCTGAGACGGTTGTAAGCCGTGGTCGCGTTGAGCCAGCTGGTACGGACATCACGAGCAATCCGGTTTCGCAGATCGGTGAGCCGCGCCTGAGCAGCCTCGGCCCGAAGACGGGCTTCATGCGCTCTGGCGGTGTAAAGAAAGCCGTTGAACACCGGAATATCGATATTCACACCGACCGCGCCATACCAGTTTGAAAGCACTGGGTTTCGTACCGGCGTATCCCCGACAGCTCCCGCCGCCCGGATGGTGGGAAACAGAAGGTCCCGCTCCGCGGCCTGAAACTTCTGTGCCGATTCATAGTGGTAGTTCAGCGCAAGCAACTCGGGACGTTTTGCAAATGCCTGCGTGATCAAATCGTCGATGTTTGCCGGTGGAGGCGTGACCTGGGTTGTGTCCTCCATCAATTGAAAGTCCTGCAACGAACGAAAGCCCAGCACCACCGAGAGCGACGCCAGGGCGGCATTTTCATTGTTTTGCGCATCGAGCAGAAGGAGCTTTGCCTGCGATAGGTTCACATTCGCAAAACTCAGATCCAGTTGCGACTTCAGTTTGCTGTTGAACAGCGCCTCGATCTGCTCGGCCACGGTTTGCCGGGCCGCGACCGTTTGGTCCGCTACTTTGGTTACGGTGCGGGCCTGCAACGCACCATAAAATGCCTGATCCGCGGCCAAGCGAATCTGTTCTTGCGTTGCGATCGCATTTTGGTCCTGGGCCTTTGCCGCAAGCTTCGCGCTAGAAATCAGGTTCGATGTGTGTCCGAAGTCAGTGATCAGCTGCGTTACAGTGGCGCCCACCGCAGCCCTCTCGTAAATAATCGGGTTGTTCAAACCCCCGGCCGTGATACGGCTGCCGGGATGGGAATCGACTCCTGTGAGATCGGCACTCGCTTGCGGCCATAACGCGGAACGCACTTCCCGTGTCGCTTGCTGCGAAGCCAATGCGTTTAACCGCGCAACCGATATTTGCGGATTGTTCTGCAATGCAAGCTGCTCGGCATCCTTGATCGTCAAAGGCCGCGCTGAGGTTTGATTCGAAGGAGAGGAGGACGACGTTGCTGGCGTGGTGGCTGGCGCTCCAGACCTGAGCTGGGGATTACCAACCTGAGCGACCGCGGGGGCAATCGAACTCGGCCGCAGGTCAATCGTCATCTGCGACGGCGCATTGGGAATGTTCTTTGAGGGTTTGAGAGACTCGCAAACGGCAACTGCCTGGCACAAAAACACGAGGCAAATGAGCTTCCGCATTAGGCCACCACCTCCCTTCTACCGGCTTCTTCTTTGCGATGAAACCAGAGGTATGCCGCCGGTACCAGGTAAACGGTGACGACCACCGAGACGACAAGTCCGCCGATGATCGCCCGTGCGAGGGGTGCATACGCCTCCGCTCCCGTTCCTAACTTGAGGGCCATCGGGATGAGCCCGATGACCGTTGCCAGAGATGTCATGAGTACCGGGCGCAAGCGAATCCGGCTCGCCTCTCGAACCGCTTGCTTCAGCGGCCTTCCGGATTCCCAAAGAGCGCGCGAGAAATCAACGATCAGGATGCTGTTAGAGACCACAATCCCTACCATCATTACCAGTCCCATCAGCGACATGATGTTGAGCGTTGTTCCGCTCAGCAATAGGATGAGCAACACCCCCATCAGCCCCGGCGGAATTGCAAACAGAATGATGAAGGGGTCCAGGAATGACTTGAACTGAGCCACAAGAATCAAGTAAACCAGCGCGATGGATAGCAGCAAACCCAACCCGAAGCTTTTGAAAGACTCGCGCATGCCTTGTACCGAGCCGCGCAAGTCGACTCGAACGCCCTGCGGCAGTTGGGAATCGGCGACAATGCGATTGATGGCACCGCTCAGAGTCCCCAAGTCCTCGGTTTTTGGTGCTACGTATATATCAATCACGCGTCGAAGCTGGTAATGGTCCACCTCGGTTGGCGACTCCATCGGCTGAATGTTTGCAACCGCGTCGAGTTCGGTCGTTTCTTTGCCTGATGCAGAGCGAATCGGGATCTGCCTCAAGTCATTGACGCTGCTCACTGCTGTTTCGGGATATTGGACGGTCAGGAGGTAATCATTGCCGCTCTTTGGATCCACCCAATAGCTGGGGGCTATCATTTGATTGGATGTGAGCGCGGTGATGACGTTATCGACGACTTCTTTCTGATTCAGGCCCACCAGGCTGGCGCGCTCGCGATCGATATCAAGGCGCAGGGACGGATAGTCAATATCTTGCGGAACCAGCACGTCGCTGACTCCCTTTAACCGTCGTATCTGCTTAGCAATCGCACTGGCAGCGTCGTAAGTCTTTTCCAGATTGATGCCGCTGACTTGCACATCAATCGGCGCCGGCAGACCCAGGTTCAGCACCGAGTCAACCAGACCGCCTGACTGGAAATATTCGCTCAGGTCGGGAAGGTCCTTGCGGAGGGCTGTGCGCACGCGGCTCATGTACTCGTAGCTGCCGACTTTGTGCCCTTCTTTGAGGCTGACTTGAACGAAGGCCGTGTGGGAAGCAGAGTTAGGCGTATAGATCGCGGAAAAACCGGGCGTGACCCCAATATTGGACACGATCATACCCAGCTCGTTTGCAGGAACGATCCTGCGGATCTCGTCCTCGACGAGTCGCACATCCTGCTCCGTCAGTTCGATCCGCGTGCCGGATGGAGCCTTCATGTTGATGACGAACTGCCCCGCATCGGTGCGGGGGAAATAAGCGACTCCGAGTAGCGGGTAGAGTGAGAGGCTCAGGAGCGCGATTCCAACCAAACTAAGAGTGGTCGCCACCGGGCGCAGCAACGCACGACTCACGGTGCGGTCATAGCCGCAAACCAGCTTCTCAAAATAGCGATTAAAGACCGCATCAAGCCGGCCAAAGCGAGAAGTGGAGATCACATGCTCGTGGGACAAATGCGGTGCCTTGATCAACTTTGCACAGAAAAGGGGGACAACCGTCATGGCGACGAAAAAGGAAGCCAGCATCGAGAGCACGACTGCACTTGCCAGGGCGATGAACAGAAACCGGCTTACCCCGTACAGGAAGACCACCGGGAAAAACACGACGATGGTTGTCAGCGTGGCCGCGAGCACGGGAAGGGCGACTTCCTGCCCACCCTTTTCTGCGGCAGCCTCGGAGGATTCGCCCATTTCCATGTGGCGGAAAATGTTTTCGAGGACAACCACAGAGTTGTCAATGAGCCGGGAAAAGGCGAGGGCGAGACCTCCGAGCACCATGGTATTGACCGTGCCGCCGCCTGCGCTGATGGCAAGGAATGCGCCAAGGGCAGACAGCGGAATCGACAAGAAAACTGCTGCCGTGGCTCGCATACTGCCCAAAAACAGCAAAATCATCAGTCCGGTGAGAATCAGCCCTATGGCGCCTTCATGCAGCAGATTCTCAATCGCTTTTTTTACAAAGACCGACTGATCGAAGACGACTTTGGCAACGAGTTCCCTGGGAACGTCGGTGAGCTCCCGAACAGCTTCTTTGATTCCATCCACTACGGAAATCGTGTTGGTGTCTCCGCCTTGTTTGAGAATTGGCAAGTACACCGACGGCTGACCATCCACGCGGACAACGTTGGTCTGGATTTCATGGGCATCCATGGCCTTGCCGACATCCTGCACCAGCACGGACGCATTGCCGACAGTTTTGAGCGGCAGATGATTAATTTCCGAGGTATTCGGAAGTTGGCTATTGGTATATAGGTCGTAATCGATGGGGCCAATTTTGACGTCTCCGGCGGGCAGAATGAGATTGCTGTCATTCACCGTGCGGACGACGTCCATTACGCTCAGTTGATGGGCTTCCAGCTTCAACGGATCGACATAGACCATGATCTGGCGGTAGCGTCCGCCGAACGGCTGGGGAACCGAAGCTCCCTCTACGTTCGCAACTTGATTCCGCACGTTATATTGGCCGAGGTCTCGCAATTGGGTTTCGTTAAGCCCTTGTCCCTTGAGCGTGATGAGACATACCGGCAGACTGGATGCGTCGAACTTCAATACGACGGGAGGCAGGGTTCCCGGCGGAAGCTTGCGCAGATCCGCCATTGCGAGGTTTGAAATCTGGCTCAAGTCGGCATCAGCATTCGTGCCCGGCTGAAAGTAAATCTTGATGAGACTGACGCCGGGCAAGGAGCGCGACTCAATGTGATTGATGTTGCTGCCGAGCGTGAAGAACCGCTCAAAGCGCCCGGTGATATCAGTCTCAATTTGCTCGGGCGGCATTCCCGAGTAAAACGTGGCGACTACAACAACGGGAATGTTGATGGGAGGGAACAGATCAACTGGCATCCGCACCAGAACGGTGGTGCCCACAATGGCAATCACCAAGCAACACACAATAATGAAATACGGATTTCGGATGGCAAACCGCGACATCAGAACTTGCCCTCTCTGTTGTCAGCTGTGAGTTTGGGTGCGACGCGGTCACCGGGGCGAAATTCTGAGCGCGACCCGATTACAACTTGGTCGCCTTCAGACAACCCGGATACCACCTCCACCTGATTGGCGCTTTCAATCCCGAGTTGAATCTGGCGCTCGGCGATGCGGTCCTGTTGATCGACAATCAGAACGGAGACTTCGTCTCCATGGTGCGCAACTGCCTGTACCGGCACGACCAGCACAGAATCTTTCTTTTTGAGCGTTAAATTCACTTCGGCATACATCCCAGGCACGATCGTTCCATTCCGATTAGGGACGTCCACTTCGGTATGCATGGTTCGCGTTTCGGGCATTACCGAGTCCGCAAATCGAGACACCACTCCATCAAAGTTACGGTTGAGTGCAGGAACGCGAACACTGACCGTACTCCCAAGCCGTACCGAGGGAACGGCAGATTCGGGAACCGGCAAGGTCAGCCGGAACCGGTCGGCCTGGGCAACGCTGACCACGGGTAGCGCCTGGGTATTGGAATTAGTCCCCGCCTGAACCAGCGCACCCGTATCCACGTAACGTTTTGTGATTACGCCATTAAAGGGAGCAATGATGCGGGTGTAATTGCTCATTGCCTGATAGCGCTTTTGATCGGCAATGGCTTCCTCGTAGCGACTCTCGGCTTCAGAAATGGCCGCCTGATCGGCGGCAATTTGGGCTTCACTTTCTTTGTCTTTCGCCAATTCGTCGTCAAGTTCCTGTTCGGCGATCAGGCCGGGACGAGCCGCAGCCGCCTGCTTCAAACGCGTGTAGTCCAGATGGGTAGCTGCGTGGAGCGACTGGGAGCGCTCCAAATCGCCGTTTGCCCGAGCGATCGCATTTTTTGCCCGACGTGACGCGGCATCAGCGGCCTGCAATTCGGCGCTCAACTCGGGAACTTCTAGGACTGCAAGCATCTGGCCCGCTTCTACATGATCGCCAACATCGACATAAATCCTGCGAATGTACCCGGCGATTTTGGCGTGAACGTCGACTTCCTGAAATGGGCGAAAATCGCCCGACAGTGTCAGCGAATTCGAGATCGTTCCACGCTTTGTGACCACAACGGCTGCGGTGGGCGCCGTGATCTCCCCGGTCTGGCTGGCGGTTGCTTTCCTTCCGATCAAGGGAAACAGCGCTACGGTGCCAAGAACCACAACGGTGACAGCGAACAAGAGGTGTTTGCGTTTGTATTTCATAAAGTGCTCACTTCGAACAAAGCATGCAATGGTTTGCGACAAGGGACCCAAACGGTTGCGCTCGAGCAGCGCGCGAGGCATGAGAGCGGAGTCTCACTTACTCGCGCGAACTAGTTCAGGCAATTTGGAGTTTGAGGGATCTACGCGACAGGGGGAGGGCGATTATAGAGAGAGTCGTAATGGGGTCGGACATGAACCGCGTCCTGGAGCTCAGTAGGGACGGATGCTTCGGTCAACCAGAGCAGACAACGGTCTGCCGTTGGAGACTTCCATTCCACTCCATCTTTATCGCGGTGTTGAACTTTCTGATAATCGGAAGAGGCACTTACCTGAGTCTTGTGGCTGATCGAACCGTGAAAGACCCTTGTAGCTAAAGACAACGTGAGGGCAGAAACCACCAGCGCAACTACAATCCCGCGCCGACTTAGAGGGTGTGCAGAGGGCACCGGTTCGGCTCCCACAAGAGGCAATGAAACGAAATCAGTTCGGATCGATTTCAATTATACAAGGCCCAAGGACAAGCCAAGAATATGTCAACCCCGGTTCGATGCGTCCACCCTCCAAAATGGTTGATACATCGAGACGGAAGGAGTGGCTTCGGGGGAGCACTCCCAGCCGCTCCGGGAGCAAATCCGCCGCTGCCGGCTTGAACGGCGATCGGTCGAGCCAACGTGAGGTCGCCATTAACCGTGGCACCGGGCAGCGAGGCGCCCAGATCGGGAATCTGCCCGTTTGTGAAAGGACTGGTAAATTGAAATGACTTTGGACAGAATGGCCTCCTTCGTGTATTTTCTTTCAATCCTCGGCCACTCCAGCGAGATCGATCTTGTAGGTTTTGCGCTTACTTGCGAGGTGTAACAGTGCAGCTGAACAACCCTGACGTTGTTGACCGCACCGATTGGGACAAAATGGCGGCAGCTCCGAAATTTAAGGATCTGATGTCTGCCAAAAAGCTCTTTATCATTCCGGCGTTCATTTTTTTCGTGGTGTACTACTTCCTTTTGCCCATCTTGGTTGGCTATGCCCCAAAATTCATGGCCACCCAGGTTTTCGGCGTCGTAAACATCGCCTATCTGTTTGCATTGTCACAGTTCTTGATGGCATGGGGCATCGCTGCCCTTTATGTCAGAGCCGCAAATACCTTCGACAAATTGGCCAAAGAAATCATTGAAACATCCGAAGACCGAGCTTCTGGCGCAGTGGAGGGCAGATAAGCATGTCTATGCCCCTGATGATGTTTCTGCTCTTTATCGCAGTGACCCTGGCCATCACATACTGGGCTTCCAAACGCTCAGCCGGTGGAAGTGCTTATTTTGCCGCCAGTCGTCGCATTACCGGATGGCAAAACGGGATTGCGGTCGCCGGCGACTACATGAGCGCGGCATCTTTTCTTGGCATTGCGGGAATCATCGCATTTCAGGGCTATGACGGCTTCATGTACTCGGTTGGCTGGCTGGTCGCATACCTGACAGTGCTCCTGGTTGTCGCCGAGCCACTGCGCAATGCTGGCCGCTACACCATGGCTGACGTGCTTGCATACCGACTGCGCCCGCGGCCGGTACGGGCCATGGCTTCGATGAGCACGCTCACAGTTAGCACGTTTTACATGATCGCGCAGATGGTCGGTGCGGGTGCGCTGGTTGCGCTTTTACTCAAGGACTCGGGAATTAGTTATCACGCTGCGGTCGTCGGAGTCGGTGTTCTCATGATTGTGTATGTCGTGTTCGGCGGCATGCTAGCGACGACCTGGGTTCAAATCATCAAGGCGATCTTGCTGATCGCGGGCACAATCTTGCTCAGTTTTCTTGTGCTGGCCCATTTTCACTTTAGCCTTGGTGAGTTCTTCTACGCGATCAGCCATGTTACCTACCATGACAAGGGGAAAGAGGTTGTACAGAACTTCCTGCAGCCCGGTTTGCGATTCAAGCCTCCCTATGGCGCACTGGATCTCATTTCACTCGGATTAGCATTGATTTTCGGTACCGCCGGCCTGCCCCACATTCTCGTGCGTTTCTACACTGTTCCCGACGCAAAAACCGCTCGCACTAGTGTGGTTTGGGCTATGGCGCTCATCGGAAGTTTTTACATTATGACGACTTTTCTCGGCTTCGGCGCGGCGACCATTGTCGGACGAGACTTCATCGCCACCCATGGCGGGACGAACATGAGCGCACCACTCCTGGCCCAATCCCTGGCTGGCAACGTGTTTTTCGCGTTCATTTGCGCCATTGCGTTTGCCACGATTCTAGCCGTCGTAGCCGGACTGACGATCAGTGCTTCGACTTCCTTCGCTCATGACTTCTGGGCCGGTGTGATCCGCCGAGACAAAGGCTGCAAGCCTGGGGAGGAAGTCCTAATCGCACGGATCTCGGCCTTTGTAGTCGGCGCGGTCGCGATTGTGATTGCGATTCTGTTAGGCCCTACTGCGAATGTTGCCTTTCTGGTAGCGTTGGCTTTCGCTGTGGCGGCGGCAGCCAACCTGCCGGCAATCGTGCTCTCCCTCTTTTGGAAACGATTCAATACAGCTGGAGCGGTAACCGGACTGGCAACCGGATTGATAGCCTCTATCGGTCTGATTCTTGTCAGCCCAAGCATTATGGCTGTCGATCCTCCCACCGTGACGGGAACGGCGCGGCACCTGATTCAGTCCAAAGCCTGGTTCCCGCTCGAGAACCCCGGAATACTCAGTATTCCCCTGGGGTTCATGGGTGCGTTCCTGGGCACCATCCTGAGCCATGAACCCAGTTCCGAGCACAGGTTCAATGAACTACTCGTGAGGTCGAATACCGGGCTTGGCGCCGAGAAAGTCGAAGCACGGTGATGTTCGCAAAACTCCCAACTGACTTATAGTTTCCGCCATGGCTAAAAGCCGAGGTGCAGACAAATATCAGAGGCTCCTTGCATCCTAGCGAGCCCGTCATCTTTGAGATCCGAAGTGGATAGCCTTTAGGTTCTCTAGGCCTACCTCCGCTCCTCCTCTGACAGGGTAAAACCACGAATTGGAAGTCAACCGCGGGAGTTCCTTCGGGGCCAAAGCGAGCGCCAAGGCGTTTTTTCAGCCCACTCGGAAGAGGGCATGGAATCCGATGCAGAATGTACGCGGCTTCGAACCTCCAACTGGACGCGATAACAACCGGCAGCCGGGCAAGCGCCATCGAAGTGGCATGGGATTGGACTCTGAGCACGTCCACAGGCCGGTTCGCAAAATCCGCAAGTTGCTGAAGAAACTGCCGAAACAACCGAGTTCAGAGCAGGTCCATCAGCTACGCACGAACTTCCGCCGCCTGGAGACAATCCTGGCGTCGCTCTCGCTAGATCGACAAGAGCACCAGATGTTGAAGCGTCTAGCCAGGCTCCGCCGGAAAGCCGGTGGCGTACGCGACATGGATGTTCTCATTGGCTATGTACCGACAGTTCAGACTGACAGCGAGCAGACCTGCACCGTTCGCCTGCTGGAGCACCTTGGAGACAGACGGCGCAAAGAAGCGAAGAAGTTGCACGCGATCACAACCAAGAAAGGACAGCAAGTGCGCTCTGCGTTGAAGCGAGTTGATCGGCGGCTCGAGAAAGCGCTTTGCGAAAAGCAGGAGAAGAGCTGTGATCCGGTCCCGGCACGCTCGCAAGCCGCCGCTTCTGCGTTGGCACTTGAATCTGCCCTGGCGCTGCCGCACCGGCTTAACAGGCAGAATTTGCATCCTTATCGCATTCGAGTAAAGAAACTGCAGAATGTCCTGCGCCTTGGCGAGGGATCCAGCGATCGAGAATTCTTGAAGGCACTCAGCCACGTCAAAGACGCTATTGGCGAATGGCATGATTGGGAAGCACTCCAAGCCGTCGCCCTGGAGGTGCTGAATCACGGGGCCAAGTGCGAAATAATCAGGCAGATTAGGAACTCGTGCGCGGAAAAGTATGACACTGCCCTTAGCGAGGCACACAAGATGCGGCGGAGATACGTGGATGTTTCATCCGCCAAACGCAACGGTGGGTTGAAGACTCCAACAACTACCCCCGTGTGGGAAGCCACAGCGGCAATGGCGGCATGAGGGCGATGCAGCAATGACACGATCCGAGGACGTAACCCAGCTGCAAGCGATCATTGAGACTCCCAAGGGAAGCAGAAGCAAGTTCAAGTTCGATGCTGCGGCTCGGAGTTTCAAACTGTCGAAAGTACTTCCCGAGGGGATGGTCTTCCCTTACGATTTTGGTTATCTGCCCTCAACCAAGGCTGAGGATGGCGATCCTCTCGATGTCCTGGTGCTCACCGACGAACCTCTATTCTCCGGCTGCCTGGTAGATTGCCGGCTCCTCGGAGTCATCGAAGCCGAGCAGGAGGAGGGCGGCAAGAAAGCGCGCAACGATCGACTCATTGCTGCAGCAAGTGCGTCCTTGCTCTATTCGGAAATGAACAGCCTCGAGGACCTGAATCCGATTGTGCTTAAGGAAATACAAGATTTTTTCGTCAATTACCAGCGGGTGCGCGGGGTGGCGGTCACAATTCTTGGCCGCAAAGGGCCTGAGCAGGCCCGTAAGCTGATTCGCATTGCGGCGGATGCCAAACATGCTGCGTAACTGAAACTTGTGCCCCGCCTCGAGCTCCCGGAACGAATGATCGCGAATTAATGAGGGGCTCAATGGATGAAAAAACCTGTTTTTGTTAAGGGCAAGAATTCATCGCGGTACAATCTCACGCATGATTCTGAGCGGCTGGAAGGAGATCGCACAATATCTCCGGTGCGGGGTAAGATCGGCTCAGCGATGGGAAGCAATAGGGTTGCCCTTGAAGCGCCCTTTTTCTGGCCGCCGCAGCGCAGTGCTAGCCGACTCAGACGAACTGGATTCCTGGCGTCGTGATAGTGCTTTTTGGAAAAAAAAGGATTGGGACATACTAGCGAGTGTGCAACGTGCCAGAGAGCTTCGTGCAGAAGTCAAAGCGGCGCGGGAATTGATGCGATCAAGAATGAGCGCTTTGCGGAAAGAACTGGCCGAAATCCGCAAGAAGCGTGGCCGGCGCCCCCGCCAGGAACCCATTAATTAATAGATACCGGTTCTGACTTTGCGGCGAGAAAACGGTACGCCCGTTCTTGTCGGGTCGTCTTGCCCAAGCACAAACGAGCCTAAATCAGCCACACGATGACCGAGAAGATGAGCGATACCGCCCTTGGATCCGTGATCTAGTCCTTATCCAGAGTCTCAAGCCACATTTTGATCACGCCCTGGAGAGCGGGTTTCTTCGATTTGACATCTCCAAGGCTGGAGAAGAACGCTAGTCTTCTACCATCGGCGTAATCACCTTCCAATAGTCCCGACTTGTCTTTCACGCGGGCCCCGCTTGGAAAAACAAGGCGAATACAATCCTTTTGATATAGATTGAAGACGATCAGGTATCGCTTGTATTCCTTCGGATCGAAAGATTTCATCTCGCCCGAGTAAAAGAAGGAAGGAGCGTTCCACTTGATCTCTTCGCCAATCTCGTGGTCGGTACTCAAGATGACTTGCCGTAGAGCCTCCACAACGCTACCGAGCGGATGCCTGAGCCGCTGCATGTAGGCGTCCACTTTGTTCGGCTGGGATGGTTTTGCTAAAAGACGTTGCTTCGCTTTCATGGTCAGCTCATTTCCACCCGTTAGGCAGCCTTGGTTTGCGACCCTAGAGCCTTGGCTTGCGACCGTAGTTGCAACTCCCGCAGTCTTCCACCAATCCACGCTGTCGGCATGGCTGTAAGGGCAAGAACCACCGGATACCAGTGTTGGCCGACGGTACGGTTCCATGTGGCCGCCGCGCCCAGAGCGCTAACGATCATACCCAGAGCCCCTGCTAGGAGGGCGTGGCCCATCGGACGATTGGGCGCCAGGCGAGCGATAACATAGGCGGCAAAGATGCCGTAGATTGAGCGGTACAAGGTCGCCCACACCAACAAGGAATTAGGCCAGCCTTCCCTGATCGAAGGAGCTAGCCCCATGGCCTGCAAGGCAGAATCTGTTCCGCTAGAAAGGACAATTCCCACAACGATTCCCGCGAGCAAGGCAAGGATGCTGCGCCCGACGCGCCGGGAAGAGACCTGAGACACCGATTGGGTATTCATTTCTTCACCTCTTACGGGAAACTTCGGATTTCAGTAGTTCGGCTAAGCGGTCATACCCCAAGGCCACTGCATGCTCCATCGACGTCTTCAAAACCATGTCCCGCGCCGATCGAGACTCATACCGGATGGTCTGGGTCAGTGTTGTTAATCCCCTTTTTTCGGTAAGCGTGATCGTGCCAGTCGCATCTCCCGGATACCACGGCTGATCAAATTTCTCCGTGGCGACTAAAAGTTCCGGCGATTTTATTTCCAAGCAGACGCCGCCCATTCCCATCTCGGTTCCATCCGGATCTCGCCAGACGTAGCGGAACGAGTCTCCGGCTTTAAGGGCAACTTCACACACAGCTAGAACTCCGCCAGGTTTTCCGAAAAACCACCGCTTCAGAAGTGCAGGGCGAGTAAAGGCCTCAAAGACAAGCTTCCGAGGCGCGGCGAAAACCCTCTCCATCCTGATGTCGCGGTCACCAGGGGTGGTGAACTGGAGCGTTCCCGGGTTGCGATATCCCTGAAGCCATGCCGTTGCTTCCTCAATTGGCTTGGCCACCAGCATGCGTGGGCGTCGCTGTGCCATCCGCCCTTTCGATATTAGGCCGGCGCGTTCCAAAACCTTCAGGTGCTTGGAGATTGCGGGCTGACTGAGTTTAAAAGGCGCTGCCAACTCGCTGACCGACGCTTCGCAAATTGCCAGCCGGGCCAAGATCGCTCGGCGAGTCGGGTCTGCCAGGGCGGCAAATACCATATCCAGCGACCTTCCTTGTATATTTCCCATTAGTTATATAACTATATGGTCATATATCAAACCTTCCGAGAAGTGTCAAGGACGTTGTCTACACCATGACGGAAGGGCCAGGGGATCACTGCTCGCGTGCCGCCGCCAAAGCCGAGCCCGTCCGTCTCGGCGGCGCCGAACCATTCATTTCTTTCAATCAGGATTAGTTCTCGCCAAACGACCGCCGAGAACCTTGGGGCCCTGGGGCTGGGAGAGGCAAGTCTGAAGTTTGTCGGGGATGGTTTCTTGAAATCGGTGTCCGTGCGCTTGACTTTAGGAGAGCTCTGTCACGCGCGGCGTGCCGCGCTCCCAGGGGACGAAAAAGCTAACGACCCACGATACGGCTCGACTGGAAAACCCATGGTTTTCCAAGCCGCCAAACCTCCTGCAAGGAATCTGACCCGCGAGAACCCAAGCCTCAGGGCACGACCCAACACCCTGCGGCTAGTCTTCTCGCTTGGACACGTGCAATAGACAACGACATCTTTATCCTTCGGAATAATGTCTGGTTTTGCCAAGACTTCCTCTGGTGGGACTCTCTGAGCGCCAGGAATCTGTTCCGGATAAGCCAACAGGTCCAGGGTCTGGCGAACGTCCAAGATAAGTATCTTCCGACCGGATCCGACGAATGCATGAAGTTCCTGCGGCGAAACACTGTATCGCTCCAGCTCGGTGTTCTTCCTTTTTTTCCAGCCGAAAATGCCGATTCCAACAATTACGGTAAAAACAAGGACGGCAGAAACAAGGATGAGCGCCAGTAACATTACAGCCTCGCGTCACAGGTACGATCGAAGCTCGTCAGGAGATTTGTGCTCCTGGGGTAGCTTGATTGCTCCATCCTAGGGTTGCACCCAATGGCCATCTCAAAACTGTCGAGCCAACTCTAGTCAGGATACCAGCGGGGCGAAAAGAGCCGCAAAACCGGCAACCCACGATATAGTACCTTCCCGAGATCTGATCACCGGCGAGTAGCTGCCGTTAGGCTGAATGTCCCGGGCACCTTTGAACTGTCCTTTCGCTTCGGGTTGAATTCACCACAGGTTTGCAGGAATGCCGCGGCTCAAGTGCGCGCGCTGTGCTGATCGACATGGATCCTGCACTCCAGTGCGGGAGCAAAGGGACAAGGGCAACGAAAACGGCCTCGCGTGAGTGAGGCCGTTCCGTTATTAAAAGCACGCGCACTCAGTTCATATCCGACCCTACTGAGCGGTGGATCAGTGTCGGTCGTGGCCCTTGCCTTGTTCTTCTCCTCGGCCCGGACCGTTCGAGCCGCCGTGCGGACCGGCGTTCGGTCTACTCGAAGCTTCGTGATATCCGCTAGGTCGCAGTTCAGGCTTACCCTTGTTCTCAGGCCGCGCTGCGTTGTACGGTCGTTCTGCACGGCTGTTGTGATCATCGGGGTGACGCTCCGGACGTTCTACGTTCCTCGCTGTCGGACGAGGAACGTCGCGCCGCATTTCGCGATTGCCTCCTCGGTCATGCGGTTCGGGATGCGATGGCATCACGGGACGTCCATGAAACTCGCTGGGCCGTCCGGTGGCCGCAACTTCGGGGCGCCCATGATTGACAGAAGCCCATGAAGCGCGATCCCCCGCCGCAGCGTGCTCATGCTGCGTTTGCACGTTCGTGGCGTTGAAGCGGCGCTCGCGAAATGCGCGCTCCTCTTCAGGACGAGGATGCACATTAATTCCCCCCGCACCCCCGTTGTAACTGACACGACGTACGGTGACATTGTTCACAACCGTCTTGTTATAGATGTGAACGTTGGTGATGTTCACGTTGGTCACGCTGCGGTTATAGAAGAACGTGCGGCCATGCCAGTACCCGCCTGCGTAGCCCGCGCCGAAATATCCGAAGCCGTAGTTCACGCCACCGTAAAACCCGACGTGCGGGCCCCAATATCCGGGATGCCAGACGTAATACCCTGTTGACCACCCCCAATATCCAGGCGTCCAGAGCAATCCAGGTTCAGGCGCCATCACCCAGGTTCCGGGAACCCAGTAGTAGCCGTCTGGACCCCAAGCCCAATAGCCAGGTGTCCAAATGTAGCCATCACCGGGACAGGCTGGCTGCGCGTAAACCGGCAACACCGGGGGAGCAACGGTCACAGAAACAAACACTCCGGCGAACGAGAACGCCGGAACGATGACAAGCACTAGCGTCAACAGTGCCAAACGGATCAATCGGGTAGTACGCATGTTCTCTCCTCGGGCCCGGTACCGCTTGCTGAGCAGGACAGGGCGATTCAGATCGAGTGGCGATACTGCGCGAAGCAAATGTTCCACGAGAACCCTCGCATATACAAACGCAAGTTCCGGAAATTTGTTGCTGATACGCAGATCTTATTCATAGTAGGAGGTTTGCGACCTACCGGGAGGGCATGATTACCGAAAAGAATTACGTAAGTAACGGCGCGAACCCACCCGGGCAGATTAGTTCAGCCTCTCCAAACCGAGACCAGAAGCATCCCGGTCAGGAGCACAATGATCCCCGTCAAACTCCAGGCAAGCAGATCGTACCAACGAGAGTTGGTCAGGCGACCCATGAGTTCTCGCTTATTCACCAGAAGCAACATGAACACCAGCACGAAGGGAAGTAGAACTCCGTTCAGGACTTGCGAAAGCACTGCGAGCTTGACCAGCGGAGCATGCGGAATCAGGATGATCGCAGCTCCAACGACAATCAGCGCCGTATAGAGCCAGTAGAAAATTGGGGCTTCGCGAAATTTCTTGTTCAACCCAGACTCAAATCCCAATGCTTCGCACGCAGTGTACGCGGTTGAAAGCGGCAGGATCGATGCGGCAAACAGCGATGCATTGAGAAGCCCTATGGCAAACAGAAGATAGGCATATTCACCGCCCAAAGGACGGAGAGACTGCGCCGCATCGGCAGCGTCGCGAATCTCGTGATGCCCATGAACGAACAGTGTGGCAGCGCAGGCGATGATGATGAATGCAGCGATCATTACCGAGAAGAGCGATCCAACGATGGCGTCAATCTGGCTGTATCTTAGGTCGGACTTCGGAGTTCCCTTGTCCACGATGGAAGCCTGAAGATAAAACTGCTGCCAGGGAGCGATCGTGGCTCCAATGATCCCGACGGAGAGATAAAGGTAGCTGGTATCCTTCAGGTCCGAAATTCGAGGAAGGCGAACTACGTTCCTCGAAGCCTGGAGCCAATCTGGCCGAGCAAGGAATGCAGTAATAATGTAGGCGATGTACAAGAACGATAGAACAACGAATATTTTCTCCAGTTTCCGGTAGTCCGCAAACACTACGAGCAGCCAGACCAGAACAGCTGCGATGGGAACAGTGGCAAGCTTGTTAAGTCCGAACAGCTCCATGCTGCTGGCGACACCCGCGAATTCCGATGCGACATCACCAACGTTGCACAGTACCAGACCGCACATTAAAACAAATGTGATTCTGATTCCGTACTGCTCGCGAATGAGTTCGCTCAAACCCTTGCCGGTCGCGACCCCCATCCGCGCGGAGATCTCTTGCGCGAAAGTGAGACATACGGCCACGGGGATGATGGTCCATAGGAGTGAGTAGCCGAACTGAGCGCCAGCAGCCGCATAGGTGTAGATGCCACCTGAATCGTTATCAACGTTGGCGGTGATGAATCCTGGCCCAAGAATGGACAGGATAAAAAACAGTCGTGCGAGGGCGGGACGGAAGCGAACCACGATGGTCTCCCACCTCGGAATTGAGTGCCACCATCATGCGTGCGATTATAAACGCATTCGCATGGCACCTCTGCGGGTGCACAGTTCATTCCTGTTTAGCCGGCACCTGGGTCGACCGACAGCTCTTTTTTTCGAGCGCCAACGATTAAGAGCCACAGCATTATGGCAAGTTCCGCCAAGAACGCTGGTTGAAAAGCGCGGAAGAGGGTGTCGCTATATCTAGGCGCGGCCAATCCCGTCACGGCCGCCACAATCCAGCAGACACCGTCGAGCAGGAGCCAATACCCGAGCCAGCGTGGCAGGAACCGGGAACGCACGACTAACCAGCCAAAAGGGAGTAGCCAAAGCCCCCAGAGCACTTCGTTGACTCCATTCGTCTGCCCATGCAACTGGATCAGGAGCATGCCAATCGCCTCTCGCGTCCGCTGATCAAACGCCGCGAAAACATCTTCGCCATGAAACACGGTGAGGCAACCGCCTTGAACACGACGCCGACTAGGACGAGAGCCGCCGAGACTAGGACCAGTCCAACCATCTGGCGCGCACGATGGCGGTCCACTTCCTCGAAGAGACGATAAAGTGCCACAACCAGCCCGACAAATATCACTGCACCGAGAGTCTCGGCGAGTAACCCGAGACGGAACAGCGTCTCGTGCGAGATGATCAAGGCCGAGGTAGCCCTAGCGTCATTGCTCACGATAGTTTTGGATGGAACATACAACAGATAGAATGGCCCTATCGCGAACATCAGATACCACAGCCCTGCTATACGCGCGGTCTTTTGGAGCTGCGTCATGGCTGCCTCCCATATTTTGGGATAATACACTCTACGGTTTGTATCTTCGGACGGTTGTGCATAACTGCGATTGCCTAATCTCGTTCCCAAGAAGCATTCGCCCGCTAAGTTAGATCACCAGCTCAACATTTAGCCAGATCCCCAACCCCAGCTTACTTGCGTGTCCTGCTCAACCGTGACGGGTGACAACTATATGTCTGATTGGCCCCCAACAAGTGTCGTTAGATCCTGATGATCGATGTGGAAGACAATTGAGAGCGTGCCCTCCTGTTTTCGCTCCAGGATGTAGGTAGAGAATGCATCCACCTGTCTTCTGTCGCCCGCTAGGTGCCGAACCGTCATTTTCCATGCTGCTTTCGCCAGAAGATATTTGGCATCGATGGCGCTGGCTTCTACAGCCTGCAGCTGAGTTTCAGAGAGCCCCAAAGACGCGAAATGAGCCTTCATTTTCGGAACAATCTTGAGGAAGTCTTCCTTTCTGACCACCTGTACGCCTTTCGATCCACCGAACATGAATGTATCTGCATAGAGCTTCCCGATGGCTTCGACGTCTAAATACGCGTTAGCTTTTTCATATCGTTTTAGAAAGCTTTGCACCAATTGCTCCATATCTCCTCACAATCGCTTACTGTTTGAGTTACTCCTAAATGCGTCGGTCCTCCCCTAGACAGACCTGACATAAAAGGACCTTTAGTATTATATCACATTTCGCCTCAAGTTACAAGTCAAAGCACTTTTAGCGAACGGGCGTCTCTTACGGGGCGCAACCAAATCTCACCCATTCGGCAGGCACCAAACACGACTCAGCGATTTTGAAGCCGGCTCCCTAGCTCACCCAGCCGGTTTCAAAAACTGGTTTCCTAAATGACGTCGAGTACTGCCGGATGAATGGATCCAATAAGGGGTACAAGTCGAAGCACAATCGGAAGACGTGATTGACCCACCGGTCGAATGAGGCAGCAATGCCTGGCTCCGATCGCGATGTCCTCACGGCTCGCTCGTGCACAGCCTGAACGGCGCGACCAGGAATGTTGCCGACTTCGGTATGGGTCGGCGCTCAATCCGGTGCAAGTTTTGAGCTCCTTCCCTTCCTGAAATTCTGCTCACGCTGATGCGGGTCGCCGACCCAATCCTGCAAGGAAGCCGTTCTCTTTCAAGCGCTTGCTGCCGATCTGCGTGTTTTCGGACTTGCTTTTGCTTTCTCCGGGGATAACAATCTTCGCTAATAGCCACGAGCCTGGTTGAACACCAGACAGCCGTTTGCCGCGAGGGGCAGAGAAAATGGCATCCAAACCCATCCCAGGCAAGATGTTGGGTCACTACCGTCTTCTCGATCGCATTGGTGTCGGAGCTATGGGAGTGGTCTATCGTGCGCAGGATGAACACTTGCAGCGCGAAGTTGCGCTAAAGCTGCTTCCTCCCATCGTGTTGCCAGACGAATCGGCCCGCCGGCACTTCAGGACGGAAGCGATAACCCTCGCTCGTCTGAATCATCCTAACGTCGCAACTCTCTATGGCTTTGAGACCGACAGCGACATCGATTTCCTCGTGATGGAATATGTCGCGGGAGTCACGCTGGCGAATGAGCTGACTCGCGGTCCTCTGGAAGAATCGGAGCTGTTGGACTATGCCTTACAACTCGTGTCCGCCCTCGAAGAAGCCCATAAACACGGCGTCATTCACCGCGATCTGAAGCCAGCCAACATTCTCATCACTGCGGACCGACATCTCAAGATTCTCGACTTTGGCTTGGCAAGATTGCTCAACCCCGAAGAAGGGTCCGGCACCGTCTCGGATGGTCTTACGATTGCCGGCACTCTGCCTTATATCGCTCCTGAACAGTTGTCCGGAGCACAGCTTGCGGACAACCTCTCTGACCTGTATTCGTGCGGCGTCGTGCTCTACGAAATGGCCACCGGCCGTCCTCCACACAAGGAAACGTCCGTCGCAGCGCTGCTTGCGGCCATCCTGAATCGCGAGCCTCCCGCAGTCCGATCCTTAAATCCTGCGATCTCTCCGGAATTGGAAGCAATCATCCGCAGGGCCATGGACAAAAATCCAGCCATTCGGTACCAGAGTGCGCATGAGTTGAAAGTTGTTTTGCAGAGTTTGGTTTCGGGCCGAGGGCAGGTGGCCCTGCCCGCTCGACCCAGGCCATGGCGACGATCGCAGCGGTCAATTCTTTTCGTCGTCTTGTTGGCTCTGGCTGTCAGTCTCTCGATTTTGACGATCCACTGGAAAAATACCCAGGCGCCGGTTCCTGCTCCGCCACGGGTTGTTGCGGTATTGCCTTTTGAGCCTGTGGGCGGAAGTAGGGACAGCCAGATTCTCTGCAGGGGTTTGACGGACTTGCTCACGACGCGCCTGACCCAGATCAGCAAGCAATATGGTGTCGAGGTGGTTCCGGCAAGCGAAGTACGCGGCCAGGGTGTAAATTCAGTCGGCATCGCCAGGCAGAAGCTGGGCGTCAACTTGGTTGTCGAGGGGAGTTGGGATTTTGCCGCGCACCGAGTGATGTACAGCTTGGTCAACGCAGAGAGGCGGCGCAGCGTAAGTGCAGAGTCTGTGAATGCGGATGTGAAAGATCTTCTCTCGATGGAGCATCAGGTTTCTGACGGCCTCCTTAAGATGGTGGCCGGAGAGTTACGGCCGACGGAAACCAATGCGGCGGTCACCGATTCCCTGCCTCGCCCAGATGCCTATCAATACTACGTTCGTGGCGTTGGCTACCTGCAGGACTATCAGGACGCAACCAGTTTGGAGGCCGCCGCCACGCTCTTCCATTCCGCACTGGAGCGTGATCCAGCGTTTGCGCCTGCGCTCGCGGGTGCTGGTGAAGCCTACTGGCGGCTTTATCAGGAGACAAAGAACCAGATTTGGATTCCGAAGGCTGTGGAAGCCTGCCGACGAGCGGCCGAACTGAACAACAATCTTCCTGCCGTGCATGTCACTCTGGGATTGATCTCCCAGGGCCAAGGCAAGTTCGATGAAGCCGCGAAGGAATTCCAGCGAGCTCTCGTCCTCGATCCAACCAGCGATGCCGCGTATCGAGGGTTGGCAAATTCCTACGAGGCCCTTGGAAAGACAGTGGACGCGGAACGCGCCTATCGTCAGGGGATAGATGTGCGAAAGGATTACTGGGGGGGATATTCTGCCTTGGGCGCTTTTTACGCAAAGATGGCGCGCTACGACGATGCCGCGACCGCATTTCGTCGCGTGATCGAACTGGCGCCTGAAAACGTTCGCGGCTACTCCAATCTGGGCGCCGTGCTCTTGCTTCAGGGAAAAACTCAACAAGCTGAAGACGCGTTGCAGAAATCGCTCACGATCGAACCGAGTTATCGGGCATATTCCAATCTGGCAACCCTCTATTTCTCTCAAATGCGATTTTCAGATTCGGCGCGCATGTTCGAAAAGGCATTGCAGCTGAATGACCATGATGCGCGCGTGTGGCGCAACCTTGGTGACGCCTATTACTGGTCGCCCGACGAACGGAACAAGGCTGAGGGCGCCTACAGACGTGCCGCCGAACTGTTGACCTCTCAGCGGAAAATTGACCCGGGGGACACCGAATTGATGGCCGAGCTTGCGCTTTGCGATATTATGCTCGGCAAACAAGAGGAAGCGATCGCGCTTGTGCAGGAGGCGCACCAGCGGTCTCCCTCGGACCCGGATGTGTTGTTTCGCATGGCTGAGATTTTTGAACAGGCGGGGGAACATTCCAAGGCGATCGACTCGCTACGCCTGGCAATACGAAATGGCTATTCCATGGCTGACATCGAGCACGATCCAACCCTGCAGGGCCTCAGGAACGATCCGCGATACAAGCAGTTGGTCGGGAACATGATTGCAAAGCCGTCGGTCAAATAAGGAGAAGCTATGGCACGAGAAACTACGGTGCGAAAAATATCGGAAGGAAGAGGATTCAAGCAAGCCAGAGCATGGCGGGACGAAAAGGTGATTATCTTTTTCTCGCCCCGCGGCACGGCGCAGTTTGCCGGTCACGGCGTACCCGGAGATTGGATTGTCGCAGATCCCCAGAAAATCGTTTCCCCGGGGCAGACGGTTACCTGGCAGGCGCTGGGAAATTGTGAGACCTTGGAAATCGATTTACCGGATGTATTCGAAGAACCGCGCCAGATCGTGGTCACCGGTGCGGCAGCTTCTGCGGTTGTTAGGGCCGACGCTGAGATTGGGCTGCATTCTTATGAGGCCTATGTCAATGGCCAGCTGGCAATAGGAGGCTCATCTCCGCGCGTGATCATCGATCCGTAACGGAAGCCCGTCTAAGGGCGCGATGATTCGCGCCCTTTCCTTGAAGCACCAGCCTTGACTGCTGCCCCATGACGCCTGTTTTGTTTATGTCCCCAGCACTGCCGCTACGATGCGCTTCGGGGCCTTCCCCACCTTCACCCGCTTGACTTCGCGCCGCGTCCGCACGTCAATAATCGACACATCGTTTGCCCCGGTATTGCTGACACACACATACCTCCCATCTGGCGAGAATGTCACCCAGTTGGGTCCATCGCCCACCGCCACCCGCCCCGTGACCTTATTCGCCTTAACTTCGTAAACGTAGACGCTATTGTCGAGCAGGCTCGTGACCCACAGCTCCGTCCCGTCCGGCGATAGTGCTAGCCCGTGCGTCAAGGTGTTGCTCGGCTCGAACGGGCGCTGCTTCGGCGTGTGATTTTCGGCCGGAATCGCTACTCGTTGTATGTTCCCACTGGCCACGTCTACCTTCATGAAACCGTGCAGGTCGGTTACCGCGACATACATCGTTGCGCCATCCGGCGTGACGACGTAGGGCCGGGGTATTCCTCCGACCGTCACCTTAGCCGAGTACGCCATCGTCGTCAGGTCGATGATGTTGATCTGGTTCGCTCCCATCGCGCTCACGAACAGGTAGCGATTACTCCCCGCGTTGAAGGCGTTGTGTGGCTTACTGACCGGCAGCGTTTTCACCACTTTCTGCTGCCGCACGTCCACAATATCCACTGCGTCCTTGTCTATGATCGGCACCGCTACGTAGCGCCCATCGGGCGTAACCGCACACTGGTTCGGACGTCCCGTCAGGTTGATCTTCGCGATGACATTATTCGTCGCAGTATCTACGACACGCAGGGTGTTGTCGGATTCAATCGTCGCAAACAGCCGCCGTCCATCCCTCTGAATCGCCAGCCCGTGAACTTTGTCGGCTAGACGGATGTCGTTTACGGTGTCTAGCGTCTTCAGGTCGATCACACTGACGTCATCCCCCTCGCTGTTGTCCACATACAGTCGAACGCTCTCGGCGGATGCCGCTGATGTAGCGATATCGAAACACAAAAAGAAGAGGAAGGCCTTCCAGGCAGCGTTGTGTCGCATACCCCACCCCCGAATTGACGACGTCAGGATACCGGGCTCACTTGATGAGAACATTCACTATGTTCGAGGAGCACAAAGCCTTGC
>Ga0068871_100000508_pt1 | contig 26653 bp, 16 predicted proteins | sample KBSMisM72_FD_72750 | JGI IMG/M metagenome (GOLD analysis project Ga0068871, IMG submission 72750) | Miscanthus rhizosphere microbial communities from Kellogg Biological Station, Michigan, USA - KBS Miscanthus M7-2 | ecosystem: Host-associated > Plants > Roots > Rhizosphere > Soil ...
ATTCCCCTCCTTTCTTGTAAGAAGCTTCGACTCTGTCTAAGTCAGTCTACCCGGGAAACCATATCGGCCAATATCGAGCTGCGTCTTTACAGCCCTGTTAGGGGCGAGTAGAAACTCGGAGCTCTCCCTTTTCATCATGCCGAAGGCCATTTTTGCCGCGGTGCCAACCTCGTCTGGCTTCTCTCCTTCATCTTCGGCTAAAGTATCAGGCCATGAGATTTACCCTCTGCGGCTTTCTTTTAATCCTCACGATATGCTCCTCTGCCCAAAACACAGGTCATCTTGACATCAACGTGGCTGACCGGTTCGCTAATCTGGCACTCGCCTGCGTGCACAAAGAATACCCAAACAAGATCAGCCACACCTTGAACAGCGATGCCGATGTGGCACCGCCCCGACGGTTGACGCCTGCGTTCTATGGCTGTTACGACTGGCATTCTTCGGTTCACGGTCATTGGCTCTTGGTTCGATTGGTGAGGACATTTCCAAATGGCCCATTTGTCGAATCCGCTCGCGAGGCGCTGCAGCAAAGTCTCAGCGCAGAAAACCTCACGCAGGAAGCCGCATACCTCCGGGGAGAAGGACGCGCCAGTTTTGAGCGCCCTTATGGGCTCGCTTGGTTTTTGCAATTAGCGGCGGAACTCAAGGAATGGGACGATCCGCAGGCCAAAGAGATGTCAGCCAATCTGCGTCCGCTCGAGGAAGTCGTTCTGGAGCGGCTGAAGAACTGGTTACCGAAGCTCGCCAACCCGGTACGGATCGGCGAACACGACCAGACCGCCTTAGCGCTAGGCTTGCTGATGGATTATGCGCACGGCAGCGGCGATCAGAAACTTGCCGAACTGGCCGTGGCCAAAACCAAGCAGTTCTACCTCAACGACAAGATTTGCCCGCTGTCCTATGAACCTTCTGGCGAGGATTTCTTGTCTCCCTGTCTCGGTGAAGCCGACCTGATGCGGCGCGTGCTACCGGGCCCAGAGTATGCACGTTGGCTACGAACATTCCTGCCGCAAATCCCCAGATCGGGCGACGGGAAGTGGTTACAGCCGGTAGTGTCACCTGATCCAAGCGATCCGAAGCTGGCGCACCTAGACGGGCTCAATCTCAGCCGAGCGTGGATGCTGGAGGGAATTGCCTCTGGCTTACCGAAGGACGATAGGCGGTTACCCCCCATCATGGCGACCGCCGAGGCGCACAAGCAGGCTGGAGTGGCTGCGGTGACTGGGGAGCACTACGAAGGCGGTCACTGGCTCGGCAGCTTCGCAGTCTATTTGGTCACGAAACGGGGCATCGCGAGAAATCCGTAAAGAGATTGCGTAGAAAAGTGTTTGTGAAAGGATGCGGCGAACTGAGTGACGGATCCTCGACTCTAGCGCGCTTAGGGAAACGGCCTCACGCGGGTGAGGCCGTTTTCATTGCTTAAGCATTCGTTTTCGGTTCAGTGTGCGAACCTGCTGATCGGCAGCTCAATGGCGGTCATGACCTCTGCCTCGGTCTTCTCCTCGGCCGTGATCGGGCGCGCCGCCGTGCGAACCAGCGTTCGGTCCTTTTGGAGGTTCGTGATAACCGCTGGGGTGCAGTTCAGGCCTGCCATGGTTCTCGGGCCGCGGTGCGTTGTACGGTTGTGCGCCGCGATTGGAGTGATCGTCCTGGTGATGCGCTGGTCGATCTATGTTGCGCGGTGTCGGATGAGGCACTCCGCGGTCCATCCCGTGATTGACCGGTCGATATTGGGGTTCCGGATGTGATGGCATCGCACCGTGTCCGCGAAAATCGCTGGGCCGCCCGGTGGCTGCAACTTCAGGGCGCCCATGATTGACAGAAGCCAAGAAAGCGCGATTGCCTGCAGCAGCGTGCTCATGCTGCGCCTGCACGTTTGTCGCGTTGAAGCGGCGCTCGCGAAATGCACGTTCCTCTTCAGGGCGAGGATGCATATTAATTCCGCCTCTGCCACCGTTGTAACTGACGCGCTGCACGGTAACGTTGTTTACAACCGTCTTGTTATAGATGTGAACATTGGTGATGTTCACGTTGGTCACGCTGCGGTTATAGAAGAAGTTGCGGCCCCGCCAATATCCACCTGCGTAGCCAGCGCCGAAATATCCGAAGCCGTAGTTCACGCCACCGTAAAAGCCGACGTGCGGTCCCCAATATCCGGGATGCCAGACGTAGTACCCTGCTGACCATCCCCAGTATCCGGGCGTCCAGAGCAACCCAGGCTCAGGCGCCATTACCCAGGTTCCGGGAACCCAGTAGTAGCCGTCTGGGCCCCACGCCCAATAACCGGGCGTCCAAATATAGCCATCTCCGGGACAGGCAGGCTGCGCGTAAACCGGCAACACCGGGGGAGCAACGGTCACAGAAACAAATACTCCAGCAAACGAGGACGCCGGAAAGACGACGAGCATCAGGGCAAACAGTGCGAAGCGGATCAATCGGGTAGTACGCATGTTCTCTCCTCGGGCCCAGTGCCGCTTTGTTAAGCAGGACGGGCGATTCAGATCGAGTGGCGAAGCTGCGGAGCTAGTGTTCACCTGAACCTCGTATATACAAACGCGAGTTCCGGGAATATGTTGCTGAGACGCAGATCTTGTTCATACTAGGAGGTTTGCATCCTGCTGGGAGGGCAAGATTACTGAAAACAATTACGTAGGTAATGGTGTCGAAGGCACCCCGGTACGGTCGCAGACACGCTGGGATTATCCGCCTGGCGCTTGGGCACCCGGGAGGCCACCCATGAAGGGCCATAGAGGAAGCCAGGCTCGAGCGCAGGCAGCAAGTACGCGGGGATATTGGTTCAGCGACTCGCGGGCGGAACAATGTTATTCATCCGCAGGTACTCCACCATCTGACCGTAGTGATTGGAGGAGTGAACCACAGCGTCGATGAGCATCAGAAGCCGGGTCTTATTCCCTTTCGAGGGAATTGGATCGTTCATGTTGTTTTCGTTAAGGGTTGCTGCCGCGCGGTGAAGGCTGGCGAACGATCCCTTGAGATACTGCATGATCTGCGCTTTGGTCTTCACCGAGTGGGGTGCCGTCTCGTAAGCGGTGCCAGCAGGCGGCTGCTCGCCGACAGTCGCAGCGGCAAGCCGATAGTTCGCAGCCGCCAGATGCTTCACTTGCTCTGCGAAGGTACGAACACCCGAAAACTCCCCGTCCGAGGGGGCGAATGAATATTTCGATTCCGGCATGGCGTCCGCAGCAGGCACAAGCAAGCCTTCGACGTTCGTTACCCAAAAATCCATGACCTGATTGACGGCGCCTGGTTCGGCGGGATGAGATACCTGCGCTATCAAGCAGGCCGTGGACACTAAGAGAATGACGGCAGCGATTCGGATTATTCCGCTCAAGTTTGCCTCCCATCACGACTCGTTCTTTCTGCAAACCTACGACTTAAAGCCGCCTTTAAGGCAAGCGGAATTTTGTAAATTCTTTGTCAGGCGGGAAGCAGCGTCGCACGGAATGCCGGAGCCACGTCTATGATTGGCTCCATGGCGTTCACAATTTCCGAGGTCGCAAAGCAGATCGGATTACGCCCGTCTGCAATCCGTTACTACGAGCAGATTGGAATTCTTCCTCCGATTCAGCGCGTGAGTGGGCAACGGCGATACGAGGTTACCGCACTGCATCGTTTGGTAGTCATCCAGAGGGCGCGGCAGACTGGCTTTACCCTGACGGAAATCAAGCAACTATTCTTTGGATTTCGAGCTGGGACGCCGCCGTCAGTTCGTTGGCACCGATTGAAAACTGGGAAGATTGTAGAACTGGATCGAATGTTGCAGCGCATCCGGACGATGCGCGATCTTTTGGAGCAGCAAGGGAAGTGCCGCTGCACGGCGCTCGAAGAGTGCGGCAAGAAGATCTTCGAGAGGCAGTGCGCGAATGGGCTGTCCTAGGGAAGGGGAAGCCCGATCGGCGGGATCATCGGATCTGCTCGACAGGGCAGACTTAGCTATTCACTCTTGTGCGTTTTCCTGCGGTATTTGTGAGACACTTGCTTTTCCCAAGCCTTGTTCGGTTCCAATCGAAATAATTTTGTAACACACAGGCTATTCGAGTCACTACTTCCTAGAGAGCCTTTTCTTGAGCTCGCACGTTCTCTAGGAACAGGCTATTTGTTGCTTTTCTCCAAGAAGTCTGTCGTGCTGCTCTTTGGACGATCCGGCTCTTGTGTGGCATTGGGAGAGCGTGGGGAAGCGCATCTCAGTGAGGCCTTCAGCTCTGCCTTGGCCCCCCGAGGCAGAGCGAAGGTCGACCAATCCAATTCCGGCTTTTGATACCGATGTGCTGTGGGATCTGGCAACGCTCCCCCGCTGATTAGAGGGGGCTGAGCGAATTGTGACTCATCCTGCACTTCTCCTAGCCTGCACCTCTCTCACCATGTCCCGCTTTACGGGTTCTCCTATGGTCAGCACACGCGAAGAAACCGCAAGCGCGGTGCCAGTCGTAGTTATGGCTTCCATAATTCGCAACAGTAGCTGTTCTCGAATAGCCATAAACTGATCTAAGTTGTTAGTGAGGATGTGGCAATGTATGTCTATATCGATGCTGGCTTCGCCGAAGCCCACAAGCCGAACGCGGACGGGATCTGAGGCGACCTTGGGATGTTCTCGCAAGAGACCCGTAACTTTCGCCAACAACAAGCGCAGTTCTTCAGGGGACGTGTCGGTTCGCAAACCGATCTTCGTTCGAAAAAGGCTCTTTTCCCTGCGGGTAATGTTTTCTAGAGTCATACTTGCGAGTTGACCGTTCGGAACCGAAAGCTCGGTACATTCCAAGGTGCGGAAGCGGGTCGAACGCAGGCTGATATCTTCGACTGTACCTTCCCGGTCTCCGATCCTGCATGTCTCTCCGATGCGTATAACTTCGTCACTGAGTATGGCAACGCCGCCCAGCACATTCTCGAGGGTCTTTTGCGCTGCAAACGCGAGGGCAATGCTGCCGATCCCGAGGCCTGCGATTGCCCCTGTGATGTTAAATCCGAGGAGTGAAAGGCTGAGCAGGCCGGCAACAATGATCACCACGACGTTCGCTATCCGTTGACCGAGCAGGATGATCGAGCCACGCCGATGCTCCGGGCCCTCGAGGGATCGGGCTCGCGCCCGGTCACCAAGCACCCTCACCAACCGGAGCACCAGCCATGCAATACTGATAACCAAAAGGACGCCGGTGGCCCTCTGATAGTGCAGCCGGGTCAGCACCGGGATGCCAAGGAAGTACACTCCGAGTTGATGAATGATTATTCCTAGAATCAGCGTCATCGGAGCGGTGAGGGCTTTGAGAACACCCTTAATGAATGGGTGCTTGCGCCACCGGGGCACGACCTGCGTGAGTGCGCGCAAGAAGTACACCACCAACCACGCAGTTGCCAATGAGATTACAACCAAGAGCAAGAGTGCGATGAATCGGCGGGGAGAGCTGCTGAGGAGGTTCGTGGCCCCGGGCAAACGCGCCGGCGCCAATTCGGTTCTCCCGCCTTCGATCTGCGCAAATAAGGTTGGAGCTTCCGCTACAACCTCGGAGGAAAACAGCCAGATGTCTCCAGAAGTCGAATCGGGCACGTGTATCAAGTCGACGTTGGTGTCAGTTCCATTGATGCGAAATACGCCAATTCTTTGGCGATCTCTCGGCACTCCGATTTGGTGAGATCCTTCGAACTGTCCGCTGATGATACCGACCCGTTCGACGAATGTGTTCTCCATCAAGGCATACAATTGGCGGGCCGTCTCTTCACGGCTTTCGCTACTCGCCGTGCTCGGCATTTCGAGAAATTCAGCTGCTTCTTTGTACTTCCCTTGCCGCGCGGCCTCCAGGAAACCGACTACTGTTCCGTTTGGAGTGTCTCGTCCCAGCGCATCGCTTGCTTCGCCTTTGCCGGAGGCCTTAGGTTGCTCATGGGCCTGTTGAACCCGACCGGCAAGCGATTGTGCCTGTATGGCTGAAGCAAGGAAGCAGCAAGCAACACAGGCCAAGTAGTGAGGATAGGTCAGGCGCACTCGAAACTCCTGGCTGGCCCGAACTGAAGGCCACTCACGCGGCCTTCCCGGAAAAAAACGGTGTTGGCATGGATGTGGGAGTCGCCAAATGCTATTTCACGCTCGTGATCGTTCCAACGCTGCACATTCGAGGTCAAATCGTCCACTCGGCTGGGCATAACTGAGGAGCATCATCGTTGCGTGCGTTGAGGTTTAGCACGCAGGCTCGTTGGTCAGGGTAAAAAATCAAGCCTAGGCTCGCCGATCATCTCGAGCATCTGTCACTTCTATCAGTCACCCTGGGGCACTCCCTTGCATTCTCTAGAGTCCTAGCACGCAAAGTCATTTTTCACTGGAGGTTGAGCATTTGTTTAGCTTCCACGGATCTGCTTCATGATTTTTGTCGGGCGGTGTAAGGATGATGCTGTGAAGCTGCTGCTGGTTAGAGAGGCCGTCCAATCGAAAACCGCACGCGGAACGTGGCTTTTTCGCTTGCGCTAAAGACCAGCCCCAAAGGACCGATGGGCGTTGGAAGAAAGACGCCGGCGGATGAGCTTTGGTGTGTCTGCCAGCCGTTCGGCCCCAAATCCAGCCTTGCGATCTCATACCATCCAGCGATACGCGGATCCAGGATCCATGATCTCTTCTTGAAGATGGGGCAAACTACACCAGCCCTGGCACTCCCCAGTGTGTTGGCGTGGAATTCTTGATAGCGATATGCATCGAGCTGCGCAGCCCCTCCATAAGTAAATTGATCGTAAAAGGACAGTGACTTCCCAAAGCTACTTTCCTGGTCACTTCCGATAAACAGGGACACGCGACGATTCAGAGGATGAAACCTGCTGAAGTGATTTTCAAGATAAGGAAATGGACTGCGCCGAAAGCTGTATCCGAAAGACCCTTCGAGCAGTGTTCCTTGGGACGGGAGTCCGCCAGAATCCTGGCTATTGTAGGTCCAGGCAGTTTCGAGATTAGTAAATGAGCCACTGGTTGCCGGAATGCCGCCGGTGGTTATCGGCTGGCTATAGGAATCGTATCCGGTTAGCACACCGATACTGATCTGTGAGAAGCGGCCCGTGCCTATTCCGCCACGGAACGACGCCGCTGACCGCGTACGTTGAAAGCTGGAGCTGGTCGTCGCAGTGTACGCGTTGTCGTGATATTGCTGCACAACGATTCCCCCAGCTAGGAAGGCCTTGGTGCCGTCGAAAGGATGGTGGTACTCGGCGCGTACTCCCGAATCGTAGCCGAGATTGAGTTCACCGAGGAAGCGCGACTTATAGGTGTTGAAGGGTATCATTGTGGCTCCTATCCGCAAGGTGCCTAGGTTGGGTTCATCGTCGGAAGATTGATAGAGGATCTCTGGGCGCAGAAAAAAAAGCGCGCTGGGGCGGGGAAGAAAGTCTACCCCGTAACCCTCGGGTTTTCCGGCTTGCTTCTGCCATTCGTAGAAAGCCCCAGGCAGGCCTGCCGCCGACGTGATTTCCGCGATCGTATGTTCAAGGTCGTGCGTCTGAAGAGGGCCAGTTCCAAGTTGCCGAAGAGCGTCATGCCGAGCTCCGCTTTCTACCTGTGGCTGAGGCGACCGAATTTCCACCAGCCGCCGCTCCGCAGGTAGCCGGCGAATCCTCGCTCCGCGAGCCGTCAAGTAGCTCTCCCACTGCGCCGGTGAAACCACAAAGCGGGCAAGATCCTTGGACTGGGCCTGTGCAGCCTCATATCCCCGTTTGATAAGTTCAGCCGCGTGATCAAAGTCCGTGCTGGAAATTGTCCCTATCTGGACCTGGATGACAACATCGGCTAGTGCCGCACTGGTCCGTTCATTATGAATCACAGGGATCGAAACGGTTTGACGGAGCACATCGCCAAGTGTCCTGAACTGTGTTGTCTTTGTGGTGTTGCCGACGAATCTCACCGCGATTACCACCTCGGCGCCCATCTCGCGGGCCGTCTCCACGGGCAAGTTCTCCACCAGGCCCCCGTCCACCAGCACTTCATTCCCCCATTCGACAGGAGCAAAAATTCCCGGGACCGCCATGGTCGCTCGCAAGGCTTTCGGGAGGGATCCACGACTGAGCACCACCCGGTTGGTCGTAACCAGATCCGTTGCTACGCAGCGAAAAGGAATTGGCAGTTCATCAAAACTTGCGACGTCTGCGTATGCGGCAGTGTACCGGCTGAAGAAAAGCGCAAGCGACTCGCCGGCACTAACCCCACTGAGTAAAGAAAAATTGTGACCCAGCCGCAAGGTAAACGTTCCAGATGGTCTGTTCCAATACTGCTTTTCAACAATCGGCTGGTTACGAAAAGGCGGATTGGCATTGATAAGATCGCCCCAGTCTACCTGCAAAGCAATCTTCTCCATCTCCGCCGGACTTATACCGGTCGAATAAAGCCCTCCAACCAGCCCTCCCATGCTGGTTCCTGCGACGAGCTCGATCGGGATGTGGTGCTCCTCCAGGTACTTGAGCACTCCAATATGTGCGAGGCCTAACGCACCCCCGCCGCTTAGAGCCACGGCAACGTTGTGTTTTCGGACGGCTTCGGTCTGTGCTGAGAGAGAGGGAACAGCGATTAGCAGACACAGACTGAGCACTCTGAGTACGGCTTGAGCCATGCCGCTCCTTTTTCTTGGGACCTCGATCATTAGTACTTAGCCCACTGCGCCCGTTAGCAGCTAAGAGCTCTTCTCGTAGGTAGCCGTTGCTCGGAAGCCGTCGTCTCTCGTGTGGTGTTCCGCGGGCGTTTTCCGCTGCAGCTCCAGCCGAACAGCGGCATCACGCAATCGCGATCTGTTGGGTAGCCACGAGATCAATCTGGCCGCCGGTCGCTAGCGCAAGTTCGTGAATGCGAAAGCTCCCGCGGTCGTCTTCCACTCCTTCGCAGCCCAGAGTTACGGATGGGGCAGAACAAAGCACAACCTCGCCACAAGTGCCGATCCAGTCCCGATGACGATGACCGTGAAAGACCAACACACGCGAGGCATGCGGAACCACTGCCGCCAGAAGGTCTGGTGCATTGACCAGGGCGAGGCCTACCCGGTCTCGCAGAGGGATGGAGGCTACGGGATAGTCTACGACTTGATGATGAAGGAGAATGATCCACGCAGTCCCGGGGGATGTTTGCAAGATGGCTTTGAGCGCCTTCATCTGCGCGGGATCGACAACTCCGATAGCGTTCGTGAGCGAGAAATGGCTGACAGCGTTCGAGTTGAGCAGGATGAGACCCCATCCGCGATCGGTGGATGGCGGTTCAACGAGTGGAAACATGCCCTCCCAGATCTTCGCAATCTCCAGTCTTCCGCGAGCCGTCCCACATTTTGCTAGCTGGTGCAACAGTTCTGCACGATTGCCCTCACGAATGTAATTGCTAAACGTCGGTCCTAGTTGGGAGGACAATCGGTCAACCACAAAGGTGCGCTCGCCTTGAATGGCATCGAGAGCTAGGATGAAGCGCAGTTTACGCAACGCGGGACCCTTGCTCCATGGGAAATCGAGCCGTCCCGGATTCGTCCGGTCAACAATGTTTACATCATGGTTCCCGGGCACCAGCGAGAGCCGCGTTCGCAATCCATGACATTGGCGAACCAGATCGATGAATGCAGTCCATTCAGCGCGCGTCCCCGCATCGGTGATATCTCCGGTGAGAAAAATGTGATCCAGGGGAGCTTGAGCGTCAATCGATGCAAGTCTGCGCAACGCATTACGAAGCCGACGGTTGCCTCGAGGGCCGTGGATCCCGGTTTCCATCCGGCAGCCATAACGATCTCCGACAACATGCAGGTCTGAGAGATGAGCCACCCGCAGAGTGGATGCATCGGCAGGCGCCGGGCGACGAACCCAGTTAAGAACAGGGTTTCTAAGCTTGAGTTCTCGCCGCAGCCAATACAGACTCTCAACCACGGTCGACAGGCCGAGGACTACGGCAGCATTGCCCATGGCTGCCTTGAACGTGGCCCAAGCACTTACCCGTTCAACATTAACTAGCTGTAAACCGAAAGAAACTTCAACCTTGAGGGCCAATGTTATTCCGGCGAAGCAGAACAGTAGCGCCGCCAAGATCGTTGCTACTCTGCGTCTATGCCAGAGTCGTTCCGGAGAAAGTGAGTGTCCCCCAAACCGCTCCCCAATGGTGCGCAGAACCTCGCGCACCGTAACAAAGGTCGGGAAAATCAATGCATAGTGCAACTGGCGAGCCCGGACGAAGGCCACCGTGAGAAATCGTCGCCCCGTCCAGGTGGCGATTCCAAGAAGAACGATCAAGGACAAAAGACCAAAGATCAGACTCGACCTGGCATACATCGCGGTATGAAACAAAAGCTGCCCATAGGTGATGATCACTGACGGCGCAATGCCAACCAAGATTGCCGGAATGATAATTGTGATCGCTAAGGTTAGCGGGGCCTTGAGATAGTTGAATTCGAGAAGTGTTGGAAGGACCAAGCTTCGAAAGCCCCCACCTACAGGGCTGGTGCGATTATCCTCGTCATCGCCGCGGCGCAAGTCCCAAATACGTGAACTGATCATTCTAGCTCCCGCTCAAGGTGCGAGAGACCGCGTCAGGTTGCTTTCAGAAAGCTCCTGGCCAGTCTGCAAAGTGCATGACAACAACGCATGTGGTTGCAAGTGATATTGCTGGCAGGGATAAAACCAGGGCCCACGTCAGGTGGATTTCGCATCTTAACTTTAACCAGCCCAGTCCACGAAATCTTCTTGGGTCGTTTGGCGAGCGTCGCCATTCCGTTTGACTCCTGATAAAGCCTTGGGCGTGCTCCAGAGCTTCGTCAGGGCAACGCACATTTCAGTGGCGCAGGCCATATCTTGCACGCTGATCCACTCTTGCGGTCCGTGAATGTTTTGCATGCCTGTGAACAAATTCGGTGTCGGCACCCCGCGCTCCGTAAGACGAGAGCCGTCCGTGCCTCCCCGGGTCGGTTGGGAAATAGGTTCAATGCCCAAGGCCCGACACGCCTCCCGAGCTAATTCCACCGGGCGCATGTCTTTCTCCAGCCAGTAGCGCATATTGCGGTACTGCTGGGTGATGGTGCACGTGATCAGCGCTCGGGGCTCGACGGCTTGAATAGCAGAGCAAACCTGCCGCAACAGTTCTCCATGTTTGTGCAAACCGTCCAATTCGAAGTCGCGGAGTATGAATTGCAGGTGAGCGGAAGCCGCCGTGCCGCTCATCTCATAAATATGGATAAACCCGTCCCGGCCCGCTGTTGTCTCTGGGGTCAGCCTGGCGTGAGGCAAGGTATCGACGATTTTTGCAGCCAAATGGATCGCATTCACGAGTTTGTCTTTGGCGTGCCCAGGATGAATCGACACGCCTTGTACGTGCACATCCGCCTTATCGGCAGAAAACGTCTCATAGACGATTTCGCCCAGTTCCGCCCCGTCAAGCGTATACGCGACGTCGGCATCCAGATCTTTGGGGAGATCCTCATGAATTCCTCGACCGACTTCTTCATCGGGAGTGAAACAGATCCGAATGCGCCCGTGGGGCAGGTCTGGATTCAGCAAAAGGTGCCGAGCCACAGTCATCACAATGGCGACGCCCGCCTTGTCGTCGGCGCCGAGCAGCGTGGTCCCGCTTGCGGTGATGATGTCATCCCCCAACTTTGTCCCAAGGTAGGGGAACTCAGCCGGCGATAGCACCACGGCAGGGTCGTCGGGTAGAGCGATCTCGCCACCGGAATACTTGCGATGCACGATCGGTTGAACGCCAGTGCCACTGAACTGCGGTGCCGTGTCCACGTGAGCCAGAAGCGCAACCGTTGGCGCATCTTTACTATTCGTGGTGGCCGGAATGGTGGCTAAAACCGCGCCGTAGTCGGTCAGTTTGACGTCCTCTGCGCCGCTAGATTTCAGCTCGTTTACGAGCAGCCGGAGCAACTCGTACTGCTTCTCGGTACTAGGGGACGTGCTGGATTTCTCATCGCTCTGGGTATCAATGCGAGCGTAACGGATGAAGCGTTCTTCAAGTTCACGGGCGAACGCGGAAGTCAGATGAACCCTGCTCGCGAGAGCCTCGGAAGCGGTGTGGGTGGCCATGCTTTCCTCCTCAGACATGCCCTTCCGGCTCTGCCAGAAACGGGGGCGGCGGCGGCAACTTAAAGCGTCAGCAGTCTTGATATCCGAACCATGAATAGAATACAAAATCTGCCATGTAACATGGCAGTTTTGCCCGCAGTCGACACCTTGCGGAAAAACTAGCGCAGGGGATTGGTCCTCGCATCTGGCAGTTGTTGCAGTACATGGAATGCGGTTTTTGTAATCGTCCAGAGCTGGCGTAGGCTACAATCCAGTCCGATGAATCGTCGAAAGTTTCTTCAAGCTGGAACTTCTCTGGCTATCGGCGCCCTTGCCTTCACCCGTCTGGCCTTCGGCTCTGACGCGGAAATTGTGCTGTCACCAGGCGAGCCCGGAGAATTAATCAGCCCGCATCTTTATGGGCACTTCATTGAGCATCTTGGAGGGGTCATTTATGACGGTGTCTGGGTCGGCCCGGGCTCTCGCATTCCCAATATAGAGGGAATTCGTAAGCAGTTTGTGGACGACATGAAGCGCATTGCAGCGCCTAACTTACGTTGGCCGGGAGGGTGCTTTGCAGATGGCTATCACTGGCGCGACGGAATCGGGAAGGGCTCCGGGCGTCCGCGCACCTACAATTTTTGGCAACGCCGCATGCCGGCGGGCACCGACGCGACAGAAACAAATCAGTTCGGTATTCACGAATTCATTCGGCTTTGCCGCCTGATTGGCGCCGAGCCGTACGTCGCGGCAAATGTCGGCTCTGGCACTCCCGCTGAGTTCCACGACTGGGTTTCTTATTGCAATGCACCGGCGGGAACGCTCAGCCTTGCCGATGAGCGGACTGCGAATGGAGATCCCGAGCCCTTCGGCATCCGTTACTGGGGTGTGGGGAACGAGTCCTGGGGATGTGGTGGCATGATGCGGCCTGAAGAGTACGCCGCCAAGTACCGGCAGTTTGTCACGCAGTTTCCCAACTACAAAGAACCCTTTCTTATCGCGACCGGTCCGCGCGGTCATTCCGCCGATGGTGACATTGGCTGGACCACGGGCTTTTTCGAAGGCATGCGCGGCTTCGAGCCCCCCAATGGCTTCTCCATCCACTTCTACACCGACCTTCGTCCCACCCCCCTGAAAGCTGCGGATTTCAACCAGGCGGAATGGTACGAGGTGCTGCTGCGAGGAGTTCGCATCGACAAAATCATCGAGACTCACTGGCAGGAAATGGGCAAGTTCGATAGCAAACGCCGCACCAAACTGGTGGTAGATGAGTGGGGCGTCTGGTACAAGCCTGGCGAGGAACTTGCCCCGGCTTACATCTTGAGCCAGCCCATCACGCTCCGCGACGCTATCCATACAAGCCTCACTTTCGACATCTTTAATCGTCATGCTGAAAAGATTGCCATGGCCAACGTCGCCCAGACCGTCAACTGCATTCACTCTCTGTTTTTGGCGCAAGGCGAGCATTTCGTGCGTACTCCCGTGTATTACGTCTTCGAGATGTATCGCGCGCACATGGGAGGGCGGCAGGTGTCCGTCGCCAACCCCGTAGCCGAGCTGAATGTGCCGGTGCTGGCCGGACAAGCGCGACTGCCGGGCCTCTCAGCATCGGCTTCGATTTCAGAGCGAAGGATGACGGTAACCCTCACCAATCCTTCTACACAGTCACCGCTTAAAACCAGGCTCCGTTTGGCGGGCGGTGCACGCCCGAAAGAAGCACGGGGAATGGTGATCACCCATGACGACATGCGGGCCAGCAATACCTTCGCCGGCCCGGAGGAAGTCAAGCCGGTTCCGCTTGCGGTCAGCACGAGCGCCGACGCGCTGGAATTAACTCTTGCGAAGCAGGCTGTGGCAATGATTCAATGTGACTTAAGCTAATCGCGTTTTCTTGTAATGCGCGGTGCGGGATCGTCGCGCAAAACCGAAGGCCATCGATCGATTCCGCGCGGGTACGGTAAGGAAATCGTTACCAAGCCCAGGCATATGCCTCCACCCGAGGATCAGCTCCAGCGCTCAAGACTCCAGTACTTGGGTCGATAACGATACCCGCACTTGAGCCTAAAGACCAGGCGGGCACGACTCGAAGTTTGTGGCCGCGCGCGATCAGAGCCTGGCGAGTAGATTCTGAGATTCGCGCCTCGACCGCCAAGTCCCCTGGATACATGGTGTGCGGAAAGGGAGAAGCCGGAAAGCTCCGGCTCGACCAGCGTGGAGCTTCGATGGCTTGTTGGATATTCATCCCAAAATCCACCATATTAATCAGCGTCTGCATGGTGCGCATTACTTGGTCATCTCCTCCCGGACTGCCAAGCACGGCGAAGGGCTCTCCATCCTTCAGTATGAGGGTACTTTGCAGCGTGCTGCGCGGCCTCTTGCCGGGCTCAAGAGCGTTCGCCTCGCCTTTCACCAAGGAGTAGTAGTCGCCCCGGCAATTGAGAATGAATCCCGTCCTTCCCATCACTACTCCTGTGCCGAATGAACTGTGGAGGCTGGGCTCAAAGCTCACCATATTCCGTTGTTCATCCACCACGGCAATGTAGCTGGTGTCTCCGTCGTGTTTTGCGCCACCACTCAGCACAGGCTGCACCGGCTGGTTTCCTGGAGAGTAGCTCTTCTCAAACTTCTCCGGAGTGCCCGCCCGAAGTTCGAGCGAAGCTTTTTCAGGATCAATCAGGCTGCGGCGTTCCCGCGCATATTCCTTGGAGAGCAACCCGTTATAGGGAATTCTTACGAAGTCCTGGTCTGCCAGATATTTTTCCCGGTCCGCCATCGCCAATTTGATGGCCTCAGCGTTGGTGTGTAGAAAGTCTGCTGAATTGTGCCCGAGAGCTCTTAGATCGAATCCTTCAAGCAGATTGAGTGCGATAAGTTCAGCAGGACCCTGGCTGGCAGAGGGGTTCTTGTAGATCCGAAACCCACGATAATCGATCGAGACTGGTGTCTCAATCTCCGCTGAATACTCAGCAAAATCCTCATAGCGAAACAATCCGCCGTTAGCCTCTGAGAAAGCCGCGAGTTCCCTCGCAATATCTCCTTTGTAGAAGCGGTCGCGAGCCGCCTTGAGCGCTGCGTGTCTTCCTTTGGCTTTGTTCGCCTTCTCTGCTTCAACCAGCTGTCTGAGGGTGTGCGCCAAATCGGGATTGCGGAAAATGTCCCCGGCCTTGGGTGCTTTCCCGCCCGGAAGGTAGATCTTGGCCGTGGTTGGATATTTGCGGATCTTTTCGGTGCTCGAGATATCCTCGGCACTCGATTCGCCAAGCGGAAACCCTTTTTCTGCCAGATCGATTGCAGGTTGGAGCACTTGCTCGAAGCTCATCGTGCCCCACCGATCCAGCAAGACATACCAGGCGTCCACTACGCACGGCAGGCCACCGGACAAGAGTCCGTCGCTCTCCGGAATCTTGCCGCCATTGTTCTTTTCATACCACTCGATGGTAGCCAGCTTGGGAGCCCGGGGCTCAGCATTGACCGAGTACACTTTTTTCTCTTTTGCCGAATAGACGAGGACGACGGCATCGCTCCCCACACCGTTGTCGGCGAAGTCTGCCATCCCAAGCGCTGCCTGTCCGGCTACTGCGGCGTCGAAAGCATTCCCGCCGGCGGCGAGGATTCTGCGGGCTGCTTCGGTTGCCTGGGCCCGCATTGACGAGACGGCTGCTTGGCGCCCTCGAATTACGGGACGCATGGTTTGAGTTCCGAAGCTGTCGGTGCCTTGCGCCCGCCCTGCCTCGGCAAAGCCGAAAAACAGAAGCAGCAGCAACACCACCGAACTGGGGAGGTTTCGGCTAGCCATGCATGTCGTTCTTCTCATGATCGCAAAAGTATACTGCTCCGCTCGACTGCCAGGTCGCTCAAAGGCGCTGCCCGATTCAAGATTGACTGGAGACTGGCGGGGGGATAAAGTGCCTTGTTCCTTGGAGGCGCAGCGTGTCACGACTAGCTTTATTGGGAGGTCAGAAGGCGAAAACCAAGGCGTTCCCCCCTTGGCCCATGTACGACGAGCAGGAGCGTCGGGCATTGACAGAAGTGCTCGAAAGTAGGATCTGGTGGCGGACGCCAGGAACCAAGACTTTGGAGTTCGAGCGGGCCTTTGCCGCCTTTCATGGAGCCAGGCACGCTGTGGCGGTGACAAACGGTACTGCCGCGCTCGAAGTGATCATGGCTGCCCTTGGCGTCGGTCCGGGCGACGAAGTGATTGTCCCGGACTTCACTTTCGTTGCGACCGCAAGCGCCGTGCTGTTCGCCGGAGCGCTTCCGGTAATGGTGGATGTCCTGCCTGAGAATTTCTGCATTGATCCCGACCTAGTTGAAGCTGCCATTACGCCTCGAACGAAAGCCATCATCGCCGTCCATATGGGAGGGCATCCGGCCGATCTCGATCGCCTGAGCAAGATCGCGCGCGACCATGGCATCCCCCTCATTGAGGACAGTTCCCATGCCCACGCCAGCGAATGGCGCGGGCAACGAATTGGAACGTTGGGAGCCGCCGGTACGTTCAGCTTTCAAGCGAGCAAGCTGATAACTGCCGGCGAAGGCGGCATTATCATCACCAACGACGACCAAGTGGAACGATTAGCGCGTTCGGTGCACGATTGCGGCCGCATGCCTGGCGAGTGGTTCTACAGCCACTATATTTACGGTTCCAATTATCGTCTCAGCGAGTGGCAGGGAGCCCTGCTCAACGTGCAACTCACACGGCTGAATGCGCAGACTGCACTTCGGCATAAAAACGCGCGCCTGCTCGATCGCCTTCTCGGAGACATAGATGGGATCACGCCACAGAAGCTGGACTCTCGATGCACGCGCAATGGGCAGTACGCCTACATCTTTCATGTTGATCGGAGTGGCTTTGCGGGTATCGCGATGGAAACATTCATTGCCGCGATGAATGCGGAAGGCATTCCTCATCAAGCGAGTTACCCTCCACTGCACGATCTCGACGTGTTTAAGAGTGGGGAGTACCGCAAAAGGCTTTGCGATAGCCAGGCACAAGGGCCGCATGCATTCCTGGAGGAAGGTTTTCCCCAGACGCAACGTGCCGCATGGCAGACGGTATGGATTCCGCAAACGGCGTTGCTCGGTGACGAGGAAGACATGCTCGAGATTGCAGCGGCTCTGAGGAAGATTCAAGAACATGCAAGAGACCTTGTTACGGCCTGAGTCCACGGGGAGGGACCCGGTTATGGGGAAGCAGACACGCTCGAATGCCTCCACAATTCATGTTGCTGCCTGCCTGTGGGGATGGCTCATTCTGTTTTTGTCACCCGCGGCAGCGCAAGAAATCCGGCTTTACATTTCTTCGCAGGCTGGCGACCGGCTCAAGCCTCAACCCGTGCTCCATTTTGAGCAGCGGCCGGACTCGAGGTCGACGACGTTTGCGATCGATGACAAGGTGACCTATCAAAGAATTGATGGTTTTGGGGCGTCGTTACTGGAAGCAGGCCTGATGTCTATCAACCGCTTGCCACCGGAGGAACAGGAGAATGTGTTCCGTGCCTTGTTTGATCCCAAGCAGGGCGCCGGGTTTTCCGCGATGAAGACGGTGATCGCTTCGACAGATTTCATGTCCGCCGGCCCGTTCTACAGCTACGACCCGGTACCCGGAGATGTCGAGATGGCGCACTTTTCAATTGCGCGCGACCTCGAACCGAATGGCCTGATTACGTTTATTAAGCGGGCTCGCCGATACGGCGACTTTGTGCTTCAGGCCCCGATGGATTATCCGCCCGATTGGATGCTGTTCGATCCAGACACGAACCAGAACGTGAACCCCAAATATTATGACGCTCTCTCGCGCTATTACCTCCGATATTTGCGGGAGTACGAGAAGAACGGAATCACAATCGACTATCTCAGCTTGTTTAATGAACCGGGCATTTACACCAAGATTCCCTACACTGCGATTCGCGACCTTCTTCGGGACCATCTTGGCCCTTTGCTGGCGCAATCAGGTGTGCGCACGAAAATCATGTTGAGCGAGGCCCCCGACCGTGACGATGCCTACAGGAACTATCCCGTAATCCTCGATGATCCGACCGCCCGCAAGTTCGTCTCGGTGGCGCCTTATCACGGATATGATTTCAAAGACTACTCCGACATTGCCAAGTTACATGAGAAGTACGCTGACATACCTCTGTGGATGACGGAAGTCTGTTACGCCTACGAGGCGGGAACTCCCAAATCCATGTCTCTCCCGCGTTATGACTTTGAGGATGGCGACTTCTGGGGCAAGCAGATCTTCGATGATCTCGAGAATTTCGCGTCTGCCTGGATTTACTGGAACATGGTCTTAGACGAGCGCGGCGGACCCTGGTCGGTCTCTTATGTCCACGGCAATCCTGACCCAAATGTCCAGCACCCAGTCGTTATTATCGATCGGGAGACGAAGAAGGTCACCTACACCGGGCTCTATTACTACTTGGCGCACTTCAGCAAGTTCGTACGTCCGGGAGCGGTTCGAGTCGGGACCTCGGGTTCGCAACCGGGCGTGCGCGCCATGGCGTTTCGGGCACCGGATGGTGGGATGACGCTCCAACTGATGAACAGCGGGAAGGATGAAGCGCGGGTGAATGTCTCCTGGCATGGACACCAAGCAAGCCTGAAGCTGCCAGCAATTTCGATCACGACAGCCTTGTGGAGAAACGAATGAGTCACCTCAACCGCGGACGTGTGTTTCGAGGATATTGGGAGCGGGCCATGAAAGGCCTTTACGCAAGCCTTGCCATTTTTCTCCTGGCATTTCCGGCGTTCGGTCAGACTTACGACCTTGTGATTCGGGGCGGGCGTGTGCTCGACCCGGAGACAGGCTTGGATGGCATTCGCGATGTTGGCATAAGCGGGTCGAAAATTGCCGCGGTCTCGGCGGAACCGCTTGCGGGTGCGCGCATCATCGATGCCCATGGTCTAGTCGTTGCGCCGGGGTTTATCGACCTGCACCAGCATGCCCAGGACGAGGACAGCCAACGTCTAAAGGCCTTTGACGGGGTAACGACGGCGCTCGAACTGGAGATCGGCTCACCTGACGTAGCAGCTTTTCTGCATAAACACGAGGGTCGATCGCTCATCAATTACGGGTCGTCGGCAAGCTATGTAGGGGCTCGAGCTGCCGCATTCAATGCGCCCTTGCCAGGGGAGGAGATCTTTCCGAAGTCTGGACCTGCAACTAATTCGGTGGCGAATCCAGGGCAAATAGGTTCCATCCAGGCACGCTTGGAGAAGGAAATTGCCGCGGGCGCTCTGGGCATCGGCGTGGGCTTGCAATACACGCCGGGCTCGACGCGCTCAGAGGTCATCCATGTTTTTCGCGTAGCAGCTCGGTATCACCTGCCGATTTATGTCCATGTACGCAGCGGCGGAAGAACCGAGCCCGGTTCCTCGGTAGAGTCTGTCAGTGAAGTCATCGCGGCAGCGGCGATCACCGGCGCGCCATTGCACATCGTTCACATCAACAGCACCTGCCTCAGGGATACGGTCGAGTGCCTGGATATGGTCGCCGGGGCGCGTGCGCGTGGATTGGATGTCTCGACTGAGGCATACCCTTACGCCGCAGGTATGACGTTCATCAATTCAGCCGTGTTTAACCCCGGATGGCAAGAGAAGCTCGAGATCAGCTACGGGCAGCTCATGCTGCCAACGACTGGCGAGCGGCTGACAAAAGAGCGTTTTGAGCAACTGCATAATTCCACCGAGCAGCACGAAGTGGTCATCTTCAACAACACCGAAGAGATGGATGACGCCGCCATCGTGAATCCGTTGGTTATGATTGCGAGCGATGGCCTGGCCGGACATCCTCGGAACGCGGGAACGTATTCGCGGGTGTTGGCACGCTACGTCGCTTCGCAGCATTCCTTGACCCTGATGGATGCCATTCGCAAGATGACGCTGATGCCCGCGCAGCGCCTGGAAAAAGCGACGAGCCAGGCCCGCAGGCTCGGGCGGCTGCAGCAGGAAGCCGTGGCTGACATCGTGGTGTTTGACCCCGCCGAAATTCACGACCGGTCTACTTATAAAACTCCCAACCAGCCAAGCGCCGGGGTTCGTTACCTATTGGTAGGCGGGATGCTCGTGATCGACAACGGGACCCTCACTCCGAATCTGCACCCCGGGCGCGCCATTACCTCGGCGGAGGGAAATCGGTAGAAAAAATGGCCAACCTGTCCTAGGCAGGGGAAGATCATTGGCGAGGAAGATTCCGCAGTTCGGGGGAGATCGCGAATGCCTTCTCGAACTCAGCTCCGGACTCCGCCTCTTTTCCGTCCTGGTGGAACACCAACGCCAAGTTATAGTGTGCCTCCGCATAGTCCGGCTTCAGGCGCACAGCCTCGCTAAACTCCGCCTGTGCGCCGTGCAGGTCTCCCGCACGCAACTGAACCAACCCCAGATTGTTGTGAGCCTCGGCAAAGTTAGGCTCCCTGCGGATGAGCTCCCGAAATACGTTGGCGGCCCCCTGGACGTCACCCTTGTTATAGAGGGCCAGGCCCAGTTGCACACGGGCGTCGTTGTATTTGGGATTGAGACCGATGGCTTCTTTGAATTCAGAAACCGCTTCCTCCGGCTGTCCCGTTTGGGCCAGGGCAAGCCCAAGATCGTAGTGGGCCTCTGCCAGATCGGGATCGGACATCACGGCTTGCCGGAACTGTTCAATTGCCTGTGCCTGGTCATTTTGGCTCCAATCAAGAAGGCCGAGGCTTGCGTGCGCCTGAGCATAGTCTGGCTTCAAGCTTAGGGCTTTCTCAAACGCCGCCTTCGCACGCTCCGCATCCTGCTTGCGCTGCCAGGTCAGGCCCAAGTAGTAATGACCGGTAGGCAGATCTGGACTTTGCTCAATGGCCTGAGTGAAGAGCTCGAGCGCCGCATCGAGGCTCTGCTGTTTCAAAGCGTCCACCCCCTGCAAAGTGAGAAGCTTTGCCTGCGCCAGGCGCGAACGTGAATCGTGCAAGGCCTTGAGCTCGCCCAATTCTTTCTCGGCAGCGGTTCTTTGCCCCTGGCTGCGCAAGGCGATGCCTAGGTTGTAGTGTGCTTTCTCGAAATCCGGCTTCAGTTCAATGGCAGTGCGAAGCGCCGCGATTGCGCCTGGCAGGTCTCCGCCAGACTTGAGCTCCATGCCGAGGTTGTATTGCGCCTCAGGATCTTTGGGGTTGAGCTCCACGGCCTTCCGGAACTGAGCGAGCGCGCCATCGTGATTTCCCAACCGGCGCAAGCTCACTCCCAGCATCAGGTGCGCCAGAGCGGAGTTCGGATTCAGCTGAATGGATTGTCGCAAGGCGGAAACGGCAGCAGTCAAATTCCCCAGCTGTCCCCTCACCAACCCCAATTCAAAATACATTTCTGCCGACGGCTTCAGCTGGAGTGCACGCAAGAGTTCGCGCTCGGCACCAGAGGAATCGTTCTGCTGGGCATAGACCCGCGCCAGGAATCTATGCGCTGCGGCGTTCTGCGGATCCAGTTCCACGGCAACGCGCAGTTCTTTGAGGGCGGCCGGTAGATCTTGAAGATCGTACCAGGTCGCTCCCAGGCTGTAGTGGGCATCGGCCCACCTGGGCTTGAGCTTCAGCGCAGTCTGAAACTCTTCAGTCGCTTGGGCGGCGGCTCCTTTGTACTTGAGGGCAAGCGCCAGATTGTAGTGGGTGGCCGCATCGTTGGGCTCTAGAGCAGCGGCTTGCCGGTAGTTTGCAATCGCCTCGTCCCAAGCCTTCTTATTCGAGAACTCAATCGCGCGCTGGCGGTAACTCGCCGCATTCTGCCCGATCGCGGGCACGGCCAGAAGAAGGACCACAAACAGGCGGAACATCATTAACAAAGAGGGTAACAGAGCTCGGCGGGAAACGGGCTTGCAATAAGAAAAGGGGACAGGCGTAAAGGCCTGTCCCCCGAAGAGGAAACAACTCAGAAGATGAACTTGGCGCTGAACTGGCCGATGCGAGGATCCCTCGCCGAGCTCACCACTCCCATGTTGCCATTGAGATCACCGTCCGGGTTGTTGAACTGCGTATGGTTGAACACGTTGAAGAATTCGGCACGAATCTCGAACGACTTTGATTCGGTAATCTTGGTTGTCTTCATCAGACTTACGTCAAAGTTGTTGATCCCGGGGCCGTGGAAGAACTGGCGATTCGCATTGCCGAAGCCGCCGAGTGGGCCCGGAGCGAACGCATTTGGATCGAAGAACAAGTGGTCGCCGTTAGCGTTTACCTGGTGCCGCGGGTCGTATTTGACTACCTTTCCTACGAGATTAGGTTCGTCCGTATTCGAGCTTCCTGTCAGCGAAAAATCATCGGAGCTCTCGCTGATCGGGATGGGGAATCCTCCGGTGAAGCGAACGATGCCAGAGAAATTCCATCCTTGCGTGAGACGCTTGGGTGCGTTCGCGAAGGCTTTGTCGAATGGAAGCATCCAAGCATAGCTGAATACGAAGTTATGCGTGGTGTCGAACGAGGACAGGGACCGGGTGAGCCGCGGATTCTCCCAATTGACCCATTGCCCGAACCCCGAGGAATTGTCGATGGCTTTGGAGTAGGTGTAGGCTGCCAGGAAAGTCATCGTTCCCGTTTTGTGCTCCACCTGCACCTGTCCGGAGTTGTAGTTGGAATTTGCGAGATTCACGGTGAAGCTGTTGTTCTGGCTGAAATTGGGACCAAGGAAATCGCGTGTGCCATTTACGCAAACGCTACCGGCGGGCGTCCCGGTCGGACAGGCAGTGGTGAAGGCTTTTGCCGGAGCAGCCGTTCCGACGGGTAAGGCGTAGATATCCTGTTCGCCGAAAGGCGCGCAATTTCCTCCACTGCTCGTATCGACCGCCCCTAGATTGTTGAGCGTCTGACAAAGGCGCCTGTCACCTGGATTGGCGTCATATTGCGAAATCAGGCGGTGTCCTTGAGTGCCCACATACGAGAGTGTCAGCACCGTATCCCGGGACAGTTGCCGTTCAATCGATAGATCGTAATGCTCTGCGTACGGAAGCCGGTTGTGGATGTCGTAGCCGGGCGAATAGGACAGGGGTGTGTAGGTCGAATAGTCAAGGGTTGCATTTGCCGGATCGCCTGGTTTTGGGAAGGTGAATGGGAACCGTCCCTTTGTGGTGCTGCCACCCGGCGTCTGGAGAGTGCCATCGGAACGGGTGACAAAAGGCTGGTCGAAGAGCGTCGGTTGCGGCGAAACCCAATAAAGGCCGAACGGCGCGTCCCCAACCTCGTAGAAAAGGTTCAGGTCCTCGATCGAGGTGTAATAGACACCGTAGGCAGCACGGATACTGGTCTTGCCAGGGCCACCGAATATCTTCCCTGCGAGTCCATCACTAAACCCGGGCGAATACGCAATGCCGACCCGGGGCGCAAAATTGTTGTAGCGGGTTGGCGCCAACGTGCTGGGAATCCCGGGATCGCCGGGGACGACCCACCCGAGTGGTGCGGTCGGGAATTGGGTGGACTGCAGACCGGGCACGATGGTCTCAATCTTTCCCTGCGTGTCATACCAGGGCATGCTGACTTCCCAGCGCAGGCCGAGGTTCAAGGTCACATTCGGCCTTACCTTGTAGGTGTCTTGAACGTACGCGCCGCCATAGCGCGTGCGGGAATCCAGGAGTTGCCGACTGCATTGGTTGAATTCGTTGGGGGCTCCGATGAGGAAGTCCGCGAAATCTGAGCCGGTTTCGGCTCCATTGAAGGTGAAGTCCCCGTTCGGCGCGCAGGTGTTCCGTTCGTTGATCTGGAGATAACGGAACTCGCCTCCGAACTTCAGTGTGTGCGCCCCCATCGCTTTAGAGAAGCCATCGGAAAATTGGAAGGTGTTGTTCGGCTGAAAGGTAGTCAGCGTGTTGACGCCGATGTTGAAGTTATTGAAGAACAGGGGCGGAACGGTTTGGGGAAATCCCGCCGGGCCAGAGGGGTTTATGCCGGTCGGAGTACCCGTCTGAAACCCAAGATCGGAGAGTTGGGCAAAGCTCTGCTGCGGTTTGTCGGTGAGGGTCGAGACCCGGAAAAAGCTGGCGCGAAATTCATTGACCGCGGTCGGCCCGAAAGACTTGGTATTGCTTACTACAAATTGCTGCGCGCGGGAGGGAGTCACCGTCTCGAAACCAGGCACGCTCGCATTGTGACCAAACGCGCTGGTCACGGTTGAGTCGTCGAAGTGATAGTAGAAGTACCAATTCCCGGTCGTTTGATTAACGATATCGATGCGCTGCGCCGCCTTATCATCTCGAATGCGGTCCTTTTGGCTGTTGTCAGAGAACGTATTTCCATTGACGTTTGGGGTGGGGATGTAAGGAAGAATTCCTACAGCGGGAGCGGCAAAGGCCGATTGGGGAATGATCCCGCCGGGGAACACGCACTGGCTAGTGTTAGTGCAACTGGGAGTTGAGTAAACCTCGTTGTCATTGACCGTGTAGCCAAGGCGGGCGCTCAGAACCTGTGACCAAGAAGGATTGGGTGAGGTTCCCGTGGTTAGCGATTGTACGGTTGTTGGTTGCCCGTTGGAATCGACGAAAATGCTGGGGTCGAATACGCCACCTCGCTCTGCAACCGTCGGGACTTGGACGGCTCCGGTGCTGGCCCCCCGAACGATTCGCGTTCCTTGGTAGTCCGTAAACCAGAAAATTTTATTCTTCCATAGCGGACCTCCGACGGCGTAACCGAACTGGTTTTGGCGCAATTCGGCGATGCTGTCGTCAAAGTACCGGGTGGAGTCGAACTTGTCGTTGCGGAGGAATTCAAACGCGGTTCCATGAATGCTGTTGGTACCGGACTTGGTAATGGCGTTCATTACGCTACCGCTGAACTTTCCATATTCGGCGTCAAAGCTGTTCGTAATGAGCCGGAATTCCTCAACGGAATCGAGATTCGGGATCAACCCAGCGCCCATGTTGCGTCCTTCGCTAACGTCGCCCCCATTGACTAGAAATGCGTTTGCGGTTTCGCGCTGTCCATTTACGGAGAGGTTGCCGGGAGAATCAATGTATCCGGACACTGGACGGTCCTGCTGAATCGATCCAGATGTGACGGGCACAACTCCGGCTTGCAATCCGAGCAGGTCCAGATAACTCCGCCCATTGAGCGGCAGTGAAAGCATTTTTTGCGATTCGATCACATCGCCGAGCTGCGTGCTTTCGGTCTCCACCTGCACGCTGTTGGCCTCTACATTGACACTCTCTTGCGTGGTGCCGACCTGCAGCGTGATATCGAAGTGCAATTGGTCGTTCACCTTGACGTCGATCTCGGTCGTGGTGTAGGTGCGGAACCCTTTAGCCGTGGCGGTAAGCTTATAGGTGCCGACAGGTAAGGCGAGGATGTGGAATGAACCGTCCGAGCCCGAAGTAGTCTCCTGGCTGAGGTTGGTGTCCGCCTTGGTGACTTGCACCCGGGCGCCGGCAAGGACTGCCTGCGAGCTGTCCCTTACGACACCTGAGATAGCGCCGGTGACATCGGCCATAAGCATGGTTGAACTGAAAAGTGTGGCGAGAAGAACCAGCAGAGCGGACGGCACCACTCGGAACAGGCGTTTCATAATTCCTCCCACGAACCGGCGCGAATTCGCAAAACCATCTCACAAAAGCACGAGCTAAATCAAGCAAATACTTGCGATTTTCCCTCAAATCAAACGTTTTAATACAAGAACGATTTTTCCCACTTATTGACCGCGTGAGGCCGCCCTGACGGCGACAAACGACACCTGCTCAAGGTCGGGGTAGTGGCCCTCTTTGTCGGGGTTGCGATCCGCCGGGGCAATCTGCTCGACTACGGTTCGCGCCGGAAGCAAGGGCCCGATGTATTGGCCGTAGACCTCGTCAAACTCCGCGAGATCCCCCATGCGGTCCAAGTAAATATTCGTGGCGACAATGTCAGAGAACGTCATGTTTGCCTCCTCGAGATTGTCAAGGAGGTTCCGCATGGTTTGCCTGAGCTGATGCGCAGTGGTGGAGGCGTACACGCCGCCGTGCGCTCCCGGGATAAAGCCGCTCTTTGCGGAACAGTACAACAGGTTTCCGGCAAACACGCACGGACTCGCCGTTGGGCTGGGGGACATGTTCTTCGGGCGCACCGCCTTGCGTTGCCGCAAATCACGAACCGCGACACCGCTGTACTCGATATGGGCGCCGCCAGGAAGACTGGAAACTTCAATTGTGGCTCTTGCGGGCGTGTTGCCGAACTCAAAGCGGCGGGCATAGCGCTCGTTCATGACCCGCATGGGGATTTCCGACGTCAGATAAGGATTTACGAAAACCATGTGGCTGAGGTCAAGGCCGGCCGCTTTCAGGACGGCCTGCAGGCGGTCAAGAGCGAGATCGACTTGCGCCGCAGGATCTTGCGGAACCTTACCACTCTCAGGATCTGCCCCAGACATGCTAGAGACGAAGAAGAGATCGTGGGTCAGGACACCGGGTGAAGCAGTGCCTTCCGCGCGGTAGTTCTGGGGAGAGACGGCTCGCCGCTCGGCCAAATCCCGCACCGCAATTGCGCTGATTTGAATGGGCGATTCGGGAACACGGGCCACGCCAAGCACGGCACGGGCGGGCGGAGTCTTGGGGAAAAACTCGCCGAAGATGCGGTCCATTTCCCCGTAGGTACGGATGTCCTCGAGATAAACCTGTGTGTAAACCACATGTTGGGTGTTTAAACCAGCGGCCTCAACAACCGCCTTGACGTTA
>Ga0068871_100000509_pt1 | contig 26646 bp, 27 predicted proteins | sample KBSMisM72_FD_72750 | JGI IMG/M metagenome (GOLD analysis project Ga0068871, IMG submission 72750) | Miscanthus rhizosphere microbial communities from Kellogg Biological Station, Michigan, USA - KBS Miscanthus M7-2 | ecosystem: Host-associated > Plants > Roots > Rhizosphere > Soil ...
CGTTGACGCCGATGTTCGGGTAGACGCGCTGGCTGGCGTCTCGCGACTTCATGAACGACACGACTCGGGTGAGGTTCGCCTCGAACGCCACGGCGGCGAGGTCGTACATCAGGAGCGCGTGCTCTTCGAACGAATCCGGGATGCCGATCGGCGCGTCGGGCACCGTCTTTTCAGTGGCCGCGTTCTTCTCGGCCTTCTGAATGCGCTGTTCGATCTCGCGGACGTTGTCGAGATAGTCGTTGAGGCGCGCCTGGTCTCTGCCGCCGAGCGTCTTCTGCAGGTCGCGGGCTTCCTCGCGGACCGAATCCAGAATGCTTTTGTTGTCGTGCATCCGCGCCACGCGCTGCGCGGCGGTGCCGGGCTGGCCGAAGAGCCGCTCGAACGCGACGCGCGGGTTGATTTCCATCGGCAGCGGCGTCGTCTCGTTCTTCCACGAGATCGTATTCATGTAGGCGCAGCTGTACGCCGTGTCGCATCCGCCGATCCAGCCCGTGAAGTCCTCGGTCGCGAGCTCGAGCGAGGGCAGCGGCGAGTCTTGTCCGATCTTGTTGGCGACCACCTGGTCGATGGTGATACCGGACTTCACGTTTTCGGCGATGGTGCGGAAGGGAATCGTACCGCTCAACCAGGCCGACACGGTCGTCGCATGGCCGTCGAGCGGATCGCACAGCTCGGTGACGACCGTGATGTGATCGCGGAACGCCTCGACGGGCTTCATGATCACGTTGAACTCGAAGTTTCTGCCGACGGTCTTCGGCTCCCAGTAGCCGGGACGCTTGCCGAGCGGGGCGAAGACGGCACCGAAGCGCGTCGTCGGCTTGGGCGCCGCCGAGAGCGCCGGCACCATGGCTTCGAGCAGCGGCAGGCTGAGCGTCGCGCCCACGCCGCGCAGCACCATTCGACGGGACAGCTTCATCTTCGAGATAAACATCAGCGGCTCCCTTTTGCGATTCGACCCGGCTCGTCTAAGGTTACCCGTTTCTGGAACGGCGTGCTGCTCACAATGCCCATGACGATCGACGAAAAGCGGTAGTCGTTCTGCGCGGTGTCTCGCACGATGGCACGCACCGCGGGCATGTCGTACGGCTGCAGACCGCGCCCGAGTGCGTAAATCGTCAGTTTCTCGACCACCGTCTGGACGAACATGTCCGGCTGCCGTAACAGCGCTTTGCGCAGCGTGACGATGCCGTCGACTTTGGTGCCGTCGAGCAGCTGGCCTTGCGAGTCGATCGGCGAGCCCTGGGTGGTGACGCTGTCGCCGTCGCGCGTGCGCCATGCGCCGACCGCGTCGAAGTTCTCCATGGACAGCCCGATGGGATCCATGATCCGGTGGCACGCCGCGCAACCCGGATTGGAGCGGTGTTCTTCCATCCGCTCGCGCATCGTGAGGATGCGTCCTCCGCGGTTCGGATCCTCTTTGAGCGGCGGCACGTTGTTCGGCATCGGCGGCACGGGGGCGCTCAGCAGGTTGTCGAGCACCCACTTGCCGCGCACGACGGGCGACGTGCGATCGACGTGCGACGTCACCATCAGCACCGCGCCCTTGCCGAGCAGGCCGTAGCGCGCCTCATCCTTCAACGCCACGCGCCGGAAGTGACTGCCGTAGACGTTCGGGATGCCGTAGTGCTGCGCGAGCCGCTCGTTGACGAATGTGTAGTTCGCCGTCATGAGGTCGAGGACGTTGCGGTCTTCCTTGACGATGCTCTCGAAAAACAGCTCGGCTTCGCTCTGAAACGCCTGACGCAGGTTGTCGTCGAAATCCGGGAACTCCTCGGAATTCGGCTGCATGTTTTTCAAGTTGCGCAGGTAAAGCCACTGTCCCGCGAAGTTGGTCGTCAGCGCTTCGGCCTTCGGATCCGAAAGCATCCGGCGCACCTGCTGCTCGAGGACGGCGGGCGTGTGGAGCTTGTTCTGCGCCGCCAGATCCAGCAGTTGCGCGTCGGGGATGCTGCTCCAGAGGAAAAAGGAGAGGCGCGACGCCAGTTCGCGGTCGTTGATGCGATACGGGCTCGCCGACGCGAGTCCTGGCGGATCCTGTTCGATGTGGAAGCAGAACTTCGGACTCGCGAGAATCCGCTGCAGGGCTTTCTCAATGCCGCGTTCGAAGTGTCCCTCTTTGCGTCCTGATTCGTAGAACGCGAACAGCCGTTGTGCGTCGACGTCGGTGACGTCGCCGCGGTATGCGAGCCGAGCGAGTCGTCCGATGATCCTTTTCGCACACCCGTCTTCGTCTGCGCGCGACGCCGGCTTACACGAGAAGATCTTCCGGCGGCTCGGCGTGTCGCCGGATCCGGTCGGGTTGAAGGGCCCAGTAATCGTGAACGTGTCGAAGTGCGGATGGCCGGACGTGTCGCGCGTGTCGGTGGAACTGCGGATGAACGGCTGCAGCCGCGTCGGATTGGGTGCCTCGCTGCGCCCGACGAACGCCGCGGTGATGACGTGCGGACCGGCGGTGAGCTTCAGCTTGATGCGGCCGCGCTCGTCGATGACGTCGCCCGCCTTCGTCATGTTCACGAGGTTCGCTTTGAAGTCGGCTTCGCCGCCCATCCCAAACGTGTGCACGCGCGCGCCGTCGACGGCGTACTCGATGTCGTGTTGGTACTCGAGGCCCCGCATCACGCCGAGGTTGGTACGGAACATCTTCACGGCGAGCTGATACTCGCCGTCGAGCGGCAGCGTCACCTTCGCGAGGATGCCGCCGACGGTGCCAATCGGCAGGCCTTCGATGTGCGTGTCCTGCGACGCGTCTTGCCGGATGCGGAAGACCTGCGCGGCGATGCCGATGTCGGGATCGCCGATGGCGAGCGCGCTCACCTTGTTCGACGCTTCCATGAATCGTTCGAGCAGGACGGGTGACATGCCGAGGACGTCGCCGACATTGTCGAAACCGTACGCCGAATCGTCCGGCGGCAGCATCGTCGACGGGTCGACGTCGAGCGCGAGCAGATCGCGCACCGCATTCGCGTACTCGGCCCGATTCAAGCGATGGAGCACGGGCCGTCCCGGATTCGGCTTGACCGCCGCGGCCTTGTCGAGCGATGCCGTCAGCCACGTGATTAATTCGCCACGCGCTGCCGCGTCCGGCTGAGCGGCACCCTGCGGCGGCATCATGCCGATTCGAAGCTTCTTGACCGACTTCTCCCACACGCCGGCGCCGGCGGCGAGGTTGTCGTAGTCCATGTTCTGGAGCGACAGCCCCCCGGTTTTCGTCCGGTCGTTGTGGCAGGTGACGCAGTACCTATTAATGATGGCGGCATGATCGGCCGGCGAGGGCGTCGTAGCCTGCTGACCGGCGATACCCGGAGCCGCAACGACCAGGAAGGCGAGACCCGCGCAGGCACCGAGGCGTGTCAACACGGTGGAAAAATAGCACGCGGCTTTCACACCTGTCCATCATCACTTAACACCAGCGGCAACCCGTCTTTTCACGTTGGGACGTTCATTGACACTACACGACCGTTGCGATACGGTCCCGGCACCGAGGGGGACCGCTACATACAGGTAAGAAGATAGAACTTAGAAGTTAGAACTTAGAAGTTAGAAGTTCGAACCCGGAACCCCGAACCCGGAACCCCGAACCCGGAACCCCGAACCTGGAACGTGGAACCAGGAACCAGGAACCTAATGAATATTGGATTCATCGGCCTCGGCGCAATGGGACAGGTCATCGTCCCGCGACTCATGGCTGCAGGCCACAAGGTGACCGGCTGGAACCGATCGCGTGAACGTGCCGCGCCGCTCATCGACAAAGGCATGGCGTGGGCCGACAGCCCCGCCGCCGTTGCGCGCGCGTCGCACCTCACGTTTTCGATCGTGACCGACGGTGCTGCGGTCAAGCAGGTCGCGCTGGGGGAGAACGGCGTGCTGTCGGGCATGCAGCCGGGCGCCGTCTACGTCGATATGGGGACGATTGCCGCCGACGTCACGCGGTCGGTCGCCGCTGAATTCGAGAAGCACGGCTTCGCGATGCTCGATGCACCGCTCTCTGGAAGTCCGGTCACCGTGGAGCAGGGGAACGCCTCGCTCATGATCGGCGGCGACAAGGCGACGTTCGAACGCATCGAGCCCGTGCTTCGCGCCATCGGGCCGAAGGTCACCTATATCGGGCCAAGCGGCCAGGCCGTGACGATGAAGCTGGCGGTCAACGCGCTGTTGATGGTCGAGGTGATCGCGTTCGGCGAAGCGCTGGCGCTCGCGGAAAAGGGCGGCGTCGATCGCGAGGTCGCGCTGGACGCCTTTCTGAAAAGCGTGACCGCCGCGCCGGTGCTCGGCTACCGCGGTCCGTTCGTCCTCGAAGGCAAGATGCCGAAGGTGCCGCTCGCCGACGTGACGCTGCAGCAGAAGGACATGCTGCTCGTCCTCGACATGGCGCGGCGCTTCGGCTGTCCCGTGCCGCTCGCCGCTGCCGCCAACGAGATGATGAACGCCTGCCGCGGCCTTGGCCTCGATCGCAACGACTTCGTCGTCGCTCACGAGGTCTATCGTCGGCTCAGCGGCCAGTCCCGGTAGTACAAAGGGGCTGGGGTCTCGTCCCTACATGGAGAATCACGATGAGCGAGTCGTCTGCGCGTCCGGCCGCCGGTCCGAAGCTGCCTCCGTACGGTCTGTCGATCACGAACGAGCAAGCCAGAACGGTCGCCGACGCGGCGCTCGCGCCAGCGCGCGCGAACGGATGGACGGTCGTCGTCGCGATCGTCGACACAGGCGGCTTCCTTGTGTATTTGGAGAAGCTCGATCAGACGCAGGTCGGCAGCATTGCGATTGCCGAGGACAAGGCGCGATCGGCGGCGATCTTCAAACGGCCGACGAAGATGTTTCACGAACGGCTGGCGCGCGGCGGCGACGGGATGATCGTGCTGGGGCTGAAAGGCGCCGTTCCCGTTGAAGGCGGATTGCCCATCGTCGTTGATGGAAAACTTATCGGCGCGCTCGGCGTGTCTGGCGGATCGAGCGCCGAAGACGAAGTGTGCGCGGAGGCGGGCGCAGCCGCCCTGAAGTGAGATAGATTCTCACGCATGATGCACTATCGCTTGGCCGTCGTCGCTTCGATCGTTCTCGCCGGTGCTGCCGCGTGCGGCGGCTCGGCGCCACAGCCGGAATCCAAGAGTGCCGCGGCGCCGGCGGCTGCGCCCGCGGCTCCGCCGCCTCCGCCGGCGCTCGGCCTGTACGTCACCAACGAACAGTCAGGAGATCTGTCGATTATCGACGTCGACGCGGCGAAAGTCGTCGGCACGATTCCTCTCGGCAAGCGGCCTCGCGGCATCGCGGCGAGTCCCGACGGCACGAAGTTGTATGTCGCGCTCAGCGGGTCGCCTGCGGCCGGCCCGGGTGTGGACGAAAAAACGCTTCCGCCGCCCGATCGGAGTGCGGACGGCATCGGCGTTGTCGATGTGCAGGCGAGAAAGCTCGTCACCGTCATCAAGAGCGGAACGGATCCGGAGCAGGTCGCCGTCAGTAAAGACGGCAAGTATGTGTTTGTCGCGAACGAAGACGCCGGCCAGTTGACCGTGATCGACGCCGACAGCGGGCAGATTGCGCAGACGCTCAAGGTCGGCGACGAGCCTGAAGGCGTCACGGTGCATCCGGACGGCACGCACGTGTACGTGACGTCGGAAGACGAAGGCGCGGTGTTTGTCGTCGACCTCGTCGGGAAGAAAGTCGTGAAGGCCATCAAAGTCGGGCCGCGTCCGCGATCGATCGCGTTTCTGCCGGACGGTTCTCGCGCCTACGTGCCGTCGGAGAACGGCGGCACACTGTCGCTCATCGACGCGAGGAAGATGACGGTGATCAAAACGATCAAACTCGGCGACGGCATCCGTCCGATGGGCACGGTGATGTCCAAAGACGGCAAGCACCTGTATGTGTCGACCGGCCGCAGCAAGATGGTGTACGTCGTGAACACCGCAACGAACACCGTTGCCGGCATGATCGAAACCGGCCAGCGGCCGTGGGGCATTGCGCTCTCGCCGGACGGCAGCAAATTGTTTACCGCGAACGGACCATCGGGTGACGTGTCGATCGTCGACCTCGCCACCAATCAGGTCGCGACGAAAATTTCCGTGGGCCGCGGCCCCTGGGGCGTCGCGGTCGTCGCGAAATAACTATCGCTTCTTTGGCTGTTCGCTGCCCGGCGCGGGAACGTCTTTGATGATGAAGACTTTTTCGCCGGGTTTGATGAGACCCAATTCCTTTCGTGCGACTTCCTCGATTGCGGTGGGATCTTCGCGCAGCCGGCGCGCCTGTTCCGCCAGGTGCGCGTTGATCGCCCGGTCCCTTGCGAGCGTGGCGGCCAGCACCGTGTACTGTCTGCGCACGCGCAGCATCGCCAGCAGTCCGCGATCGCCCGCAAGCGCATCGAGCACGACAACGGCGGCGACGAGCAGGAGACTGAAATGAAGGATGCGCCGGTTCCGCGCTCGACGTCCTGCGGCGTCTCGTTTCCTGCTGATCTCGCGTGGCGTGTGGGACGTCGGCACGTCGGCAGAAAGTACACGAAACGTGTCAAAAGTACAACTCATGAGTGACGTCGTACTGGTACTTTCGACAGCGCCCGACAACGACGAAACGGACGCGCTTGCACGCACGCTCATCGAGGAGAAACTCGCCGCGTGCGTGAACGTGTTGCCGCCGATGACGTCGATTTACCGGTGGCAGGGCGCCATTGAACGCAGCGTCGAGCGCCAACTGATCATCAAAACGATGCGTTCAGCGTTGCCCGCTCTGCGAGCGCGTGTTCTCGAGCTTCACTCATACGACCTGCCTGAGTTCATCGTCATCGACGTGACGAGCGGGAGTGCCGAATACCTCGCGTGGATCGCCGCTGAAGTGTCCGACGCTCATCAATAAGTTGCTCTACTGCTGGCACTGATCCTGCTCAGCATGGTGCGACCCGCCATCGTCGACTCGGTGTGTTCGGCGTCCAGAGGTTCTAGAGGTGCAGGAAGTTCAAGAGGTCCAAGATGTCTGAAAGACACGGCATTCGCGGCGACGGACTCGGCGTTTCGCAGCGAGAGCGCACGGGCGTGGTCGTCACGGCGTCAGAAGATCGCGTGATGAGCGTTCGATTGAACAGAGTGAGGGCGACGTGGGATGCGGAGATCGACATCGACGTGCTTCCACCTCCTCAGCGCAAGCTCGATCGCAAGCCGTCGCCGCAGAGGTGAGCGTCAGCCTGACTGCGCGCGGCGGCGCTTGAGCGCTTCGACGGCGATGGGCAGCAACGAGACGGCGACGATGCCGATGGTGACGAGCGAGAAGTTCTGCTTCACGATCGGCACGTTGCCGAACAGCAGGCCGGCGCCCACGCACAGGATGACCCAACCGGCCGCTCCAATGAGATTGTAGAAGGCAAACGCTGGCGGGCGCATTTGCGCGGCGCCCGCGACGAACGGCACGAACGTGCGGACGATCGGCACGAACCGGCCGAGGATGACGGCCTTTCCACCGTACTGCTCGAAGAACTCGTGCGCGCGCTTCAAATGCTCTTCGTTCAGGAGCTTGTGCAGCGTGCTGGTCCTGTCGTGCGCGTTGAACACGCGCGGTCCGACGACGCGGCCGATCGCGTAGTTGACCGCGTTGCCGGTGAACGCGGCGGCGAAGAGCAAGCCGACCGCGAGAGGCCATTGCAGACCGCTGTCGGGCTGCGCACAGAGCGCGCCGACCGCAAAGAGCAGCGAGTCGCCCGGCAGGAACGGCGTGACGACCAAGCCGGTTTCGGCGAACACAATCGCGAACAGGATGCCGTACACCCACGAGCCGTAGGCGGCGACGAGCTCGAGCAGCTTCTTGTCGGCGTGCAGAAGGAAATCGACGAGGCTGCTCACACGCGACCGAGTGCCTGAACGAGGTCCGCTTTCAGGTCCTCGATGTCTTCGACCCCCGCCGAAATCCGGACGAGGCCGTCGGTGATGCCGAGCGCCTGCCGCTTGTCGGCAGGCACGGATGCGTGCGTCATGGTGGCCGGATGCGAGATGAGCGACTCCACGCCTCCGAGGCTTTCGGCCAGCGCGTGCAGCCTGACGCTGTTCAGCAGCCGCCGCGCGGCCTCGAGCGATCCGAGGTCGAACGCGAGCATGCCGCCGAAACCGCGCATCTGTTTCGAGGCGAGGGCGTGCTGAGGATGCGACGTCAGGCCAGGGTAATACACGTGGCGCACCTTCGGCTGCGCCTCGAGAAACTGCGCGAGCGCCAGCCCGTTCGCGTTGTGCTGCGTCATCCGCAGCGCCAGCGTCTTGGTGCCGCGCAGGACCAGCCACGAATCGAACGGGCTGAGAATCGCGCCTTCGGCGTTCTGCACGAACCGCAGCCACTCGATGTCGTCGGCGTGCACTGCGACGACGACGCCTCCGATGCTGTCGCTATGGCCGTTGAGATACTTCGTCGTACTGTGGACGACGAGGTCCGCGCCGAATTCGATCGGCCGCTGAATGGCGGGGCTGGCGAACGTGTTGTCGACGATGAGCCGCGCGCCGCGGCTCTTGGCGAGCGCCGCCGCGGCGGCCAGATCCGTGATCCGCATGATCGGATTGGTTGGCGTCTCGACGAACAGCATCCGGGTAGACGGCGTGAACGCGCGCTCGGTCGCATCGAGATCGGCGGTGTCCACGTACGAAAAGGAGAGCTGAAACTTCGTCAGCACCTTGTCGAACAGCCTGAAGGTGCCGCCGTACGTGTTGTCGGACACGACGACGTGATCGCCGGCCTTCAGCATCGTGGCGATCGCGCCGATTGCGGCCATCCCCGACGCGAACGCGAACCCCTCCGTCCCGCTTTCGATGTTCGCGATGTTGCGTTCGAGCGCTTCGCGCGTCGGATTCTGCGTCCGGGCGTACTCGTAGCCTTTGTGCTTGCCGAGCTCCTCCTGCACGTAGGTCGACGTCTGATAGATTGGCGTGATGATAGCGCCGGTGGACGGGTCGGGGTCCTGTCCGGCGTGCAGACAGCGCGTGCTGAATCGCGCGTTCGACGGGAGCTTCACGATCCACTAACGATACTCTAGGAGCGTGCCGCGATTCAGGGCCAGTCAGGGCTTAGGGCTCAGAGCTGAGGGCTTGGGGCTCGGCGCTCCTCAGCCTTCAGCCCTGAGCCCTCAGCCCTACGTGAGCGATTTCGCAACGTGCTCTAAACTGTGGCTCGCATGAACCGGTCTGGCGTTCAGCACGCTCTCTTCGGCACGTTGCCCGGACGCGCGATCGTCATTGGCGTCGTCATCCGGCTCGCCGTCTACGCGGTGGGAGCGGCCGCCGGCGGCGTGCCCGTCTTTCTCAACGTCATCGACACGGTCGCGAGCATCGGCCTCGCGATCGGCGCTGCATACTTCGCCTACAAACTGATCCTGCTCGGCAAACGCCGCCTGCTGTGGCGCGTGCGCCGCAAGTTGATCCTCTCGTACGTCTTCGTCGGCTTCATCCCCGCCGCGCTCATCGTGTCGTTCTTCCTGTTGAGCGGGTTTCTGCTCTTCTACAACTTCAGCTCGTATCTCGTGCAGAGCCGGCTCCGCGCGATCAGCGATCAGGCCCGATTCCTCGCGCAGAGCACCGCGCTCGAGATTCAGCGCGGCAGCGGACGTGATGCCGCCGCCATCATCGAGCGCCGCCAGGACGACGCGAAAGAGGAGTTCCCCGGCCTGTCCGTCGCCTTGATCCCCACCAGCCGCACGTGCAGCGGTAATGCCGCCCGTGCGCCCGCGCCGGTGGTGCCGGCCGCGATTAAGGCGGGTCCCTGGGCGCATGGGACGACGGCGCCGGAATCGCTTCCTGGCTGGATCGGATGCAGCGGATTTGCGGGCGTGCTGGCGAGCGGCGACAGCATGGTCGTACGGGCCGTCGCATTTCCGGAGACGACGCAACCCAAGTTCGCCGTGGTTTTCGACGTGCCGGTCGGTCCCACTGTGAAGGGCCGCCTGCGTGGAGAGACGGGTGTCGGCATCACGACGGTGATCGCCCGGCGCGACAACGACGTCAACACCGCTGCGCCGACAGCCTCCAACGGCCTGCTCAACAACCTTCCGACGCCAGTCGAACGTCGCGACTGGAGCACCGGACAGCCCGACGAGTTGTACGTGACAACGGAGCTGCGCATCCGCGATCTCTACGATCGCATCTCGTCTGGACCGAGTGTGACGAGCCGGCGATTCGGCCAGGGGCTGCTGCTGGCGCTGTTCATCATCGGCGGGCTGTTCGTCTTCATCGAGGCCATGGCGCTCTTTGTCGGCCTTGCGCTCGCCAAATCGATCACCGGATCGGTGCACGAGTTGTTCGCAGGCACCGAGCGCGTGCGGCACGGCGACTTCACGCACAAGATCGCCGTCCAGGCCCAGGATCAGCTGGGCGAGCTGGCGCAATCGTTCAACTCGATGACCGCGAGCATCGAAGATCTCCTTCGGGAGCAGGCGGAGAAGAAGCGGCTCGAAGAAGAACTGCGCATCGCACGCGAAATCCAGATGTCGCTGCTGCCGCAGGGTCCGCTGGAAATTCCAGGACTGTCCATCACGGCCGTCTGCGTGCCGGCACGCGAGGTGGGCGGCGACTACTACGACTTCCTCCCCCTCGACGACCATCGCGTTGGGGTGCTCATCGCCGACGTCTCCGGCAAAGGCACTTCCGCGGCGCTCTACATGGCGGAGCTCAAAGGCCTCGTGCTGTCGTTGAGCCGCATTCACACGTCGCCGCGCGAGCTGCTGATGGCCGCCAACCAGATCATCTCGAACAACCTCGACTCGCGCAGCTTCATCACGATGACCTACGCCGTCGTCGACGTCCGCGAACGGACCATGACGTACGCGCGCGCTGGACACACGCCGCTCATGTACGTGCCGTGCGGCGTCAATGGCGGCCGGCAGGCGCAAGTGCTGGTGCCTGACGGGCTCGTGCTTGGACTGAAGCTCGACGACAGCGGGTTGTTCGATCGCCTGCTGGTGGAGCAGACGATCAGCCTGGCCACCGGCGACCTCTGTGTCTTCTTCACCGACGGCATCAGCGAGGCGATGAACGCCGCCGACGACTGCTTCGGCGAGGCGCGGCTCGGCAGGATTCTCGAGGATCACGCCAACCTCCCGTCCGACGAACTACGGGAGCGTATCCTGCGCGAAGTCGCGGCGTTCGTCGGCGACGTCCCGCAGCACGACGACATGACGATGATCCTGTTGAAGGTGGAGCCGATCGAGTCGCCTGAGACGCTGCACCACGGAGGCATGGAGGAAAGGAGGTCATTCACGGTTCGTGGCTGACCTCGTCGTCATCTTCCGAACGCAGTCCGACGTCGAGGCCAGCATCGTGCGCGGACTGCTCGAAGCGCACGGCATCCCGTCGGTCGTGGCGTCGGACGTCCCGCACAACGTGTTTCCCTTGAACGTCGCCGAACTCGGTGAAGTCCGTGTCTCGGTCCGCACCGAGGACGCGGAAGACGCGCGGCACGTGATCGAGGGACACCGAACCGAGAGCGACGCGACGCCGGTGGTGCCCATCAAGCAGGAGTTCGACGCGTTGCAGAGAGCCATCGGCTATCGGTTTCGCGACCGCGGCCTGCTCGAACACGCGATGACGCATACCTCTCGCGCCAACGAGGACGTCACGGGCGGCGTGGTCGACAACGAGTCGATGGAATTCCTGGGCGACGCCGTGCTCGGCTTCGTCATCGCGGACACGCTGTTCCGCGAGTTTCCGGACTGGGACGAGGGCGAGAAGTCGAAGACGAAAGCATCGATGGTCTCGACCTTCGCGCTCGCGAAGCAGGCCGAGCGACTGCACCTGGGCGATCACCTGCTGCTTGGCCGCGGCGAGGAAAAGACGGGCGGACGCCGCAAGCAGGCGCTGCTCGCCGACAGCTACGAGGCGCTCATCGCGGCGATTTATCTCGACGGCGGCATCGACGCGGTGCGCGCGTTCATCACGCGCGAATTCCATAGCCTGATCGCCGACGCGCGGCGCCACGGCGTCGCGGGGCAGGATTACAAGTCAGGACTGCAGGAACTAGTGCAGGCGCGGAGCCAGCCGCTGCCCGAGTACCGTCTCGTCGGGACGTTCGGACCCGATCACGACAAACGGTTCGAGGTGGAAGTGCTGGTCGCCGGGGAGCCGCTGGCGCGCGCGAGCGGCCCGAGCAAGAAAGAAGCGGAGCAGGAAGCCGCGCGGCTCGCGCTCAGTCGATTTCAATAATCCCGGACGAGGGGGCGGCGGTCATCGCGTACTGCGCTTCAGCGGGCGGCGCCTGCTGATCTTGCTGCTGCGGCAGACGAGGCAGCGCGTACCGATGCACCTCACGCGCGAGATCGTCGTCGGTCGGCGCGGTTGCGCGGCAGTGCAGTCGAACCCAGGAGCGAAGCAGGGGGTCGGCGAAGCTGTAACGCTTCTGCCGAGCGGATACCAGATCGACGTCTTCCAGCCACGACAAGTAGTCCTTCGTCGATCCCGGCGTCCGCTGCAGCCGCAGCGAAATTTCAGTGAGGGTCAGGCCTTCTTCCTCGCCAAGAATTTCGAGGATGGCCTTGAGCGCGCCGTACCCGCGTGCGCGATGAAGGCGCAGCTCGTAGGTGAAGTGGCAGATGCGGGCCAGGCGTCCGTCGGCGCTCATGAGCGCCGCGAGCGCGCCAATCGGATCGCCGGCCGACGGTCCGCCGTGGCCCTGCTCGCGCATCGCCGTGAGTTCCTCGGCCAGCGCGCGGACGTAGGAGGGCCTCCCGTCGGACAGTGCCTGGACGGTCCGTGCGAGATAGTCGGCGTCCTGTGCGGCGCCGAGGCTGACGTCAATCGGTTTACCGGCGACTCGCGCCAGGACGTCGAGTGTGTCTTCGGCCGTCATCGCCGGCATGTGAATCACTTCGAACCGCGCGGACTTGTCGCGCAGCAGCCGCAGCGTGCGGGCGACGTAGCGACTCGTCAGGACGAAGCGATTGCCGCTGGCCGACAACCCCTCAACCAAGTCGTACAGAACCCGACGAAGGCCGGGGAAGCTTTCGAACGTGCGAAGCTCGAGAAACTCGTCGAGCAGCAGAGTGACTGGCTCGCCGCTGCCGTTTCTGGCGCGAGTCAGGAACTCCAGCGTGGCGTCGAACGCCGCGCGGGCGCTGGCGGGCGCCGGCTGGCTCATCGGAAACGGCGACGAGGCCGCGATCGCCTTGAGGAACCGTTCAGGCGTCGTCGCCGAGCGTTCGACATCCAGGTAGAGCGCGCCGGTTCGGCCGAGTCGATCCTTGATTTGCTGCAAGAGCGTCGTGCGGCCGCTGCCGCAGCCGCCGACCAGTACCGGAATGCGCGACGGCGACGCGTCGAGCGCGGCGAGCACTCTACGCGTGAGGTTGGTGCGAGGCGTCAACATCGAAAGAGTAGACCTTATGAATCGGCGTTCGCGTTGTCAATTTCAAAATAGATCTTGAATGAAAAAATATTTTCTTGACTCGCAACTCGATCGCGCTCTCACGGGTTTTTGCGTGTCTCAATTACGCGATCGCAGGTCGAAGTAGAATCTAACGCGACTATGAACCTCGCGATTCTCGGCGCGCAGTGGGGCGATGAAGGCAAGGGGAAGATTGTCGACCTCGTCACGCCGCGTTTTTCTCTCGTCGCGCGTTATCAAGGCGGACACAACGCGGGCCACACGGTGTACGTGCGTGGAAAAAAATTCATACTGCGCCTGATCCCGTCCGGCATTCTCCATCCCGGCGTCACGTGCGTCATCGGGAACGGCGTCGTGGTCGATCCGAAGGCGCTGTTCGCCGAGGTCGACGAGCTCATTGCCGCTGGCGTCGACGTCGGCAACCGGATTGTCGTCAGCGACAAGGCGCATCTGATCCTTCCGTATCATCGCGACCTCGATTTGTTGTCCGAAGCGCGGCGCGGCGAGCGCAAGATCGGCACGACGTCGCGCGGCATCGGCCCGGCCTACGAGGACAAGATCGCGCGCCGCGGAATCCGCGTCGGCGACCTCGCCGATCCGGCGGGCCTGGAGCATAACGTGCGCGCCAACGTCGAGGCACGCAACCGTCTCGTGCAGGACACGACGATGGACGCGGCCGACGTGCTGGCGGATCTGGCCACGCACGCCGCTCGCCTCAGGCCATGGGTGCGCGATGTGTCGCTCATGCTGGCCGAGGCCATGAACAAGGGCCAGTCCATCCTGTTTGAAGGCGCGCAGGGGACGCTGCTCGACATCGATCACGGCACGTATCCGTACGTGACCTCTTCCAATGCCTCGATCGGCGGCGTGTGTACCGGCCTGGGGGTTCCGCCGAAGTCGATCGGCGCCGTGCTCGGCGTCGTGAAGGCGTACACGACAAGAGTCGGCGCGGGGCCATTCCCGACCGAGTTGACGGGCGACATGGGCGACATCTTGCGCGACAGCGGCAACGAGTACGGCAGCGTCACAGGCCGGCCACGGCGGTGCGGGTGGTACGACGCCGTCGCCGCCCGCTACGGCGTCCGCATCAACGGCATCGACGCGCTCGCACTGACGAAGCTCGACGTCCTCGACGGCGTCGAGACGCTGGAGATCTGCACGGCGTACACGTGCGGCAGCCGTACGTTGACCGAGTTTCCGTCCGACCTCTCGCAGCTGGCGGGCAGCACGCCGGTGTACGAATCGATGCCAGGCTGGAAGACGCCGACCAAAGGTGTGAGGCGCTATGAAGACTTGCCCGACGCGGCGCGAAAGTACATCGCACGGCTCGAAGACGTGTCCGGTGTTCGGATGGCGATCGTGTCCACGGGATCCGAACGCGACGACACTATTCTGCGGAGAGATGTACTGAAGGAGACGCGGATCGATCTGTGATCAGCTCGTGTGCCGCTGGATGAACGCGTCGATGGCCGGGGCGTCTGCGTCCACGAGCTCGGCGCCGGCACGATAGCGCGGTCCGCTATTGGGCGGAATCTCGAACGACGCCCACACGACTCTCGCCATCAGCTTCAGATTCCCCGCGGCGTCGGTCAACGTCAACTTCACTTCCTGCGCGGGCTTGACGGCCAGTTGCGACACGAACTGCGCGCCGATCGTGGAGAGGTCGATGAGCATCCCGGCGGTCTGCTCGACGGCGACGGCGGTCTTGTCCGGCATCCTGAACCGCGGCGCCCGCCGCGTGCCCTTCTGATCGAGCCCCTTCTGTGCGTCGCTGACCTTCCGCGGTGACACGCGCGAGTAGTCGCTGTCGTGCGCGACGACGCGGACTTCTGTTTTCTTGAGTTTCGGATCGGCTTTGATGCGGTTGATCAACGCCGCGCCCCGCGGCGTCATCGCGAACATCCGCTCGAACGCGACGACGGCGGGCTTGCGCTTCACGACGGCTTCGAGCGCCTGGATGGCCTGCGTCTCGTTGAACGCCGCGATTTCGCCGCCGACCGAGCCCGCGACGCGCTGTTCCACGGCAGGCAACACGTCGGCCGTCGCGATGACGACGGTGCAGGCGGCGTCACCGGAGGACATCGGGATCTCGGCGACGTGAAGGGCAGAGGGCAAAGGGCAAAGGGCTGCTCTCAGCCCTCAGCTCTATCTCGATCGCAATCAAAAGATCTTGGCGTCCTGGAGGGGCCACCAGCGCAGTTTGACCTTGCCGACAATGTACTTCTTCGGCACCGGTCCCCAGTGGCGGCTGTCCGAGCTGTTGTTGCGGTGATCGCCCATCACGAAGTAGTAGCCCTGCTGCACGGGTTGCGGGCCCCAGTCGTCGTGGCTCCGGAACTCCTGCGGGACGTAGTCGTCGTGGAGCGGGACATCGTTGACGTACACGTGGCCGTCCACGATGCGAACGATGTCGCCTTCCTTCGCGATCACGCGCTTCACGAACATCTTCTCGGGGTTGAGCGGGTAGTAGAGCATGACGATGTCGCCGGGCCGTGGATCGCTCAACTCGTAAACCAGCTTGTTGACGATCAGGCGGTCGTGATCTTCGAGCGTCGGCGCCATGCTGAGGCCGTCCACGCGCGCGACCTGGAATCCGAACGTCACGATGAGTGTCGCGTAAACGGCGGCGGACACCAGCGTCCTGATGCCGGCCATCACTTCACGTCCTGCGCGCATCCAGGCGCTCTCGGCCGGCAGTGGGGGTGCCGCCGGTTCTGTTGCCGTGACGTTCGCAGCGCCGAAGGGCTCCGCGACCGGCGAGGTGGGCGGCACATCCGACACCACTGCCTCAATCGTCAACTGACGCTCGGTCTCGGGGAATCCGGAGAAATCCTGTTCTGACATGCGCAATGACTAGCGGCGAAGAGCGTTCATGAACGGCTGTGTGGCTGCAGGTGGTGCCGTGTTCCCGGTCAGGACCGCCGCCGGCGTGACGTTCTTGCCGTACACATCTTCGTTGTCATCACTATCGGGCCTGAGCACGCCGCCCGACAGGTTGATGCCCGCGAACAAGCCCTGGGCGCGCGAGTACGACAGGATTTCCGCCTTCATCTGCGCATCTGTCGCGGCGCGGGCGTCGCGGCCCACAGGGCCCGCCGCTACCGAGGCTTCGGCCCCGAGTGTGACCTTGTTGCCAAGCAGCTTTTTCATCCCGCTCTCGTTGTTGACCAGCAGGACCAGGTCGATCGACTGCGCGCCGATCTGGAGACCCCAGCTGCCTTTTTCGAGCCGCATGAAGACAGGGGCGCTCCAGCCACCGCCTTTGCGACAGCTCATCAGCCCTTTGCCGTACTCGCCGCCGAACACAAAGGCCGCTTTCTTGAGCGACGGGATGACGATGACGCACGCCGCGCGATCCCAAAGCTCCTTCGGAACATCTTTATCGGGCGCGGCGTGGATTTCAGTGAGGACCGTGGCCGATTCGTCGATCCGGCTCTTGAGCTTCTCGGAAACGGCAGCGGATGCCGTGGTCGTCAGGATTGGCGTCAAGAGCGCCAGCGCGCACACAGTCGTTTTCATCGAACCTCCCTCTCGCGGGTAGTACCACCTATCTTATAACGCCGACCGCTCCTCCCAGACGCGGCACACGGCGACGATCACGTCCACGGCCTTCTCCATATCCTGCCGTGAGATCCACTCGAGCCGTGAATGGAAGTTGTGCTCTCCGGCGAACAGATTCGGCGTCGGCAGGCCCATGAACGACAGCCGCGAGCCGTCGGTGCCCCCGCGGATCGACCGTGTCACCACCGTGAGGCCGCAGCGCCGGATTGCCTCCTGCGCGCAAGCCACAACCTCCGGATGCTTGTCGAGGACCGCGCGCATGTTGCGGTACTGCTCGTCGATGGCGACATCGACCCGGGAACCGGGAGAGGCCGCCACTGCGTCGTGCGCCAACCCCGCCACAAGCGCCTCCTTCACGGCCAGGCCGCTCGTGTCGAAGTCGCGAATGATGAGCTTGACCACAGTGCGATCGACGCCCGATTGCTGGACATACGGATGAACGAACCCCTCATGACCGTCCGTCGTTTCCGGCGACAAGCGCTCGTGCGGCAGCCGTTGGATGAAATCGGCTGCGATTTTGATCGCGTTGATCATCTTTCCCTTCGCATAGCCAGGGTGCGTGTTGAAGCCATGGAAGGTGAGCGTCATGAGGTCGGCGGAGAAGCTCTCGAACTCCAACTCGCCGCGGCTGCCGCCGTCGAGCGTGTAGGCGCAGACGCATCCAAATCGCGCGACGTCGAAGTGGTTCGCGCCGCGGCCAATCTCTTCGTCTGGCGTGAACCCGACGCGGACGACGCCGTGGGGAATCTCCGGATGCGACATCAGGTACTCCGCCGCCGTGACGATTTCAGCGACGCCGGCCTTGTCGTCGGCGCCGAGGAGCGTCGTGCCCGAGGCGGTGACGAGGTCGTGGCCTATCTGATCGGCGAGCGCGGCGAAGTCTGCGAGCCGCAGCACCGCCGTCGGATCGTCGGGCAGCACGAGATCCCGTCCGTCGTACTTCGCATGGACGATGGGCTTGACATCGGCCCCAGGCATCTCGGGAGACGTATCGACGTGTGCAATGAACCCAATCGCCGGTACGGCCTTCTTTGTCGTGGAGGGAATCGTCGCCGTCACGTAGCCGTTGCCGTCCACTGCAGCGTCCTCCAACCCGATTGCGCGCAGTTCGGCGACAAGATCGCGTTGGAAGACAAGCTGTCCCGGCGTGCTCGGCACGGACGTCGAGCCGTCATCCGAGCGCGTGTCGTACTGGACGTAACGGAGAAATCGATCGAGAACGCTTGTCATCGCTGATCAGCCACGAAGTCACGAAGAACACGAAGGTACACGAAGTTGTTTGTACAGGAAGTTGCTTCGTGCGTCTTCGTGACCTTCGTGTCTTCGTGGCTAGCCAAACGTGGCCATGATCGGAGCGTGGTCGCTCGTACCAATGTCGGCGAGCACGGGACAACTCGTCGCGGTCGCGGCGAGCGCGGCGCTCGCGAAGATGTAGTCGATGCGCCAGCCGATGTTGCGCTGCCGCATGTTGCGCCACGGCGGCCACCACGTGAACATGTCGTCGCGATCGGGATTGAGCTGGCGAGCGACGTCGATGAGCCCGCGACTCAGAATCCGCGACATGAGGTCGCGTTCTTCCGGCTGCTGGCCGATTGCTTTGGCCTTGCGTTCCTTCGCGTGCACGTCGCGATCGGTGTGGGCGACGTTGAGATCGCCGCAGATCACGAGACGCCGCCCGCTTGCCGCGAACGACTCGGCGTACGCGTCGAGCGCTTCGAGGAACCGCAGCTTGGCTGGATAGTCTTTACCGCCGTTCGGCACGTAGACCGACGCGACCGTCAGGTCGCCGAGTTCGACGGCGGCGATGCGGTTCTCGAAGTTGAATTCAGGATGGGAAAAGACGGGCGCGTCCGGCGCGAACGATCGGCTCACGTGCAGGCCGACGCCGGAGTAGCCCTTCTCGCCGTGCCAATAGCACCAGTACCCCTCGAGACCGAAGAGGGACGCCGGCACCTGATCTGAACTGGCTTTGATTTCCTGCAGGCAGACGACGTCCGGGCGGTCTCGCGCAATCCATTCTTCGACCTGCGCGTGGCGCGCCCGGATGCCGTTGACGTTCCAGGTGGCGATTCTCAGCGGATCAGAAACGCGCGTGCGCGGCCTGACGCTCTGCCGCCGGGACCGCCATGATGTCGGCGTGATCGGCGACGTGTTTCTTGACGATCTCTTCGGCCTTCGCGATCGTGTCCGGCTCGGCGTTCCGGTAGATGAAGTTGGCCTCGATCAGATCCTTCTGGTGCGCGGGTGTCGCATCGGTGCTTTCGTAGATCGCCGCCACCGGACACGCGGGCACGCACGCGCCGCAGTCGATGCACTCTTCCGGATGGATGTAGAGCATCGTCGTTTGCGCAAACTCCGGCTCGTCCTTCCGCGGATGAATGCAGTCAACCGGGCACACGTCCACGCAGGCCGTGTCCTTCGTTTCAATACAGGGATCAGTAATGATAAATGGCATCGCTGTTGGTCTTCGCCTCCGGGGTCAAGATCCTATCGGAAAGCTAGCTGATTTTCCACATCATCGGACTGGCGGCAATCCCGTATCCCATCGACTCGTACAGATGCTGGGCGTCGGACGACGCGTTAAGGGCAATGGCCCCGATCCCGTGGTCGGCACACCACGTATGTAGTCGCTCCATCAAGCGCCGAGCGACGCCACGGCGCCGATGCGCGTGCTCTGTGTAGACGTTGTACACGAACGCGACGCGGTCGCTCCGCAAAGGGCTCGGACCAGGCGGCCACTTGATCAGCGTCAGGGCGGCGCCGCCGGCCACCTCGCCGGCGGCCGTTTCGCACAACCACGCGCGATAGTCGCCCGCCATCATCATCGGACGTACCCAGTCGCGAAACATTTGCGCGATGAGCGGCGCGTCGAACGTCCGCCCCATGTCGGTGAACATCGCGAGCCGATGACGTACGAGCACGTCCATGTCATCGAGCGTCGCCTCCCTAATCTGATAGATGTCGTGAGAGGCGGCCATTGTGCGCGGATTATACTTGCCGATATGGCCGACACTACGACGCCGACGGCACCGCCCGCCTCGACCGCGCGACGCGGACCTGAGCCGCCCGACATCTTCGAGAAGGGCGGGATGAAGGACGGAAAGCCGCAGCGGCTCAACGAGCGTCTGTTCATGCAGTTTCTGGCCTTCGGCAGCTGCTCCGACTCGCGTGAGTTCGCGTCGACGATGGAGTCGGCCGGCATTCCCGGCGTCGTCTATGAGGACGTGAATGATCCGCGCGGCGTCGGTGTGCTGACGTTCAGCGAGGATCCGAACTTCTTCATCGAGCGGCTGCGTCCGGTGCTCAACAGCCATCCGTGCGCCACGCTCGTGCAGAAGCCGGAGTACACGATGTTCGGGCGTACGTATTCGATCGGCTACGAACCGGATCTCGCCGACGTGCTGTTGCATCGACCGCGGCGCACGGTGCTCAATCCAGAGTGGAAGTGGGCAGTGTTTTATCCGCTGCGGCGCAGCGGCAAGTTCGCGCAGCTGCCCGCCGACGAGCAGCGCGTGATCCTCGCCGAGCACGGCGCGATCGGAATGTCGTACGGCAGCGCCGACCTGGCGCATGACGTCAGGCTCGATTGCCATGGGCTCGACAAAGAAGACAACGACTTCGTCGTCGGGCTGATAGGGAAGGACCTGCACCCGCTGTCGCACATCGTCCACTCGATGCGAAAGACGCAGCAGACGTCGCTGTACCTCGAACGTCTCGGGCCGTTCTTCGTCGGCCGGGCGATCTGGCAGAGCAAGCTGGATTAGCGTCTGGCCACGAAGTCACGACGACACGAAGACGCACGAAACTTGTTTTTCGTGTCTTCGTGGCTACATCAGGGATTCGTTGTAACCGCGAACGCCGGCGGACGACGATGCTTCGTCGCTTGCTCGTACGCGTATGCGAGCTTGATGAGCATTGGCTCGCTCCACGCACGACCAAAGAACGACAGCCCCACTGGCAGCCCGCGCACGAAACCCATGGGCACGGTGATGTGCGGATAGCCAGCGACTGACGTCACCCTCGACGGCCCCGGAGCGGACGCCGTCCCGCCGTCGCCGTTGACCAGATCGATGAGCCACGCCGGTCCTCCGGTTGGCGCGATCAACGCATCCAGTTTGTAGGTGGTCATCGTCGCGTCGATGCCGCGTGCGCGCGACAAACGATGATTGCGCGCGAGCTGCGCGCGATACTTCGCGTCGCTCAGCGGTCCCTTGCTCTCCGCGCTGATCATGATTTCCTGGCCGAAGTAGCGCAGCTCTTCGGCGCTGTGCGCCTGGTTGAATGCAATCACGTCCTTGAGCGAGTGCGTCGTCGTCGCGGCGCCGAGCGATTTGAGGTACGCGTTCACATCGGCCTTGAACTCGTACAACAGGACGTCGAGCTCGCTGTCGTCGAACATCCCGAGCGTCTGAATCGGTGCGGGATCGACGATGACCGCGCCTTCGCGCTTCAGATCGACGATCGCCGCGTCGGCCAGCGCATCGGCCGCCGGGCTGTACCCGAACAGCCGGTTTCGAACGACGCCGATGCGCGCGCCGCGAAGCCCTGTCGGCACGAGTGAGGACAGATAGTTGCGGCGTCCCCGAGCGTCTGCACGCCGCGTCGCGCTGTCCGCGGGATCGGTACCCGCGAGCACGCCAAGCAATAGCGCTGCGTCGGCAACTGTACGCGCCATCGGTCCAGCCGTGTCCTGACTGTGCGCAATGGGCACAATGCCGGCGCGGCTGATCAGGCCGAGCGTCGGTTTGATTCCCACGAGCGAGTTCACGTTCGACGGCGACACGACCGAGCCGTCGGTCTCGGTACCGACGGCCGCCGCCGCGAGGTTCGCGGCGACAGCGACCGCCGATCCGGAGCTCGATCCCGACGGGTTTCGATCCAACACATACGGGTTCTTCGTCTGGCCGCCGCGGCCGCTCCAGCCGCTCGACGAGTGCGTCGATCGAAAGTTCGCCCATTCGCTGAGATTTGTCTTACCCAGAATCACCGCCCCGGCGTCGCGGAGGCGTCGGACGAGGAATGCGTCTTGAGGCGCGGGCGAACCGGCGAGCGCGAGCGACCCGGCCGTCGTCATCATGCGATCGCGCGTGGCGATGTTGTCTTTGATGACCACTGGTACGCCGTGGAGCGGACCGCGAACGCGGCCCGCCCGGCGCTCGGCGTCGAGCGCGTCGGCCGATGACGCCGCGTCCGGATTGATTTCAAGGATGCTGTGAAGGGCGGGGCCATTCCTGTCGATGGCGTCGATTCGAGCGAGATACTTGTCCACGAGCGATCGCGACGTCTCCTGTCCGCTTGCCATCCGCTGCTGAAGGTCGGCAATCGTCGCTTCCTCGAGGTCAAACGTCGGCGTCCGTTGTGACTGCGCGGCGACAACGCCGACGCAGACAAGCACGCCGATTGTGAGAATTAGTCGACGCGTGTGTGCAGATCTGATTGGCAACATTCGTGTATATAGATCCTCACATGAAGCCTCTGGCTGCGGTGCTCGGCGTCGGCGCTCTAACAATTTCCGTACTTGCGCAGGCGGACCTCGAACCCGCGCGGTTCATCGACGGCGCGATTCCCACGGTGCCCGTCCTCATGACGGCCGGGGCCGACGTCATCGTGTCGGCGGCTGTGTCGGAATCGGGGCGCGTCACGGCGGCCGACGTCATGCGGTCGACGCCGCCGTTTACCGCCGCCGTCGTTGAAGCCGTCCGCACGTGGCGGTTCACGCCGGCGCTCGACTCTGACAAAAAGCCGATGGCCACGCGCGTCCTTGTGGAAGCCGTCGCTCGTCCGCCCAGCCTGATGACGCCGACAATCGGCACCCCCCCCAAAGATGTCGCGCCGGCGGATTCCCGCGTGCCGTTCCCCGCGCAGACGCAAACGCCGCTCTATCCGGTGAACGCACGAACCGAGGGCACGGTGGTCGTCGAAGCTCGCGTCGATGCGACCGGACGCGTCGTCGGCGTGACAGCGGTGCGTTCGTCTCCGCCGTTCGACACGCCCGCTCTCGATGCGGCTCGTTCGTGGACGTTCCGTCCTGCGCAGGGAGCCGCGGCGCCGCCTTCGACGTACGCGTACTTGGTATTTGTGTTTCGGCAGCCGCTCGGCGGTCCGACGACCCCGTTGGGCCAGCCGCCGCCGCCGCCGAAGAACCCGTAGACCTGACTATCTGAGCGCGTTCGACACGAACGCTTCAATGTCCGACGCGGGACGCGCGCCGGCCGTTCGGCCGACCTCACGGCCGCTCTTGAAGACGGCCATCGTCGGAATCGAGCGGATGCCGAGGCGATCGCCGAGGCCGTCCACTTCGTCGGTGTTGACCTTCACGACGAGCAGCCGTCCTGCCTGACGCGCCGCGACCTTCTGAATTTCAGGCGCGACCATCTTGCACGGGCCGCACCACGGCGCCCAGAAATCGACGACGACCGGAAGAGAAGACGTCGAGAGCAGGCTGTCGAATTCAGCCGCTGTCGTGACGTCGACGGGTGCGCCCACGTGCGGAAGTTCCGTCTTGCAGCGCCCACAGCGTGTTGGCTCCTGAAGCCGCGAGTACGCGACGCGGTTCTTCTGGTGACACGACGGGCATTCCGTGATCACGCCTCGATCGTCGGCGATGGCGGTGCTCATGATTTTCTCGTGGCTTTCGGGCGCTTTGGTTTGCGAACGGTTTTCCTGGCGACGGCGGGAGCGACGGGAGCCTGGCCGGTCAGGATGCTGTCGGCGAGCAGGCCCACGCCGATCGCGTACGAGTGCGCGCAGTTGTAGTCGAGCAGCGAGTCGTAGTTGTGGAAGACGAGAAACGACCGGGATTCGCCAGTGACGAGCGCCGCGTCGGGCGTGGCGTCGGGCAGACGCTCGCCGCGCGCCGTCTTCACGCCGAGCTCCCGCCACCGCGACGCGGGCAACGCGATGCTCATGTCGCGCATCGCCCCGCAGGATCCATTGCGCCGCTCAACCTCATTCAGGATTCGGCGGCGCGCCTCAGGTTCGATCGTCACTTCGCGGCCCCACGATTCGCCGGGGGTCCAGTGGCTGCCGCGAATGTAGTTGGCGATCGACGCGAACACATCCGCCGGCGTGGACCAGATGTCGCGCCGACCGTCGCCGTCGTAGTCCTGCGCGAACTTGAGATAGCTGGACGGCATGAACTGCGGCTGTCCCATCGCGCCCGCCCACGAGCCCTTCATCGTTGGCAAGTCGATATCGCCGCGGTTCAGAATCTCGAGCGCGTCGAGCAGTTCCCGCCGGAACAGTGAGGAGCGGCGCGGATCCCAAGCGAGCGTCGCGAGTGCCGCAACGGTGGGGCGCACGCCGTTGAATCGGCCGAAGTTCGACTCGAATCCCCATATGGACACGAGCAGCGACGGGGGGACGCCGTAGGTTGCGCTGATCTCTTCGAGCAGATCGTGGTGCTGCTCGAACATCTCGCGGCCGGTGGCCGCGGCTTTCGCAGTGACGCGCTGGCTGAGGTATGTCTCGAGCGTCTGCACGACCTCGGCCTGCGACCGATCGCGTTCGATGACGCTGGCGCTGGGTTCCTCGATGTCGGCAAACGCCTGGTCGACGACGTCGGCGCGGATGCCGCGAGCGAGAGCGTCGGCCTTGACGCCGGCGAGGAACTCGGCAAAGGACGGGCGCGCCGGTTCAGCCTGAGCGCCGGCCAGTGTCGCGACGAGCAGCGGAACCAGCAGCACAAGATCATTATAGAAGGCCCGGGAACCCTGTACAACGTCGGACTTGACGGCAGTCTTACATGTGAGTAAGACTGAATGCCGATGCCGTCCCGTCGCCCGAAGTTGTTGACGCTGTCGCCGAAAGAGTCGCTCATTCTCGAGCTGCTCGTCGAGCGGGACGAGCTGTACGGGCTGCAGCTCGTCGCCGCGTCCAAACGAAAACTGAAGCGCGGCACCGTCTACGTCACGCTCGGCCGCATGGAAGAGAAGGGCTATATCTCGTCGCGCCTCGAGGACGCGCCGCCGGACATGGGCGGCATGCCGCGTCGGTTGTACCAGGCGACGCCGCTTGGGCGGCGCGTGCTCGCGGCGTGGACGTCGACAGCCACGCACTTGCTGCCGGAGTTCGCGCGATGAGCCGTCCCGGCGATCGACTGCGAGCGTTGGCATCGCGGGTTTTCGACGACGAGACGATGGAGCGTCTCATCGATCCGGTCATCGCCGATCTGCAGGTGGAGTACGCGGAGGCGTCGAAGGCGGGGCTAATCTGGCGGCGCCGATGGGTGAGGACGGCCGGGTACGCCGCAGTCCTCTACGTTGCCGCACGCACGCTTCGAGTCTTTGTCGGTCTGAGTCTCGCGCTCACCATGCTGTTCGAGCTGCCGTATCTGTTGCGGTGGCAAGTCACGATGACGATGGCGAGGGCCGTGTCTCTTATCCCGCAGGCACTCATCGTGACGGTTCCGATGGCGTTGACGCTGGCGATTGGTTTCGCGCGCCCGTCCGCGAGCCAGGCGCGTCAGACGCTAATCACGACGATCGCGTCAGGTGCCGTGTGCGCCGTGTTCGTGTTCGTGACCCTCGCCTGGTGGGTGCCTTCTGCGAACCAGGCGTTTCGGGTCTCCGTGGCGCGCGAACTCGGTGGGCCGGCATCGCCGCCGCGCGGAGTATCGGAGATGACGATTGGCGAGTTGCGCCAGCAGATCAAGTGGGCGGCGTCCGTTCGTGTGGACTGGCGAGCTCTCGAATTCACTTACCACTTCCGCTGGGCGTTTCCGTGGGCCTCTCTGGCGCTCGCGCTGCTGATGGCGTCCCTGCGCCGGCGGGGAACGACGCGGCGAGCCATGCTGCTGGCCGCATTGCCAATCCTCTTTGGGTATTACGTGCTGCTGTTTGTCGGCCGCGAGTACGTACTCGCCGGCGCACTGCAGGCCGCACTTGGCGCGTGGATGCCGAACGTCGTCACGCTGTTCGCTGCCGCGGCGGTTGCGATGCGCGCCGCGCGCAGGCAGGTCATCGCGTGAAACGCCGAGGCGTCTGGATACGCGCGTGGGCCTCGGCAGTGTTCGACGCGCGCACGATGGCGCTGATCCTCGACCCGGCCATCGCGGATTTACGGCACGAAACGGCGTCTGCGTCGCGGTATTTCGCGATTCTCAGGGTAGTCGCAATCTGTTTGTGGACGGGAGGTGCAGCGATGAGATGTTCTTTCTGCCGGCGCCCGGACTCGCAGCTCGAAAAACTGGTCGCGGGACCGTGGCGATTGCTCGCCGGCCGCGTCTACATCTGCGATCGCTGCGCTGTGCAAACGATCGAGATCATGGAAGGGCACGCCGGCAAGAACGATCCGCCCCCGATGACGACGGCATTGGTGTTCCGGCGAATCCTGAGTCTGTTTCGCGCGCGAAACCACTCGTCGATGACCGCAAACGGACTTCCTTTTCGGTCGTAGCGCCTTCCGTTTGCGTCAAACGTCCTTCCGGACGGGTCAAACTGCCTTCCGTGTGGCGCAAACGTCCTTCCGTACGGGTCAACCCCCCTTCCGTTTGGCGCAAACGTCCTTCCGTACGGGTCAAACTGCCTTCAGTACGGCGCAAACACCCTTTCGTTTGAGTCAAACCTCCTTCCGTACGTGCAAAACGTCCTTCCTTTGGGACAGATCGGAGTTCAGCGGTGGGATTATGGCGGAGCCGGGGACGCGGAGGGTAGAACTGGAGGGATCATCGAGACGATGATCCCTCCGGAACAGTTCCTTCGTTACTGCTGATTCTTCGCGACCTTCTTCCGACGCAGTCTGCGTGCCGCGACG
>Ga0068871_100000516_pt1 | contig 26474 bp, 20 predicted proteins | sample KBSMisM72_FD_72750 | JGI IMG/M metagenome (GOLD analysis project Ga0068871, IMG submission 72750) | Miscanthus rhizosphere microbial communities from Kellogg Biological Station, Michigan, USA - KBS Miscanthus M7-2 | ecosystem: Host-associated > Plants > Roots > Rhizosphere > Soil ...
AATCATTTCCGGTTCCACGGCATAAAGAGCTTCGAGCGCTGAGTCAATGTGATCCCGGCCCCGGCTCGGCGGTAGATAACTCTTAATGCGACGCCCAAACACGACGAGTCCGGCATTGTCGCCGGCGCGTGCTGCTGCTGAAAACAGGGCAAGCGTCGCATGGACGGCGGAATCGAGTTTTGTTTCCTGTTCAATCCGAGCAGTCATCAACCGCCCGGCATCGAGTGCGACGAGAATAGTTTGATCGCGTTCGATCTGATACTGGCGCGTTGTGAGCTTTCCCCGGCGCGCGGTTGCTGTCCAGGAAATGTGTCGCAACTCATCGCCACGCACGTAGTCGCGCATCGATTCAAACTCGCGTCCCTCACCGCGCCATGAAGTCTTGCGATGTGAGGCAACAAGGGAGCGCGCACCGAGTGCCTTTAGTTCAGCTTCGCGCGCGCGTCGCATGTTTGGATAAACCTTAACGGTCACGGGCTCCATGACTTTCGTTTGACACCATACAAGTCTGAACCGCGATCGAAAACGCAATGCGGTTTGCCCAAACTCAAACCGGCCTCGCCGCGGTGGTTTGACTCCGTAGATGAGTGTGGCTGAAGTCTGCGCGTCGACGTCTACGCGCCCTTCTCGCATCCCGCTCAAAACCATCTGCGACGGGTACTCGTCTTTCACCATCAACGCGACGGGTCGATTGGACGCGTTTTGAATGTGAATGCGCACTTCGGTTTCCGCTCCCATCGCGAAGCGGCTACTGAACCCGCGAGAGATCATCAAACCTTTCGGTAGTTGGCAGAACCTTGACTCGGCAAATGCAGCGCCGAGAAGCAGGACGTCGTACGCGAGCGCAACCCAACGCAACCACGGTTGCTGCCACGACATCGACAAGGGGACGAGCGCGAGTGCAGCGAGAGCGTAGAACAGCTTTGTGAAAACGAAACGCAAGATGATTTAAGCCATCAAAGCCATCCACAGATTACACAGAAAATCTGCGTAATCTGTGGATGGTTTTATCTGGGAACTTCCGCGGACTTCAGAATGTCTGTCACCACCGAATCAGCCGTAACGCCGTCCAATTCAGCCTCTGCGCGCAACGTGAGACGATGCCGCAGAACCGGTAGCGCCACATCACGCACGTCGTCAGGAGTAACAAAGTCGCGGCCGCGAATTGCCGCAAGCGCCTTCGAACAGAGCAAGAGCGCGACCGAGGCTCGCGGGCTCGCGCCGTAATGAATGAACGGGTGCACGCGTGTGCGCCGAACCAGATCGACGGCGTAACGCTGCACGCCTGGTTCCATCTGTGCTCGCGCAACCTCCGCGCGACAATGAAGGATCGCCTGTGGATCGGGAAGCGGTTGTATGTCGACCTGTTCCAACCGCTTGGAATTAAACCCGGCATTCCAGCGCCCTATCACCTCGCGCTCGTCTTCTTCGTTCGGGTAATCGAGCAGGATCTTGAGTTGAAAGCGGTCGAGCTGCGCCTCCGGCAACGGGTACGTTCCCTCGTATTCAATCGGGTTTTCCGTTGCCAGCACCGTAAAGATCGGCGGTAGCTGGTAGGCGTCGCCATCAATCGTCACCTGACGTTCCTCCATCGCCTCGAGCAACGCTGCCTGAGTTTTAGGCGGCGTACGATTGATCTCGTCGGCAAGTAGAATGTCCGTGAATATTGGGCCACGACGCAGATTGAAACTCGACGTCGCCATATTGAAGATGTTGGTGCCGGTTATATCTGATGGCATCAGATCCGGCGTAAACTGAATGCGGCTGAAGCTCGCGTTAATAATTCTCGAGAGCGTCTTGACGGTAAGCGTCTTTGCCGTGCCGGGCACGCCCTCAACAAGCGCATGTCCTTCCGCCAACAACGCGATCAGGATCTGTTCGATCGCATCGTCTTGTCCGACGATTACTTTCCGCAGTTCAGTTCGAATGTGTTCGACAGTGGAGGAGACGGTCTCAGGCATCGGTACAAAGTACAAAGTTCAAAGTACAAAGATCAAATCTTTTCTGCTGCTTGTCGCTCATCTCTGCGGCGAGTAAGCAGGCCAAGCCCCTTTTCTACACCGCGGAGACGTTTCACGAGATCGATCGACTGCCGGGCGTTAATCGACCCACTGTTAATAGCTTCTTCACATTGACGCATCAGGGTTTCCAATTTCTGCTTGTCAATCGACGATCGTTCCGCGATGCGCAATGCAATCTCCGAGCGCGAGCTGTTGTAATCAAGTCCGGCATGTCGAGCGAGCACACGGCGCGTACGCGTGTAAATGTTTTCGATTGCGAGATCAAACGCACCCGAACGCTCCTGCAGCTCAGCCATCGAAGCAACGAATTCCAGACTCGAGCGACGATCAACTTGCGCCAACGGCAAGGGTCGCCCAAAGCGACGCGCCTTGGACCAGAGCATCAGCAGGGCAAGTAGAAGAATTTGTGCGCCGAGCGCCAGCACTGGCGTACCCGCAAAGTAGGCGGCAAAAGCATTTCCCGTGACGCCGCGGCCCTGATGATATTCATCGAAAGCTATCACGCCATCTCGGCCCGTAATAGCATTGAGCGCTAGTTGCAAATTGTCGTTTAGCTTGATGCCGCCATTCGAAACGATGTAAGGATCGCTGAGTAGGATTACCTTACCCAATCCATAGGTATAGTCGACAAGCAGTGCGCCGTGTTTATCGGCAATGTGCACGACTGGAGCCGTGTAAACGGTGGGCATTTCCGCCGCTGGTGGTGGTCCAATACCAGTTTCCGCTCGCTTTGAGGAATAAACTCGCGGAGCTGTTACACCCGATCGAGGCCTGGCCAACTCCGAGACTTCAGACGGAGGCTCAACGCCGAAGCGCGCCGCAAAACGCGAAGGCAATACTGACTGAACATCGGTAGTCAGAACTGTCGGCTGAACGGGATTCAGCGCCGTGATGCCATTTGTCATCTGGCTCGAGCTGGCAGGATCCACATCAATGGTGGGCGTATCAAGGGTAGTTGCAAAGATCCTCCACCCCGAAGATTCAGGCGCCACATGATGAAGTTCCCGATCGATGAGCACCAGACGTCCGCCGTGGTTCACCCAGTCGCGCAACGCGCGGCCATCGTCTTCATCGAAGGGAATCTGAGTTTGACCGACGACGACGAAAGTCTTGACCAGCTTCCCGGATTCGCCCAGCAATTTTTTCGGAGTCTCGCGCCAGCGGATGATCTTGTAACCTGATTCGCTGAGAAAGTCGTGCAACGCACGCACGCCCGTTGGCCCGTTGTGATAGGTAGATCGGTTCGGAGTCACCTCTAAGTCGTGCGTCTTTTCCGGCTGCAGGTGCGTGACGGAGTTCAGCATGACCAGCACACCAATGATCACTACAAACGTGGTAATGATGGGGAGTCGCTGGCGCATCGTCAGTTAGTCCGACCTTCCAATGTAGCAACGTAACCGGAGCGAAAGTCCTGCCAGTCATCCGGCGTGGCTGTGACAAAACCATACCAATGTCGTTCGAAACTCTCTGTTAGACCGCGCATGCGCGAATGAATCTGCGGCAGACTGCGAAGCGAGTTCAGATAATCGCGATTGGTTTTGTGATGGGCCAGGCTGACTAACTTGCGCTCGCCCAATTCGACCAGCAAAGCGATGTAAGCTTTACGAATCGCGGCGCGCAGATCTCCCTGGCGCGCGAGTGCTTCGGCCTCCGCAAGCAGATCCGTTGCAGTCGCATCCGGCTCGAGTCGTTCACCCAAAACGATTCGAGGCTCTTTACTCTTTTTACGTTTCGGGTTTGCCGTACGTCCCAAAAACCAACTCAACACAATTTTAAGGACAAAACCGATCACGAGACCCGCGATTGCCAGAACCACAATTCGCGCGATCACGCTGAAGAAATTCATCCGTTGCGCATTGACGTTGCGCTTCGGGAAAAACTGCTCGAGCCACTTCGCGATGTCCTGCAATAGACGAGCAAGCGCATTCGACCCGCGTTCGCCGGTAGCGTATTCCGGACGCTTAAGTATGTTCTCGAGCCGGCTTTTTGCCTGTTCTTTGCTTTCCACCAGTTGGCCTGGACTCTGGCGATCCGCAACGCGGGCTTCGAGCGCATGCAGCACGTTAAGGATCTGATCAAGCTTGTTCGACCGGTCAGCCGATTGATCAAGCTCATCGAGCGATTTGTGCAGCCATGAATTGTCGACGTTGTATGACTCGCCCTCGAATTCAACAGTCTGATGTTTGGGCAGGATTGAACGAACGGATTTGGTCGACTCCGCAAACACGTTATCAATATCGTGGGAGTCTGACTCCTGGTCGATCTTGTTGAGCGGTTCCAGAGTCGCGATCGCGCGTTTGATATTCTCGTGATAATCCGAAAGCGGGACAGCAGCAACGTTAGTGCAGGTCACAAGCAACACCAGCAGCGAAACAGCCAGACTTCGACGCCGCGATGTTGAGAGATGAAGCATTAATTACCCGATGTCCAGCACACGACCTGTCGACCTCGGCGGTGGCGGGAGTTCTTTGGGATCCATCGAATAGAGAGCGGTTCCCAGCGGTGATGAGACGTCAATATCCGGCAGTTCGGGAAGCTGTCGCGCCGCCATCAGTTCAATGTCGTATCCCTCATGCCGGACGCGCTCATCCACGTACAACAAAGAAAGGCCCAGCATCCACACGGGAGTGAGCAGTATCGTGCTCAGTGGACCAATTATGCTGTATGACGTCGTGTACCAGGCGGGCCACTCGGCTGAGTTTGTCGCATCGTAACCACTAACCGAGCCAATGATGTATAAAAGCACAATCAGGAGGACCAACGCCGATCCCGTCGCTATGGTCGTGAAGAGCGTCATCGCCATAAGACGACGAGCATTTCCTTTAGCGAGTAGGAGACTGCGTCCGACAGCCTCGAATACTCCCTTGCCTTCCACCAGCATGACCTGAGGCACGTACGCGATTTTTCCGACGAGGAAGAAGAAACCCCACGTCAAGAGTGCAGCCGTACATAACCCCACAATGGTAAGCACAATCGCGACTACCCACGAGGGCGCAATTTGAGCGAGTCCCATTCCGATAAATACACTGGCGATACTCACAATTTGAGCAAAGAACCCCACTACGTACAACATGAGAGAAATAAAAATCAGAATAATTATCGAGGCCACCATCAATCCCCAGAATCGATTTTTCACCGCCGTATAAGTGGCACGCGCCGTGACCGGATCGTTGCGCAACAAATGGGCGACGAGCGTGCGTGTTGCGCCTCCCATGACGACCAGTATCAGAAGGTAACCAGTCGTCATGAGCCCGAATGATGTAGCCAACAGAAAAATATTCCAGAAGAGTTCGCTGGTGTCGGCAGTGATGAAGATCTTGCGGAAACTGATCGACATCAGCATCCAGCCGGCGGCAATAACTATGACGGGGGGCGCGGCAGTCCTGATCAGGACGAACAGGTGACGGCGATACAACCTCAGCGCGCGATCGATGAGGTCGCCGGCGCCGAGTGGCGCAAGTGCTAGTTCATTTCTCGGCACTGCCTCCATTCATGCAGTATAGCCACAGATAACACCGATTTGGAACGGATTTTATCCGTGTTATCTCTGGCAGGTGAATTCGCTATAGGTTGAGAACCGGTCTGAGCCGTGATCGGCGGCGATGTCACGACGAACGTAGTCGAGATGCAGGACTGACATTAGAAGAGTGGCTTGTTCATCGACCAACCGCAGGCTCAAGTCAGTCGCTGCGATGCGTTCTGTGAGCAATGTGGAAAGTAGATAGTGACAGCAGCTAAATGCCGGCACCGGGCCTAAATTGACTCGATTTGCCAGGCCGCTCGAGGTAAAAAGCTCGAGCGTCGGGTTTCCGGTTATTGCCCGGTCGTCGATATTTATCACCGCGATGATTTCGTCGCGCACAATCTTGTTCTTGTTAGTCTTCAGGCTGGCGCCCGAAACAATGTAATCAGTCGCCAGTCCCTCACGCGCGGCGGGTTTCTGATACGACCGCGCCGCCGCCAGCCCGGGACGGAAATGCGTGAAGGTCGTCGCGTTCCATTCAGTAGCCTTTACCTCAACCTTCATTAGCGTGTGATTCGATAAAGGAGTGATCGCCAGCGACAGTCCGCCTGAAAAATTTTTCGGCAGATTCAGTTGCGAGAAGTCGAGAATACAGCTCTGCTGTCCCGGCAACCTGATCGAATCGTGCTCGAGCTGAGTCTTTGGGATCGAAGGCGGAAAGGTGCATCCTTTTCCCGCTTGCCACACAACTTCGCCTTTCTCATTCGTAATGAATGGACTTAACCACAGCGCTTCTTCGACTGGTGCTCCCGAACTCAGATGTACGCGGGTCTCGAGTGTGACACCTCCGATTTTCTTTGAGCGAAATATCAGCGGCGTGTACAAAATATTCTGAGCTTTGAAACGACCGGCAGAATCGAATGGAACTCGCGCCGGCGCTGGGTTGTAAGGTGGTTGGTGAATCGGGTGCTCGATGCTGAAGCGTGGACTGCCTGACTGTTTGATTAGGAGGTAACCGAAGTTTTTGACTGTGCCGGGCCGATTTGTAACGGCTACGGTGCCACCCTTGGCGCCACCGAGCATTGCCTCATTCTTGCGCCGGACTACAAACGTTTCCTCCAAATCTCGTGCGAAGTCGCCCGTAGTCAGATCGACGACCACGGATGAATGCGGCTTTAGATTGTAGGAAAGTTTTCGCAGCGGGGTGCCGAAGCGATCGTACAGAGTTAAGTCGCCGGCGCTGCTTTCGTCGTACGGGTTAAAGATACTGTAGACGCAGTCGTAATCCTCGAGCGGCGGGAAAGGCATCGAGTAGAAGAAACTATCAGGTCGTTGCCACTCACGCGGATCAGGATTGGCATGAACCGTCGTAAACGAGCTGTCGCTCTGCCAGCGGATGAACGCCGAGCTGAACAGATCGCTTGCGTGCATTGGCTGGCGTGCTAACGGGCGTACGCGAACCCTCAAGCCGCCCCAAAAACTTTTTCGCGCCGGCAAAAGATCGCGAAGCGCAATCACCGTGGTCTGCATTGCTGCAACCTCGAGTTTTGCAGTTGGTCCGTTGTTGCCTATTAGCGTACCGGCTGCGTCAAAGAGATGAAGCTCGTATTCGGTCGCATCGAGTCGATCGGCGTGTCCCTTACGGCCGACGAACGTGTCCGAGGTCAACACAACTTCCGAATGTAAACCGCGAACAGGATCCTCGATGATGAAAGGGGCGCAGAGATCCAACCAGCAGGTGCTCGTCGAGTCGAATGCTTTTGCGACCGTTGGCCAGCAGGCAATCGCCGCAGCAGAGTGCGAGAGAAACGAAAGAAATCGTCGCCGGCCGATGTAGTTCATGATATTTAGGGACCAGAACGCCGAAGGCGTTGTAGTTCATGACACTTAGGGACCAGAACGCCGAAGGCGTTCGCTAACCCCCGGAAACGCCGAAGGCGTTCGCTAACCCCCGGAAACGCCGAAGGCGTTCGCTAATTTCAGCCCAGGGTTCGAGCATCGCGAGAACCCTGGGACCCGATCAAAAAACAGCCGATGAACCCTGACAGGGTTCGCCTTGAGAAAAACCCTTTCAGGGTTGATTCTTCTTTCTTATTCGATCCCAGGGTTGTCGCTGCGCTCCAACCCTGGGCTGACACTAGCCAACGCCTTCGGCGTATAAATCAATATTCGAGCTGGTTGTTGTACTTCATCTGTGACGTTGAAAAGCGCATGTTCAATTTCATCGCCTCGGCGAGTTCTGCGTAAAAACGAATCTCACCTGAGTCATCTGCAATAAACGGTCGCTCCTGTAAGAATCGCGGAAACACGAACCGAGCACCGAAGCCGTCTTTTCCCGGCGGAACGTATTCCTGCAGGAACACGCGAGCGCCGTCTTTTCTTTCCAGGTAAACCTTATTCTTGAGCGTGGCAGTGATCGCGCTTTCGAATATCTGCATTGCTCTGCCTGCGGTTCGTCCATCACTCGAATCGTAACTAACCGTTACGATGATCACTTTCTCCGGCACTGCATTGGCGAAACTCTCCAGGCCCTTCAGCTCTTCCCCAGCCGGTTGGCGTTGAAGCTGATAAAGACGGGCGAGAGCCTGGCGAATCGGGCGCGCACTAAAAAACCGGATGTGATACGAAAGCGTGACCTCCTGATTCGTGGCGCCTTGTTGTGCTCGTCCGGAAGAATTTGGCGCACCACGGTTCGGAGACGTTGGACTATAGAACATCTCAGTGAGATCTGTTTCAACTTGAGTCTGGGCCCAGGGTGAAGACGTCAGCAACTTCTCCGCGTCTTTCCTGGACCACTCAGTCCAGCCGCCGGATGTTTTTTGTCCCTGCGTAGTTGCTGAGGACCCAATCAGACAAGTGATCAGGAGTAGATAAAGACAAGCAACGGTTTTCATGCTCAATACTCTAGTTTTCCGTTGTAGGTCATCTCAGAAGTTTTGTATCGCGCGTTCAACTTCACTTTCTCGCTGAATTCAGACACGAATCTCACGTTGTCGCCTTCACCGATGAACGGCTTGCCATCAACGGCGCGCGCGAAGACGAATTTTGCCCCCATGCCGTCGTTTGCTGGTGGACGATAATCCATCAGGAACAGGCGCTTGCCGTCTTTACGTTCGAGGTAGGTGGTGTTTTTCAGAATGTCCGCGGTCGCACTATTAAATGCCTGTGCAATTGGACCTCCATAACGCTGGTCCGACGCTTCAACAGTAACCGCAACAACTACGTACTCACTGAAATCTCGATCGACAAAACCCTGGAGTTGTTGGGCAAAATCAGGGGCCGGGTTTTGTTGGGCTGTCAGGACCATGCGGGCAAACGCTTCTCGAATCGGCTTCGCTGACAACAAACGAATTCTGTACTTCACCGACATCGCAGAGTTTTTCGCGCCGGACTCGACCTTACTGGCATCCGTGATTCGCGTGTCTTCTTTGCGAGCGTTAGTGGTTTGAGAAATGGTTGGCGAATAAGTCATTTCCGAAGTGTCTGTTTCCGTTTGGGTCTGCGCCCAGGGTGAGTCGTTGAGAGTTTTTTCTACGTCCTTCTTGGTCCATTCAGACCACGGCTTGGCTTGTTGAGCAGCAAGGACAGCAGTTGATGATGCAATTAGTAGCGCAGCGCAGAACAGTTTGACCATTTCAACGTCCCTCCGAAATTAGGCTAGTACGATTTCAAGATTGAACTTGAGCAAAGAACGGGAGCGGTGGGTCACCCATCCGCTACCGCGGACGGTACTGACTGTGTCCAAATACGACGTCCTGACGCTTGAGGCACAGGACCATCGCGATTTGTAAAGGTTGAGGAGAGCGGACGAGCCGCTCTCCTCAGTTATAACAACCTTCCAGTTTAGAAGTTGAAGCGAACGACCAACTGGACCAACCGTCCACCCGGATCGTTTGTGGTGGAGCTGTCCTGATAGGCATTACTAATCACGCCGCTCAGTGGAGCTCCATTCAAATCATTTGCCGGGTTTCCGATCAGGAAGTTGATGTTGTTGAAGGCATTCAGGAATTCGCCTCGCAACTCGAGGTTCATCCTTTCATTGAACTGAACCTTCTTAACAAGACTGAGGTCAGCTCTAAAGAACGATGGTCCTTTAACAACTAAGTTGGTGATACCGCAGCGCCCGATGTACTCCTGAGGACAGTTGCCGAATCCTGCTGGAGCAAGGAATTTTCCACTCGGGGCGCCATTGGTGTAAATCGGTTGGTTCGTACCAGTAGCAAAACCAACGCTAAAAGCCTTCGTAGTGTTGGTAATCACGTCGTCCGGCAGATAAAAGACCGAAGTCGCTTCCTTACGAATCCTGATCATCGATTGGAATTCCTTACGGTCCATACCCACGAGCTGAACGTTGCCGAAGTTCACCGGATTGCCGCTCTGCCAACGGATGAATCCATTCGTCCCCCAACCGCCAATCAATCCATTTATGAGCCCGCTGGCGCCGCCAAAGAACTTGCGGCCACGACCGACCGGCAATTCATAAATGAAATTGGTCTTAAAGGCGTGAGTGATGTCGTACGGATTGATACCGTTATCGAGGTCCGGCTGTTTCAGTGAGTAGAAGTTCTTGAATACCGAAGAGCTACTGGCGTAGTAGTTCGACGACGATTTCGAGAACGTGTAACTTCCCTGAACCAGCAGTCCTGCCGATAGGCGACGACGCCATTCGAACTGCATTGCGTCGTAATACGATTTGGTGCTGTTGTCGACGACGAACGGATCGCCTAACACGTCCGGGTTGACGACAAAGAAATTCGGCGCCGCCAAGGCCTTGAGCGCCGCACTGGTCAACGAGCTATTCAAAACACCGTTGCGGTTGTTGCGGAACGTCGTAGTGCTAAACGCAAGTGTGTTGAGAATGCCAAGGACGCTCGGAGCCAACGGATTCAACGCTGCCGTGAAGTTGGAGTTGGTCCAGTTGGTGTTTGACGCAAGGTAGTGAGACGGATTCGTTGGATCGATCGCGCAACTCGTACCACCTCCGGGGCACGGCGAAAAACCGTTGACCGTTGGTGACGAGGCAGAGACCGTCGCACCCTGGAAGTTCACCAGGTGAATCGGCAGCGGCGCAGTGCCTGTACCCGGTCCGAAGTATCTAAAGCTCAATCCCCGGCCGGCGTTTATGTTGGCGATCAGATTCTGCTGAGCGAGTTTGAATTCATTGAAATAACCGTTCTCAACTGCATTCGGTTCGTTCAGATCATACTGGCGCCACAGATCCTTGCCACGGTTTCCAACGTAACGGATTTCGATCACTGTGTCTTTTGTCAGTTCGCGTTGAATACCGAAGGTATAGGAGTCGACATAGCCGAGTTTCAGATCCGGAATAAATGCATTTACCGAATCTGTTATCGACGGCACGAACGGATATTGCACCGACGACGGAACGTTGCTTGCCGCGGGAATCGTTCCATTGCGGAGCAGTGTTCCGACCGGAAGACTGTTCGCGCCCGACAATGCGATGGAGCGAGTAGCAGTGAACGTTGGTCCAGGATTGGAGCCCGTCACCGCCTGGAACACGTTGGTTCCTTCACGAACAGACGCTCGCGAGAAACCACCACGAATCACGGTTTGTCCTGAAGAACCGTTGAACCAACGCAATATGCCCTTTTCCCAATTAGGTGTATAGCTAAAGCCAAAGCTTGGCAGCAGATTCCACCGATCGGGATTGAACGTGCCCTGATTGGCGCCGCTCAACTCGACATACGTCGTGGGGCTTCCAGTCAGTGTTCCCGGCTTGAACAGATTGTCTTTACCGGAAACGCCGAATAGCTGATCGTACGTGGCGAACGAATAGCTCTTGTTTTCGGGCACGTACGGTAGCAGCGCTTCATTACGAACGCCCAGGGTGAGCGTCAGGTTCGGACGTAATCGCCACGAGTCCTGTGCGTAGAAACCATAAGTGGTCTGGTGCATGCGACGGATCAGGTCACCATTGATCTTGTAGTTGCCCTGTTCGTCTCCGATTCCCGTGTAGGACCACTGCGTAGTGCGTCCCGTTAAGGTCGCGTAGATCGCCGCCGCGGTATTTCTGATACCTGCAGACGATCCCGGGAAGTTGGCGGTAGTGAACATCCCGTTAAAGAGAGTTGCATCGAGGGTTTGGTCGACGCCGAAAGAAACAGCCGGGACCACACGAGTAAATGACTGTGAGAAGAGATTGACTCTAGTAACTTCACCGCCAAAACTAAACGTGTGACCTCCGTTGTTCCACGTCAGCGTGTCCTGGAACTGTTTCACCGGAGAATTACGGCGCGAAGGAGCAGCCGTAACCGTGGCATTAGTGATACCAGCGGCGCTGATTCCAAGGTTGTATCCACCCTGGTTTGAAAACTGACCGGGATTGACGTCGCTGAAGAAGTGAGTGATGCCACCTACCCATCCCATGCGCGCTTCGTTAACTATGTTGTTCGTAAGAGTTGAGCGCAGGGCTGCCACGTTGGACCAGCGAATAGACGTCTGTGCTCCGTGATTCGGGAAATTGGGGAAAGCCGGGTCAACGTTGTTGAGAAAGTCGACGACTCCGTCGAACTTCTGATAGTTCCAGATGTTCTCGAGGTGATGTTTCTTCGTCAGATTGAAATCGAGGCGAACGGTTGGGAACTTACGAACCTGGCCGCCGATGTTCGTAAAGCTCACGAGCTCGCGATTCAATTCTGCGGCGCTTCCCGCGGCAACTGTAACCGGGCGAACCGTCAATCCGTTTATGGATCCTCGGATTTCGCTCAGCAGGCCACCTACTGTCGGATCGGGCGTCGACGGGAAACTACCTGCCGCCGCTATCGATAAAAGATTAACTGTGCAACGCATCAGGCCGGAGGTCGCACCCGCCGTGGTGCACGCGCCTGGAACACCGCCGCTCGGAATTGCAGCTTCGTAGCGGAAGATTCCATTTCGTGCCGGCTCAGTCAGAATCGTTCGGGTGCGAAGTGGAGTACGTTCAGGGAGCCGGAATTCTTCATAGTTGACGAAGAAGAATGCCTTGTCGGTTCCATCGAAGAGTTTCGGGATCCTGATTGGACCACCGACTTTACCGCCGGGTTGATTGAGCAGGATCCGGCTTTGCGGAGCTTTGTGTGTAACAGGATCCGGAGGCAGGTCGCGATTATTGAACCAGTAGTTGGCGTTCAACGCGGGATTGCGGTGATACCAGTAAAGACCGCCGTGATAGTCGTTACTACCACCCTGCGTGACAAACTTGATCTGCACCGCGCCTTCAGCCGCACTTTCCGAACCCGGGTTCGAAGTGGAGACCGTGACTTCGCTGATCGCGTCAGTACGCGGACGAATATATGTAAAGAACCCGTCGTTTGACTTCAGCAGGTTGTCCTGTACGTTGATGCCATCAATGGTGATGTTTAGCGCGCCCTTTGGGAGCCCGTTGACGGACGATGTACGCGGGCGGCCTGGAGTGGCAGTGCCCGGCATCGTCAATACGAGATCCAAAGCGTCTCTGGAAGCAGTCGGCAAATCTGTGATCTGGCGACCCGTAAGAGTCGTGCCGACTGTCGCATTCTGTGTCTGCAGCAACTCACCGCCGCCGACTACTGTGACAGTTTCATTCGCAGATCCAATCTCGAGTTCGACGTTAATGGTCGAAGTTTTGGCGACGTCGATCTTGATATCGGTGACCGCAGCCTGTTTGAAACCTGCGGCAACGATCGAGGCCGTATACACGCCCGTCGTCAAAGCTGTAATGCTGTATGCTCCGTTATTGTTGGTCTGTGTGGAAAACTCCTGATTGGTAGCAGCGTTTTTTACGGTCACGGTGGCACCAGCTACCACCGCACCCTTAGGGTCGGTCACGGTACCCGACAGCGAGCCTGTCGAGGCGCCTTGTCCTAACGCGGGGAGTACGCAAAGACCAACGGTCAGGAGTACTAACAGGTACTTCTGTAAACCGTTTCTCATCACCTCATCCTCCAAAAATGGTTTTAGCCCATGCTCAACAAACGAAGGCTTTGCTCAGCACTTTGATCTTCATGAAGAAGCCGAAAACCGATGAAGAAGAAAACCGATTACAGTAACTGGTAAGAATGCGTCGCCCGTAAAATCCGAAATGCTCTGACTCATTCGCGGGCTCCTTCGAAAAATAATTAAGGGCAACCGCCTTTAAACGAGGGATCGTTCAAGGGCAGATACTCCTTGAGTTTTCCTATTAGCCTAGAGGGGACTCTAGCGGATTGCTAAAGATTTAAAATGATCGAAAAGCAGCGTCGCAATAGGCGTGCCCGTTGGTTGAGTACTTCCTGTTTGCGTTTTTATGGGGTTTTCAGCGGATCCGAAAGATGCGTTGATACGAGTTTTTGGATATCACTGCAAATATATGGATTAGAGGATCGTACTTGGACACAGTCAGAACCACCACACGGTAGCGGGTGGGTGCGCAGCCTTTTTCGATAGAGCCTACGGCGTACCCACCCGCTACCACGTGGGTGGTTCTGACTGTGTCCAAGTACGGTTGAGTCTTCAGAATTCGAGCTGGCCGTCGAGCATCATCTCGCTGACCTTGTACGTCATGTGAAGTTTTATTGTAGTCTCGGGTTCCGAAAGCTCGGAAACAAACCGCACAATCGTGAACTCGGGAGCGAGGAACGGTTTTCCATCCAACATGCGCGGAAAGATAAAACGCGCGCCAAAGCCATCGCCGCCCGGCGGCGTATATTGCTCTATGTAAACTCTTTTGCCGTCGCTGCGCTCCAGATAGGTGCCCGCTTTCAATTTGGTCGTCGTAGAATTCCTGAAGATCTGCATGGCCTTGCCGAGCAGATTCGCATCGGGGTTCTCGACAGTGACCGCGATGACCGTCAGATTCTCAGAAGGTGTTTCTGCGAAGGTGTTCAAGCGCGTCACCATGTCAGGAGTAAGCTCTTTCTTTTGCAATTGGATCATGCGAACGAAAGCCTGACGTATCGGGCGTGCCGAGAAAAATCGTATGCCGTAGGTCATGCCTTCATTTTGCTTTAAACGGGCTTCAGTATCGGCATCTATAGAACGTGGTTTGAGTGGATTATTCTCTATAAAATCCTGATCCACTTGCAGGTGCGCCCACGGCGAATCGTTGAGGACTTTTTGAGCATCATTCTTTGACCAGTCTTTCCACGATTTCTGCTTCTTCTGACCGGCCACTGAACCTGCAATCATCAGGCAGACAGTCAAAAAAATACCAACTGAGAATTTCTTAGTCATAACTAGGGCCTTTCGTGTAGGAGGTTTTGCGAAGTCTTCTATATAGAAGCCTGTTGTAAATTGAAGGTTGGTTATTCCTGCGTCTTTGCGCGTTTGTTTTGTTCAATAACCATCCGGAGATTGTCAGCATCAGGAGCCGTCGGGACCAGCTTCAAATAAATTTCCAGCTGTTCAACGACGCGTTCCGGTTTGCCTCGATCAAGGTAGATAGCTGCGAGCAGGCGGTGGGCTTCCTTGAATTCGCCTGGACTCTTTTCGGTGCAGGCCAGAAACGCCTTCTCGGCTTCGTCGTTCTTACCTAACTTATTGAGCGTGCGACCGAGATAGTAGTACGCAGCCGCAGATTCCGGTTTGACCTTCAACGTTTTGCGGAGGAGAGTTTCCGCGTCTTTGAATTTTGAAAGCTTGAAAAGCGTAATCGAACGGTTGAGCAACGGTTCGTAGGCTTCGGGATCGATCTTCAGGGCTGCTTTGAATGCCTCATCAGCCTTGTCGAGCTCATTGAGCTTCATGTGAAGCATGCCGATTAACGTGAGAGCACTCACATACGACGGATACTCCGCTACCGCAAGCTGAAGCTCTTTTATAGCTCCCGCATAATTTTTGTCGCGGGCTAATTGCGACGCTTTGTCATAATACTCGAGTGCCTTCTTGGGAACGCCGGCATTCGCGGCGTTGACAACCGATGGCTTGGTTGTCGGTTTAGCGGCGTCTACTTCTCGCAGCCGGATCGTTACGGTATAGGTTTCCGGTGTGATATTACGATCCCTGACGATCTCAACTGATTGACTTACCGTCTGGTACTCTTTTTCGCTGTCGATGATGACGGTATAGGTTCCGGCAGCCACACCACTGAAGACAAATTGTCCTCTTTCGTCAGTAGTGACGATAGTGTCGCCCCACTCTAGTGAGTTCAGCTTGATTCTCATTCTCGTCGTGATAGGAAATCCGTCCGGAGCGAAGACCGTACCCACTATATAATTATTTCCACCGTGACGCGTGTTGGTCGTTTCATTAATTCCACCCGCGATCTGAGCGGTCACCAGAGTTGCGGAATAACCGACGGTGATCGCGAGAAGAATCATTCGCCGCATCAAAGATGCTGTTAAGACCATGACACGCGCTCCTAGCTGACGACGTTTATAGCCTGCTGGTCGTGATGCACTGACGTTTCGACCTAGAATAACTCTAGTTTCAAAAAACTACCAAAAAAGGCGTTGCCAATTGCTTGGCAACGCCCTTTTGAACACTAACCTTTCGGTTAGAAGTTGATGCGGAGCATGAAGTCCAGGATGCGGCCGCCCGGATCGTTCGATCCGTTCGGGTCCTGATACGCCCAGCCCGAAAGCATCTGGCCAAACTGGCCCGTGAAAGCCGTGATGTTGTTCACGTTTCCGGTCCAGCCGCCCAACCGCCAGTTAGTGTGGTTGAGCACGTCAAATGCAGTCATACGGAACTCCACGTTGCGCTTCTCACCGATGGCGAACCGCTTGCCGATCGACGAGTCGAGCTTGAAGAAGTTTGGTCCAAAGAGAACAAACTTGCGGAGACCGCACTGACCACTCGTGCGCGCCTGACAGTTAGCAAATCCGGCTGGAGCGATGAATCGTCCCGTCGGAGCCTGACTGACACCAGCAACGATCGGATAACCGGTGGCGTTGGTGGCTGACGGCGTTGCGAACGTATTGGCCCTAATCGTGTTCTCAATGATGTCCTTCGGCAGGAAGCTGACGGGAACCGTAACACCATTGATTACCTGATTGAAGTAAACACCAACTGCGTCCTGCAGTTCCTTGGCATCCATACCGACGAGCTGGATGTTCTCCATCATAATTGGAGAACCACTCTGCCAACGAACGATCGGCGTAAGCGTCCAGCCACCGAGAACGGCGTCTACCGCGGAGTGCGACGAAGACAAGTACTTCCGTCCCTTACCGAACGGCAGATCCCAGGTCGCGTCAAACTTGAAGGCGTGACGAAGGTCGATCTGCGAGAAGGTCTTGTCGAGTGCGCGGTTGCGAAGCGAGTTAGAAGCAACGTTACTTTGGTCGCCCGCACCGACGCCGAAGAACGTGTCGCCCGCGGACGCATACGCGTTCGTGAACGACTTGCCATACTGGTAGCTCGCCTGGAAGCGAAGTCCGTTAGAAAGTCTGCGACGGACCTCGATTACGCCGGCATCAAACCAGCTCTTCTCACTATTGTCGAACAGGTAGCAGAATCCGAAAGTGCTCGGACAATTGTGAACGAAGTTGATTGGCTTAGCACCCTGGAAGGTACCAGCCGTGGTCGTGTTTCCTCTGAAGTTGAAATCCAGCGTATTCGCCATTCCCTGAACGGCTGGATTAGCAGGATTCAGTTGACCCAGGAACGTTGCGTTCGCGAAAAGCGTGCTGCCATAGTTTGCAGCCACGTTCGGATCCACACTGTTGCCGTTGAAGTACGACAGCATGATGGGTAGCGGACTGGTGTTCGTACCCGGACCGAAATATCTGAAGTTGGCGCCACGGCCGGCCGCTATGTTGGCCAACAGGTTCTGCTGCGCGCGAGCAAACTCGGCTCCGAAACCATTTTCGATAGCGTTGATTTCATTGATCCTGTACTGCGACTGCATGTCCTTACCGCGGTTTCCGACATAACGGAATTCAACCACAGTATCTCGTCCGAGCTGACGCTGATAACCGAAACTCCAGGAATCAACGTAACCCGAATGGAAATCAGGTGTGAACGAGAATACCGCGTCGTTATTTGGATCGACCGCACGCGGGAAAACAGGTGTTGAATTGAACGCTGGTGGTGCGAGATTCGGATTACCAGGCGTCCTGAAGAGTGTGCCGATGGTCAGGATGGTGTTGGAGTTACCTGCTGTACTACGAGCGAGGCCAAACGTACCACCCGGATTCAAACCAAGGCTGTTCTCAACGATGAGCGTACCCTCACGAATGTAAGCACGTGAGAAGCCACCGCGGATAACGCCATTACCGTCACGACCGAAGAGTTTTCCGAAGTAGCCGCCCATGTTCGGACTCCAAACTGCGCCGACGCTGGGAGCAAAGTTCTTCGTATCGTTCTGGAATGCTCTTTCACCCAATTGATTGAGCCGGAACGTCGGAGCCTTGCCAGTGAGCGTACCCGGGCTGAACAAATTGCCAACACCCGAAACGTCATAAACCATGGTTGGATCCGTCAGGATGGCGTAGTTGGTTGTATTCATCTTCGCGCCAAGCTGCGGCTGCCAGCGGATGCCGTAGGTGAGCGTCAGGTTAGACCGCGCACGCCACGAATCCTGAACAAAGAGACCGTTCGTATTTTCTTCGATCTCAAAATGGCGGCTACCGTTTAGGCGATAAACACCATCCGCTTCGAGATAAACCGTACCAGCATTGAATGCGCTGATGCGTCCCGTAAGGGTCGCGTAGAGCGCTTGTGCGTTAGCAACTTCAGTGGCGTTCGCGCCCGGAACAGTCGCTGCTGTAATCGCGCCTGTTGTCGGATCGACGAGAGGCGTGTCGAGCGTAGTGTTGACGCCGAAAGTGACTGTCGAAAATACCGGGTTGACAGAGTCGGAGATCGTTTCGATCTTCTTCAGCTGTCCACCAAACTGGAACGTGTGCGCGCCCTTGACCCACGACACGGTATCCGTGAAGTCCTGAGTCGGCGAGCTTCTGGCACTGAAAGCATTGCGGATCGTCAAACCGGTCAAGCCCGAACCGAGGGCAATGTTGTAACCGGCTTGAGTCTGCTGCCAGAACTCTTTACCGCCAACCAGGTCGAATCTCGAACTGCCGCCGAGCCAACCCGACAACTGCGCATAGCGGAACTGGTTAACAACGCTGCTGCCGAAGCTCGATCTCAATCCGATCGATAGCGAGCGGCGATCTGAGTTCTGCGTGCCGGCGTTTGCGATGCCGGGGAAGGTCGGATCGACGTTATTCAGGAAGTCAACGTTTGAACGGAAAGGCTGATCGTTCCAGATACCTTCGATCTGATGATTCTTCGTGATGTTGCCGTCCATGCGCAGCACGAGGAAGCGGCGGCGCTGTTGGCCATCATTCGAAAAAGTGTACGGTTGACGGAACCACAAGGCGCCCGTTCCGAGTGGCTGGAAAGTGCCCTTGAGGGCCGTTGCCGATCGGATTGTATTGAGCATGCTCTGGACGGTCGGGTCGATCGTATTCGGAAGACCCTTCGCAGCTGCGAGATTGAACACGTTAACGCTCTGGCTGCCATTGGTTCCATAACGGAAGATGCCGTTCTGGGCATCAGCCGTGAGAACCTGGCGGGTTCGAATTGGTGAAGCTTCGTTCAGGTGGAAGCGTTCGTAGTTAAAGAAGAAATACGCTTTGCCTCTACCCGAATCGAACATTGGACCATCACCCTCACCAAAACGGGGGAGTGGAATTGGACCACCGAAGCTGCCGCCGAACTGGTTCAAGCGGAGTTTGTTCTTCGGTTGATTCTGGTAGTTAGCCTGGAAGTTTGCTGTGTTGAGACCCTCATCGCGGTGCTGCCAGAAAGCGCTGCCGTGATAGTCATCAGTTCCACGACGAGTCGCGAATCTGATACCAACAGCGCCGTCACCCGAACTCTCAGAGCCGGGAGTAGCAGTTGAAACCGTCACTTCGTCGATCGCGTCAATACGCGGACGAATGAAGGTGAAGAATCCGTCGGACGACTTCAGGAAGTTATCCTGCACGTCCACGCCATCGATCTGAATGGTGAGCGCGCTCTTTGGCAAACCATTGATTGATGACGTTCGGACCACGCCCGTGGTCGTCGTACCAGGCAACGTGGTGACGAGATCCAGAGCATCACGTGACTGAATTGGTGTCTCGAGGATCTGCCGACCTGTGATCGTTGTTCCCACTGTGGCCGTTTCTGTCTGCAGCACTTCAGCACCGGAAGCAACAACGACTGTCTCGTTGATGTTACCGGGTTCGAGTTGCGCATTGACTGTGGCTGGGGTTGCAACGTCGACCTTGACATTCTGAATCACTGCCGTTTTAAAACTCGGCGCAGTGATCGTCACGGTGTATGTCGGGGAACCTGCAGGAACACCGGGGATCGTATACACGCCATCACCTTTGGTAACAGCCGTATACTGTTGACCGGCTTCTCCCTTTACGGTGACGTTCGCGCCAGGAACAACCGCCCCGGTTTGATCAGTCACAGTACCGGAGATAGAGCCGGTTGTAATCTGGGCCTGAATAACGAGCTGGCAAGTTACTACTACCAGCATCGCCATCAAGATCGTTGTGAACTTTCTCATTTTCCCTCCTCAGGATGATAAAAATCGAGCGTGGTTTACCACCTTGCTAAAAGTGCCTATTCCCGAATTGGCGCCGCACCTGCCGCCTAAGGAAATTCGATTCGCTTCAAGATCGACCGGAGGATCCGGCCAGCCTGGATTGTCTAAATTTCTCGTTTACCTAACTGGACCGCGAGGAGGATCGAGTCTCCTGCGAATCGGAGGACGCATGCAACTGCCGCATACGGCAAAAATCATGCCCTCAACATCTATTCGGATCTTCATACGTTTTTGCGAGCAAAAGTACAGAAAAGCGTACTGAGCCAAACCAAAATTTTGAAGAAAAATCGGAGTTTCTGAATCAGGCAAGATCTCGGGACGTACTGTAGGGGCGGCCCTCCGTGGCCGCCCTTGGTTTACACAGGGGTTCACAAAGCAGGCGACTCGGATTTGCGAACACGTATTTAAACCAAGGGCGGCCACGGAGGGCCGCTCCTACAGTACGTTCCGAGATTATTTGATCACTTCGAATTCGAAAGTTAATTCTTTGCCACGAAAAATCGTAGACAGATAGAACTCCCAGAACTTTCGTGTGAAGCGCCATGAAGGAAACCGCTGGTCGAGATTAACAACAAATTCCAAACCTAACGCGCGCCAGAGATTCGCCAGACTCACATGCGTAGTCAAAGGCTTCAACTCGGCGGTGGTGTAGAACGGAAACGGCGTGCGTGAAGGAACGAAGCACGTGAATGAATAGCTATTGAAGTGATTGCGATGAGTTGGATCGGTTGCCCAATCAGGATTCGAATAGTGAGGTGTAACGATCTTCAGTTTCCCGCCGGCTCTTGTGATGCGATGCAACTCGTTCACGAAACCCAGAACATCAGGAACGTGCTCGATCACATGCCGGCAAATTATTTCTTCAAATTCATCATTCGCGAACGGATATGGAAACACTCCGAGATCATGAATCACATCTGCATGACTCAAACGATTCGCATCGATCCCGATCGCTCCGGGAAACTTGTTTTGACCACAACCAACATCAAGGATCTTTTTCTTCGTTGATGTAGTCGAAGCACTCTCAATCATGCGTTAGTTTTTGTTCAGCAGGAGTGTGGCTAACTCTTGCAAGTTGACGGCGTGAACCGGTTGGCCCAACGCGCGTGACACTTCACTGAGTTTCATTCCATCCAACATGATCGCGTCGTCACTCTTCAGCATCTGTTTTGGTATGCAGACAAAGTTTCCTGTCACACGATCGCGCGCGCTTAGCAGATCCTGTCCCGTCAACAACCCGGCAACGGAAACATCTCCACCGAAGTAACCGTTCTCGAGCGGCTCAACCACAAGACTCATTCTGAATCGTGCATTCAAGTCGTCGATCATTTCTTTGAGTACGGGCGCAAAGAGAGTGCCCGTGAAGATCGTGCCCGACTTGTTACCATCGCTGGTCCAATCTTCACGTTCGAGCCGTCGCACAAGTTTCGCAAATTCGTTTTTGAAAGATCGGACCATGCCGACGCCGTCTTCGATCTGCGGATAGTCGCCGTAGTGCGCTCGAGCGGGAATGCGTCGTCCGGCGCGCAGGTAGATCTCGTCACCGAGTAATGCGAAGTTTGTTCCGAGCCGTGCGTGTAGCTCCTTCTGAATGCGGCCGACTTGATCGATCACTTCACGACAGAACTCAGGAGTCACTCGCGTCAAACGCGCATCCGTGTTGTAACGAGTCAGACCCAGCGGCACGATGGCAACACTCGTGATACGCGGATACTCAGCAGCGAGATCCTCGATCGTTTTCGTCAACACTTCTCCGTCGTTGATTCCCGGACACAACACAACCTGCGCGTGTACCTCGATACCCGCGTCGAGCAGTCGCGAGAGCTTCGTCGAAATGTCTGCACGCTCTTTATCAATCCCCAACAGGTATGCGCGTACATCCAGATCGGTTGCGTGCACGGAAACGTACTGCGGCGAGAGTCTCTGCTCTACGATGCGACGCATCTCGTCTTCGGTGATGGAAGTGAGCGTCGTGTAGTTGCCATAAAGAAAGGAGAGACGAACGTCTTCGTCCTTTATAAAGAGCGAGGGTCGTGCGTCGGCAGGATTGCCGTTACAAAAACAGAAGATGCATGCGTTGGCACATTGACGCGGAACGATCTGTTCGAATGCGAGCCCGAAGTCTTCACCTTCGGAGCGCTCGAGTTCGACTTCCCAGTCTTCGCCGCTCTTCTTACGAACTTCGAGCACCAGATCCGTTTCGCCGGCCGTGTGAAAACGGAAATCCAGATAGTCGCGAACCACGCGTCCGTTGACCTTTATTATCCGGTCGCCGCTTTCGAGATCCATTTCCGCACCCAGACTATCCGGCGCCACCTCGCTGATCTCTACTCCACGACGGCGAATATTCGTAACGGCTGGTGTAACTGCAAACTCGTACATAACAGTGACTAACTTAACCCCTAAACGAAACGGTGACTATAACAGAAAACCGTGCAGTTTCAGGAAGACGCTCGCTATTGAACATTTCCTAGTCTTCAGATTTGACGGCGCGCAAACGCGCCAATTTCAAGCATCTGCCCCTGCTTATGAAAACAACAATTTCGCTAGCCCTTTTCGCTTCCTTTGTTCTTGCGTCTTTTGTATCAGTAAACGCCCAGGAAACTGCCGGTGTCTTACCGATCAAGGCTTCTGTTAACGACTCTTCCGCCGGCTCCGCACCGGAACGGCTGTTAACTGACATTTATCGCGTAGGCGTCGGCGACGTGCTCGACATACGCCTGCCCAATTCGGCGAATAACCGATCGACCCTGTTCACGGTCGTTGAGGACGGCGCGATCGATCTCCCCCTCGCCGGCGGATTGGTTACAGTTGCCGGACGAACGCCGGAGGAGATTCAGAATGCGATCTCCGCGGAACTTAAAAGACGAGCCGTGGAGGAAAACGCTAAAGTTTCAGTCGGAGTGCGACAGTATCTCAGCCATTCCATAACGGTTACAGGGCTGGTGAACACGCCCGGTACGCGTTTTCTAAGGCGAGAACAAGTCCCGCTTTACGTTGTGTTGTCTGAATCACAACTGCGAAACGACGCGGGGCGCGTAACGATCATGCGCGGCGGCGTTCCCGGGACGGCGCATGACCTTAGCGACACGGCAACTCTCAACCTGACTGTTCAGGCTGGTGACGTGATCACGGTCACGACGAGGCCGCAGGAGTTCTACTTCATCGGCGGTCGTGTCAGCTATCCTGGTCAAAAGGTGTTTCAACCGGGCGTCACCCTGCTCCAGGCTCTCCTGGCGTCCGGCGGGACAGCCAAAGCGGACAACAAAGTCGAGCTTTCGCGTGAAGGTTCCGGTGGTCGTCTCGTAACTACTCAGTACACGATTAAACAGATCAAATCAGGAGCCGTAGCCGATCCCAAACTCCAGGCTGGGGATCGCATCGAGGTTCGTTAAGTTCGCCACAAAAGGCCGCCGACAGCACAACATCGCTTTTGTGCTTTTGTGCCCTTTTGCAGCTTAAATTCATTGACATTCCCCTCCCTCTTTGTTAGTTATTCAGGGCGCTTCGGCTACCCCTGACAATCCAACGACCTAAACGTGAGTTGTTCCAACTTTCACTATTGGACGAGTACAAAGTTCGATGAACAATAAACTTAAGCCTGCCCTGATTGGCGGCGTCTTGATAGGCGTGCTCTCCGTCATCCCGTTCGTCAGTGCGGCGAACCTTTGTTGCTGCCTGTGGGCCATTGTTGGTGGCTTGCTGGCGACCTATCTCTACGTAAAGAACTCGCCCACACCAGCCAGCGCCGCTGACGGCGCGGTTCTCGGCGTGATCGCAGGAGCGGTCGGCGCCGTGATCTCACTTATCCTCGGTATACCGATCGCGCTCGCGATGGGACCGGTGATGAGAAACATGATCGTTAGTCTCATGCACAACCTTGATCCGCGTCAGGCCGAACTGCTGCGCCAACAATTTGAAGCCCAGGGTAATGCCCTCGGTCCGCTAATTCTTCAATCGTTTATTGGAGCCGCTTTGCTGTTTGTTTTTGCAATACTCGGCGGGCTTCTCGGCGTTCCAATTTTTGAAAAGCGCAAAGCTGCTCCGCCACCACCGCCACCTCCATTTAACCCAGGTGAAGGACCGGGTGGATACGCACCGTAAATTCGAATCTCAGGCTATTCATATCTATCCGGAATCTTTCAAAACTAGTCTTCAGGAGAAACTGAATGTCTCAAGAATGGACTCCCCCGCCCAGCTCGGGCGCGCCTGTTGCCAGCGTTCCTAATTACCTGATCCCGGCAATCATCTCGCTTTTCTGCTGCTTACCCCTGGGCGTCGTGGGAGTGATCTTCGCGGCTCAGGTAAATGGCAAAGTCGCCGCCGGAGACACTGTCGGTGCGCTCGATGCCTCCAAGAAAGCGAAGTTGTTCAGCTTCATCGCCATCGGATTGGGACTACTCGGAATCGTTGGCTACGTATTGTTTGTAGTTATCATGGGTGTGGGGATGGGCTTGGCTGGAAGCAGCAGTAGTTTCTAAGCCGCCGTCGCACGGCTAAGAAACCAACCATGCCGCGCTTTCAGGTTTTCTGCCGGGCTGAATCGCGATCAGCCCGGTGATAAATCTCGCCGGAGTTCTCAACAACGTGACCCGATTCTGCACAAAGTGTGGCGCCATCAATGATGAGATCGCCCAGTATTGCACCACCTGCCAGGCACAACTTTCGCCACCGATCGGTTCCGGTTATCAACCAATGCAGTCCGTCAACATTGGGGCGATGGCTGATTGGAAAGCAATTGGCGGAGACAAGAAGCTGCCCGCCGGAATTCTCGCAATCCTGCTCGGCAGTCTTGGTATTCACAAATTTATCCTTGGCTATACCACGCCGGGAGTCATCATGTTGTTGATTTCGGTTTTGAGTTGCGGGACGTTGGCAGTTGTCCCGAGTATTATCGGTATCATTGAAGGCATCATCTATCTGACTAAGTCAGACGAAGAATTTGTGAGAACGTATATTCAGGGTCAGAAGGGATGGTTCTAACTTTTCAGCATACAACCTCCTCACTTTTAATCCGGTGACCCACACAGCATAATCGCTCCATGACTTCTGAGCTGATCTACCGGCGCTCGACCGTCATCACAATCTGGTTGTTGTTGTTGGCCGGGTCCGTTTACTTGTACGTGTTTGAACCGGGCAAGACCGGGCTCTTCCCTCCGTGCCTGTTTCGCGCACTCACTGGCTTAACATGTCCGGGTTGTGGCTCTACTCGAGCCATGCACCAGATTCTTCACGGTCACTTCGCGGCTGCTTTCATGCTCAATCCACTTTTCCTGTTGGCAATTCCTTTTCTGTTGTATGCGTTGCTGCGTTATAGCGTCGTAGTGTTGCGTGGCGGCGTACCCCGACAGAATGCACTGCCTGCGTCTTACATTTATGCGCTGTTCGTAATCGTGGTTTCGTTTTGGGTCTTTCGTAACACACCGCTCTATCCGTTCGCTTCGTGATGCGAAGCTGATCCAAAAAATCGTGTCTGTTAGGGAAAATAGGTCCTATTAGTCATATAGGGCCTATGTGACTTATGTATCGCTTTTCTCTTGACCTGAGCCCCGGTCACGCCTTATAAGAGCAGCCACACAGAACGCCCCGTTTCCTCTCGCCCGTTATCGGTAGTAGAAATCGAGGATCGAAAGCATGCGCACCCTTACCCCCGGCCAATGGTATCTCCGTTTCACTTGCGAGCACTGCAAGGAGAAGGAAATTCTGTTCCCTGATCTTTCCCGAGGTCAGGCACGGATCAAAGCCACTTACGTCGTCGAGTGTTCGAGCTGTTCTCACACAGGTTCATACGATGCCGACGATATCGAACGTTACGAACACCCTTTAACCGCTGACACTTGAATCCATCGCTCGTTGATTGGTTCTTTCAACTACCAAACACAGCCCCATGATCAGATAGAACACGGTGACTACTTCGGAGTCGCCCCAGTTGTAATGGACCAATCCGCTCGCAAAGAATCCGAGTGCGCCACCTAGCGCACCCAGTGCGACGCCGCGAGCAAAATCATCAACGCCTGCGCGCCGCGTAATCTGCCAGAGCATTCGAATGTAAACACCAATCAGGATCAACCAGACGATCAAAGCCGGTAGACCGCGCTCGAGCGCGATTTGGAGCAGATTTGAATGCATGTGCCCGATCGGTTGTCGCCCGTTATCAAAGAGTCCCCATTCACGCCAGTGACCCTTTATTGAATCGAGACCCACACCAACTACGATGTGCCGCGGATTACTGATAAGCAATACAAAACCATCCCGCCAGGCCATTTCACGCCAGCTCGTCGATTGATCCTTCTTGTCGAAGAAACCGATGCTGCGTTTCTGCTGAAGCAAGACAACACTCGCGAGCACGAGTGGAATCGCACACGCGCCAACAATCAGAATCGTGCGCCGTGACGACGACAACAAGAGCATCACGACGACAGAAACTGCAAAACCGATCCACGAAGCACGGGTGACTGTCATGCCGAGTGCAAAGACGAGCCCGATCACTGCC
>Ga0068871_100000517_pt1 | contig 26433 bp, 19 predicted proteins | sample KBSMisM72_FD_72750 | JGI IMG/M metagenome (GOLD analysis project Ga0068871, IMG submission 72750) | Miscanthus rhizosphere microbial communities from Kellogg Biological Station, Michigan, USA - KBS Miscanthus M7-2 | ecosystem: Host-associated > Plants > Roots > Rhizosphere > Soil ...
CGTGCTGAAGGACGCGCGGACGTACGAGATCATGCGACCGCAGGACGTCGGGCAGCAGCCGGAACAGCTGGTCATCGGCCGGCACTCAGGCCGGCACGCGGTGCAGCGGCGCTGCGACGCACTGGGGCTGCAGGTGACGGCGGCGGAAATCGAGGCGGTCTATCGCGCGGTGATCACCTTCGGCGAGCATCGTAAGATCGTCGGCGACGGCGACCTTCGCCGCATCGTCGAACGCGTTCGGTCCAGCAAGAGCGCTCCCGATGCGATCAACGGCTCCGAAGAACACGTCGGCTATGGCCACGGGGTTTAGAAGTTAGAAGTTAGAAGTTAGAACTTAGAAGTTATGAGTTGCACTTCAGACTTCTAACTTCTAACTTCTTACTTCTAACTTCGTCATGATCCCACTTCGCGACGTCATTCCCTCTCGCACCTTCCCGTTCGTCACCATCACCATCATCGTCCTGAACGCGCTGGCATTCGTGTTCGAGCTGTCGCTCGATCCGCGCGAGCTGAGCGAGTTCCTTCGTGTCTACGGAGTGGTACCTGCGGACTTCCACGTGCCGACGCTCATCACGTCGATGTTCCTGCACGGCGGCTGGTCGCATATCCTCGGGAACATGTGGTACCTGTGGATTTTTGGGGACAACGTCGAGGACCAGTGCGGCCACGGACGGTTCGTCGTCTTCTATCTGCTGTGCGGTATCGCTGCGGCCGCTGGACAAATCGTGATGAACCCGCAGTCAGTGCTGCCGACCATCGGAGCGAGCGGCGCGATTGCCGGCGTGATGGGCGCCTACTTTCTGCTCTATCCGCAGTCGCGCGTGCTCACGCTCATCCCGATCTTCTGGTTCGAGGTCATCGAAGTTCCGGCAATCGTCCTGCTCGGTTTCTGGTTTCTCATGCAGCTGGTCAGCGCCGGCACGATCGCAGCGACGGCAAGCAGCACGGGCGGCGGTGTCGCGTTTGCGGCCCACGTCGTGGGGTTCCTTGCCGGCCTCGGCGGGATCCTGGTCTTCAGGAAGCGCGAACGCTTCGAACGATGGGATGCATAGATGGTGATTTCCGTCCTCAACTTCTCGAATGGGCTCATTGACGACGCGGCGCTGCAGTCCGCCCTCCGCGCCGTGAATCGCCAAATCTCGGAGGATTTCCAGCCTTACTGGGGATTTGGCGCGCAGCTGCGGCTCGATGCGACGCTCCAGCGCCGGAACGCCAAAATCAAGAACAGCGAGCTGCGAGGCGACGCCGTCCTCTACATCCGTGTCAGTCCCCGGAACGCCGACGACGAGGGCTTTCATACATCGACATTCGGCGGCGTTCCGTACGGCTTCGTCTACCTCGACGTCAGCGCGAAGCTCGGCGATGACTGGACGATCACGCTGTCGCACGAAGCGCTCGAGCTGCTCGCCGATCCCGAACTGAATCTGCTCGTCCAGGGGCCGCATCCGACACGTCCCGAACGCCAGGTCTTCCACTGGTTTGAAATGTGCGACGCGGTGCAGGACGAGCACTATCTCGTCGACGGCCTGAAGGTCAGCAACTTCGTGCTGCCGCCGTACTTCACGAGCAGCCGCGAGCGAGGCGGCCGCAACGATTTCCTCGGAACGGCGGTCAAGGGGAAGACGCTCCGGTCGTTCGGCGTGAACCCCGGCGGCTACATCAACTTTTTCGATCCGGTGAAAAAGAAGAACGACGACTTCGAGCTGGACGATCGCGGCCGGCGACGCCGCAAAATCAAACAGACTTTCGGGGTTGGCCGCGGCCAGGCGCGCCGGCGGCGCGGCCGCCTGTCCTCGCGTTGATTACACGACTGCAAGTGCGTGTACCCTCCCGGCACCGCGTTTCCCGCTGACGGTTCCGTAACCGTCCTGCCATCTGTCGGCCGCAGAGAGATTACGGCGCGCTGCCGAACGCGGCACAATCGTTGCCCCTGGCTCATCCACTGCTCCCCGCGATATTCCGGAGGTATATGCGCCGCAATCCGGTCCCTGCCGCGCGGGCGGCGTTCACAGCGATCGTCGCAGCGTTCGTACTCCTCTTCTCCGGTTACATGCCGCCGGTCCGGGCTGCCGGTCAGCAGATCTCCGCGGAGGTGCGTGCCCGCGCGCAGCGCACTGGACGCGCGCGGATCCTCGTGCAGCTCCGGCGCGCGGACGCGGCCACGCTAATCGCGCAGCTGCCCGCGGGCAGCCGTGTCGTTCATCGGTTCCGCACCATGCCGATTGTCGCGGTCGATGCGTCGCCTGCCGCGCTCGACGCCCTCGAGGCGCTGGGGCCGGACGTCGTCGGCATCACCGAAGACCGAATTCTCAAACCGGTCCTCGCCGAGAGCGTGCCGCTGATCCAAGCGGACCAGGCGTGGGCCGCCGGCTACGACGGGACCGGCATGATGATCGCCGTGATCGACACCGGCGTCGACTCGACGCATCCGTTTCTTGCCGGGAAAGTCGACGCGGAGGCGTGTTTCTCGAGCAACATCCCCGGCATGAGCCAGTCGCTCTGTCCGAACGGTCTCGATCAGCAGATCGGTCCCGGCGCGGGAGCGCCGTGCCCGCTCGCCGATTGCCTGCACGGCACGCACGTCGCCGGCATCGCCGCCGGATTCGACACGACCGGCGTTCACACCGCGTCTGGTGTCGCCAAGGGCGCGCACGTGATGGCGATCCAGGTGTTTTCGAAAATCATCGACGCCAGCAGTTGCGGCGGGACGGCGCCATGTCTGGGAGGATTCACATCCGACATCATCGCCGCGCTCGAACACGTGTACGAGGTTGCGCTGGCGGGTACCTATCAGATCGCGTCGGTCAACATGAGCCTCGGCGAGGGACTCTTCGAAACGCAGTGCGACGACCAGCCCTATAAGCCGGCGATCGACAACTTGCGATCGTTGGGCATCGCGTCCGTCGCCGCCGCGGGGAACGACGGGTATCCATGGGCGATGATCGCTCCCGCGTGTGTCTCCACAGCCATCAGCGTCGGGGCGACGACGAAGCAGAACGACGTCGCGTGGTTTTCGAACGTCGCCTCGTTCCTGTCGCTCTTCGCGCCTGGCGACTCGATCGTGTCGTCGGTGCCAGGCGGCGGCTACGAAGCGCTGAGCGGGACGTCGATGGCGACACCGCACGTCGCGGGCACATGGGCCATCCTGAAGCAGGCGGTCCCCGGCGCCGACGTCAGCACGCTCCTCAACGCGTTGCAGACGACCGGACTCCCCATCACCGATTCCCGGTTCGGCGGGATCTTCGGCGACGAGGCGACGATTCCGCTGGTGCAGGTCTACGACGCGCTCGCCTCGATCGCGACGCTGTCCGCGCCTCAACCGTCGATTGCGTCGCTCTCGCCGGCGAGCACGCGCGCCGGTTTCGGTGCGCTGACGCTCACAGTCACGGGCTCCGGCTTCACACACCATTCGGTCGTTCAGTGGAACGGAACGCCGCGCCCGACGACCTTCGTGAATGCGAGCACGCTGACAGCGGCAATCTCCGACGCCGACGTGTCGGCTGTCGGCAGCGCGCTCGTCAGCGTCACGACGCCTGCGCCCGGCGGCGGCACCACCTCGACGTTGTTGTTCGCCATCAACAACCCGCCGCAGCTCTCGGCAAGCGCCACTGTCGTCGTCCCCGGCGATTCCGCCACAGTGACGCTGACGGACGGCGTCGGCGGCTCGAGCGACTGGCTCGCCCTTTCGCCCACCGGCACGAACGACGCGACGTATTCGAGCTGGACGTACGTCGGCGCCGGCGTGACATCGCGAACCTGGACGGTCGTGATGCCGACCGCCGCGGGCACGTACGAGTTTCGGCTGTTCGTGAACAACCGCCGTGTGGCCGTGAGTCCTTCGATCACCGTCGATCCGAACTTCGGACCCGTTCCGACTCTGTCATCGCTCTCTCCGGCAAGCGTCGTCGCGAACGGGCCGGCGTTTACGCTGACCGTGAACGGCAGCAAGTTCGTCAATCGCTCTGTCGTCAAATGGAACGGCTCTCCGCGCGCGACCACCTTCATCAGCGCCACACAGCTGCAAGCGTCAATCACAGCCGCCGACATCGCAACCGCGGGGTCCGCCGTCGTCACCGTGTTCACGTCGACGCCGGGCGGCGGGACCTCTGGCGCGCTGACGGTCACCATCGACGCTCCGCCCGTGCTCACAGTGAGCGCGAGCAGCGTGACGTCGGGATCGAGCGTGACGATGACGCTCACCAACGGACGTGGCGGAAGCGGCGATTGGCTCGCGCTCGCAATGAGCGGATCGGCGAACACGAGTTACGTGCAGTGGGTCTACGTGGGTGCAGTGACGTCGCGTACGTGGACCGTCACGATGCCGACGTCGCCCGCCACATACGAATTCAGGCTCTTTCTGAACAACAGCTACTTGCGCGCGGCGACGAGTCCACCAGTCACCGTCACGGCGAGCCCTCCTCAGCCCACGCTGACAGTCGACTCGACGTCGGTAACGGTCGGCGCGAACGTCACGGTCAGGCTGACCAACGGTGCGGGCGGAGCGGCCGACTGGCTCGCGTTCGCAGCAGTCGGGACGCCGGACTCAAGCTTTGTGCAGTCGGTGAATGTCGGGGCCGGCATCACGACACGAACATGGACAGTCACCGCGCCTTCGACCGGAACGTACGAGTTCCGTCTGTTCGTGAACAATGCACGCGCCGCCACGAGTCCGCCAGTAACGGTGGTCGCGCCGTCGTCGGTGCCCACGATCTCTGTCAGCGCGGCGAACGTCGCTCTCGGCGCGCCGGTCACGGCGACGTTGAGGAACGCGCCGGGTGGCTCCGGCGACTGGCTCGCGCTTGCGGCGACCACCGCGCCGAACTCCGTCTACATCGCCTGGACGTACGTCGGCGCCGGCGTCACGAACCGCACGTGGACCCAGGCGATGCCAACGAGCCCGGGGACGTACGAATTCCGGCTGTTTCTAAACGACACCTACGCGCGTGGCGCAACCAGCCCGCCGGTGACCGTCGCTGCCGTCGTCTCACCAAGCCTGACCGTGAGCTCGACGTCGGTAACCGCGGGGACGAGTGTGACCGTCACGCTGAACAACGGCACAGGCGCAACGTACGACTGGCTCGCGTTTGCGCCGGTCGGAGCACCGAACACGAGCTATCTGCAGTGGGTGTGGGTCGGCGCCGGCGTCACGACGAGGACGTGGACAGTGACAGTGCCGTCGCCGGGCGCGTACGAGTTCCGTCTGTTCGTGAACAACAGTTATACGAAAGTCGCGACCAGCCCTTCGATCACGGGCTCGTGACGTTTAACGGCGGCGCTGACTGGAGATGCGAGCGAGTTCGGTCAGCAAGCGCTCCAGTTCGGCGTCGTACGCGGCCGGCGGCATCGTCGTCCGGCGGGCTTTGAGATCGGCAATCGCCGTCTCGATCTCCGCCTGACGCTTGGCGAGCGGGTCGTTCGAGGCCACTCGCGGCGCCTGCAGGTACGTCAGCGTCGCCACGGCACCGTCCGGCGCGGGATTCCACGCTTCCCGTCCGACGCCGTCGCCGTCGTCGTCCAGCAGCGCGCGCTCGGTCGGGAGTCGGTTCTGCCGGTCGAACCACGCACGAACGTTCGTGCTCGCATAGACGAACGCTTCGAACACCGACACGCGGCCATCCTTGTCGGAGTCGGCCGCGGGATCGCTGAACGCTTTGACGAAGAACTCGGGAAAGACCGTCTCGAACTCCTGCGCAATCGAGTCTGTGGCCGTCACGACGATGCGGCCGGGCCGAGCCAGCTGACGGAGAAACGGAAAGCTCGACGAGGTGGTGTCGACGAAGATGAGACGTCCAGGAAACGTCTTGAGCTGATCGGCCCAATCGCGCGCCGTCATGTCGGGACCGACGAGGTTGAACTTCGCGACGTCGCCTTCCGATGTCCCGTGGCCGATCAGCATCACGAAGAGGCCGTCGTCTTTGGTCAGCTTCTGCAGCACGGCCTGCAATGTTCGCTGAATCTGGTCGCGCGACGCGTGTGACAGCCCGACGACGTGATCGTCGGCGTAACCGAGCGACTTCAGCGCGGCGATCATCGAGGTCCGCCAGCCGTCGTACTTCTTCGCGTATGCCTCGCCGCCGGCGGCACCGGAGACGACGAGGGCGAAGTTGTCGCCCATGCACGGAGCGGCGACGAGCCAGACGACGAGTGCTGCGACGCCACAGCGGAGCGTCAACGCAGTCCCCACCTGCGGCGCAGCGTCCACTCGGCACACAGCAGCAGCACGATCGTCATGAACACCCAGCCGCGATCCCACACGTCGCGACGTTCTCGCACTGCCGCCTGGCGCGCAGAATCGTCGAGCCACGAAACCACGCGCGATGCTTCCGATACCGGCACGTAACGTCCACCCGTCTCGGCCGCCAGCCGGCGAAGGAACGCTGCGTTTAGTCGTGGATCGGCGAACTCCCGGTCGCTCCCGCCCACGTAAACCGTCCGGTCGGCGCTGCCGAGCGCCGCCGAACCACGCATGACGTCGACATGGATGTGATGGATGCCCTCACGCTCCGGCACAAGCGGCGCAACGAAATGTCCGGCGCCATCGCGATGGACCGGAAGCGTCTGTTGCGAGTCGCCCTCGCCCGACACGGAAACAGAGGCAGTGGCATTCGAAACCGGCGCGAAGGACGCATCGCGCGCGTCGACAGCCACCGTCGCCGTATCGCCAGGCTCGATTGCCTCCGCAACGGAAACCGACACCGGGTCGGGCGACGACTGCGACAACCAGCGGGCCGCTTGCCGCCAGAACAGCTCGTGGCTGCGATCGGTCGAGGCCGCCAGCATGCGCCAGCGCCAGGACGCCTCGCCTCCAAACACCATCGAACGGCCCTTGCCGTACTTCTGAACCGCGACGACGGGAAACACGCCTCCGTCGGGCGCGGCCACGACGGCCAGCACCGTCGCGCCGGCGCGCGGCTGGCCGAGCGGCGTCGACGCGGCGAGCGGCGGAAGCGACGCCCACCGCGTGCGCGTGTCGTCGCCAGACGCGCCGAGACGCATGATCGGGTGCGTCGCGCCGTCGGCGGTGACGGCAACCTGATTGGGCGGCGTGCGTCCGACGTCGCCGAGCGCCGCTCGCGCGACGGTGCCTCTGCGATCGTCCAGCTCTACCGGCACAACCGGTTCGAGCGGCGTGCCGATCAGCCCGCGTTCTGCGAGCGAGCGGCTGCCTGCGACCAGCAGGCCACCGCCGCGTTCGCTCACGTACTCCGCGAGCATCGTGAGCTGCTCGTGCGTGAAGAAGCTGCCTTCGATATTCGCGACCACGACGGCGTCGTAGGCGTACAGATCCTCACGCCGCGACGGAAATCCTGACGCCACACTCTGGGAGCGATCGCGCGCGGCTTGTATGACGAACGTGTCTCGCCCTTCGCCGTTCTTGCCTTTGCGAACGACGGAGTCGACCTCGAGCCCAGGGTCCAGCGACCAGGCGCGCATCATGAAGCTGTGTTCGAATCCTGGTGCACCGGCGATGATCAGCAGACGCCGTTTCCGTCCGGCGGCGCTCACGAGCACGCCGCGCGTGTTGTTCTCGGCGATCGTCTCATCTGTCGCTAGAGGAATCTCCGCCGTGTAGACGGTATCGCGCAACGCATCGGGAACGACCGTGAACGTCACGTGATCCGGCGACCCATCGGCGGCGGGCGCGACGCGGCGCGTGTCGACGACCCCGCCGTTGGCGCGCAGGCGGATCTCGTACGGCGCCCGGCCAAAGCCCACGCTCGATGACGACACGCGGATGTCGACGGAGGCGTCGGCAAGGCGCTGCTCGCCCGCCGCGAGGCTCACCACCTCACGATCGCGGAGGCCGACGGCCGATCCAACGCCGATCGCAAACACAGGGACGGAGCCGTCTGCACGGCTCGTGGACAGCGGCGCGTCCGGCAGCCCGGTGTCCGCGCCGTCCGAGATCAGCACGATTCCCGCCAGCCGCTGCCCGCGAAAACGGTCGCGGACGCGTGTCACGGCTCCGGTGAGGTCGCTTCGTCGCGCGTGTGCGTCGAGCGAGCCGACAGCGACGTCGGCCAGATCGTCGCCGACGGCGATCACGGGCGTGCGGTACTTCTTCGACAGCGCCGGCACCAGATCGAACTGCGCCGTCGTCCTCGCGCGCGCGATTCGCGACAGACCGCCGGCATCGGCGATTCGCATGCTGCGCGAGACGTCGACGAGCACCGGCACCACGACGTCCGCAGGCGCCGAGGGAGGGATCCGTGCAACCGGCCGCAGCACCAGCGCGAACGCGAGCGCCAACACTGACGCGCGCAAGGCAATCAGGCTGACGCGCTGCGCGCGGGACAACTCGATTCGTGGACGGCGGTAAAAAAGAAGCGCCGCAACCGCGACGGCGGCCGCGGCAATCACGACGATGTCGACGGCCAGCGAGCCCGTCAACGATGAGGCAAACGCGATGTTCACTGCGCTTTCTTGGCAGCGATGGCCTTGAAATAGGCGTCGACCTGCGCGCGATAGGACGCGGGCGCACGGTCGTCGAGTCCTGACGACGCGCGCTCTATCTGTCGATTCTTCTGTCCAAGACGCTGGGCGACGTTCGACGACACGCGATCGAGCGCGCGCGTGGCCTGATCGCGCAGCGCCTGCCACCGCGAGAAGTCCTGCTTGAAGGCCTCGGTGCCGGGAGCGGAGAACGTCATCCCCTGCCCTTCGTACGTGAACCCGGGACCGCCGCTTGTCATCGACGGATCCTCGCGGCGCAGTTGCTCAATCAATTCGCGGGTCTGCTGAAGCTGCCGCGCCGCTTCCTGCTGCAAGCGTTCGCGGTCGCTCGTCTGTCCGCGTCCCGGCGCCTGCAGCTGCTGCAGTTCGCGGGTCAACGAGTCGAGCTTCTGCTGCAGTTCGCGCGCCTTCGCCAGCGTTTCCTCAAGTTTCCCGCTCTGTCCCTGCTGTTTCGCGTCGCGCTCGCTGCTCCCGGCCGTCGAGAGCCGCTGCAGCTTGTCCAGCGCCTGACGGCCGCGCGACTGGCTCGACGCGGCGTCCTGCCGCCGCAAGTCGTTCGTCGCGCCTTCCATGTCGCGCGCGATGTCACGCAGCTGAGACGTCGCGTTCGGCGACGACGAGCCCTTCGCCGCCGACTTCGTGAGTTCCTCCGCCTGCTGCTTCAGCGCGGCCTGCTCGCGCGTGAGCTTCTCGAGCTCCCGTTTGCGCTGTTCATCCGTCAGGGTGTCGAGCTGCTGCTGGCGCCGGAGCAATTCGTCCTGGCGGCGCGCCAGCTCCTTCAGCGTGTCGGCGATCGGATCGGCCGGCTGCGCGCCGCCGTTCGGCTGCCGCGCTTCGTAGTTGGTTTCCTGCAGCCGCTGCAGTTCCTTGTCGAAGAGCGTCGAGACGTCGTAGTTGCGGTTGTTGTTGCCCGGCCCGCCCTGCGCGGTCTGCTGGCGCGAGATCTGCCGCTTCTTCACGAGCGCCTGCGCTTCGAGCAGCGCGTTCAGAGCGTGCATCTCGGGCGGCAGCGCCGCGCTGGTCTTGAGGGCGCTGAGCGCCGCAACCGCCCGTCCCATGGCGTCGACCGCCTTCGTCATCGCCTGTTCTTCCGGCATCGACGGATCGGTGGCTCGTCCGAGCCTCTGCCTCGGATCGCGCATCGTCGACTCGCGCAGCGAGCTCGCGACCTCTTCGACGCGCGTCAGCAGATCCGATTCGCTGCGGCCGATCGCGCGGATGTCCTGCGCGGGCTGCGCCCCTTTGATCGCCTGCGTGCGGCGATCGATCTTCCACGTCGCCACGACGATCTGTTTCTGTGCGTTGACGAGATCGTCGATGGACCCTTTGTAGCCCGCACCCGCCATCGACTGGCTCTCCGCCAGCGAGAACTCCTGCTCGAACGGGCGGACTTCCAGAAAGAAGATGTCGCTGCGGCCCTCGTTCGACCGCACCTGGCCGCCTCGCGTGACGTCACGCGCACGGACGTAGTACGAGACGAAGTCGCCCGGCTGCACGCCGAGGTCTTCGAGAAACAGCGTGTGATGCACCGTCGCGGTCGTGGCGCGTTTGGGAATGGAAAGCGGCACCGTCTTCTCGGCGTCGCCCCGAACCGCATACACGAGCTCGACGCGATCGAGTCCATAGTCGTCGTCTGCCTGCGCTTCGATGTCGACTTCTTCGAGCGCGGTCACCTGCCGATCGCTCGCCGGCTTCGAGATGTGAATTTCAGGGGGACGATCGGTGACCACGCGAATGAAGTACTCGCTGCCTGCATCGCTCGAGAGACCTTCCCGATCGACGAGCCCGACGCGATAGGAACCGTCCTCGGACACTTTCATGGACGCGATCAATTCCGTCGGCGATTGCGTCGTCAGCGCGAGCGAGCTACCGGAGCCGAGCGACAGCGTGCCCCCCGCGACCGGCTGTCCGGTGTGCACGTGCAGACGCACGTCGGTGCCCGCCGGCGCGTAGACGTCGCCTGTGTCGGTTTCGGTGCGTGATGGAACACCCAGACTGGGCGGGTACTGGTAATCGACGTCGATGCGGGCAACCCGAGGCGGCTGCGCGACCCGCACTCGGTACACCGGCGAGACGACCGAACCCGCGGCGACGCGATATCGAAAATCGCGGGCGACCTGAGGGACGGCCGCGTGAAAATGGCCGGCGCCCTGTGTGGTCATCTCCGACGGTCGCCACGACGTCCCGTCCTCGATCTCGATCCGCGCATTCACCGGCGCGATGTTGCCGATCAAGCGGGCGTCGACCGACAGCGACGCGCCTTCTCGTAACCGAGTGTCACCTGGACTGACCTCGAGTGCGACGCGCGCGGGAAACAGCGTGAGCGATGCCGCGTCGATCGACTGGCGCATCGGCCCTCGGGCCACAAACAACACGACGACGAACACGATCGTCGCGAGCGACGCCTGTATCGTACGGCGGCGAACGGTCGACGCTGGTACGACCTGATCGATGTCGACCGTCTCGATTCTGCGTGAAGTGTCCTTGAGCAGCGCGTCGGCGAGCAGCCGGCCGCTCGCCTGTGTTCCGGAGGTGACGAGATCCACGGTCGTGACGAGACGATCGTCCAACGACGGAAGCCGTTCCTCGACAAAACGCGCGAGATGCCTGTCCGAGTGCCGCGTCCGCAGCGGCTGCACAGCCCAGACGACAACGATGGCGGCAGCCAGAACCGCAAAGACACCGACTGCAACGAGCGAGAGCGGCGACGCCGTGACAACGGCAACCAGAGCATGAGCCGCCAACGCGAAGGCGACAACTGCCGAGAGCGCCAACGCGACTCTGATGACCGTGCGCGACACCTCGAGCGCGCGGTATCGCGAACGCACGCGTTCGAGCAGACGCCGGATGGGTTCGTACTGCGGTTCCATCGCTCAGGCCGTGCGCGCGGCAACGACGCCTTCCGCAAATAGCGCGACAAGGGCTGCCGCCAGGAGGTATTGCCACAAGTGTTGCCGGCTCTCCTGCTCGCTCAGTTCGATCCGCGCATCGCTCGCGCTCGAGTCTCTCAGACGTTCGATGAACGCATAAAAGTCGGCGGCCAACATCCGGTCGAGGTCGGACTCCTTCGGATTGACGTTGACGATCGCGCGCCGCTGACCGCTTCCCGTGTCGATCGTGACGACGCCTGGCGCTGCCGGCACGCCTGACGGCACGTCGTCAACGAGGTAGTCGGCGCCTCGCGTCGAGTTGTTCGAGAGATACCGGACCGTCTGATCGAGGAACGGCACGAACGAGGCGCGAATGGGGAAATCGTTCCAGCGGTTGTTCAGATCCGAGGCGACGATGACCGCATGGCCCGGCCCGATCGCGCAGTCCAAGACGGCGGCCTCAGCGGACGTGAACCGCGCGATCGCCTGGCAGTTCGCCGCGCTCACGCGTGCCGTGTTGCGAAAACGAACGAGCGACAACGACGCGACGTCACCGCCAAACGCTCGGAAGATCGGATGACGGACATCGGCCGGCGCCAGCGCGAGCGTTTCCGAATCAGCGCCCTTGATCTCGAGCGGGCTTCCCGTTCCAAGCACGTCCGCGATGACCTCGCCGTCGACGTCGGGCCCCGCCGCAATCAGCAGCCCGCCACCCGAAGCCACATAGCCCGCCAGATGCTCGCGTGCCCGACGCTCCAGACCGCGAGACGACAACACCGCCACGACGGCGAATCGCGACAGCCGATCGTCAGTCCACGTGCCGAGTTCCGCCGCGCTGACGCCGGTCACGCCACCGGCCTTCTGGGAAGACGCCGCAGCGATCAGCGCGTGCCGAACGTACCACGCGTCCTTGTCCAAATCGCCGCTCGTCGTGACCACGAGCACCGACGCGGGCGAGGCGCCGGCGAGAAACGCCAACCGCGAGTTATCGCCGGGAATGCCGCGGGGATCGTCAACAACGGCGCGCGCGATCGCGCCCGACTGGATTCCACCGAACGCCGCGTCGGCAGATGCATGTCCGCCCACCTGGACGACGGCGCGCCCTGACGTTCTGCCGTCGACGTCCAGCGTCACGCGTGCCTCTGTCATCTGCGCCCCGGCGTTTGTCACGGTCGCGACGACGCGATCGTGGTCGACTCGCAAATCTGTGAGGGCGAGATTCTCAGGGAGCGCCGGGACATCCTGAACTTCAACCTGAACGCCTGCAGGCACTCCGACGCGCGCGCCGCTGTCCCACCCGTTGGCCTGCAGGTCCGTGACGACGACGAGCTTCCCGGAGCGCCCTCGAAACAGATCGGCGGCAGCGGCAAGCGCCGCGCGATAGTTCGTCGATCCGAAGCCGGCCGTCATGGCGTCGACCCCGGACGTGGCGGTGCTTTGCGAAGACGTCGGCGACACGACGACCGTGGCGCTGTCCGAGAACGTCACCACCGCGACGTCACCGGCGGCGGCACGAATCACCTCACGCGCGCGCTGGCGAGCCTGGGCCAGTTGCGCCGGCGCGGACATACTGAGCGACGTATCGATGGCGACCACCGTCAACCGGCCGCGGCTGGCTGACGCGGCACGAAAGAACGGACGCGCAAACGCGAGCGCCAGCAACACCAACGCCGTCACGCGAAGAGCGAGGAGAAGCCACTGTCGAAGCCGCCGCTGCATCGATTGCTCGACTGGCGCGTCCTTGAGGAGGGCGACGGCCGCAAAGCGGACGCGATGCTCGGTGCGCCGCCGGAGCAGGTGGAGAACGATCGGGACCACCGCTGCTGCTGCGCCGGCAAGAAACAGCGGTGACAGGAACGACATCACGCCATCCTCGATCGCGTCGACAGATACGCGAGCAGCGCCATCTCGAGCGGCTGGCTGGTATCGAGCAGCTGGTAATCGATGCCCGCGGCGCCGAGCTCCCGGCGATAGCGATCGATCAGCGCGCCGATCCGCTTCAGGTAGTGTTCGCGCACGGCGCCGGGAACGGCGACAACTTCGTCGCCCGACTCCAGATCTTCGAATCGCGTCGTGCGGTCGAACGGAAACTCGAGCTCGTCGCGATCGAGCACGTGGAAGACGAGCACGTCGGAACCGCGGTACTGGAAGTGCTTCAACCCGCGAATCACCGCGTCCGCGTCGTCGAGCAGATCCGAGATCAGGACCACGAGTCCGCGTTTGGTCAGCGTGTCGGCGACCTGGTGCAGCGGCTTGGCGACGTTCGTGCGGCTGCCGACGTCGAGCCGATCGAGCGCGACGAGCAGGTTCCGCAAATGTCCGGCTCTCGTGCTCGACGGCAGCACGTCCACGATGCGATCGCTGAACGCCACCAGCCCGACACCGTCGCGTTGCCGGTTCATGAGATAGCCAAGCGACGCCGCGAGGCACGCCGCGTATTCGAACTTCGAGACGCCGCGGGAGCCGTACGCCATCGATCCGCTGACGTCGAGGAGAAGCTGGCAGTGAAGGTTGGTTTCTTCCTCGAACTTCTTGACGTAATGGCGGTCGCTGCGCGCGTAGACCTTCCAGTCCATCGTCGACAGATCGTCGCCGGGAATGTACTGCCGGTACTCGGCGAACTCGACGCTGAATCCCTTGAACGGACTGCGATGGAGACCGGCGATGAATCCTTCGACGACGGTGCGGGCCTTCAGCTCGAGGGTCCCGAGGCGCGCGACGACGGCAGGGTCGAGGAACTGGCGATCGCGCGCCGCCACGGCTACATCCCGCTCTTCGGCACCGGCACGGCGTCGAGCAGGCGGTCGACGATCGCGTCGGCGTTGATGCGCTCCGATTCGGCGTAGAAGTTCGTCATGACGCGGTGGCGAAGAATGGGCCTGGCGAGCGACTGGATGTCCTTCACCGAGACGTTGAAGCGCCCGTGCATCAGCGCGCGCGCTTTCGCTCCCCGTACGAGCGCCTGCGACGCGCGGAGGCCGGCGCCCCACTTGACCCACTGCTCGACGAACTCCGGCGTGCCCGCGCGGCCGGGCCGCGACGCATCCACCAGACGCACGACATAGCGGGCCACGTCTTCGGCGATCGGCACCTGACGCGCGAGCTCCTGAAACTGCAGGATGTCCGCGCCCGTGAGCACCCGCGCCGGCGCCGGCTGCTCGACGCCGGTCGTCTGCGTCACCACGCGCACCTCGTCGTCCTGACTCAGGTAGTTGATGACGATGTTGAACATGAACCGATCGAGCTGGGCTTCCGGAAGCGGATACGTGCCCTCGAGCTCGATCGGGTTCTGGGTCGCGAGCACGAAGAAGGGACGATCGAGCGGATACGTGCGCCCCGCGGCCGTGACGTGGGACTCCTGCATCGCTTCGAGCAGCGCCGCCTGCGTCTTCGGCGGCGTCCGGTTGATCTCGTCGGCGAGGATGATCTGCGCGAAGATCGGCCCTTTCACGAAATGGAGCCGCCGATGCCCCTGCTCTTCTTCGAGGATCTCGGTGCCGGTGATATCCGCCGGCATCAGGTCGGGCGTGAACTGAATGCGTTTGAAGTCGAGGTCCAGGATGTCGGCGATCGTCTTGATCAGCAGCGTCTTCGCGAGCCCGGGGACACCGGTGATCAGGCAGTGTCCGCCGGTGAAGAGCGCGATGAGCACTTCTTCGACGACTTCGTCCTGACCGACGATGACTTTCCGAAGCTCCGCGAGGATCTGCTCGCGGCCTTCGGCCACGCGTTCGGCTGTCGTTGCGACGTCCATCAATGCGTCAACGAATACACGATCTCGTTAATGGCCATCCGATACGCATCAGCGGTGTGTTTCAGATATCCCGGATACTCGACGACGTTCGACCACTCCCAGCCGTCGCCCATGTCGGTGTTCCAGTTGATGAACATCATCGGCCGCCCCGCGTCGTCGACGATCGTTCGCAGGTGTGCGACGAAGCCGCCTTTTTCCCAGGTGCGCCCAGCGAGAAACGAGCCGATGCCGGGCACCTGCGGATAGCCGTCGAACTTGTAGAACACGCTGAACACCGGGTGCTGCTTCGGGACTTCTTCTATCTTTCTGTCCGGAAACACGCGCTTCATCTGCCGCTCGAGGTTTTCCCATTCGAACGATCCGTGAAAGTCGTCGAACATCACGGTTCCGCCGCGCAGCATGAACTCGCGAAGCCGCGACGCCTCGGAGTCCGTGAGCTTCAATGCCCCCGGCTCGACGATGTAGATCCATGGATGCTCGAAGAGCTTCGGATCGTCAAGCGTCATCAGGATGGGATCTTCGACCTGGATGGCCGTCGCGGTCTTCAGCCGGCGCGAGAGGTTCTGCTCCGCGGCCGGCGAGTCGATGCCCCAGGGCTCGCCGTAGATGTCGTTGCCCTCGGCCCGGAGGAGGTTCGCATCGTAGTGATACTTGATGCGGACGAAGCGCCACTGCAGGCTGGCGTAGCGCGCGTCGGCGATCGCGGGTTGTGCTTTCGCTCGCAGCGGCCACAGCAGGACGCCCGCCAGGGCGGCGAGCAGTCCAGCCGCCGCGAGGGCGCGTGTCACTTGCGCGCCCCTGCGTCCGTCAGCTGCAGCAGCAGGTCCTGTGCGCGCGCGTAGCTCGGCGCGATTTCGAGCGCCGCGAGCGCCTGCCGTTTGGCCTCATCGCGCTTGCCGGCTTTCAAATAGCTCTCGGCGAGATCGGTATGGGCGACGGCTGGATCGAGCGGCTTCAGCCCCAGGACCGTGCGGAACTCGCGCGCGGCGAACTCCGCGTCGTTTCGCTGCAGCGCCATTCGTCCCAGCGCCGCGCGCGCGTCGCCGTTGAACGGATCGAGCGCGACGATTCGCTCCAACACGGGCCTGGTGCGTGCTGGATCAGTGACGCCGGCGTCGCGCAGCAGCGCCGCGAGATGTTCCGCGGCCGACAAGTTCTCGAAGTCGACGCTCAACAGCGTCGTGAGCTCGGTGATGGCGCTCTGGCGGTCCTTCTTCTCGAGCGCGATTTCGGCGAGCTGCGCATGCGGGCTGTCGTTCCCCGTCGCTGCGGGCCAGAGCGCGGCTGCCTTCTCGAACACCTGCGCGGCTTCGTCCGTGCGGCCGGCTTTCCGCAGCGCCATGCCGTAGGTGATCTGAATCGGATAACTCTCCGCGTTGTCTTTCGCCAGCTTTTCTACGGCGTCCAGCGATTCGCGGCGGAGGTCGGTTCCTTCCGGCACGGTCATCGCCCGCCGCAGGCGGCCGAACTCGCGATCGAGGTACTGATCGAAACCGGCCTGCATCTTCTCGAGGTCGGTGTTCATCACCTCTTTCAACGCCGCGTCCGTATCCGCCCCCTGCCCGTACGCGCGCAGCAGGCGATTCATCGACGGCTGGCCGAACGTCTTGATCATGTAATCGACGACGAGCCGGCCCTGGTAGTACGCGAGCGAGATTCTCTTCGGATCCTGGAAGGCTTCGTTGAGGTCTTTCAGCTTGATGTCCTGCTTGCGATTGAGGACGCTGGCGAACATGTCTTCGCCGGGACGAGTCCAGTCGCGGCGCGCCTGCGTCTCTTCCCACTCGGAAATGCCTTCGGTCAGCCACCGCGGCACACGCTGGTTCGACATTTGGAGCGTGATGACGTGGCCGAGCTCGTGCCACAGCGTCGCTTCCCAGAGGAAATCCCCGATGGGCCGGCCTCCGACGCGAGGCGAGTCGAGTGTGACGACGCGGCCGAAGCACGCGCCGAGCGCGCCGATCATGCCGGGCAGGCCGACCGTGCGCACGGCGAAGTCGTCGTGCTTGCGGAACATCTCGATCAGAATCGGCCCCTTGGGCATGAATTCGTACTTCGCCGCCATCGTGTCGAGCGCCTTGTGCGCGAGCGCGATGACATATTCCCTGAGCACCGCATCGTCCTGGTGCAGCTTGACGACCAGGTCGCCGTCGCGGAACGTCTGAAACTTGTCCAGCGAGTCGAGCATCTGGAGCATGTTGAACGTCGGGACGCTGTAGGCGTCGATCTGGAACGACGTCTCGAGCGCCGTGCGGCCGGCCTGTTCGTCCCCCGTGCGCAACAACTGCGCGCCGAGATCGGCGAGCGCCTGCGGGTCGCGCGGCGCAAGATCGAGCGCGCGCCGGGTCATCGCGACGGCTTCTTCGAAGCGGTAATTGTGCGCGAGGAACTCTCCCGTGATGCGGAAGACGCCGGCGTCCTGCGGCGCGATGTCGTGCACTTTCGCGACTTCGGCGTCGAACGCGGAGTGGTTGTCGTCGACGAACGCCAGCGCGGCGAGCGCGCTGTGCGCCTCGATGTTGGTGGGGTTGACGGCCAGCGCCTTCGCGAGGAACTCGCGCGCCTCCTTGGGATGGCTGACGTCGGCCGCCTGGCCGGCCAGAAAGATGTTCGCATCGACTGAATTCGGGTTGATCTCGAGCAGCCGCTTGATCGCCCCGGCGGCCTGCGGCGGATCGTCGTTTTCCAGCGCATGCGCTGCACCGAGGAGCGCCGGCGTCCAGCGCGGATCCATCTCGAGGACCCGTTTGTACGAATTGAGCGCCTCGGGGTAGTTGTACTTGGCGAGAAAGAGATCGCCGAACGCCGCCTCGATGCCGGGGTTGTTCGGCGCGGCGCGCGTGGCTTCGAGAAACGCGGCCTTGGCGTCCGCCACGCGATCGAGCGCGCCCAGCGCCTTCGCGGCGCGGGCCATCTCGTCGGCGTTCTGCGCCGTCGCTGCCAGCGACGCGACGCGGCCGAGGGTTTGCGCGTACGCCGCCTTCGACAACAGCTTCTGCATCAGACCTAGTTGGAGCGCCGCCTCGCTCGTCGGCAAGCGCGTCGCCATCGGCTGCAGCAGGGCTTCCGCAGCCGCGTAGCGACCGCGTTCCATGGCCGCGCGGGCTTTCAACGCGACCACATTCGGATCGTTCAGATTGAGCGTGTCGGCGATCGAATCGACTTCGGCGAACCGGCCTTCGAGCAGCGCGCGGGTCGCGGCTTCAAACGGAGTCGCCGGCTTCGGCGCCGGCGGCGGGGCGGCGGCACGACGCTGCGTTTGTGCCACCACGAGGACCGCGCAGAGCGGTACGGCGACGGCCGCGACGAGCGCGGAGAGACAGACGGCGCGCGACGGCGGAAATTTCATCATCCCGATTCGTATTATATCTACCGTCCAGAGGCCGAGAGCGCGCGTTCCTCGACGCGGATCCGCATCAGCATCAGCGCACAGAAGAGGATCGTGCCGAGTGGCCCGGCCACACGGGCCCCGCTCATCAACGCGACGCCCACGAGCTCACCCACGACCGCGACGTAGTTGGGATGTCTCAACCACCGGTACGGCCCTGTCGCGATCAGAGGCGTGCCGGGCCGGACGATGACGCGAAAGGTCCACGCGTCGCCGAGCGAGACAATCGCCGCCCACTTGAGCAGCTTCGCGGCCACGTAGATCACCGCGCCTGCAATCCTCCAGTCGACGGGCACAACGGTCGCACCCCACCAGCCTTCGGCGATCATCGCGAGAAACACACCCGGATACGCGACTCGCATGATCTGATAGACATCGCCCGCCGGCTCGACGCCGCCGCGCGCGCGCTGCGCCCGCTCGTTGACCGCGGCAAGACGCGCTTCGATCAGCATCGGCACGAACACGACCACGAGGAGCAGGCGAGTCAGCTGCATGTGACGACCCTTACGCGCAGTCGCCGGCGTACACCATCGCGCGACGGAGAACGGACGGAACGAGCCTGGCACCGGCCGCCGCCACGGCGACCGCCGAGCGCGATGCGACGAGCGAACGCACCGCGCGATTGAAGCGCCATTTGGCGGCAAACTCGGCTCGCCTTGTCTGCGAGAGCCGCCCGTGCACGCCCTGCCAGCCTTGCGCGAGCGCGTCGAGCGCAGCGGCGGCCGCCAGTTCGGCGCCGCGCATCGCAAACCTCAATCCGTCGCCCGTCATCGGGTCGATGAACCCCGCGGCGTCGCCGGCGAGCAACAGCCCATCGACTGCCGGCCTCGCCACGTCGACGGCAAGCGGTCCGAGCACGGTCGGCGTCGTCGCCATTCGCGCACGTGCGAATCGATCGCGCAGCAGCGCGTCTGCCGCAAGGGCGCGGCGGATCGCCGTTCGCGGATCGCCCATCGCCGAGTCGCCGGCGCGCCACTCCCGCACCAGACATACGTTCGTCAGGCCGCCGGGAACGGGCGCCACGCCAATGTAGTGATCGCCGCGCACGTGCATCTCGCCGAGCGTCGGCGTCGAGGCGCCCGCCGGCTCCTCGAAGTACGCGCCCATCGCCCATCGCCGCGGCCGCGCCGGGTGCTCCGCGAGACGAAGTCCGAACGCGAGCGATGAACGCCGGCCGTCGGCCGCGATGGTGACCGCCGCACGGAGCTCGCAGCCTCGATCGAGCACGACGCCTTTCACCTCGCCGCCCTCGACGATCGCGCGCCGCACCGGCACGCCCGGCTCCAACTGCGCGCCGGCGGACATCGCGTCCTGCAGCAACATCCAATCGAGGTGACGTCGCAGAACGGCTCGACCCACAGCGCCCGCCGGATACCGTCCCTCGACCACGAGGCCGTTGTGACCCGACACGCGCATGCCCGCAATCGGCAGACTGCACCTGTCGAGCGACGCGGCAAGCTGCAGGCGCTTCAGGATGGCGACGGTGCCGGGATTGATCGTGTCGCCGCACAGCTTGTCGCGCGGAAAGATCGCGCGGTCGAGAAGGCGGACGCGGGCGCCGGCTCGCGCGAGGATGGTCGCGGCCACCGCGCCGGCCGGCCCGGCGCCGACAATCAGGACGTCGACATCAGGCACGGCCAATCACGACGGCGCTGTTTTTCGATCCGAAGCCCAGGCAATTGCACAGCGCGGCGTCGACGTCGGCGCGCCGCCCGGCGTTGGCGATGAAGTCCAGATCGCACTGCGGATCCTGATCGCGCAGGTTGATCGTCGGCGGCAGGAAGCCGCGCGAAATCGCGAGCGCTGCGGCGACGACGCCGGACGCACCGCTCGCGCCCTGCGGGTGGCCGATCATCGACTTCACCGACGAGCCGGCGAGTCGATCGGCGGCCGCGCCAAACACCTGACGAACGCAGCGCGACTCGACGGCGTCGTTGAGGACGGTCGACGTCCCGTGATAGCTCACGTAGCCAATCGATTCGACCGGCCGCCCCGAGCGTTCGATCGCGGTCGCAATCGCGCGCACGATTTCTCCGCCGTCCGGCGCCATCTGCACACGGTGGTACGCGTCGCACGTGGAGGCGTAGCCGTCAATCGAGGCATAAACCGTGGCGCCGCGCGCGCGCGCGCGGTCCTCGCGCTCGAGCACGAGCATCCACGCGCCTTCGCCGAGCACGAACCCGTCGCGTCCCCGGTCGAACGGACGCGACGCGACCGACGGCGTGTCGTTGTACGCCATCGACACGACCTTCATGCGCGAAAAGCCGAACATCATCCCCGGCGTCACGCACGCGTCGGTGCCGCCCGACAGCAGCACGTCGGCCTCGCCCGATCGAATCAACGCCGCGGCATAGCCGATCGCGTCCGTCGAACTCGTGCAGCCGCACGACAGCACGTGGCTGATGCCGTGCAGACGCAGGGAGATGGAGATCTCGCTCGACACCATGCCCACGATGGAGATCGGAATGGCGTACGGCGTGACCTTCTTGCCGCGCTCGACGAAGAAGTCGAAGTACTGCCGTTCGCCGACGTCGATGCCGCCGCCGCCGCTGCCGACGATGACGCCGGCGTCTTTTTCGCCGACACGCAGCCCCGCGTCCCGCCAGGCTTCCCGCGCGGCGATGACGCCAATGAGCGCCGTGCGCGAGTAGCGCTTGGGATCGGCGCGGTACTCAGGATCCCAGAGGTCGTCGCCCTCGATCGGCGGCACGTCGTCGATGGTCACGCCGGTCACCGGCGCGGCGACCCGGCAGCCGAACGACGACGCGTCGAAGTCGGCAATCGCCCGCGTGCCGCTGCAACCCGCCGAGATGCTTTGCCAGTACCGCTCGCGGCCGACGCCAAAGGGCGAGACGGCGCCGATGCCGGTGATGACGACACGAGGCGTGCCGGAGTGGCGCATACGCAGTCCTACAATATGTGAAGTGGGGCGCGGACTGTTCGTCTGGCTGGGCGGCGCGATGTTCGTGAGCGCCCTGGCCTATTGCGCGTACTCATATGCGTTCCCATGGGGCCGAACCCTGCCGTTCACCCCGACAGCCATCGCGGCCGACGCCGCGCTCTTCACTGTTTTCGCACTCCACCACAGCCTCTTCGCGCGCGACGCCGTCAAGCGGCTGACGGCGCGCGTCGTGCCCGACGCGCTCGTGCGGTCGCTGTATGTCTGGCTCGCCAGCCTCCTGCTCGTTGCCGTCTGCGCCGTATGGCGCCCTGTCGGCGGCGACATCTACCGCCACGCCGGCGCCCTCGCCGTCATGCACGCCGTCCTGCAGCTGGCGGGCGTGACAATCATCGTTCAAACGGTCCGTCTAATCGACCCCCTCGAACTGGCGGGCATTCGGCTGCATCCGGACACGGAAGCGTTGCAAATCGTCGGCCCATATCGCTGGGTGCGGCACCCGATTTATGCCGGCTGGCTGCTGCTGACGTTCGGCGCGGCGCACATGACCGGCGACCGGCTGTCATTCGCCACCATTTCGACGCTGTACCTGTTGATCGCGATGCCGTTCGAGGAGCGTTCGCTTCGGAAGAGCTTTGGGAAGCAGTACGACGAGTACTGCAGGCTGGTGCGCTACCGGCTCGTGCCTTACGTGTACTGAAAAGGCTTACGGGAAACTCGCCACCACAGAGGACGCAGAGGAGCACAGAGGAAGAGGATCATCGAAAACCTCTGTGTCCACTGTGTCCTCTGTGGTGGCGAGTTCTCAGCGTCCTCCGCTTGCTACCGATTGAAGCGCGCGTCCTCATCCGCATCGTTCGCCGGTGCGGCGGCGGCCGCGCCGCCCTGTTGCAGGAACACCATCGAGTGCTGCGACGGGATGTCGAACTTCGTCTTGCACGACTTGCACACGACGGAGTCGTCGATGCGAATCATGTAGTCGCGCAGCTTCGCGAAGAGCGCGCGATCGCGCTCGTCGGCGCCGGGCGGCAGCCGATCCTTCTTCGTGCGGACCACCCAGCGCATCTGATAGTCGTTCTGGCGGCGACAACGCGGGCAGGTCAACGTGTCGTTGCGTGTTTCGTTCCGGTTGTTGAAGAAGTCCCGCTCGTCGAGAGCCATGGGGGAATCATAGCATCTGGTAATTTGGGAATTGGGGAATCGAGTAATTGCGAGTAACCGGGTAATTGCGCGCAACCGAGTGACGGCCGACCTGGACCGTTGCAGCTTAAAATAATGTGTGCCGCTACGCGTCACGGTTGCGTCGACACTTGCGATCGCCGCCCTGTTGTTTGCATCGGCGCGGCACGCCACGCTCGCACAGGTTCCCCAGCCCGGCAGCATCAGCGGACACATCAAGCTCACGACGCGCATCCGCGCGCCGCTTCCGGCCAACGCCTATCCGTCGCGTTCGATTGCCAAGCACGACGCGCCGTCGACGCCTGAAATCCGCAACGTCGTCGTCTACGTGAAGGACGCGCAGTTCCGCGGAGTGCTGCCGGTGTCGCGCGTCGAACTGCACCAGCAGAACGAGACGTTCGCGCCGCACGTGCTCGCCATCACGAAGGGATCGACCGTCGAATTTCCAAACGACGACCCCTTCTTCCACAACGTGTTCTCGTTTTCGTCGGCGGCGTCGTTCAACCTGGGGCGCTACCCGCGCGGCCAGAGCAAACCGCAGAAGTTCACCAAAGCCGGGCTCGTCAAAGTCTTCTGCGACATCCATTCGCACATGAGCGCGTCGATCCTCGTGCTCGATCATCCCTACTTCGACATTCCGTCGCTCGAGGGCGTGTACGAGATCGCGAACGTACCGCCCGGCCAGTACACAATCGTCGGCTGGCACGAACGAGTGGGAGAACGCACGGCCATCGTGCAGGTGCAACCAGGACGGGCGGCGTCGGTCGACCTCACCGTGCCGGTGGAGGACGCTTCGTGACGGCGAAGCGGCCGCCTCGTCTTCTGGTCAAGACGCTCTCCGTCACGTTCGTCTCCGTCGCGATGCTCCTCGCCGGCGTGTTCGTCGTCGTCGTCCTGAGCGTTCGCGATCAAGTTCGGCAGACGGTGACCGTGAGCCTCGAATCGGGCCAGCGGATCTTCGCCGCCATCGAAAGCCGGCGCGAACGTGAACTGCGGGCGCAGGCGGCGACGCTCGCCGAGAACCCGACGCTCAAAGCGACCATCGACACGTACGCGGCCGAAGTCCGCACCAGCGACGAGTCGCGGCGTTCGCTGCTGCTGAATACGATGGCCAACGAGCTCGACAAGGTCGCGGCGCGCGTGGAAGCCGACGCGCTGATCCTCGCCGACGAGCACCAGATCACGCTCGCGGCGTCGGGCCGCCTGGCCGATCGCTGGCCGCGAGGCCGTCCTGTCGCGACGGCAGGAGCCAAGCCGGTCGAGATCGCCGATGGAGTGATTCGCGCCGGCGGTTTGCCGTTCCGCGTGGTCTCCGTCCCGCTGCAGCTGAACGACGTGTCGATTGCCACGCTGTACTTGGCCACGCATCTGGACCAGCGCTACGCCGACGACCTGGAGAAGCTTGCGAACGCGCGGACCGCAATCATCAGCGACGGCCTGATCGTGGCGAGCACGCTGCCCTCGAGCGCCGCGCGCAGTGAATTCGAAGCGGCCGCCGAGAGCCGGCAGCCGCGCGGCGTCGTCACGCTGGACGGGCAGTCGTACGCGTTCAGGCGGCTCGTGCGAATCGGCACCACGAGCTTCTACGCCCTCGGATCCATCGACGAGTTGTCGCGCGCCGCCACGTCGAAGGCGATTCAGGAGCTCGGGGCGATTGCGACGGTCGCCGTCGTGCTGGCGCTCGTCGCCAGCTTCTGGCTCGCGCGAATGATCACCGAACCGATCGGACGGCTCTCCGCGTCGCTCGCGCACGCCGGCAACGTCCACGACGCACGGGTCGCGCTGGCCCTCACAGGATCGAGCCGTGAGCTCGACGCGCTGACCGAGACGTTCAACGCGCTCATGGCGTCGGTCGCCACGGCCGAAGAGCAAATGCAGGCGGCCTATACCGGGTCGATTCGCGCTCTGGCGGCGGCACTCGATGCGCGCGATCCATATACGGCGGGCCACTCCGAACGCGTCAGCGTGCTGTCGGTGGCCATCGCGCGCGCGCTTGGCCTCGCGCCGGACGCCATCGAAGTCATTCGCCTCGGCGCCCTGCTGCATGACATCGGAAAGATCGGCGTGCCCGACGAAGTCCTGCTGAAGCCCGGACAGCTCACGCCGGCGGAGTTCGACATCATCAAGCAGCACCCAGTGGCGGGCGCCCGCATCCTGCGCTCGGTGCCGTTTCTCATCTCTCACATCCCGATCGTCGAGCTGCATCACGAGCGGCCGGACGGCCGCGGCTATCCGTACGGACTGCGCGGCGACGACATCCCGATGGCCGCACGCATCGTGCACGTCGCCGACGCGTACGACGCCATCACCAGCAGGCGTGCGTACCGCGCGGCGCGGCCGGCCTCCGACGCGTTGCGCGAGCTGTGGCGCTGTGCCGGCACCGAGTTCCACGCCGAAGTCGTCGGGGCGCTGGCGACGGCACTGCCGGGAGTCACCTCCGAGCGCGGCGAGCTGATCACCGAGCACGTGCATGCGTAGCGTGGCGCTCTCGCTGCTGCTGTGCGCCGCCGCACCTGTCGTCTCCGCGGCCGCACAGTCGCCTTACGAGCGCTTCAGCCTGAACACGACCGCCGCCATCGACGTCTTCGGCGGCGACAACGTCTCGAACCGTCCCCAGGCCGTCATCGACATCGTCGCGACCGCGAGGCTTGGCAACGGATGGCAGGTGTTCTTCCGGCCGTGGTTTCGCCAAGCGCGGCCGGCGCCAGGCTTCGAAGCGCCGCCATGGGACGTGCAGATCTATCAGGCCAGCGTGCGCTACGAGCGCAGCGGCCCCGTGTCCACGCGCGTCGACGTCGGATTCATGCCCTCGCCCGTCGGCCTCGGCATCTTCGACGTGAATCCGAAACAAAACCCGACGATCGCCGGCCATTCCAGCTACTTCGGACCGATGCTGCCGTTCGACACCGGCAGCGCTCGCGTTCCGGCGATCGCGTCCACCTACCCGCTCGCTGCCGTCATCACCGCTGCGACGCCCATATGGGACGCCCGCGTCGCGCTGACGAATTCTTCGGCCGTTCGAATTTCGATTCCCGGCGTGACGGCCAATCCCGATTCGACGCCGGTCTTCGAAGCCGGCGCGGGCGTTACGCCGATTATCGGATTGCGCGTCGGCGTGTCGTTCTCCCATGGCGCATACCTCACGGCGAGCGAATTCGCGCCGACGCTGCCTCAGGCCGACCGGCGCATGACCCTTGTCGGATTCGAAGGTGAATACGCGTTCCGCTACACCAAGATGACCGGCGAAGTCGTTCACGACACGTTCGGCACGATCAGCAGCGGCGACGTCCGTGCCACGACATGGTTCATCGAGGGAACGCAGACGCTCACGCCGCGCTGGTACGTCGCAGGGCGCCACGAAGGCACGTCGTCACCGATCGTCGCCACGGGCGCGTTCTTCGGCACACAACCGACGATGCTCGCCAACGAGCTGACCGCGGGATTCCGGGTCAATCGCGACATCCTTCTCAAAGCGAGCTACTACACGCGGCGTCCGTACGGCCGCGTCGGCGATTGGGATCATCAGGGCGGCGTTCAGATCGTGTGGGACCATCGGTGGTGGTAACGGCCGCTTGATCGTCTATTACATATCCGGCCATGGGTTTGGCCATGCCTCGCGCAGCATCGAGCTGATTCGCGCGCTCGTTGACAAACAGCCAGAGCTGCAGATCGCCGTCAAGACAGCAGCGCCGGCGTGGTTGTTTGAGGGCGTGCCCGGCGCGGCGTACGAGCGGTTCGACGCCGACGTCGGCCTCATCCAGACAGACAGCGTGACGATCGACGTCGCCGGAACCGCTGCCCGAGCCGCACTCTTCTATCGCGACTTCGATCGCCGCGCCGACTTGGAGGCCTCGTGGCTCCAAACCGCGAGGGCACGGCTGGTGATCGG
>Ga0068871_100000519_pt1 | contig 26416 bp, 23 predicted proteins | sample KBSMisM72_FD_72750 | JGI IMG/M metagenome (GOLD analysis project Ga0068871, IMG submission 72750) | Miscanthus rhizosphere microbial communities from Kellogg Biological Station, Michigan, USA - KBS Miscanthus M7-2 | ecosystem: Host-associated > Plants > Roots > Rhizosphere > Soil ...
CGTCTTTATCTGTATTTTGGGTTGTCGAATACGAAGCCTATTTCAGGTGTTGAGCTTGACCGGAGGACGCTTAATCCAATCGGTCAGCCAACAGAATTATTTAATACCAATAGTAATGATTTTGGATGGGAGCGTCCGGGTGATTACAATACCTTAAAAAGAAGACCTTTTTTAGAAGGCTCGTGGATGACCAAGCATAATGGCAAATACTATTTGCAATATTCCGTACCGGGCACAGAGTTTAAAAGTTATGCTGATGGACTGTATATTGCTGATTCTCCCCTGGGGCCGTTTACTTTAGCTGATAATAACCCATTTTCCTATAAGCCGGAAGGCTTTGTTGACGGGGCCGGCCATAGCAGCACTTTCCGGGACAAATTTGGCAACTTCTGGCATATTGTCACAATGACCATTTCCATTAAGCATCCGTTTGAACGGAGACTTGGGCTTTTCCCTGCATTTTTTGATAAAGATGGTATGTTTTACACCTATACCGGGTTTGGTGACTTTCCGCATATAGTTCCTCAAAAACCAATGAAAGGTCCCGGGGATTATCAGCCATCAGGTATGCTTCTTTCTTACAACAAACCGGTTGAGGTGTCCTCGGAATTGCCCAATCATCCGAAAGAGAACGCAACATCAGAAAACATTAGAAAATACTGGAGCGCACAAACAGGGAATAAAGGCGAATGGATCATAGTCGATCTGCAAGATCGGTGTAAAGTGAATGCTGTTCAAATCAACTTTGCCGAGGAAGGTACACAACTGCTGGGAAGATCGGATTCGATCTATTATCAATACTTACTGGAATACTCGAATGATAAAAAAACATGGAAGAAGATCGTAGATAAAACAACAAATAAAACAGACGTCCCGCATGACTTTCGTCAACTGCCAAGCCCTGTTTCGGCACGATATATCCGACTAACCAATTATCATATCCCGGATGGAAAATTCGCGATTTCGGGTTTGCGTGTTTTCGGAAAAGGCAACGGTAAGGCTCCTCAACCTGTAGCATCCTTTACAGCAAAACGTGATTCAAGTGATGCCCGTGATGTGAAATTATCCTGGCGAAAAAACTCCAATGCAATCGGGTATAATATTCGCTTCGGCACAAAGCCGAATAAACTCTACGAAAACTACCAGGTGTTTAATACTGACACATTAAGCATCCATAGTCTGAACAGGCTTAAGGTGTATTATTTCGCAATAGATGCCTTCAACGAAAACGGAATTACAAAGGGAAAAACCATATTAAAAAAATAAAATCGATGACACCTTCAAAAAATTATTATTAAGCTTCTTGTTGCTTTTATACATCACAGGAATTTCGTTTACGGCTCGGAGTCAACAGACAAACGGGTTGCCTCAGTTAGGAAAAGCCCCGGTAAAGGATGTGATCGCTGCTATGACCTTGGAGGAAAAAGCATCGCTGGTCGTGGGCGGAGGGATTAACATTCCGCCTGCTATGAGGAAAAATAAAATGTTCGCAAGCATGGTTGCACAGCCGGGTACTTTAGCAGCAAATACGGTTAATCCTGTTGCAGGCACGGCTGGAAACACAGTTGCGATACCACGGCTGGGCATACCCTGTATCGTGGTAAACGATGGCCCGGCAGGCTTACGCATGATAGGAGGCTTTGGGGGACAGAAGTATGAATGCACAGCGTTCCCGGTAGGTACCCTGTTAGCATCCAGTTGGGATAAAGATCTGATTTTTAAAACCGGGCAGGCGTATGGCAATGATGTATTGGAATACGGGGTCGATATATTGCTCGCACCCGGTATGAACATACAGCGTAACCCTTTATGCGGTAGAAATTTTGAGTATTATTCCGAAGACCCATTGTTATCAGGCACGATCGCTGCCGCCATGGTAAACGGTATTCAGTCGCAGGGTGTAGGCGTATCAATAAAACATTTTGCCGCAAATAACCAGGAGACTGACCGGCAAGCCGTAAATACGATTGTAAGCCGACGGGCTCTTCGCGAGATATATCTCGAAGGTTTTAGGGTCGCATCCAGGGAGTCACACCCATGGACCGTCATGTCCTCCTACAATTTACTAAACGGAAAATACACATCCGAAAACTACGATTTGCTGACTACTGTATTAAGAAAAGAGTGGGGCTATAACGGGCTTGTGATGAGCGATTGGGGTGCTGGAAAAGATGCTGTTGCACAGATGAAAGCGGGGAATGATCTGCTAATGCCCGGCCCTAATCAGGTTAATACCATTATGCAGGCAGTAAAGAATGGTATCCTGGATGAAAAAGTGTTAGACAGAAATGTAGAAGATATCCTTAACCTTATTGTTAAGACTCCGCGTTTCAAAAACTATAAGTACTCAAATAAGCCTAATTCCATAGCGAATGCGGCAATGTCACGAAAGGCAGCCACCGAGGGAATGATATTATTAAAAAACACCGATAGTGCACTTCCATTTTCGGAAAAAATAAAAAGCGTTGCCCTGTTTGGAAATACTTCATACCAGGCGTACATAGGAGGTTCGGGTAGTGGTTATGTGGCAGTAGCCTATTCGGTAAATTTAATTGATGGCTTGAAAAATGCGGGTTATACGACCGACGAATCCCTGCAAGAAAAATACAAAACCTTCATGACCGAAAAAGCGCCCAAAGGCGGCGATATGATCGCCAACATAATGGGTGGCAAGAAACGAGCGCCTGAAATGGCTATAGTCGATTCGCTGGCTGAAAAAATGGCTGAAAAATATGATATAGGAATTTTCACGATCGGACGGAGCTCGGGCGAAGGCGAAGACAGAAAAGTGGATAACGATTTTAATCTTTCAGCGACTGAAACGGCTTCAATGAACACTATTTGCAAGGCGTTTCATGCCAAAGGGAAGAAGGTTGTTGTGGTACTTAATATCGGCGGGGTTATCGAAACGGCAAGCTGGAGAAGCAATCCTGACGCCATATTACTCGCCTGGCAGCCAGGCCTTGAAGCAGGAAACGCTATAACAGATTTACTCAGTGGGAAAGTAAATCCTTCCGGTAAACTGGCGCAAACCTTCCCTGTATCTTATGCCGATGTTCCTTCTGTAAAGAACTTTCCCGGTATAGAAATAAAAGGTGATTCTACCATAAAAAGAGAGGTGGTTTATGAAGAAGGTATTTATGTAGGTTATCGTTATTACAACACTTTTGGCGTAAAAACTGCCTATCCGTTTGGATATGGTTTAAGCTACACCAAATTTGCATTCAGTGACATAAAGCTAAGTTCAACTACATTCGTTAAGAAACTTACCGCCACCATAACCATCACCAATACCGGCAAGGTCGCTGGGAAGGAGGTTGCAGAACTTTACCTAACAGCTCCGAAAGGACAATTGGATAAGCCATCGGCGGTACTTAAAGGATTTGCAAAAACACGATTACTGAAACCGGGCGAATCCCAAACGCTAACTTTTGCGATAAGTGCAAGGGACCTGGCTTCGTTCAATACTGGTCAATCGGCGTGGATTGCAGATGCGGGACAATATCAGGTAAAGGTTGGTTCATCGAGTGAGGACATAAAATTGACGCGACCATTTATACTGGCTAAAACGTTGGTAGTCGAAAAGGTCAACAAAGCTTTATCGTCACCGACGGCCATTGCTGAACTTAAGAGAAAAAACCAAAAATAAGGGTATGAAAGCTGAAAATAAAACAATTTTGGTTACAGGTGGAGGCAGCGGTATGGGCCGAGAGTTGGTGCTGAACCTGCTCACAAAAGGAGCAAAGGTAGCAGCGATAGACATCAATGAAAAGTCTTTGCAGGAAACCGCGGTATTGGCAGGCGACAGGAATGTAAATTTAAGCTTGTTTGTGACCGATATTACCGATAAACCGGCGGTGGAAGGCTTGTTGGATAAAATGATCAGCAAGTTCGGTGCAGTCGATGGCATTATCAACAACGCAGGTATTATTCAGCCATTTATAAAAGTAAATGACCTGAGTTACGAGGTGATTGAACGGGTAATGAATATTAACTTCTACGGTACACTTTATTTGATTAAGACTTTTCTGCCACACCTGCTTACCAGGCCCGAAGCGCATATTGTTGACATATCCAGTATGGGCGGATTTTTACCCGTGCCAGGGCAAACCATATACGGCGCGTCGAAGGCGGCAGTAAAGTTGCTGACTGAAGGACTTCATTCTGAATTATCCGGCACGAATGTGAGAGTGACGGTAGTTTTTCCAGGCGGCGTCCGCACCAATATCATGTCCAACTCCGGCCTTGCCGACCGGATGTCTTCTTCAACAGAAGGTGCTCAAAAGATATTGCCTGCCGAAAAGGCCGCAGCGCTGATTATTGACGGGATGGAGCAAAACAGTTACCGTGTCTTAGTGGGCAAGGATGCCAAAATGTTGGATCTGCTTTATCGCCTGAATCCGGCGTACGCTGCCGGGCTGATTGCCAAAAAAATGGGCGCATTGCTTTCGCCGAAATAAGATTATTGGCAATATCGCCGGTAGATGAAAAGTGCGTGTGAATGACCTGATTGGACCTATAATTAACAGGATATAAAATTGTAAGTTTATGTATCATTAGTGGACAATTCAATAAAAATTGCAAATGGTTAAACCGATAAAAGAAACTGCTCATAAAAAAAATGCTACTATCACCTGCAAGAATTGCGGTAACAAAGTATCTGACAATTTTTGTAGTAGCTGTGGACAACGGGCAGACACCCACAAACTGACCATGCATTTTATTTTGCATGATCTGCAACATGGACTGATTCATTTTGATAAAGGAGTTTTGTACACAACCAAGCAACTTTTGACAAGACCCGGTCACACTATCCGCGAGTTTTTGGAAGGAAAAAGAGCCAGGCATTTCCAGCCTTTGTCCTTTGTCATTGTGCTTGCCACTTTTTATGGATTACTCTGGCATTACTTAATTTTCGACCATCTTCACGCGAGTCTAATTGAGCCCAAGGACGACATAACCGGAGCTTCCGGGAAAATCGTTACCTGGATAACTGAGCATTTTGCTTTTGACGGGCTAATCCTGATCATAACTAGCACCTTGGTTTCCTATTTCATTTTTAAAAAACGGAAATATAATCTTGCAGAACACCTCGTTTTGAATACATACTTAATGGGATTGTTTTTAATTGTTAGCCTACTCGTTTTCCCCATTGTTTATATTTTCGGTAACGCAGCAACTCTGCAATATGGCATAGTTCAACAAGGTTTTCTACTCGTTTTAATGTGCTGGTGTTATGCCCAATTCTTCAATAAAAGTTCGAAGGGCAAAATTATCAGCCTCGCTTTTATTGCCTTTTTGATTACTTCGCTTCTAAACTCGGCTATTGGATATTTTGCAAGTTGGATAGTAAGGCAATTCTAGGAAGGGATATCCCTTATTAATGAATTCATACGCGTAGTCTAATTGTCTTGGCGTTTTACATTCAAAAGTCCAGCACAGCATCAATCGCTTCATCAGCTTTTTTAAATGAGAAATTGGATTGATATTTCATTGTCGTCAATACACTTTCATGCCTATACATTTTTGTAATACTTTAGGGTGTATCTCTTTTTCTTCAGCCCGTTGCGCGAAGGAATGCCTGGCTTTATGTTGAGAAGCATTTTTGGTACTCCCTATCCACTTCATGATTTTTACCATCGCATCGTTTAGGTATTTTACAATATGGTCGTGTTCTCCTCACGAATCTTTCTTCGTTACCCTCATAGCGATCAATTTGATGGGAAAACCTGGCTAAGTATATACAAGGATCCGCCAATGAGTCCAATGTTAACTATTACAGTAATTAAATAGGCGAAAAAAGATAGAAAAAAGTGACTAACATTTTTCCCGGGGCCAATATAAACTGTATAAGCCCAAACAGAAAAAAGTGCAGGAATAGAAAGATCAGCCGCAAATTCCAAACCTGCTATACTTTTGTCATTGACAAAATATAAAAAGGGTAACAGTGCAAGTCGCGCGATAATCCTCACCCCACTGAGGTAGGAATTGATTACCAAATGCTCCAAATAAGTGATTCGATAAAATTTAAAAATCCGGAAATAAATAAGTGATGTCAACGGTAAGGTCGCCAATAAAACAATCAGGTAATGTTCATTCGCCCAATGGTTCAAAATAGAGACCGCTATGTTGACCTCATGATTTGGACTTTTGTAGTTAATAAAATTAGCCTCTTTGGAATAATGGGAAGCATAAGCATAAACGCCGGATATTATGATTAGGAAGGCGAACGGTTTAAAATGCCTGACACGCTCGCCCCTTATATAGTTTTTCAAAAATCTGCCCGGGTTAATGAGGAGCTTGCCAAGAGTAAAAAAAAAGCCCCTGTCAACGTGCATAATCCCATGTTGCAACTCGTGTAAAATGAAGTGGCTATCTAATTTTCCAACCTTAGCATCCTGCCCGCAATTATTGCAGAAGTTTCCGTTAAATTCAAAGCCACAGTTCTTGCATTTCATGCTTTTATTTATTTTGAGTCTGGCAACGATAAACCGACTACATCACTTTGGAAGAATAGTTACTATTACTCGTTTATAACGGGTAAGGCTTGGTGTGCCCTTATCTGTTACTTTCAGAATGAAGTGAGCCGTTTGAGGGCTGTCTACCTGCGGCGCTTTTACTTCAGGTATTACGGACATATTTTGAGAAGGTTGGATAATTATCTTTCTGTTTAAGGTGCCTGCTTCCTGATATTGAAACCAAAGAAAACTTAGAGCATCTCCATCGGGATCATAAGAAAGACTACCATCAAGTGAAAAGGTTTCACCGGATTTTACAGTAAGTTGGTCAGGCACATTTAGCTTGGCAATCGGAGGATGGTTTGCATGATGATAATCGGCAGCAGTACACCAGCTCATTCTTGCTGCAAAGTCATTTTGGAAATCTTCCCGCCATCTCCAAATAGTAACATGGTTGTCTTTGTAGGTAGTCGTATCCTTTACTACGGCTCTTCCCCATTTTCCTTTAACCATCGGGGTAAACTCATCAGTTGCATTTGTCCAAAAAGGTCTGGTTTCTTCTTCCAGCGGCACTATCCATTTTTTCATAGGATCAAAGGGGGGCTTGTAAAATTCGTAACGGCCTCCCCAACCACCCCAGTTGGGATGTTCCGGTTCGTTAAGTCCGTTCGGTATCAGCGATAACCATGACGGCGTATCGCCCTCCATTCCAAAGGATACATCAGGGTAAATTTCACCCAATGGTCCATGTCCCTCTTGAATATTATGCGCAAGCCAATCATTACTTACAACTTCGTTGTTGGCTCCGGGAAACACTCCGTTTATTGCCGACCATGTAGCTGCAACATAATTCCCCGGACTGGCGATGTAAAATAAATCAGGGAAATTCTTACGTATCCATGGACCAGTATTATCTTGGTCTGAAATGGTATACACCCTAAGCTTGCTGATCAACTGTTTTGCTTCTGCCTCGCTTTTGGTTTCTCGTATTCTAAATAATGCTTGGGCCAGTGTATTAGGCCCCCCCCAGACAGTTACCCATAAAGGACGGTCATCTTTTTTTTCCAGCATCTTAATAATCCATTCCGATCCCTCTGAGTCTTTGCCCTTACCTACTCCTTCCAGCCCATAAACCGGAAGGCCTTTCTTTATTAGGCTTAATAATTTTTGTGCTGTAGGAAACTCCGGTTCATGCTTTAGAAGATTGGGTTGCACCTTCGCATACGCAAGAACGACTTTTTCAATAAGTTCGGGGCTAACCTTTTTAGATTGGTGAATGGATGTGGAAGCGATGAGCCCTTCAATATCGATTTGATTTGCATAGAGCATTAAACGGACCATTGACATAAAATCATCAGGTTCGTTTCCGATGTCTGTAATAACAATCAAACGATGTTTTGTTAATGTTTGCGCTGATGCAGCTGCAGTTATCAAAAACATTATTGTAAATGCAAAAAATAACAATCTTACCTTTCTCATTTTTATCTTCATAGCGTTATGTTATACTGACGATTTGCAAATCGGTTACTGATTGATTTATGCTAAAATTCTCCTGCTTCACCACTACCCTTACCAGATCTAAGTTCTTAGTGGACATCTTCAATGGCAACATCAAAATGTCATCCTGCCGAAACTACCCTCGCTGAGCTTGACTGGATAAACTGGAAGTACGAAACAGGCAGAGCAAGATGATATACAATTTTTAAAGGTTGCATGATGACTCGAATGCGATATGTTCGCTTATACTATCTTAAATTACTATTCTACTTTACTACCACCCTTACTCTGTCCAGATTTTGAATACGGGTAAATACCGTATTGGCATTTCCTTGCCGCTGAGACGCAACTCTTAATGTTGGGAAGTAAGTTCCGGGTTTTGAAAACTTGTATGTTGTTATTACTTTAACGCTGGACCCTGATTTAGTGATTGCACTCCATTTGGCAGTGATCGGAAAAACTCCGGACGTTACAAAATTCCACCCATGAAAATCGCCGCCCTTTTGAAAGAAGTCCTCAGGCAACCCTTCAAAGTTCCATACAGCTTTGACCACCTTGCCCATGTGTGCGGGTACATCCACGACTGCCGTAAACCTTACTGTTTGACCAACTTTCACTTCGGCGCGCTTACTTCCGTTTGCTTTTAACATTACCACAGGCTGTATTCCATGTCGTTCATTTGCTGCGGCTGGAATTACTACCTGCCCGTCGACAATTTTATAATTAGTACTGGCCGCCGGAGCTATACCTTTTTCAACCCAGGCGCTCATATCAAGAAGCGCTTGTTGCAAAACGCCGAGGTAACTAACGGTTTCGGTTGGATCGTCTTCCAGCGAAATATCACCATGCAGGGCACGATCAGTAAACCATACCCTAAAGTTATTATCTATACTTTCGCCCAGGTTTGCCTTTGCCTTCGTACGGTACCAATCTGCTTGCCATGGAAAAGCTTCGCGATCCCAAAGCGACTCAAGTAAGATCATTTTACCCTTGAACTTACCAGTCGGTAGGATACCTGCCGCGCCTTTGGTAAACAAAGGTCCCAACAAAAAGGGGCGCTGTGGGTATTTAGGTATGCCATCTGCATTGCGAAACTGATCCCACACATAATACTCTTTACCCGGCACCTGGTGGCGATGATAGGTTTGTATTGCCAGGAAGTTTGAATTGTCGACTATTACGGAATCCCCGACTTTAAGTTTTGCAATCACGGCGGGGTCGACCGGGCCAAAAACCACCTTGTCATCCATGATTTTAGTTATCGTCAGCACATTTCCAGCGGCAAGGCCGCTTTTGATGATCAAATCGCCGCCCAGGAAATAAACGTCCCTAAGCTTGTCCTGCAATTGAAGCGCAACCGGCATACCCCCCTGCGCTCCTCCAACACTTTTCCATGCAGCGTCTGCCGTACCGCGGTCCTGCGCCGATACCGGCTTTGCCAGACCTAAACTCACCGCCTGGTCGATTTCAATCGGCGCCTTGATAATATTCGTTTGCTGAATTCGGCCCTTTGTCAATGATGCAGGTGAATCATATCCCCGATAACCAGGCAGGCTCCAGAAGTCATGATTGAAATACTGGGGGTCTATGCCAACGATTGACCGGTATAACACCGAAAAACCCTGTATCCCCAAATTTTTGTAGCCGAACCAGCTTCTCACAGGGAACCCCATTTTGGTGACTTCTTGAAGCACTGACCTTTCTTCATCATTCAGACCCGCATACATGTCACCGCTTCCACCCGGTTCAATGGCGTCAACGATTTGAGGGAACTTATCCCTCAAAACAGTCATAGCATACATGCGGACCGTAAATACGTTTGGAATGGCTTCGTCTGAACCCAATACATAGGGAACTATTCCGTCCCAAACACCATCTGTGCTTTCAAAGCCGCCAACCGTGCGGTAAGCACCGCCGCTGCCGCCAAAGGCATACCCATAAGGTCGTTTGCCTTCATATATCTTTTTTGCTACCATGCGTGAAAACTCGGCTGATGCCGCATTTACCCGGTAGGCTGCCAATGAAGGGTCCGATTTGGATGGATTGGTAAAGCTGAAATTTCCACCTTCGTTCGTTTCAACGAAATATGCGCCGTTACTTAAACAAAATCCGATTTTGTCTTCTTCACCGGTTCTTCCCTGCGATCCATTTTCGCTATCAGGGAAGGGTGTAATGTATTGAAAAAAGTGTCCCTGATATTTTTCCTTTTGCGGGAAATAAAATGAAAACTTTGAACTGGTGCCCGTAAAGCCGCCATGAATATACCTGTGCCTGACCGGTTTGTCACGCCATTCATCCACATCTATGTAGGGCTGTCTGAATAATGTATCGCTTGTTTTAAATTCTTTCGCCAGGCCTGCGTCATGTACCAAACTATTCTGCGCTCTGGCAACCGAAATGCCGAAAACCAGCATAGTAAAAAAGCTTAACATGAGCCTGAAGGAGGTCACTTCGCTTTTGGTAAATCTTGAACTTTTCATTTCTATGCTTTTTTAAATATCTTTTATTTCCCGTTATTTTTAAGTTCATCTATCTGCACCTCAGGCACAAGCGCTTTATGAACTTTTTCAACAATAATTTCTTTGCTCAAACTAAATCCGGCGGAAAGTCTGATATCCTCGCTTGAGCTGCCGATTTTCAAAATATACTTGCCGTCCTCAGCTACCCATGATGATTGAGCGGCATCAAAGGAGGCAAGGTCGGCTGCCTTAACCAAAAACGTGATAGTTTGCGATGTACCTGGTTTAAGCAGGATTGTTTTTGCAAAGCCCTTTAATTCTTCAACCGGTTTATCCATGTTTTTATGTGGTGCACTTAGGTATAACTGTATGATTTCTTTACCTGGTTGGCTGCCCGTATTGGTAACCGTTACCTTAGCGGTTAATTGGCCTTTGAAAACGGTTGAGCTTAGTTTCAAATTGCTGTATTTAAATCTGGTATAGCTTAAGCCATATCCGAATGGAAATGCTGGCTGCACATGGAACGAATTAAAATAGCGATAACCTACATAGATGCCATCCTTATAAATAGCCTCAGTTGGTATCTTTGGCCCTGGTTCGCCAGGAAAATTAGGGGCTGAAGGCTCATCCTCGTATTTTGCCGGGAAGGTGACTGCCAGTTTTCCAGAAGGGTTGACAATGCCGCTCATCACATCAGCAATCGCGTTTCCTCCTTCTTCACCCGGCTGCCATACCAGCAAAATACCATCTACCTGTTTGCGCCAGCTTTCTGTTTCAACTGGGCCGCCAATATTGAGCAATACAACAACACGTTTATGTTTTGCGTGGAAGGCATTGACAACCGCATTCAAATTGGCGGTTTCAGTAGCCGACAAGTTAAAATCGTTGTCAACTTTTCTGTCATTACCTTCTCCTGCATTTCTGCTAATGGTAAAAATGGCCATATCGTTGTTTTCGGCCGCTTCCGTTATTGGTAAATCTGTAGCAGCAATTTCCGGTATCATGCGTGGAGCGTTTATTGTCATTCCTTTTTTCGGATGCGCCTTTTGGTCATCATTAATAAATGCCTTATACAATTCGGACAACTTTCCAGAAATTTGAAATCCCGCGTTAGTCAGGCCTTCAAAAATGCTCACATTATATGGTGTATTTACTTCGCCGCTCCCCGTTCCACCCCGAATGGTTTCATACGATCCAATTCCAAACAATGCGAGTTTGATGTTTTTCTTTATCGGCAAAGTACTGGCTTCATTTTTCAGCAAAACTATTCCTTCTGATGCGGATTTTCTGGCAATGACGGCATGTGCTTTCAGGTCAGGGTTATTTGAGTAGCGATAATTACGAAACGATGGCGTCTTAAGGATATAATGTAGAACCTGTTCTACATTGCTGTCAAGATCACTTTCACTGAGACGACCATCTTTTATAGCGTCAATGATCATCTGCTGTCTTGATTTACTTCCGGGCTCGATCAGATTATTGCCGGCCTTCATTTGTGCTGCCGCATCCCGTCCGCCATACCAATCTGACATGACCATTCCTTTGAATCCCCATTCATTTCTGAGGATGATAGTAAGCAGGTCATTCCGTTCGGACGTGTAAGTGCCGTTAACCTTGTTGTATGAACTCATCATCGTCATGGGTTGGGCATTCTTCACTGCAATTTCAAAACCTTTAAGATAGATCTCACGCAATGCCCGCTCGCTGACAATGGCGTTTATGGATGATCTGTTAGTTTCTATATTGTTCGCTACAAAGTGCTTGATAGAGGTGCCTACGCCATTTGACTGTATCCCTTTTACCATCGCCGCGGCTATATAACCGGTCACCACAGGGTCTTCAGAATAATATTCGAAGTTTCGGCCGTTTAGGGGATTCCTTTGAATGTTCATTCCCGGTGCCAGGATCACATCTATGCCATATTCTTTGACCTCATTTCCAAAGGCGATACCGACTTTTCTAACCAATGAGGTATCCCAGGAGGATGCCAGCAGCGTCCCTACGGGCCATGCTGTTGCATAATAAGATTTTGCGCTGTCGCCTTTGTGAAAGGGATCTATTCGCACTCCGGCAGGCCCGTCCGCTAATACTGTTCCGGGTATCCCAAAACGTTTGATATTCATGGTATTCCCTGCTGCACCGGGTACCCGCCCATCGGCCTCGCCAACAACCGGACCGCTGCCTGCAAATCGCAGGCCCGTGCCTGTAACGAGTTGCACTTTCTCCTCCAGCGTCATTGCTTTTACGATAACGCTAACCGGGTCCTTGCCTAACTGGGGTAGCTGAGTTTGTGCTTTTGTCGTTATCGAAAGAAAAGCCAGGACTACTGCTGAAACTGAAGATTTGAAAAATCGAGCCATATGGATGCTGTTAAATTTTTATTTTTTTAAAGGGTAAAGGTGTGTTTTCCCGTGATAAGCAATTTTTCGTCTGAAACAGGGTTGTTATGATTACCTAAACACTTAACCAATTGATCTTTTCACGGCGCAAAGCGATGATTATTTCTTTGCCGGATCGCTTTCTTTTATGCGCGTGCCCTTTGCATCAAACATACCCATTACGCTTCCTTTTACATGGTCATCGTCCATCGGGCTGAGCGAAAGTGTAACATCATGGTCATTGATAGTAAATTCAGCATTGATGGTTTTATCATTCTCGTCAATCTGGGTTATTTTAGAGACTTCCTTATCGGTGGAGTCCCGCACCGTACCGATTAGTTTGCCATCTTTGCGCTCGAAAGCAAATGTCAATTTAGTATCGCCATTGGGAGTACCAATAACAGTAATTGCCCATTTCCCTACAAAGTAGTTGGCTGTAGACTGAGCCTCTACGGCTGGTGAAAATAATAGCCCGATTATAAGAGCTAATAATACGCTTAACTTTTTCATTTTATTATGGATTAATTTGTATTCTGTTTATATGACAGAATAAAGATAAGTTTGTTACATCAGAATTAAAATTAATTCTGTTATTTTTACAGAATAGTTTTTTATGGCTTACACAGTATTAGATATCATTCAACATCCCGAGAATTATCTTCCTAATATCCAGGTCGATAATGTAATTTTAGGATATCACGATAAAGAGTTAAAGGTGCTGTTACAGCAGACCATTGCAACGAATAAGTGGTCGATCACGGGCGGGTACGTTGGCAGAGCAGAATCGACAGACGAAGCTGCTAACCGCATTGCCTTGTCGAGGACCGGTTTGGAAAAACTCTTTCTTCAGCAGTTCCGGAGTTTTGGTAGTGTAAGCCGGTCGGAAGACCCGGAAAAAAATGCAGCGAATATGAGCAAATTAACTGGCATTGAGGTTAAAGAAGATCTGTGGATTTTTGATCGGTTCGTATCACTGGCGTATTATACCCTGACGGACTTTTCGACAGTGAAGATCAAAAAATGGCCGCTGGGTGCAGATTCTAAATGGTGGCCGGTGAATGAGCTTCCGCCATTACTTTTCGATCATAAGGAGATTATTAGTGAGGCTATAAAAGCTTTAAGGATGCATATTGCTTTTTATCCAATTGGTTATAACCTGTTATCGGCTAAATTTACTTTGCCGGAAATTCATGCGCTTTATGAAACTATTTTAGGCAGGACTTTAGATGAACGCAACTTCCAACGCAAGCTATTGTCGTCTGGAATAGTCACCAAATTGGCTGAAACCAGACGCATAGGTCCTCACCGGGCTCCCTTTCTTTATGAGTTCGACCGAGCAAAATATAATGAAGGCTTACAGCGCGGCATTGTTTTAGCTTTTTAGCTGATTAATAGTAACACCCGATAGCATTCCTCAATCACAAAGAATGGAAAGATTAAAAAATAAAGTAGCAATTATTACAGGCGGAGCCAGTGGCATCGGAAAAGTTACAGCCCGATTATTCGCTGCCGAAGGGGCAGCAGTGGTGATAACCGATATCAACGAGCCCAAATTGAAACTTGTTGCCGAAGAGATCGCAGCTTTCGGAGGCAAAGTATTGGCAGTCAAACAAGATGTGACGTCCGAATACGACTGGATTATAGTCGTGCAATCTGCATTAGATGAATTTGGCAGGATCGATATTCTATTCAACAATGCAGGCATCGAGATCAAATCAGGAAAATGGGCGGATATCTCTTTGGAAGATTTTCAACGAATATTAAACGTAAACCTGGTAAGTCAGTTTTTAGGGATCAAAGCTGTGGCGAACGAAATGATTGCCAACGGAAAAGGGTCTATCATCAATATGTCTTCCACCGCCGGATTCATAGCTACAAAGGCGCATCCTGCCTACACGGCTTCAAAAGGAGGGTCAAGACTGCTGACAAAGGCAGCGGCAAAGGAGTATGCCACCTCCGGTCTCAGAGTCAATTCGATACATCCCGGAATTACCCTAACCGAGTTGACAATAGGGCTTATGGACAGTGAAGAGGGGCGAAAATACCTCAACTCATCGAACCCTATGCAAAGAGCGGCCACTGGGGATGAAATAGCCAATGCAGTATTGTTCCTGGCTAGTGATGAATCGTCATTTGTAACTGGGACTGAACTTGTGGTAGATGGTGGTCAGATTTCAGTTTAACCAGATATTCCGGGGCCATTGATGAACGCAGTCTGGAAAAAAGTTCAGAGCGTTCCGTTACCTTTAACTATGCTAACTTGCCGGTTTAAATATCAAAATAAATATTAATCAACACAGCTCATTGGTCTAATGCTTTGACTTATTCGCCCCATGCTTCCGGCACGGCGGATATCCCCATCTTTTAAATGAGTTGTGACCCAGGTCGTGGCCTTGCGGTAACTCGGCGAATTGGTAAGCCTCGGCCCGTTAAGGTCGGTCAGCTTATAAGCTCTGGAATAGTCAACAAATTGGCTGAAACCAGACGGTTAGGTCCTCACCGGGCTCCCTTTCTTTGTCAATTTAATAAAGTGCAATATGATCAGGCTTTAGAAAATGGGCTTGCTTTAATTTTTTAATAGCGATCAGCACTTCGTTCAATACAGAGCAATCGGCCTGGGTCGCCGATCCAGGGCGATATGAAGTAAAGATCGGCGCTTCCAGCGAGGATATTAGACAAACTGAGTCGTTTACATTGAATAAAAGAACTATCGTTGAAAAAGTTACCAGGGTGCTAATGCCTCCTATCGACGTTGCTGACCTAAAAAGCAGAAATCAGCAATACCGAAAATGAAAGCTGAGAACAAAGAAAATGGGGGCATAACTTTCGTCGAGATAAGGCTAAGTTCATATTCGGCTATTGAATACAAAGGGCCCGTGCCTACCAGATCTGACCATTAATTAACTCAATACAAAATCGTAGGTTTAAGCATTGTAAGCTCAAAGCGAACAAAGAAAACAAATGGGTAAAACGTTGAAAAAACCTTCTCATAAAGCAACTGCTATAATCATCTGCAAAAACTGCGGTAACGAAGTATTTAACAATTTTTGTAATAGATGTGGACAACGGGCTGACACGCACAAACTGAACATGCATTTTATTTTGCATGATCTGGAACATGCACTGATTCATTTTGATAAAGCTATTAAAACTAAATCTATTGAAAAAATTGAAATCGACTTCGATGTTCCAGAAAACCGAAGTATTACACCTACAACATTTCTAACGAATTGATTTTGTGTTAATTACAAACATCATAAAATCAATGTTCATTTTGATTTAAAAATATCGAACACCGTTTCTTCTCCAAACAACACGTTAAATACTTGAAAATCAGTGCATAAAAAAACCTCCCGTTTTCACAGGAGGTAGTAAGGGTAAATGATGGGGCTCGAACCCACGACCCTCGGTACCACAAACCGATGCTCTAACCAACTGAGCTACATCTACCGTATTGGGGAGTGCAAATGTAAAAAATTACTCCCTAAAGTCAAGAGGTTTTTTAATATTACAATCACTTTACCATTTTTCGCTTATCTGATACCGACTTTTGTTTTATGGCAGAGCAGTTAGTTGAATTGAATGTTACCGGGATGCATTGCAATAATTGTGCAATGTCTGTCCATAAATTGTTAGAGAAAAAAGGCTTTCACGATATATTGGTCGACTTCGCATCTGAAGAGGTGAAGTTCTCGGCTGATAATGAGACGAAAATAAAAGACGCCATAAAAAGCATTGAAGGGCTGGGATATAAAGTTGTTGAAGATGTCAATCAGCGACAGGAAAAGTTTTATGAGAGAATTGAGAATAAGCTAATTTTCTGTACCATTTTTACTGTACCTCTCCTCTTTGCTATGATCATCCCATGGCATTTTTTACACATGCCGGTTCTGCAATTAATCCTGTGTATGCCGGTTTTTATAGTTGGTTGCTTACATTTTGGCAAAAGCGCATGGAGTTCTGTTAAGGGCGGCATACCCAATATGGATGTGTTGATATTTATAGGGTCGTCATCAGCATTTATCTATAGTTTTATCGGCACTTTGCAAAACCTGGGGATGCGTTACCAGTTTTACGAAACTTGTGCCACCATCATTACCCTTGTTTTACTTGGCAATCTATTTGAAAAACGTTCGGTTACACAAACTACCTCGGCAGTAAAGGACTTGGTTAGAATTCAGCAGGTGAATGCCAACCGTATGGTGAATGGTGAAATTGAAGTGATTAATTCACGGGAAGTGCGCCCGGGCGATACTTTAATTGTCAATACTGGGGATAAAATTCCTGTTGATGGTGAAGTACTATCTGGGAATGCTTCGATAAATGAGTCCATGCTTACGGGCGAGAGCATTCCGATTGAAAAAGGCAAATATGATACGTTAATTGGCGGGACCGTTGTTGAACACGGCAATGTAACCATGATTGCAACCAAAGTAGGCAGCAATACAGTGCTTTCGCAGATCATCGAACTGATGAAAAAAGCACAGGCCGCCAAACCTCCGGTACAAAAACTGGGCGACCGGGTAGCTGCAATCTTTGTCCCTGCGGTTGTATTGATTGCATTGATCACATTTACACTGACTTATTATGTGGGCCATGCGGGGATGCAACATGCCATTATGAATGCTATCGCTGTGCTGGTGATCTCCTGCCCTTGCGCCATGGGATTGGCTACACCAACAGCTGTCATGGTAGGACTTGGTCGCGCTGCCAAGAATGGCATCTTGATTAAAGGCGGCGATACTGTTGAAGCTGTTACTAAAGCCAAATACATCGTATTCGATAAAACCGGTACCCTTACTACAGGAAAATTCCATATTAATAATATAAAGACTGAAGGAGGCGCAGATATAGAAGTTGTGCGAGGTATTATTACTGCTATCGAAGAGCGCTCCAATCACCCTATAGCACGGTCATTGGTTCATGAGCTAAAAAGCCTTTCTCAAAAGAAAGTGATCTTGAAATCTGTCAGCGAAGAGAAGGGCCTGGGTATGCGCGCAGAAGATGTGGAAGGCAATCATTATTTCCTTGGTTTAGGCAAAAACAATACGGATGACGATTTTAACGTCTCGCTTTATAAAAATCAGGCTTTGTTAGCACAGATTGAGATTGATGATGACATAAAACCACAGGCAGCTAACTTAATAAGTGATCTGCGAAAAATGGGTATCACGCCTGTTCTTTTAAGTGGTGATAAAGAAAGTCGCTGCATTAAAGTAGCTAAAGCTATTGGCATTAATGAAGTACACTCCGAAAAGCTTCCTGCGGAAAAGTTAACCGTGATTGACATCTACCGAAAAAAAGGTGAAACCATTATGGTTGGCGATGGTATCAACGACGCCCCTGCCCTTACCAAAGCGGATGTGGGCGTATCAATGAATGACTCCAGCCAGATTGCTATACAATCAGCCAAAGTGATCCTTTTAAATACCGATCTATACTCTTTGGTCAAATTCCTGCAAATCAGCAGACATACCTTACTCACTATCAAACAAAACTTATTCTGGGCATTCGCATATAATATTGTTGCCATTCCTGTTGCGGCTCTAGGTTTCCTTAATCCGATGATTGGCGCATTCACCATGGCATTTTCAGATGTAGTGGTAATCGGCAACTCATTGAGGTTGAAGGTGAAGAAGATCGATTAATTTGTTCATAGACGATAGACCGTAGTCCATAGCCAATAATTAAATCCTAACAAGAATAGCCATTTAAACAGATGTTGTTATTTTTGGCGAATAACCATTGACTATCAACCATTGTCTATGGACTTAAAATCACATGATCGAAATTTTTACCGATGGTGCATCAAGCGGAAATCCGGGCCCGGGAGGCTATGGAGTAATTCTTCGTTCGGGTAACCACTATAAAGAGCTTTCAGCAGGGTATCGTAAAACCACCAATAACCGGATGGAACTTTTGGCTGTTATCAGGGGACTTGAAGCATTGAAAAACTTAAATCAAACCGTCACCATCTATTCAGATTCCAAATATGTGATCGATTCTATCGAAAAAAAATGGGTTCATGGCTGGGTGAAAAAGGGATTTGCCGGGAAAAAGAATAAAGATCTGTGGCTGCGTTACCTCGAATTGAGCAAACTACATCAAATCAAATTCAATTGGGTACGCGGCCATGCAGGCCATCCCGAAAATGAGCGATGCGATCAATTGGCCGTGGCAGCAAGCAAGCAAAAGGACTTACTGATCGATAGTGTTTTTGAAGCGGAAGCAGGGAAGGTAAATTTATTATAAGTTGAATAAGTTAAGCGGTTATTGCTTAACCCAATCAACTTAATCCAACTCAATCAACCATTCAACCTACTGTATCGACACTACTCCCTCAAATGTTTTCTTGGTTCCCTGCGGTGAAAAGAAGGACATTAGCTCTTCCGCCTTGTGCACCATGTTTTCTGAACCAATAAAAATAGCCGAGCGCTGGTGCAATTCGGTTACGTCCAAGTCAAGAATACGATCGTAACCATTACTCGCTTTACCGCCCGCCTGTTCAATAATAAATGCCATTGGGTTGCATTCGTAAACCAATCTTAGTTTGCCTTTAGGCGCATGTGCGGTAACGGGATAAATGAAAATACCACCTTTTATCAGGTTACGGTGAATGTCAGCCACCATTGAGCCAATGTAACGCGATGTATATGGACGTCTTGTTTTTTCGTCCTCTACCTGGCAATATTTGATATATTTTTTAACACCATCAGGAAAATGGGCATAATAACCTTCATTGATAGAATAGATCACGCCATCCTTCGGTATTTTCATATCAGGATGCGACAGGCAAAACTCGCCTATGGATGGATCGAGTGTGAAACCATTTACTCCTTTACCAGTAGTATACACCAGCATGGTAGATGACCCATAGATCACATAACCGGCAGCCACTTGTTCGGTTCCTTTTTGTAAGACATCGCTCATAGTGGCCTTTCCGGATGTTGATTTTCGCCGATAGATAGAGAAAATAGTACCTATACCCACATTCACATCTATATTAGAAGATCCATCCAATGGATCAATAGCTACAATATATTTTGCATCCTTTGAAACTGCTGAATCAATATGGATCACATCATCATTTTCCTCGGATGCGACGATGCAGCATTCCCCGCCATGCTTCAATGCTGATATGAATTGCTCATTGGCATACACATCCAATTTCTTCTGCCCTTCGCCTTGAATGTTAGTTGTACCATTCTCACCAAGTATATCGGCAAGACCAGCTTTATTGACTTCACGATTGACAATTTTAGCCGCTATTCCGATGTCCCTTAACAACCTTGATAATTCACCCTTAGCGTACGGAAAGTCAGCCTGCTTCTCAATAATAAACTGGCCCAGTGTTTTGGTTATTTTCATATACTTAGTGTATTTAATACATATTATTTTTGTAGTTCTATGGCTTCTAAGGTATGAATTTTTTCCTCAGAAATACAAAATCTAAGCATTGTACGTACTTTATGCCAGCCTTGTTTCCCGGCAGCGCCGGGGTTTAAGTGTAAGCAACTAATTTTTTTATCGTAAATAACCTTGAGAATATGAGAGTGGCCACAGATGAATAGCTGAGGGGGCTTAGTGTAAATCTCCTGTCGTATTGACGGGTTATATTTTTCGGGATAACCGCCGATATGGGTCATCCATACATCCACATTTTCGCACCTGAACCGGAGATGTTCGGGATAAACCAAACGGACATCTTTCCCATCGATATTACCGTAAACACCACGCAGCGGTTTAAAGGCAGCAAGCTTATCCGCCAACTCTATTGTACCGAAATCGCCGGCATGCCATATCTCGTCGCAATTTTCAAAGTGCTTGAAAATTGCATCGTCCAGGTAGCCATGGGTGTCGGAAAGGAGGCCTATTTTAATCATTAAATACCAATAAAACTTATCACAATAATTGTCGCAATGTATAATAGAAAAATAGTTCCCAATATCTTAGCCTTTGCTAATCGTTGCCTTTTGATTGCTACATATAAAAATGGAATGAAATATGTAAAATTTATAATGGCATACGCTATGTACGCTTTCTGCATACCTTCAACAATAGAAACGGGGATTAGCGGGCTACTCCATTCTTTAGGAATCTCATAAATTTCATAAAGGTTGGTTATAGTTAAAACAAGCAGCAATGCTGCAAAAAAATTGATACGACTTTCATATTAAAATGCGATAAAATAAGGCTTGAGCAAGTTAATATATTCCTCAGAATATTTACTCATTGACTCGTAAATCACAAATTTACTCTCAATGACCGCTGTCTCATCAAAACTATATGCTACCACTACCCTGTGCGGCTTTGATTCTGAAAATGAACTGATAAGTGCCTTTCGATGAAGATTTAATTTATGTCTTGGTGCAAGTGAGTCAACCATCTCAAGTGTGTCGACCGGCAATATCATGCACAGTGCGCCCGATTCGCTGATGTGCATTGATGCCGATGATAATAAATCTTCAAAGAATAACCTGTCAGCATGCTTCGCTAATTCTCTTTTTGCCTCTGGCGATTTTAGTGAATTAATATAAAACGGTGGATTAGAAACTATCAGATCGTATTTTTTACCTGGATTCTTATCAAAAAACTCTGTAAAACTCAATGGATAAACAGTTAGTCGTTCGGCAAACGGAGATTTCTGAAAGTTTCGTTCAGCAGTTTCAGCAGCAGAAGGATCGATTTCCACCGCATCAATCTTAGCATCCTTAAACCTTTGCGCGAGCATCAAAGCAATTACGCCAGTACCAGTACCAATGTCGAGGATATTTTGAGGGTGATCTAGGTTTGCTAAAGCGCCAAGCAACACGCCATCCGTATTAATCTTCATGGCGCAACCACTCTGATCAACATCAAATTGCTTAAATTTGAAAATGGCAGTCATAGCTTATTTCTCATAGAACTCAATCGGCAATCCATCCGGATCAGCAAAAAAGGTAAAATGCTTCCCGGTAAACTCATCAATCCGGATAGGCTCTACAGAAATTCCATATGCTTGGATATACCGTGCAGCCTCTTCCACATTATCTACCTCAAAAGCCAGGTGTCGCAAACCGGCTGCTTCCGGGCGTGATGGTCTTGGTGGTGGATCTGGAAATGAAAAAAGCTCGATCTGGTATTGCCCTGCAACTTCCAGATCAAGCTTATATGAATTTCTTTCTTCGCGAAAAATTTCCTGTTTTATAGTCAAACCAAGTACCTCGCTATAAAACTGCTTCGACTTTTGATAGTCGGAACAAATAATGGCGATATGGTGTACCCGATTAAGTTTTAGCATTTATTCGCCCAGGATACTATGCAATACGTTATCGTAAACTAGTTTGGTATCGGTAACATGGCCGAATGACTCTTCATCAACCGTCATGTAACCATTGGTTACTGTACCCAGCAGACTAAAATCAATCTCACTGGTAGCCATCAGCTCAATAAAACGTTCCTGATCTTCAGTGGAAACACTTACTACTATCCTACCCTGAGCTTCCCCGAACAGGAAAGCATCTTTACGGATATCGCTGTCAGACGCAATTTCAAAGCCTAAGCCATTTGGCATAGCCGACTCGGTCAGGGCAATAAATAAACCACCATCAGATACGTCATGAACCGATTGCACCACTTCATGCTTGATCAATTGCTTGATCACCTGGTGTGTAGCATATTCTTTTTCCAGGTCGAAATGAGGAGCCGGAGATTTTGAAATTTTATGGTAAGAAGCTAAATATTGTGATGATGCGATATCATTGACAGACTCACCAATCAAATAGATCACATCGCCGGGTTGTTTGAAATCGGCAGTCATTATAGTATTTAAATCATCCAGCACACCCAGCATACCGATGGTTGGTGTTGGGAATACCGGACCCTCATCTGAAGATTGGTTGTAGAAACTTACGTTACCACCAGTAACCGGGGTTTCGAATTTTGTACAAGCCTCGCCCATACCTTTTATCGCACCAACGAATTGCCAGTACACTTCAGGATTATATGGATTACCAAAGTTCAGACAGTTGGTTATCGCCACAGGCTCACCACCAGCGCAGGTAATATTACGGGCAGCTTCAGCAACAGCAATAGCACAGCCTTTTTGCGGATCGGCATATACGTAGCGAGAGTTACAATCTACAGTTAAAGCAATAGCTTTATCGGTACCACGAACGCTTACCACAGCAGCGTCGCATGGACGATTCGTAGTCATGGTTGACGCACCAACCATCGAGTCGTATTGTTTGGTCACCCAACGTTTCGACGCTATATTCGGATGAGCAATAAGATGCTCTGCCACTTCAACTAAGTCGACAGGCTCTTTTACGTCCTCAATTTTGAATTTCTGATTTTCCTGGTAATAAGCAGGCTCGCGGTAGTCGCGTTTGTAGACCGGTGCACCTCCACCCAAAACTAAATCTTCCGCAGGCACATCGGCAACCAGTTCCCCATGCATATAATATAATAGACGCTTAGTATCTGTTACTTCGCCTATAATAGCACAATTCAAATCCCATTTATCAAAAACAGCTTCCACATCTTTTTCACGACCTTTATGAACAACGATCAACATACGCTCCTGTGATTCAGAAAGCAGAATCTCGAAAGGCTTCATGTTTTCCTGGCGTGTAGGTACTTTATCCAGATCGATGCGCATACCGTGTTCGCCTTTTGCCGACATTTCGGAGTTGGAGCAGATAATGCCTGCCGCACCCATATCCTGCATGCCTACAACAGCGCCTGTTTTGATCACTTCAAGGGTTGCTTCCAATAACAGTTTTTCCTGGAACGGATCACCTACCTGAACCGCAGGTAAATCATTTACTGAATCCTCTGTAATATCTTTTGATGCAAAGGCCGCACCGTGAATACCATCTTTACCTGTAGCTGAACCTACAATATAAACCGGGTTACCAACGCCATAAGAAGTTGCAGAAACCGTCTGGCCAGCTTTAACAATACCAGCCGACATCGCATTCACCAGCGGATTTACGTTGTAGCAATCGTCAAAAAACAATTCGCCGCCCACGGTCGGGATACCGAAGGCATTACCATAATCGCCGATGCCTTTTACAACACCCTTGATCAGCCATTTGGTACGGTCAAGACCCAGATCGCCAAAACGTAGTGAGTTAAGTTGGGCTATTGGTCTTGCACCCATGGTGAATATATCGCGGTTGATACCGCCCACACCTGTTGCAGCACCCTGGTAAGGCTCCAAAGCTGACGGGTGATTATGTGATTCTATTTTAAAGGCGCAGCCTATCCCGTCACCCAGATCAACCAATCCGGCATTTTCTTCACCGGCCTTTGCCAGCATACGCGGACCGTCTTTTGGCAGGGTTTTTAACCAGGTAATTGAGTTTTTATAAGAGCAGTGCTCGCTCCACATCACCGAGAAAATAGATAACTCGGTAAAGTTGGGTACACGGCCCAGTATTTCTTTTATTCGTTCAAATTCTTCGGGTAGTAAACCTAAATCTTTGGCTGTTTCGACGGTGGTTAATTCCAGGTGCTCCAAGGTAATTTCGTTTTTTTGAAAAGATGCGCAAAAGTACGAAAAAGAAGCTAAAAGGTGAAAGCTTAAAGCAGAAAGGCAAGAGGAAAATGCACATAAAAACCTTTTACCTTTCAGCTTTCACCCCAAGAAATGACCTTTTACCTTAACCTCAATCCGGGTCACTCAATTGGAAAGTAATAGGCATCATAAACTTTACTCGTACCTGGTGACCGTTTTGGATACCGGGCTTCCATGCCGGTGCTAATTTCAAAACCCGTACAGCTTCTTCATCCAAACCATACCCTACTCCCCGCTCAACAACAATATTGGACAAGTGACCGTCCTTTTCCACAATAAAGCTCAGAAACACTTTACCCTGTGCATGTGCATCAATAGCTTGCGGAGGATAGCGTAGATTTTTTTGCAAAAATTTAGCCCAGGATGCCTCACCACCGAAGGGTTGAGGCATTACCTGTACTTCATAGGTTTCTTTAGGCTTAGTGTCCTCAGCTACATCTTTTATTCCATCACCAACAGGTCCTTCCTTAATGTCGATATTAATACCTTCATCTGTACCCTTCTTATTTTCTGTCCCGATAGCCGCTCCCTTAATGTCGTCTATCTTTGGTGGGTTTTCCGCGTCCCGATCAACTACAGGCCTCATTATTGGATACCTTACAGTCGAAACCTGTGCCGGAGGTCTTATTGTATGCGTTTTGGGCGGAACAATTGGAGGCTTAACATGATCATTTATCATTGGTTTTATACCGGAGTCAAAGTTTGTCACCGTTATAATTTCCGGCTTAGGTTTTAAAACCACATAACCAGTATATAAAACAGCCACACCCAAAAAGGCGATCAGCATGGATTTAACCAGGTTATTAGCATAGTGTTGGCGCAGTTCATAAGCGCCATAATCTTTGTTCTTACTGTCGAATACAAGCTCGAGCCACTCGGGATTGTACAAATCTAATTTTGCGATATTCATGTTTTAGGAATTTAATTTTACTTTATAACGTTTTTAACAAATAAAATATTGCGTAAACGAAATTTTATTTGGTTTTACTTGGATAAAACGTTCTCAACAAAATATAATTCCACAAAAAAACCCGGCATTATGGGCCGGGGCGATGTCTGGATAGAAACACCATTGACTTTTCACCACTTATCCGTCACCACCTTCTTCACCGGCTTATCCTCCTTAGGTTGCTGCCTACCTTCAATCATATATTTTTTCAGCTTGTCGCCTAATTGCTTGCAAAATGCCCCGGTTTGCTCAAAGTAACCTTCCAAATCTTTTTTCTGCAATTTATCTGAAGCTTTTTCAAGGGCGATATTCAACCCATTAACTGGCGTAAACATGCCATATCGATTTTTCTCGTAAGGTTTAAACACGAAGTCGGTTACCCAGTAGCGGTATTTACCATCTTTACATTCAACATTTAAGGAATAAGCCATTTCGCCGTTCTCATGCTTGATCAGTGAAGTATAGGTCAGGAATTTATCTTTTACTGAGGCACCAGAATTGGTTATTTGTAAGGATTTCTCTTTCGGATAAAACTCCTTCATAAACATAACCATGTTCTTTTGGAGACTGTCGGCTTTGATATTCGGCATATCAACCACCTGATAATAAATATATTTATTACTCTCATCAATAGACAATAAGCTTTTCTGCGCGCTTGCTATCCCTGATACAGCCAAACCTGCAATTAGTAGTAATATCTTTTTCATACCATAAATATAAAGCCGCTCCCGTTAAGGTGAGCGGCTTTATTAAAATTAATATTATTAAATTAATTAGAATGCATAAACTGCGGCAAGCACAAACTGCCCCGCCGATTTGGTTGGAGCGCCATCACTGTCTGTAAATACCTGGTATTTGGCATTGTCGAATCTTATTTCAGGAATCAAGGTTAATGCTCCTGCTTTAATATTTGCTGTTGCAGTGATTCCTGTAACATTCGATTTTGGATTGGTACCGATAGCTTTGGCTTCAAAATACTCACCTCTCAAGCCCAAAGTAACAATTTTAGAAACAGCCACCTGAGGGTATAAAGCAACGCCGTCATAACCGCCGCCACCATGAGCCGGGGTATACGTTGCACCATTTAAGCCCAGTTTAAATGCATCGGTGATCTG
>Ga0068871_100000520_pt1 | contig 26379 bp, 32 predicted proteins | sample KBSMisM72_FD_72750 | JGI IMG/M metagenome (GOLD analysis project Ga0068871, IMG submission 72750) | Miscanthus rhizosphere microbial communities from Kellogg Biological Station, Michigan, USA - KBS Miscanthus M7-2 | ecosystem: Host-associated > Plants > Roots > Rhizosphere > Soil ...
TCGGCCAGGTTCTCGAGGAATGCTGCTGCGGTCTTATTGTTCGCTCCCACCTTCTCTGCCAGGTGACGAACGAGTTGGGTCTTGGTCATACCTGCTGCCATGAATCCTCTCCTTTTACGTAAAGATATTCTGCGAGATCGCGGGAGTTATATTAATCCCGTCGCCTGTGGAAAAGAAGCACCAAACCCAATATTTATGCGGGTTTTTGCTAGGAGGTACCAAAAAGAGCCATAAAAGACGCGGGTGGAAAGCATGGGACATCAAGATCGGCTTCAGGGATTGGGGGTTTGGACTCTCGGAGCTTCGTCTGGCGGAGCGGTAACTCAAGCCATCGGTTGCCAGTCAGAATGCGAAGAACGCGGTTCTGTGAGTGCGGCACGAGAGCTACTCCCGAAGGCCGCGAGTGCGCGATTTTGCTGCTAGGAACCGGTAGAGGACGGCAGGAGCCAAAAACCGGCGACAATTCCCCCATGCCATAATGGCCTTAGGAGATCGGCTTGTCCTGCGCGATTTGCGAAAAAAGGAAGGAAAAGCGCTTCTGTCCTGCGGTCCACGGACGCATATGCCCGCAATGTTGCGGGGAACAGCGCGAAGTAACCCTCGACTGTCCAGCCGAGTGTGTGTACCTGCAACAGGCGCATGCCCACGAAAAGCCGCGCTCGCTCGAGGATTTCGATCCGGCGACGCTGTTTCCCAAGATCGAGATCGGAAGCCGATTTCCGTACGAACAGGAGCATTTGCTGCTCGGTCTCAGTTACGCCCTTGCTAAAAGCGCTCGCATCGAACGCGGAGTTCGCGACGCGGATCTGATCGCGGCTCTCACTTCTCTCGCGAAAAGCTATGAAACCCTGGCCAATTCCGGGCTGCATTACGAATCGCCTGCGACCAGCCTGACCGAGCAAGCCATTGCCGCGGAAGTTCAACAGATGCTGAAGGAGTACCGCGAGGCGGAACAACAGCACCTCGGTTACACCAGGCTGCGCGACATGGAGGTCTTGCAAGCTCTGGTGTTTCTGTTGCGGATGGGAATGACCAGAACCTCAGGTCGGCCGAAATCGAAAGGATTTGTTGAGTTCTTGTTCCGGCAATTCCCCGAACAGGCTGCGAGCCTCTCCGCACCCCCCTCTTCGAGCATTATCGTTCCCTAGCGATGGCAACGCTGAGGCGCGTCCCGAGCGCTACCGTAGTCCCAAAAAAATCTGCCGAAAAATCCCCTCGATCACTCAAGCCGGCTCACCCCAGCGGCGCACGGCTTGTCCCGCAGGCAGCGCGTCGCGGAGTTCGCGGATCGTGCGTTTGAAGACCGGGTGACGAACATCGGGAGCGATTTCAGTGAGAGGTTCGAGGACGAAACGCCGCTCGTGAAGCCTGGGATGAGGCACGGTGAGCGAGTGGGTGTCGACGACCGATGTACCGAAGAGCAGGATGTCAATATCGATAATGCGGGGACCATCTTTCTGTTTGCGCTGGCGGCCCATGGCCTGCTCGAGGTTCAAAATTCCGGAAATCAGCTGTCGAGGCATCTTCTCGGTGTCGAGCTTCGCGGCACAGTTCAGAAACCAGGGCTGCGAGGTGAGCCCTACCGGCTCGGTTTCATAAAACGCGGAGACGGCTTCGACCGTTCCGAGTCGATCGAGCCCTTCGAGCGCAAGGCGCAGGTTTGCCGCCCGGTCACCCAGGTTTGATCCAAGGGAAAGATAGGCGATCTTGTGCACTTACCTGATTTTCCCCGTATTTGCTTAGATGAGGCGACTCGACCCCAGATTCCTAGAGAGCATACAGGAACCCAGCTTGAAACTTGCGCGCATTTTTGCGCTTCGCCACCCTTGAGGGATGAACCAGCTCCCCATTGACCTAAGAATCGACCGTGCGAGACGTCTGTTGCGGATGATCGAGCAGGATGCGCCTTTGCTCGAGATGCGCGTGGCGTCTCTTTCCCGCGAACAGCAGGAATCGGCCAAGTCTCACGCCCGAATGCTTGCCGAGCTTACCCGCGCAGAAATTCAAAAGCTGCATAGGGAAAAGGCGGAAGCGTCCATGACAGACGCCTAGAACTTTCTACTGCAGGGGTATCGAAGGGCGCTCGGGCTCGACTGGCGCATTCGCGTCATCGTCCTTCTGCTCTGCCAGGGTCACCTCTTCCCACGACCCCTGATCGCGCAATAAGCGAGAAACAAGCGCGGTATGCATGGCGTGGCCGGCACGATCAGCAACCACGTTGGCCAGAATTCTCCGGCCAATCAGTGCCAAATCCCCAATCAAATCCAAAATCTTGTGACGGACGAACTCGTCTGGATACCGCAGGGGCGGATTGACCAGACCGTCGCGGGTAAGCACGATTGCGTTTTGTTCCGAGGCACCGCGGATCAAGCCTTGCTGACGCATGAGCTCGGCTTCATGCAGAAAGCCGAAGGTGCGGGCGGCGGCGATTTCCGAGAGATAGTGGCCGTTGGTCAATTCTAGCGTCCGGCTTTCGCGGCCGATCAATCGATGGGGAAAGTCGATGGTATAGGACACAGAGTAGTGCTCTGCGGGATACAGGCCGATAAACTTATTCCCTTCCCGCAATTCCAGAGGGCGCAGGACCTTCAAAAAACTTCGTGCGCGGCGCTGCTTCCGTATGCCAGCCCGTCGAATCAGTTCGACAAAGGGCTGAGCGCTGCCATCAAGAATGGGAAGTTCGAGGTTGTCCAATTCAACGATCGCGTTGTCGATCCCCATTCCCACGAATGCCGACAACAGGTGCTCGGTGGTCGAAATCAGAACACCTCTCTTCATCAAGCTTGTGGCGTAGCTGACACGAGCAACGTTGCGGCTCACCGCCTCTACTTCGAAGCCGTCTAGATCAGTACGGCGAAACACAATTCCGGTGCGTGAAGCTGCCGGCAGGATGCGAAGCTGAACAGGCGCTCCCGAGTGCAGGCCAACTCCACTGCACTCGACGGCGGCACGGATTGTTTGTTCGTGGATCAAAGAGACTGTTTAGAATACGCTTTCTCGCATCACCCTTGACTGTGGCAAAAAAAACACACATCCATCCTCAAGCAACGTTCGCTAACTAAATAACCTGTTTATTGTCAATCGCTTAGATTTAGATGAAGGCTACTCTGGTATCGAAAGAGTTATCAGATGGTCGCGGCGCCGGATGAGTCCGGGGAAGACAAAAGAGCGAAGAGAGAAGCTATTTTTTCTTGCTGGCTGCGGCGTGGGCGTCGAACAGTTCCGGCTTCAACTCTTCGTTGTAGCTGGCTGCGGTAAGGAACGATTGAGCGGACATTTCGCCGTTGTAGGTTCGAGTGACGTCAAAGGGCGTGATGATTCCCTGGATGTTGCGATAGTTGTCGTAGATCTCCTCTTCGACATTGCGCTCTTTATCGGTTGGATCGCGCCAAGTGAAACTTTTGCGCACCGGAAGGTGGCTGTTGATGTCAAAGTTGATGGTCACAGCCTCGTTCTTTGCGTTCATGACCGTAATCTGCTCGGTTTGCTTCTGGGCGGCAACCGTTTGTCCTTCATAGAAGAGGGCAACGCCAGGCTGGTTAATCCACTCCCGCAGCACCGCGTCCAGGCCGTAATGGCGGCGGCGCATGTAGGGCTGCAGTTCCTCTTTATCCTCGAGAGTGCGGACACCGCGATAGGTGACCTCATAGCCTTTGTCACCATTGAAGATCTCAAAAACATCTCGTTTTTTGGTGAGCTCGAGACGGTCTTTGTCGGGATACTGGCGGAATCGCCAGAAAACGGTCCCCAGGCTGTTGGCCTCGCCGTGGTGGAAGCTGTAGCTGCGGCCTTGGGAAGTTTGGGTGCGCCAGGTCAGGTAAGGCTGCCCCCCCAGAGCCTGGATCCCCTGCTGCAGAATTTCTTTCGCCTTTTGAGAGTTGCCTTGGTCTGTCGCCGTGGCGGTACTTTTCCCCGGCTCGGGATTGGGCTCCGGCGGCGCGTCGGTGCCGGTCGGACCTTGAGCCACCGAGAGCGTGGTCAGCAACACGAACGCAATCACATATCTCATTCTCTTCATGATTAGACGCGCCTTGTTTCGGACCGGCTGCTTTGGCTCAGCCAACCAGCACGGCGCCACCATTCACGTTCAATATCTCCCCCGTCACAAAACCTGCCATAGGAGTACAAAGAAACAGCACCGGACCCGCAATCTCTTCTGGCATCCCGATTCTGCCCAAGGGGATTGTCGCCAGGACCTTCTTTGCCGTCATCGGGTCGTCCATGGCCGGACGCGCCATGTCGGTATCAACCCAGCCAGGAGCCACACAATTTACATAAATGTGATGCCGCGCGAGTTCCGTTGACAGGCCCTTCACCATGCTGATGAGAGCTCCCTTTGTGGCGGCGTAGTCGCAATGGAAGGCCTCGCCGCGTTGCCCCGCGGTCGAACTGATCAGCACAATCTTGCCCGGGGAAACCTTGGCAGCCGTCTTCTTCATGGCCGCTACCGAATGCTTCACCAGCCCGAATACCGAGTCGAGGTTGATGGCGACGGTCCTTTCCCACTGCTGGTCCGTCATTTCCTCGATCGGTGCGTCCTCCGGCGGCCAGATGCCATGATTCGCGACCAGAATATCAAGGCGCCCAAACTTTTTAACGCATGCAGAGACCAATTCCCCAGCTGCCTGCGGACTGGTAAGCGACTTGGCTTCGGCGGCGCAGTAGGGGCCACATTCCCGGCAGAGCTTCTCGGCTTGTTCCTGTGCCTTTTCGTAGCTGAACAAAACCCGAGCACCAGCATCCACGAACATGCGTACGATGGCTGCCCCGATGCCGCGAGAACCGCCAGTGACAAGAGCGGCCCGACCTTCCAAGCTAAGGGCGACAGGCATAAGCAAATAGTTTCAGACCTGCTAAAGGAATTGGCAAATGGGCTACTGCGGGCCGACGCCGGGCATCACGAGCGTGTCCACGGTCGTGGGATCATCCCGCAGTTTGATGTAGAGCTCTTTCCCGCGCGGGACAGAGAGGCTCAAGGAAGCTTCAATGAAGCCGTCTGGCACCGTCACGGGGCTGGTAAAGTCTGGATCGGCGCTGATCGCGTCAATTAAGAAGAGTTTGTCGCCGACCAAGGTGCATTGGATCTCGGGTAGTTGAGCCTTCTCCGGCGATTCCCGTTGCTCGGTGATCTTCGAGAAGGGCGTACAGTGAATCGACTTCAATTCCGGCATTCGCACAAGATTCACAAGCGGCTGCCAATCACCGTCTACCCCCTCGGCGCTCACCGCCCGGAATTTCAGCGGCCCGAAGGCTGAGGGACCGAGCAGTTTCATGGGATCGAGCACGGCGAATACTGTCTTGGAATCCTGCAGCGTGAGGTTGCCGTCTTTGACCGTGAGCACAACGTGAAACGATTCATCGGCGGTTGCGACCTCTACCTTCGTGCCCGGGGCTAAGATTTCTGGGACCTGGGCTTTCAGGGAAAAATTCAGTCGGCCGTCTTGCGGGAGCTCGTCGGGGTTGCCAAGATGGATCATCGGCGGCGGATCGGTGTTTTCAATCTGCACGCTCTTATTCAGCACGACCAGTCTCGGCCGGGGCGGGGAGACCGCGACATTCAAATCGAGGATGCGGCTGTCATTCAGAGTGACCCGCGCCACCGCGCTCTGCCCTGTTTGCAACTTGGTCTTTGCAGAAGCATCCTGCGTGCTGAGCTTGAGTTCGTCTTCCTGATTGGCGCGCGAGAGGCCGGCGGGTCGGTAGGTCAGGCCTTCGAATTCCAGAGACGCAACCTGGTCGAGCCGCGTGCCCCTCAGCACTGCGCCACTGTCGCCGGCATAAATCGTCAGCGAATTGAGCCGACCGGCTTCGGAAAAGGTGTGCAGAGAAATTTCATCGGGCTCGCGCACCCCGAACTTTTGGATGAACATCTTCAGCGAGCCGGCAGTTGCATTCTGCAGTGGAACCTTGATCTCCAGTTCATCGGACTTTGAAACCTTCCAAGGCAATTTCACCTCTCTCGAGCTCGCGTCATGCATCGCCACTTCGCGCACGCAGCAGGTGTCGGTGGATTGAATGTGGAGGGTGTCCTCGCGGCCCACGATGAGCGCGCTGGCGTCCTTCGAAGCCACTACCCATTGTGCATTGCGGGCCGCTCGAAGGCGATAGTGAGGCCCTTCAAAAGGGCGGAATCCCCATATGCCGCGGATTGTGCCTGTCACTTCGCCGTCCCAGGGCTGGAAATGCGATGTCTGACTAGCGATCACGAATCCGCCGCGAGCTGGGTCAGGTTCCGCGGGAAGATCGAATGCGCCACCCGACTTGGTCTCAATGTGCAGCACAAATTTTCGCCCCAGATCAGTCGCGAAGATTAACGGTGCGCCGTCGGCGGGCAGAAGCAGTTCCGGCTGGTTGGCGCAGTAAACCTGCGTAGCATCGAGGGCCTGTAGCGGGGGAGCGACCGCCGCACGAACGGGCGGCAAGGCGATCACCATCACCGACTTTGGATTGCGGAACGAAGGTGGATTGTTGAGGCGAAGCTTCAGTTCATCTTCCTTTGGCAATGCGAGAGCCGGAATGTATTGAAACTGCGCCGTGTGGGCCGTGCTGAGAATGCGCGCCAAATCAACCACTGCCCCGATGTAGGGGCTGTAGTAGCCGCTTCGAGCCGTGGGCGTCGAGCTGATGTTGGCGATCAAATCGGTGGAAGCACCCGTGGTCAAGGTCGCAACCATGGTCTGACTGTGCTGGTCATCGAGCACAAGCTGATCGGTATGTTGGGTCAGGCAGGGCACCTGCTGCGCACTCGGTTTGTCAAAGCACTGCTGGTCCAGTCTGATGCTGAGGCTGCGCGCAAGCAGCGTTGTGCGAGTCTTTAGCTGATCCGGATCAGATGAGCTTTCTCGCACCGCATCAAGATAGGCTTCGAGGCGCAAACGATCGAGACTAGCCTGCTGCAAGTCCTGCGCCGCACGGACAAACGCTCCCGGCTTCGCGCGCACGGTGGCGCGCAGAGTAGAAAATGCGCCGCCCGTGTCGGGAGCGAAAAAAATCACGGCCTCTTCGGCTTCCTCGGGAACATTGACGTAGACACCCTCTTGATGCACATTCTTGAGCCAGGTGTCGACGCGAGTGAACCAGGAATCCGGCGGAGGATTGGTAGCCCCACGAAGGAAAGCCACAATCATCAGGTAACGCACCGACTGGCTCTCAGGCAGATCGGGATGGATCCAGAGGCGGTCTCCAGCCTGCAGGTTGGGGACTTGCGAGATGGGGAGCGTCTCGCCGGAACGCTGCACGCGCACATCAACCTTCGGTCCGATGAGATCGAAGGCCACGCTTTGCGTAGCTCCCTGGGCTTCCGCCACAACCGGGAGAAGCAGCCCGGTCGAGAACATCATGAAAAGGCAGATTTTGAGATAAGAATTACGCCGCGTCAGATGCACTGTTCCCTTCGATTAACAGAGTAGGCCGCGCTTTCTGATGCTGTGGCGATAGCGGCCCGAACCTTCAGCGTGCTTACCCCTATGCTACTGAGTCCGGATTCCAGGAGCAACAACGAATGAGTCTAATCGGCACACACCAGTTCAATGCGGTTCCCGAAGGGATCATGAATGTGGCAGCGGCGAACGCCGGGGATATCGTGAACTTCCTCGCAGGCGACTCCTGCGCGGGCGAGTTTTTCGATCAGTGCGGTGTAGTTCCGGCACACGAGCGCCGGATGCGCCTTTCTTGCCGGACGAAAGTCTGTTTCGACGCCGAGGTGAATGTGAACCTTGCCGCTCTGAAACCAGCAGCCGCCGCGCTTTGCGAGTTGGGGAGGTTTGGGAATTTCATCCATACCCAATACTCCGGAGAAAAAAGAGCGTGCAACCGCTTCTTGCCCTGCCGGCATAGCCAGTTGCACGTGATCGATCGCGGCAAACTCCGCTCGTTCAGATGAGTGCTGCAATCCGGTCTCCCTTTTGGGCTCACTTCTTGTGTTCAGGTTGCGCGGTCGGCGGCAAAAGCCCGTTGAGGCGCAGGTAGATCGCGGCCATTCCGTAGTGGTCTGCCCAACTGCTGGCGAGGCCCAAGGCGGCCCAGGCACGGGCACGCGGTTTCCCATCGAACCATTGAATGTCTTCGCTCAACTTTGAGTCATCCGCTTTGGCCAAGGCCTCGTGGCAGAATGCAAACGAAGCCTTCACTGCCGCCACTAACTTGTCTTTGCCCTCGTCGCCCTTCAATTCTTCCGCCTTGGGCCGGTCGACGCCGCCTGTCTTCGAGCAAAAGTAGTAGTTGCCATCCGCAATGTGGGCTGCGAGGTGACCGAATGTCATCTGCTCGGGTGTTGGCTTGAAATTGAACTTCTCAGCCGGCATCTGCTCAAAGGCCGCAATCGTGTTCTTCTCGCGCCCGTTCAACATCTGGCGCAGCGCATCGGCGACTGGACTCTTGGCCTGCTGTGCCGCGAGGACGGCAGGCACTAACACCAAAAACATCACAAGAATTTTCTTCATGACGTCATCTCCTGGAAGGGGAAACATGGCCCGGTACCGCGGCAACCGTTTCACAACCCTTTGGTCACTGGAAGGATACCGTACTCGGAAGGGTAAACGGGGGCGTGTGGCGATTTCACGCGCATCGCCAGCTGGTAAGACGAGCAGGCTTTTCAAGACTTCCTCCCGCCCTGCTTAACGTGCTAGGGGCGGCTGCCAGGCTGGCCACCTGCAAATCCTTGAGCCACTGAAAGGCCATCGCCGGGCACGCGGAATCGGGCAACGACACCTTCAAAGTGACAAGTCTGCCGGCAACGATCCTTTGGGTGCAGAGGCGAGAAGGTCTTTTTCGAATTGTCTTTCAGGGTCTGCGCGTACTTCGATTCCGAGGGGAGTTTCTAGAGACACCACTCCTCCAAACGCAATCCATTGCTGGTGAAGGGAAACGCGGAGAAATGCGCCGCGGTATCCGAGGCGGGACGGGTTCGGAGCCGCTTTTTCCGTGGCGGGCAGCATCGACCAGAGATTCTCGAACCGTTTGGCAAAGCCCCGAGAGACAGGCCAAGTTGGATCCGCTCGTCCGGAATAGAGAAACGCGCCGGCGATCCAGGTCTCAAATGATTTTGATGTGGCCATGCATAACGATCATAAATGCGCAGAAGTTGGTGTAAGGACCACGATCTGCGGTGCGAGGATCGGGGATGAGGTGGCCGCTGTTGTCCACGTTCGTTGCCGGAGTTCCCCCGGGTTTGTGCGTCCAGAAGCCATTACGCCCCTTGCGGTACCAGTGAAAGTCGAATCCGGGAGCGATCACGAGAGCGACCAGGTGGCCTTCCTTGGGACAGCGGTTGTTGGCAGTGGGTGCGTCGATGAGGTCGTCGGCGATGGCCGCAGGCCGCACCGACGCACAAGTCAAGGCCGTGTATTCGGCGCCGGCGGCGAGTCCGGGTTGGGCAAAGGTGTCGCTGCGGTAGTTGGTGGAGTAGTTGTAACAGTTGTTGCCGAATTGTTTTTGCCCGCTGTCATTCCACCACGCCGGCTCGTACAGGGGTGCGCAATGGCAGTGCTCACGACGCGGCCAATGCGGCGGCCGGTGTTTGCATTTTTCGCGAGTTCCGCGGAATCTCTCAATTTCTTTCAAGAGAAACGCGGGAAAATCACGCCCAAGCTTCAGCCGGCGAAGTAGGCCCGATTCGCGGACAAGGAATTCTTCGAAGTCCGTGTCGGCGGCGCGGTGCCTTAGCTTCGGCCCCATCAGGTCCCCGTGTGCCATCCGAAAAACCCTGGGCAAGCCACGCGCGCCACTGGCTTCAATGATCAGTCCACGATAGCCGAGGCTCGAAGAAGGGACAGGCAACATGCGGGACACGGGTTGTGCGGGACGCAGGTGCTCGAAGATCCGCTCGGCCTCGCGCCCTTTGATCTCAAGGACGGGGTTCTTGCGTCCGCTGAAGATGTCGATGGTGATTCGGAACTGCATGAAAAGCCTCCCGCCAAGTTAGTGAAGGAAAGAGGCAAATCGTTTCAGGATGGAATGCAAAAACCGAATCCCCACCCTGGAAAGAAGCGTGACAAGGTTGAGGACCAAAGGGTTGGGAGGACGGCAAAGCCCAAATGCTCGCTCGTCGAATTCGGACTTGCACTGGAAATCTGGAGCGTATAGCTTTATGCGCAATCCAATGGATACTCTGGGCCCGGCAAGTGAGACATTGCGGCTGACGGAAAACTACCGCCAGATGAGCGATGACGAGTTAATCGATCTGGCACGGCATCGGTCCGAGTTGACCGATATGGCGCAAGGCATTCTGTCGCAAGAGATATCGTCGCGGAAGCTCAAAGTGCCACCGGCTGATCAGCGGTCCCCAGAGCGCTTTGCGGCGCCTGAAAACGCTCAGGATGCAGAGTCGCCCTTCGATGAAGACCGTGAGCTCGTGAATTTTTGTTTTGTTTGGAGCCGGCGGGATGCAGAGCAGTTGCAGAAACTGCTCCTAAACGCGGGTATTCCTTTCTATATCGGTCCGGAAAAAGCGGCCAGCGTGGAAGAAGTGAGGTCGAACTTCTCCGATGGACTCGACGTGCTGGTCATGCGGATCGCCGAACATGCGACGCTCAACGCGCTTAAGTACTATGAACCCCAAGATGAGCCGTACAAGGAAAGCGACGCACAGTCCGAGAACCTTGCGATCCATTGTCCTAAATGCCACTCTGCTGACGTGGTGTTTGAGGATGCCGGTGGGGTCGAGCCCGAGGACGATACGGTCACGCAGAAGTTTGCCTGGGAGTGCGCCGCTTGCGGATACAAGTGGGAAGACCAGGGAGTCGTAAGCAAGAGTTAATTCGCGCCCGGATATCCGTTGAACCCCCGGTGGCCACAGGCTCTATGCCTGGCAGATAGCCGGCTCAGCTATCTGGTTGACGCTGTGGGCCGCGATGTCTGAGGTACCCCAACCTCCTAATGACCTCTGGTGGATGCTCCTCAAAGTGCAGTTCTGAGAATTTGGCATGATGGTTGATTGAGCATCCACACAGAAAGGCCGGAAGTACCTACCCACATAATCATCGCAAGCAGAGGCCCATTCCTTCGTTCCATTGGGGTAGAGCTTAGTTCTGTCGTCTTCCACCCCGCATGACGATTCTCCAACTCGTCACGAAGAATGCATTTCGAAACAAGCGCAGAAGCCTGCTCACGGGTTCTCAGCATCACGTTTTCCATGATGCTTCTGTCGCTCATGATCACCATCTGGCGCAGTTTCTACGTAGACACTCTTGGCACCACTTCTGCTCTGCGTCTCGTCACTCGCCCGCAAGGTTCGAGCTATTTCATGCTTGCACTGCCAAGCTATTACGAAAAGAAAATCCGATCTCTGCCCGGAGTCGTCAGCGTAACTCGATGCAACCTGTTCGCGGGTTTATACCGAAATGAGCGGTCCGAGAACGTCTTTGCTCAGCTGGGTACCGACCCCAAGGCTTTTCTTGAGGTACACCCTGACTATCGGATTGCACCCGATCAGGCAGCGAACTGGGAAAGCGACCCGGCCGGGGCAATTGCGGACAGGGGATTGGCCGAGAAGAACGGTTGGAAGGTGGGTGACCGCCTTACCCTGATCGGTTCGATAGTGCCGGTCAAGCTCGAGCTGACGATACGGGGGATATTTGATCCTCCTATCTCAACCCAAGCTGTCATTTTCAATTGGCAATACGTGGAACACTCTGATCATTCCATCAGCGGCCGCAATAATCTTTTTCTCATCTTGACGGATTCCCCACAATCGATGAGGCGTGTTGCTTCCCAGGTAGATAACCTGTTTCACAACTCGGCCGAACCGACAAGAACCGAGACGGAGAAGGCGTTCGAGTTGGAGTTCTTGGAAATGCTGGGAAACGTCAAAGCTTTCATCGCTGCCATCTGCATGGCGGCATTGTTCACGACCACCTTGGTCTGTGCCAACACCATGGGGATGTCCCATACGCGAACGAACGCGGGAACTTGCCGTCCTCCGCACCCTAGGTTTCAAACGTCGAAGCATCATTGCGTTGTGCCTTGCGGAAGGCATCGCACTGTCTTCCGCGGGTGCCTTCGTTGCCGCGCTATTCAGCTACCTTTCGATTTTTGTGGCTGCGCACTCCGCGGAATGGCAGCTGTATAGCTCGGTTCTGAAGGTTACACCTCTGACGCTGCTTGTGCTGTTTGCGACCGCGCTCTTGATCGGGTTCGTGAGTACGATCGTTCCTTCCTGCCGTGCCACGTGGATCCCTGTCGCGAGCGCGTTACGCCACACCGGATGAGTTTTTTGGCGATGAGAAAACCAACTACTCTTCGTGCACCTGAAGTTTGAATGCGGCGAGGTGGTGCTTGCCCCATGGGTTGCCGAGGCCGTCCAACCCATGTCCTGCTTACCGTGCAGGAATATGAAAGCGTTATGGAAGGGCAGAAAAGCGTTGCAGACTCATTGGCGATGCCGCGAACCGCTGAGGGGTAAGCAAGCCTTTAATCCAGATTTCCCGATTTCAATTCCTTTGAGATGTGCCTCAATTGATCGAGATCGCTTCCGCGGCCTGTCGCCCTCTTATTTGCAATCAAATCATCCAGAGAGATGAACGGGACTGGAATACCGAAAATTGTTCCCATCACTCGGCGCTTCCAGGCCTCCGAGAAATCGACCCCTGTAATTTGTGTAAGAACGTCAATTCGAATCGGGGCTATGCCGATCTGATAGGTGACTTCATTACGAGTAAATGTTTCCGGCGTGATGTCATCAGATTCAAGCGGTGCCCCAAATTGCTTAAGCGCCCCGAACAACCGCACGGCATTGTCGACTGAATTTTCCACCCACACGTCGAGATCTTTCGTGTATCGCGGTTCGGTGTACTTCATCACCGCGTATCCACCCACGATCAGATATCGAACTTCAAAGTCGTTTAAGAGTTGTAGCAGTTCTCTGAAATGTGGGTTTTCTGCCATATCTGACTTCCTCAGCTAGCTCCACCATTTCCCAGGCTGCGGCAAAAATCGCGTCGTCGCCCTGTTCTTGCCAGAACTCAATATCAAAGCTACGATCGGGAAACCCGCCTTGGATAAGCCGAGTCTTCCAATTCGAATCGTGTGAACCGCTCATGCCCTAATTCTCCACATCCAGTCAATCGTCAATCATACAGCCTGGTTCCGGACAACTCATGCGGCGCCGTTTTGCCGAACCAGAAGATCGCATAGCGCGTTTCTTAGCTCTTCACGCAAACGCGAATTCTGTACGTGAGGCAGAGCATGGATGGCGGCATACAAAACCTGATTGATTTCACTGCTTCTGAGCACTTCACAATTGATCTCTCTAGAGAAGAGCTCAGGCTTGCCCAACGGAAATTGCAGAAGCTTCCCCGCCATTTTCACCGCCCGTATGGATTGGCTAGCCGATTTATGGCCAGCCATGCGTCGGAGTATTATTATATTCGCTTTTTATTCGCTTGCAAATAGTTTATTAGCCGGGGCTGGGACTTCTCGTAAATACTCGGCTCGGTGCGCGCGTAAAAATGGCTCACAGGAGCGGGAGCTGGAGAATCTCGCTGCAAAGCAGAATCGCCTATGGCACGAATTCAGGAGCCTGCGCGTTCGGGACAGAGTCCAAGGACGTCATCTTCTGGTTCGTAGCCCCGTGAGAAGCAGGAATTTCAAAGACATAGCGGCGCAGGTGACAACTCACGGGAACGCGAAAACACTGGGGAGGACAGTCTGTGTGACCCTTATTTGATCCACTTTTCTGGATTTGTTTTTTGACCAGATGATCAAGACTCGGCACATTCTTTCCCAATTTTGCCGATTACTTCCGAAATATCTGTTCTTGAAACGATCCAGGGAAGCGCGCCCTTCCCTATAATTTGTTGTAGACTACCGCCATTTCAGGTGCGCGAAATGGTCAATCCAGTGGACCACCCACGTATCTTTCTTGTCGCTTCACTCCTTGTATTCTGGTTCTCCGGGCGGATCGGCGCCTGGTGGCGTGCGAGACACGGAAACATAAGCGAAGAAGTGCGCAATTATTTCTCACTCCTTCTTGGCGCTGCCTTAACGTTGTTGGGCCTTATCATCGCGTTCACCTTTTCGATGGCAGTCGGCAGGTACGATCAGCGCAAAAACTTCGAAGAACAAGAAGCCAACGCAATCGGGACTGAGTACGTTCGGGCAAGCCAGTTGCCCCCCGCCAATTCAGCGAAAGTGAAGGGGTTGCTGAAAAGTTACCTCGACCAGCGTATTCTCAATTACAAGACTCGGAATGAGCGCGAGCTCTTGCAGATCAATGCCCGGACTTTTCAGCTGCAGACGGAAATGTGGTCTGTGGCTTCGACATCTGTCGTGACATTGCCATCGCCAATGGCGACTTTCATCCTTGGCGGCATGAACGATGTATTGAACTCCCAGGGATATGCGCAGGCCGCTTGGTGGAACCGGGTTCCGATTGGGGCATGGACGCTTTTGATCATAATCTCTATCTTCTGCAATCTCCTGATAGGTTACGATGCACCGGAGAGGAGCGGCGTCTTCCTTCTAATTTTGCCGATTTTTCTTTCCATCTCGCTTTTTCTCATTGCGGATATCGAAAGTCCGCGCCATGGGTTTATTCTTGTCCAGCCGCAAAATCTCGAGAGCCTTGCTGAATCCCTGCACTCGCAATAGGCCACAAAGCATCGTTGACGAAGGAGTGCGCCGTGACAGGGGCTGGACTTCAGTGGGTGCAACTCCCGCCCGGGAGTGGTTCGCTACCCGATGGCCATCGAAATGGCAGTGGAGGCAACGAAGCTGTCGGAGGCTTTCAATGGAATGCGTCGCAAGGCGAGTCCACGAGCGTACAGGCCGTAACGTGTCACCTGGGGCCTAAGAGGCGTCGTGTCTATCAGGGCACGACACTTTCGAAGAAATGGGGGCGGCTAATCTGTCGTGCTATCCGCGACGAGACCGGACGAGATACGGTCAGGTTGGATCCGACGATGGTAGAAGCTCAATCGGATGTTGATGGGCTGGGCCAACTACTTCTGTTCGGGAGCCGTCAGCAAGGCCTACGGGCGCGGTGGATCTACATGCCCGCCTGAGCCCGCGTCGGTTGGCGGTGCGATAAACACGATGAGCTGCGGCCGGGTAAAAATCGCATTAATCACGAATTGGGGCTCGACGCTGGATCTACAGCGGAATTACCCCTGTTCGTTGCTTCTGATTGGCCAATCTCCGCGCAAACAACAAAAGGATAATCAGTCCAACGTCCGCGACTACTATCACCATTACGACCACTTTCGGATCGCTGAAGGTCTGTTCGCCGACGAGGAGGGCCGCAGCAATATTGCGCTGCGCCGTACCCAACGCCAGCACCCGCCTCGAGTCGCCGCTCGGCCCTCCGAGAAGATGCCCCGCGCCAAGCGCCAGTACTGTAAACAGAACTCCGGCGAGAATGCCGCGTGTGCCGAATATGGCCAACACCTTGTCAAAATTTGTGACCCAAATCAGCACGGTCAGCAGAATGAGGCTCAGATTCGATACACGATCAAGAACCGGCTTCACGCGGGCGGCTGCAACCTGGTAGCTAGCCTTCATCGCAAGCCCCACTGCCAGCGGAAGCAACATGAGGAGAACGAGTGAGCGAGCGATCTTTACGGGATCCACCGAGGCACCCTCGATTAGCAGGGGCAAGACTAGCGGCATGTAGCCAATCGTCACTATCATCAGCAGCACCATCAAGGCAACGGCGAACGCGAGGTCAGTTTTTGCAATTTGTGCCAGCTTTGGGAGAAACGGTGCACCAGCTGCCGTGCCCAGCAAGACAAGACCAACTCCCAAGGATTGGTCGAGCCGCAACAGTTTTTCAATGCCGAAAGCGCCAAAGGGCATCAGAACAAAATTTGCCAGCAAGGCTAGGCAGACAAGTTTGATATTGCGCAATGGGGCAAGAACTTGCCCTACTGTGAGATTCAAGCCTAGGGCTAGCATGCTTGAAACGACAAAAACGAATGTAGTGGCTGGGATTGCTTTGCTCAGAAGTTCCATTACTATCTCCGATGGGCCCGAGCACTTCTGCCCGGCGTATGCCCTTCTTACGCTGCGCCAAATCTACTGGGGTTGATCCAGCCACGAAGGGAAGCGGTAAGCTGGTTCGGCCTCGGCGCCCAACGCCCCAGTGCATACGGAGGAATCGGTGTTTTGTCATCCAGTACAGGATCGACGATGCGCCAAGCCTCTTCCATGTAGTCCCGGCGGGCGAAGCATGCGGAAGTTCCCACCACGGCGTCGCTTAGTAGTTCCTCGTATGCCTGCACCTCCTCGGATCTGAGGTCGCGACACCAGGAGTTCCGTCTCGGCGACTTGGCAGCGTCGTCGACGGTTCACCTCAATCCTCTGAAGCACGCGCGCACCTCGCGCACGAATGTCTCCGGCTGTTCGAACGCGGCGAAGTGGCCACCTTTCTCAACTTCGTTGAAGTAGATGATGTTCGCAAATCTCTTCTCGGCCCAGCGTGTGACGAATCGTCGACGCACTCACGCTCGGGCCATCGTCTGTTTGCGTTCGTCAATTGGAGTAGGTCACTCACTCTGTGGCTGCGATTCGCTTTTGAGAGAGCTTTTGGGGCCTGACAAGAATGACAGATGACGGGCTTGTATCTTCAAACCACAATTGGATTGCAAGGGCAGAGGAGAACAATATTCTAGTCCTTCTTAACGATAGGTGTCGAGAGAAGGGGGCAAGTTATAGCGGCAAAGATTCGACAAGAAGAAAGAGCGCACTACGAGATCGAAAGCTGTGGCAATCAGCACGTGAAAGTTGTCAACCTTGTCCCCACTAAAACGGCGTTTGCGTTGCGAACCAGAACCTGTCCCCGAATTTGTTGGGCGATCGTCGCGGCGTTGGTTGCGGCGACGAGCACAGAGGCACAGGAGTATGTGCGAAATTCCCGGCCTAATCTGTTGTCCTATGACGAACTTGTCCAGCTCAGCCTTACCGAAAAGTTGAGTCCCGAGCTGGAGAAAAAACTCCACGCTGTCACTACTACTCCCTTCATTAACAACGAGGCCTACTTTCGCGGCGCGAGGTCTAGGCCTCTCAACATGGACGGGCTTGGACCAACTCTCCGCATTGCGTTCTGGAACATCGAGCGAGGCCTTGAGCTTGACGACATCCTGCTTTTTCTTAAGGACAAAGACGCTTTTATGGCCAAGGTTGCCGAGGAGCGCAAGACGGCCAAAGAACATGGGAAGAAGGTCCGTCAAGTCAACATGGACAGAATCCCCGAAGACATCGCGACCTTGGAGTCCGCGGATGTATGGATCCTCAATGAAGTGGATTGGGGGGTTAAGCGCACCCAATATCGAGAGGTAGTTCGCGAACTCGGCGAAGCCTTGAACATGAATTGGGCCTATGGGGTGGAGTTTCTCGAAATCGATCCGAAGCAGCTGGGAACCGATACGTTCGAGGACGGCGAAGATGAGGCCGCCAGGCAACAACTCTTGCAAGAGTTCCACGTGGACAAAGAGCGTCTCCGGGCATTACACGGAAATGCGATCTTGTCGCGCTATCCCATTCGGTCAGCGCGGTTGATTCCATTCACGGTCGGATATGACTGGTTCAAAGAAAGCAAAATACGACCGCTCGAAAAAGGAAAACGCAAAGCCGCCATCTTGATCGGAGAGGATCTATTGCGGGAGGTACGCCGCGGCCAGCGAACCACGTTGTTCGTCGATCTCGACGTCCCAGAAGCGCCAAACCAGCGCCTCACGATCGCATCAACGCACCTTGAGAATCGGGCCAAGCCCAAAGTTCGCAAGGAACAGATGAAAGAGCTGATAGACGAGATCTACCAGGTTTCCAATCCGGTAATAGTGGCTGGTGATCTGAACACCACTGGAGGGAATTCAACACCCACGAGCGTGGAAAACATGCTGTACAAGCGATATGGGAGCGCGGACTTCTGGACAACCCAAGGTGTTCAGTGGGCCACAGGCCTGGGGTTGATTTACACCGGAGCCAGAGCGGTGAGAAAGCTGTCCGGAATTCAATACCGCATCGACCCAACATCCGCCAACATCCCCGGCGCTTCACCAAACCTGGAACGAGGACTGTTCGACATGCTGGGAAAATTCCGGTTTGCAGATGGCAAGGCTTTCGATTTCCGTGGTATTCCCGAGCACAGCTTCAACGGGAAGTCTGGCACTCTGGCGGATTCCAATGAGCGGGGAAGCAAAGGCTTTGTTCCTTCGTTCGTCGCTGAGCTTGTGTGGCCGAAGGCCCGAGTTGCCAAATTCAAGCTGGATTGGGTCTTCGTGAAGTCCGATCTGGACAATTCCAGAAATCTGAAAGGGTCGTATCTCTTTGCACCGCACTTCGGGCGAACTCTTAGTGATCTGAACAACTGCTTACCACAGCCAATCTCCGACCACAGTCCGATGACAGTGGACCTCCCTTTTCACGAACCGACACAATTAGCAGTCAAAATGCGATCGAGTTACTGACGATGTGGATTCTGTACACAGCCTTGATATTCCTCGGAACAGCGGAGGCGCAGATAGGGCCTCCTCGGCAAGGCCAAACGCCAGCGGCACCTGCTCACGATTCCTTTGCATTGTCGCTGATCAAGCGTGGCGCAAAAGATCACGATCTCGACTCTCTTATCAGCGTCAGATGAAGGCGCCGCTTCGGAAAGCTGGGATCGAATGGGAAGGCTGGCATGGGTTCAGGCGAGGTCTCGCCACGAACTTGGAACGCATTGGGGTACGCGGGTCGATTGCAGCGATGATCTTGCGGCACACCAATGACCGGTCCCGCGCAAGCATTACATCAAGCCAGCCCCGGTCGAGGCCATCGTTGCCATGCGGCAGTTGTCCGACACCTTCTCGAAGGTGGAAACTCCGCCGTTGCTCCCCACAAATGCTCCCCAGAATGCTCCCCAAGCTCCCGAATTGAACAAACAGGGAGCCGAGGGACAATGGGTCCAGTAAAGGCGAGTGCGATCTAAATGTCTGAGATTTAAGCGGTAAAAGGAACTTCTCCTATCGTGGTAAACTGGTGCAAATCGTCGCGGAGAGATGGCCGAGTGGCTGAAGGCGGCGGTTTGCTAAATCTCTCCTGTTTGTTGCCCTGATATACCTTCATCGCCCTACAAGCGCTTTCCCGCACATTTCCGGCCAAAATTCGGGCACCTCGGGTGGCAGCACACAAAAGAAAAACACAATAGCCGAATTCGTGTCGTTTGGTCCCGACATAGAAAAGCTTGGTTGGCGAACGTGAGGACTTTCAGGGCGATTCTCCTTCTACAAACATGGGGCAGCAAACCGTATTGCGGTTAGCTGTTTGGCTGCTTTCCACTGAAATTGTGGTACAATGTAGCTACGTTGCTACATTAAGGGGACCGAGATGGCCATCACAAAATTGTCCAGTCGAGATTTTAATCAGGACACCAGCAGGGCAAAGAGAGCCGCAAAACGAGGCCCCGTTTTTATCACAGATAGAGGGCGTCCGTCCCATGTCCTGCTTACTGTGCAGGAGTATGAAAGGATTACCGGAGGGCAGAAGAGCGTTGCAGACTCATTGGCGATGCCGAGTGCCGCTGAGGTTGAATTCGAGCCGCCACGCCTGCGGGGCAGTCTACACGAATCAGCGGACTTGACTTAGATGTACATTCTCGACACCAATGTAGTTTCTGAGCTAAGAAAAGCAAAAAAGGCCAATCAAAACGTCAGAAAGTGGGCCCACCCGTTACCGGCCGGGAGCCTCTATATCTCGGTAATTTCAGTACTGGAACTAGAGATCGGAATCCTTCTGATCGAAAGGCGCGACCAACAGCAAGGCAGGATTCTTCGTGCTTGGATGGACAGGCACGTGTTGCCTACATTCTCCGGTCGTATCTTAGCGATTGATACGGACGTTGCCCAGCGCTGCGCGATGCTACACGTGCCTAACCCTCGCTCCGATCGCGATGCTCTCATCGCAGCCACAGCGCTAGTGCATGGCCTGACTGTTGCGACCAGGAATGTTGCCGACTTCGATCGTATGGGAGTCGGTGTGCACAATCCTTGGGAGCCTTGAGGCTGTTCAGCGGAACTAACGTGACATTTTCCACTGTCCCGGACGTCCGTCAGGGGTTTAGCTGCAGCCTCGGGCTCAGAACCAGGGAGGAATCGCGAAGGGGGCGAGGCACCGACAGCAAGTCGACTAGCCATCCCTCGTATTCTGGACTTTACGATCGTATACAATAGCAGGAAGGTAATCGCACAATAGCCAGTCCGCAAGTCATAGAGGAGAGATGGCCGAGAGGCTGAAGGCGGCGGTTTGCTAAACCGTTATACGGGCTAAAACCTGTATCGAGGGTTCGAATCCCTCTCTCTCCGCCAGTTCTTGCAAATTCCTTCCACATAAGCACTTGCTGTTCGGGCAATTCCATTTTTCTAGTTCACCTGTAGCCGTTTCGGGCTGTTGAGGTGCATATTAGGTGCATTTTCCAGCGAACGCATGGCGGCTAGTGCCTGTGCGTCCGACGTTTTGATGTAGCAGTTCTGGGTAACGGCGAGCACCCCGTGGCGCAGTATTCGTTGAATAATTTCGTCCGCCACGCCGAGTCGGTGCAGTTTTGTGGCAAGGCCGCGGCGAAATGCATGCCAGCCGTGCCATTGAAGTCCGTGCTTTTCCATTGCGGGCCGAATGACATCTCGTGCCAAGGCATCCAGATTAATTGGATTCCCTTGCACGCTTTGGAACAGCAGCCCACTACTCGGGTTTCCCGACAGGTTACGGTGCAGATCGAAGCGCGCCTTGAGCTGTGCGATAACCGGCACAGGTGCCCGGCTCTTCCGAGTCTTGGGCTCCTGGCGGTGGCCTCGCCAGTACGACTGCGAAATGCGAATCTCCTCGCCGTCGTAGTCTTCCCAACGAAAGCCTCTCAGTTCGCCCTTACGCACTCCGGTAAAAGCAGCTGCTGCCACAATCGTCGCCGCGGGCTCTGGGAGAATGGTTAACGTCTTTGTGATCTCCTCAAGCGAGTAAGCGTAGGTGTCTTCCGCCGGCTTCGCTTTGGGCAGAACTGCATCGCGCACCGGATTGTCGGGGCGGATCACACCTTTGCGCTTTGCATAGCGGAACACCCCAGACAAAAACGCCTTGATGTGTTGCAGGGTGGTGATGGTCAAATCGTTTTCGTGGGCAATGCACTCTAAAACATGTTCCGCATCCGAGGTCGTAAAATCACGAACTGCGACTTGCCCATGTTTCTCAAGGTAGCGCTTCCACAGGTTGCGATAGCCATGATACGTGCTGATGCGCTTGTGGGTCTCCACAAAAGGCAGGTAGTGGCCTTCCACAAAACGCTCGAGCGACATCACACTGGTTGGATTGGTTCTGCTGTCATTCACCGGCGCAAGGATTTCCTCAGCCAGCTTGCGAACTGCTGACTTGGTACGGTATTCGCCGACGGCCTCCACCAATTTTTGCGCCTTCTGCACTCGCGTAATCGTTCCATCAGGCAATTCCTGGTTGTCGTAGTACCGCAACATCCAGAGATTGCCTTTTTTGTACAAATATCCTTTCTGATAGCGGGTTCTCTTCATTGCTGTCCTTTTCCGAGAATCCGCCCTGCTTTCCTGTTGTTGCCACCAATAATACGCCGGACAGCCCACTCTCCAAGCTCAGGGCTTCCCCAGCGAAACCGAACGTATTTGCCAAATCGCACATGCGGAATGGGATCGTCAGTTCGCGACCGGACTTGCTCGCGGATCCAAGACTCCGGCAGGTTCCATCGTCCTGCCAGTTCCTTGCAGTCGAGGTATTCGTAGGTTTGCGGCTGATATCCCAGTTCCATCATGGTGTGTGTCGCCATTAGCATTCCTCTGTTAGCCCCACTGCGATCACAACTCGCACTTGCTCGAAGCGTTCTGTCAGCCCTGCAACAACTTGTTCCCGACAGAGCAGGAATTCCCGCTTAAGAGGTCCTTTCGGAGAATTGCAGGCGATTTTCGTCGAATATCACAGGTAGCGATCCGATGCTGCCATTGCGGTTCTTGCCAATGATTAGCACCTGTTTTTCGGGAGTGGGCTTCCCATCCTTGCCGACAGGAAGAAAGGGCAGCAACACTACATGGCTGTGAGCCTCGATGTCGCCACTTTCTTTCAAATCCAGCATCGATGGCTTTGAGTTTATTCCGCGTTCTGGACGTCTGAGCTGGGACAAAAGAATCACGCTTACCTGCTCTCTCTTCGTCAACTGGCGAAGTGCATCCGCGACGCGCCCTACTCGCTCACGCAAGTCGCGGCCTGGCGAGTCGACAAGCCGAAGGTAGTCCACAACGATTAACTTCACTCCGTGGCGTCGGATGTAGAGACGTGCGCTGGCGAGCAGTTCTTGAATCGTCAGAGAGGACCTGTCATCTACATAAATTGGCCATTCGGCAATCTTTACACCCGTCTCAAACAGTTCGCTCCAGCGCTCCGCGCGAATGCTCTGTGGGTTCCGGATCTGCATGGCAGGCAAAGAAGACTTTGCCGCGAGGAACCTCTTCCCGATTTCGAGCACTTGCATCTCTAGAGAAAATGCGACGGTCGGCACGCCAGCAGCACCATTCGCAAGCAGTACCTGCACACCCAAAGCCGTTTTTCCTTTTCCTGGAAGCGCGCCGATCGTCCACAGTTCACCTGGACGGATTCCACCGGTCGCGAGATCAAGAGAGTCAAGTCCAGTTGACAACCCGGCTCGACCTCGATTGGCAGCCTGCTTTTGCAATTCCGCAAGTACGTCTGGCATGAATTGTTTCGTGTGCTGTGCAGTCGCCTTCCCGCACGCAGCCTCAATCCGCAAAAGTGATTCCTGAACACTCTGCAGGCACTCGCTTGTTGAAACAGTTTGGTCCTCGGTCGCATGTATTAGACACGTTGCGGCTGCTCTCGCTTGACGCCGGCGAGATTTGTCAAGAACGAGATCGGCATAGTGCTCAACGTTCGTAACTCGGGCGAGTCCAGCATCCACGTTTTGTGTCAGTGCGCTGATATATGCAACCCCACCTACCGACTCCAGTTGTCGGTTCGCTGACAGCAAATTGCTGAGCGTCAGCTCATCAATCGGCTGGCCTGTTTCGGCAAGCTGTGCCATTGCGTAATAGATGCGACGGTGGGAATCCAAAGAGAAATCGTTCGACGATTTCACGCAATATCAAAAGGCGCCCACTTTTGCGGTAAGTTGTGAGTCGTTGGAACACAACAACCTACCGAACAGGAGCGCCTCATGAATCAAGAGAAGTATATCGGCATGGACGTGCATACCGCCACCATTTCCGTAGCCGTGATGAATGCCCAGGGCAAGCTGCTCATGGAGTGCATACTGGAAACCAAGGCCGCGACGATTCTGGAGTTCATTCAAGGACTGCGTGGAACTCTGGCGGTGACCTTCGAGGAAGGAACCATGGCCGCCTGGTTACACGATCTGCTGAAGCCGCACGTCGACCGGCTGGTGGTCTGCGATCCGCGCAAGAATGCGCTGATGAGAGATGGCAACCAGAACGATCGGGTAGATGCCCGCAATTTGGCGGAGCTACTACGCACCAACCAGGTCCATGCCGATTTAACAACAACTAGCCTCAACAAAGAGCTTGTCGGGCCAGCGTCAATACCCTAATATTCGTGCTTAATATGGATTTCGACGAGCAGTTCCGCACAGTATGCCCCACGACGAGCTGTTAAACGTGGCGAGGCACTCACAGCACCTGACGGCAGCCGCCAGATGTTCGCTTCGGAGCGTTTTCGTCGTGGCGTTGGCAATGCTGCTCGTGGGTGCTCTGTCCGCTCCAGCGCAGGAGCAAACTGGTGGCGCCGCAGCGCCGTCCTGGCGGCGTGGCCCGCAGGGCGCTGGCGCGCTCCCTGTGGCCAACGGGCCGCCGGGGCCAGGACGGCTCCACCGTCCGCGCCGGGCGGCCAGCGCGCAGACCTCGTCCAATTTGGATACCGAGAGCGTGCTGTACAACTTCTGCTCGCAAGGCGGTGTTTACTGTACTGATGGAATCCAGCCTTCTGCTGGCCTGATCGAAGACGCTTCCGGCAACCTCTATGGAACGACCAAGGGGGGAGGCAGCACCAATGGTTCCGATTGTAATACGGGATCTTGCGGTTACGGCACGGTATTCAAGCTTACACCGAGTGGCAGCGGCTACACCAAGACCGTGCTTTACAACTTCTGCTCCCAAACCAACTGCACGGACGGCGCCAACCCTTATGCTGGCGTGATCGAAGACACTTCCGGTAACTTCTTCGGGACGACCTACAACGGCGGTGCCAATGGCGGAGGCACGGTCTTCAAGCTTACTCCAAGTGGTAACCGTTACACCGAGAGCGTGCTGTACAACTTCTGCTCTCAATCCCAGGGTAGCGCCGCCTGCACTGACGGCGTTAACCCTTATGCTGGCCTGATCGAAGACGCTTCCGGCAACCTCTATGGAACAACCAACTTGGGCGGCACCGGCCTTACCTTGGTCAATGGAGTTTATGCTTATGGCACGGTTTTCATGCTTGCGCCGAGCGGCGGCGGCTACAACTACACTGTGCTTTACAACTTTTGCCCCCCCAGTTCCACAGCATTCTGCACGGACGGCGCTGCTCCCAATGCCACGCTGATCGAGGACGCTTCTGGCAACCTCTACGGGACAACCGTCCTTGGCGGCACTGGCGCTCCCGATTGCGTTGGGACTCCTTGCGGCACGGTCTTCAAACTCTCGCCAAACGGGAGCGGATACACAGAGACCGTGCTGTACAGCTTTTGTTCGCAAGGTGGCACCAACTGCACGGATGGCTCATATCCATATGGTGCTGGTTTGATCGAAGATGCTTCCGGTAATCTCTATGGGACGACATCCGCGGGCGGCGTCAATAGTTGTGATACTCCCGGTTGCGGTACGGTGTTCGAGCTTTCGCCAAGCGGGAATGGCTACACAGAGACCGTACTGCATAGCTTCGACTACACCGACGGCGCCAGTCCCGATGCAGGACTAATCGAAGATGCTTCCGGCAACCTCTACGGGACGACCTCAAACGGCGGTACCGGACTTTCCTGGTTGTGTGCGGGGTGTGCCAGCGGGACGGTCTTCAAGCTTTCGCCAAACGGGAACGGCTACACAGAGACCGTGCTGTACAGTTTTTGTTCGCAAGGCGGCAGCAACTGCACTGACGGTGCCGTGCCCATGGCGGGTGTGATCCAAGACGCCTCCGGCAACCTCTACGGAACCACCGAGTTCGGCGGTGCTAACGGCATTGATTGGGGCTCGGTTTTCAAGTTGTCCCCGGCTCTGCCTGGTTTCACGGTATCGGCGAGCCCCAGTTCGCTGACGATCAAGGCCGGACAGGGCGCGACGGCGACGTTAACAGTCACGCCGGAGAACGGGTTCGGCTCGACGGTCAGCTTCGCGTGCAGTGGCCTGCCAGCGAAGGCGAATTGCAGCTTCAGTCCGCAGACGGTGACGCCGAGTGGTAGTCAGCCGACCACGACGACGCTGACTATAACGACCAGCGCTCCCACATCAGCGACGCTGCGGAGCACGGGGTTCGGTCCGCAAGCGGCCTATGCTTTGCTGCTGCCGGTGCTGGGGCTTGTGAGCGCGGCGCGTGGCAAGCGTACCCGGCGCGGCCTGCGTCTGCTAGGGCTGTTTGTGCTGTTGGCATTGACTCTGGCGCTGACCTCGTGCGGCAGCGGAGGAGGAGGCAGTGGTGTCGGCAGCAACACTGGCACTCCAGCCAGCACGAGCACAGTCACGGTGACGGCGGGCGTCACGGGTGGAACCAGCCAGACCGCTATCCTGACTCTCACTGTCACGCCGTAAAGCAGAGGAAGCGGCAACGGGCGACGCCTCCGTAGTTTTGTGACCGGCGATATGGGCTTGCTCAATTATTGAAATCAGGCGTTCTCTCAACTTTGCGCTTTCTATTCGCCTTTTTCGGGAGTTTTGAGCGTTATCGCGATTTATCAACACTCAGGATGAAGCGATACTGTGTACCGGACGGTATATACATGGGAATGGGTGTGTTCGTTACGAACGATGCTCCTACAATCGCCTGCCTTGCTTCGTACGAACCGACATACGGGCTTCACGGTATGGTAACGGCTGCGGTGATCTGTCACTATTGCTAGAGAAATCGGGGTTTCCATTCAAAAATTTGTCACTCGCGAGCTCTTGCGCAGCCTTCGCGAAAGCCTCGCGCACTTGAATTCCCTTCGAATGACCACCAATGATGACTCCGAAGTTGCCGCTTTGAAGAAAAACATTCGAGAACAAATTACTAAGCTGGAAGCGCGTGGGGCGGGTACGTCCGATTAAAGGTAGATTCGCACCACAAGCGGATCAAAAGACCAAAGCCGAAGACACCGTTTGTTCCAACTTCTTGTGTTTTCTGGGCTGAAGGAGTTGCGCAACATGACATCAAAGTTTACATGCCGCGCCCTACCTTGCTAGTTGTCGAGCCCGA
>Ga0068871_100000530_pt1 | contig 26123 bp, 12 predicted proteins | sample KBSMisM72_FD_72750 | JGI IMG/M metagenome (GOLD analysis project Ga0068871, IMG submission 72750) | Miscanthus rhizosphere microbial communities from Kellogg Biological Station, Michigan, USA - KBS Miscanthus M7-2 | ecosystem: Host-associated > Plants > Roots > Rhizosphere > Soil ...
GTCGGCCCGCATGCGGAAATCGGTGACGATCCTCCCCGCTACTTCCAAGGACGGCAGCAGCACCTGCGCGTCGCTCTCGCCGGAGATCTTGCCGCCCGCGCCCAGCGGCGGCAGCAACAGGGGGTAGCCGTCGGGAGTGCCGAAGATGGTGCCTGCCGTGCCGGTGCCCTGCGCCGTGATCAAGGGCAAGTCGATGTCGCAACGCAGGACGTTGGCGATCTCGAAGTGGTAGTCGGCGCTGAGCGCGGGCAGGGCCGCGTCCACCTGCCAGCCAAAGCTGGCGCTCACCCGCAGCGGCGGGGTGGGCAGGACGACGGTGCCGACAGCGGAACCGGGAGTGAGGATGTTGCCGTTCACCAGCATGGGTGAAGGCAGCACCACCATGGGGGAGAACAGCGCGACGTTGTTGTAGATCTCCGTCTGATCGACGAAGAAGCCGACCATCATGCGCAGTTGACTGCCGCTGCGGCCCAGCCAGTCGCCGGTATAGGGATCGACCGGATCGCTGGTGGAGGGCGGCTCGCCCACCTGCATGTAGCCGCCGGGAGGCGCGTTGGAAGCGAAGCCCCGGATGCCGCCCAGCACTCCGGTCAACTGCGAACTCACCCCGACGATGGCGGTGACGAAGCCGCTCATGGTCTGCAGCGTCATGTCGATGGCGGCGAAGTTAGGCTCCAGCAACCCCGACTCGATATAACACTCGATACTGCCCAGCACCCCTTCCAGCGCGTACACGTCCGGGGTACTGAGCCGACACGCCAAGCCGGGTATCTCTGCGGCCAGCGAGCCGGTGCGATTCAGATCCTCGCGGATGTCACTGACGATGCCCGGCAAGATCGACGGCATCTGCGCCGTCTCGACGTTGGAGAGATAGCTGACCATACCGTCCAGCATCCCGGTCAAGCCGCCGCTTACCACCGGGACCGGCAGGGCACCGTCCACGGTGTCGGAGATCGAGGCGTTGACGATCTGATCGCCACCGAAGTACAGCGACGAGTCCACGAACACGATGCCCCGGCTGGCGTTGTTGCTGGTGTACAGGCGGGTACTGTTGCGGTAGTACGACACCAAGGTGCCGGTGCGCTGGATGGTGAACACATCGCTGCTGGTGAAGGTGCCGCTAACACCGACCAGATTGCCGCTCTCCATCACCTGAAAGGTGCCACTCGCACCGTAGATGGCGTACTCCATCTCCATGTAGGCACTGCCGTTGTTGGCGTCGTTCAAGCCGGTGACCACACCTATTGAAGACAGGGTGATGCTGAACTTGTACTGCCCATCGCCCACGATGGAGGCGATGCTGCGGGCACTGGCGTTCCACCCGGCCTGATAGTCGGCGGGCGTGGGCGGGATCGGCGGGATGCCGGGCACGCCGGGGACGTAGCCACCGGGAACACCGGGACTGCCGGGCTGCGCCGGATAACACTTATGCTCGATGGTGGTGACCGGCGGTCCGGTCACCGGGAAGAAGTAGACGTCACCGGGCTTTACATTGGCTCCGGAACCGGGCGGCACCGGATCGGGCACCACGATGACGATCTCCCGATACGACGGACCGGTATGCGGGATATCGATGCAGTAGGCAGGCGTGGCCGGAGTCGGCGGGCTACCCGGCGTGGTGTAGCCGGGGGTGTCGGGCACACCGGGAACGCCGGGAGTACCGGCGACGACATTCTTGGTCAGGGTGTTACTCATGCGTCCACCTCGTACGCTTTAATGTAGTCAGTCCAGAATAACGTCGGTAATACCGGAGCAGGAAATGCTTCGCAGGAAACGTCAGGCATGTAACGAAACCCAGTACCCCCAGTCACCATGGCAATACCAACCCGACCTACCTGCATAATGGGATTGGTGTCTACCAGTTCATCTGCCGCCGTGTGCGTGTTGGTCACCCAACGATAAAGTTTATTACCAATCATATAAAACTGAATCAGTATCTGCGTGCCCAGTCCGTAGTCATGCAGCGTACCACCCGTGCCTGACATATCGAAATTGTGGTTACCGTCAGGACTGTACCGCTGGAACCACGAACGGAAGCGGGTGCTGTCGCCCACCTCCCGCTGCACCTTGAGCGCATAGCCGGAAGCATTCGCTCCGGTCTCATCCCAGCGTATTAGAAAATATAGCGCACCGGTTATGGTGTCAGGCCACGTCGGTTGTGACGACACCATGTGATCGGCAGAAAAGGGCACCGCCGTGGACAGGATCGCGCCCGACTTCCCGAGGTTGCAGAGCAGAGATCCGTTGATGTATAGCTGGCTGGCATCGACCGTTGCGAACGGACCCTTCGCCGCTATCCACGTAGTGCCGCCGGGGTAATTGCTGGTGTGTACCAGCGGCGAATGATCGGCTGCGCCCCGGTCGAAAAAGTCATTCATGAATAGCTGCATGCCGTTGGTTTCCGACCCGCTCATCGGTGTTATCACTCCCACCGTCGGCGCACGCACCACCACCGGTGTATCGGTCAGCGGCAGCTTGCGCAGCAGATCCATGGTCTGCTCCTCGGCCTTCACGAAATCGGTCCAGAACACCGACTCAGGCGGGGCCACGTACGAACTGCCCATCTGGATGCTGCTGACGCTGACGGCAGAATAGTCGGGAGTGAGATCCAGATCCGAACGCACCGCCACGATGCCAACCCCAGTCGGTGTGAACTCGGTGGTGTTAGTCCACGTCAGGGTGCGGATCAGCGCATTGTTAATGAACAGCGAAATCTTCAGCCCGGTCCACTCCACCCGCACCGAGAACTGGGTGGGCAGACCGATGGTGTTACTCATCCAACCAGTGCTGCCAGTGAACCACGGCTCCGTCACATTGTAATCGTACGTCTCCGTATGACTGACATTGATCGGATCACCCGCGCTACCTAATCCCGGTATCTCATCAGTAGGAAGATGCTTCCCGTCACTGAACATCTCGAACATGAAACCCAATCCACCCCAGCGATCCGTGCTGATGGTGTAGGCACGGCCATAGATCACGAACTTGAGCGCCACCCCACGTGCCGTGTCGATCTTGAAATCGACGTTAGTGAAGTAGGTCGAACCCGGTGGCGACGACTGCACCACCAGCGTGTGGGTGTGACCCAGCGTCTCCGGCACCCGGAAGGCTCCGGCACCATCCAGCACCAGATCCGCTGCCACACCTCCCGGAGTGTGCGGAAAACTCCCTACCGAACGACTGTTATCGCAGATGAAGGTACCCACCTCGGGCGCGTAGGTTGCCAGCGTGCCACTGCCATTGAAGTTCGCCAGAAACGAACTCACCCCCGGCGGCAGCACCGAGGAGCCAGAGTAGCCATAGAAGGTATCCAGCAGCAGAGTGACGCTATCCGACCGCACCCCGAAGCCCACGCTGCCCGTCTGCAGAATCGGATTGGTGTCGAGGAAGTTCATCTCCGGACGATCCTGCCCCGCCATCCACAGGGAGAAGTTGCCACCCGTCAGATTGATCTCGATGTACGGCGTGGTGCCAGCACCGAAGGGCACCAGCACGCCGCCAAGGCCCATCAGATCGAGGTTGCTGCTGCCATCGGCGTTGTACTTCTGGTAGGTGAAGCGGATGTTGCTGGCAACGCGGGTGATCTTGACCGCATAGCCGGAGCGCGGGCTGTCGATCCAGCGCAGCAGGAAGTACACATCGCTGGTCTCAGTCTGAGGCCACTGTGGATAGAAGGAGAAGTTCTGATCCGGCGACGTCGGCGGGGTGGTGGATAACACCGCGTTGCTGAAGCCTGCCGTGCATTTCAGGGTGGTGAGGGAAACCAGCAACTGACTGGCGTCAGCCACGGCGAACGGCCCCTTCGCCGCCACCCAGTGCCCGCCCGAATCGCTGGTGTGGGTGAGGATGTTATGCGCCGTGCTGCCGGAAAAATTGTCGATCAGGAACGGATCGCCCCAGTCGCTGTTGGGAATCCTCGGTGTTATCGGCTCGCGCACCACCACGGCGGTGGTCGTCTGCGGCACTGCCAGCAGTTCCGCTATATCGGTCTCATAGGACTCGACGAAATCGGTCCAGAACGCAGGCACTGCCGCTGCAGGCGCATCCCGCATACCGAAGGTATCCATCAGCAGCGTGGTGTTGTTCATCTCCATGGCGAACCCCACCAAGCCCGCCCGCAATAGCGTACTGCTCCCCTCCAAGAAGTTCATGGTCTCGCCGCTGATGCTCAAGAACAACCGATCCGCGATGAGCGAAAACTCGATGATGAAACTGGTACCACTGTTGTCGGGCAGCGCCACCCCACCGTAACCCTGCAGATCGAGATTGTTGCTTCCGTTGGCATAATAACGCTGGAACCAACAGAAAAAATTCTGGGCGACACGCGTGATCTTGACCGCATAACCGCTCGGATATGCTCCCGTATCATCCCAGCGCGCCAGTAGATACACGCTGCCGCTTTCAGTGCGCGGCCACACCGGCTCGATATGCACCAGCTGATCGGGGGAACGCACCGACCGAGTACACCGCACTGCGTTCTGCACTCCCGGCGCACACGTCAGACGACTGGAAGCCACCGTCATCTGACTGGCAGAAGCAGTCGCAAACGGCCCCTTCGCTGCCAGCCAGTTGGAACCGTCCTCAGTGACGTGCCCCAGAATGTTGCCAGAGGTACCGTCGAAACGGTCCATGATGCGGTAGCCGTCTTCGATAGCCATCACACCTTCTCCTCAGGCGCGCTACGATAGGGAAGCCACCAGCCCGACAGCCGAAACGAGCCGACCTCAAAGCCGTAACACCCGGTGCCGTCGTAATACTCGCCCCCGCGCTTCTGCCCGAATGCCCGGTTGAACATCTTCTCGTGCGTGGTGCGCGTCTCCTTGCCCTGCCGATCCCGGAACGACAGGATGTCGATGTTACCCCCCGCTCCCTTGCTGGGCAGCAGGAAGCTGACCGAGAAATGCCCGTTCGGATGCACCTGCGGCTGATTGTAGGTCTGCAGGTTCATGAAGTTGATAGCCGCACTGGAGTACACCGGAGTGGCGATCTTGTCGATGGCAGGACGGCTGTCCGGTTCGGCCCAGTGCTCCGGTGGCGGCGGATCGAGCGGGAACCAGCCGACAAACACCTGATGCCCCAGCCAGTCGCCATCGGCAGGGTAGACATATTTCTCGGCTACGGAAGTCAGCAACTGCTGCTCGCCAAATGCCACCACCTTCAGATGGAAATTGCTGGTGGTGGTGTCCGGTCGCCACCACTGGCTCACCGGATGCCCGGTGTAGGTTATCTCGTTGCGGAACACGCCGTAGGTCAGCGAGCGCAGATCCGACATGAAGATGCCGCCATAACAGTAATTACCATGGAACGGTCCGTGACCCGGCCCGTTGTTGAAAAAGTCGATATCCGACTCGGTGCTGATGTTATGCAGCCAGATGCCGCTGATGGTCGCGGTGCCGCCGTAGCCGTCAGGGCCGAGGTAATTGAGCGGTGCGCCGGAGGGAAAGAAGAAATCGCCGATACTGTTATAAAACGCAACCGGCTCACGGATCACCTCGGTATCCGTATCCCCCCGCCGCACCACCCATACCGCATTGATCAGCGCCGCGATCAGACTGCTGCCTTCCTCATACAGCGCCGGATCGCCGCGGAACCACAGCGAGCCGTCCTCGTGCGTCTCCCACACCGTTTCGTTCGGATCGTCCGGATGGGCCGGATCTTGCACCTGCCGGATGTACCACGTGCCATCATCGCTATAACACTGCAGTTCGGTGGTAAGCAGCGTGTCCTCGGGAATGCCCAATCCCTTCTCGGTGTCAGTCAGGCGCTTGTCCCCATAACTGTAAGCCGCGTCCTGATAGTAGCGACCGGAATCGCCAAACCAATCGCTGCGCTTGGTGACGACATCGACGTCGAAGTCCATATCGTGATCGCCGGTCACCGTGATCTTGATGCCGATCTCCACCAGACCCGGCGTCAGCACGCGCGGCGGCGGTCCCTTCTTGCTGGTGTGAAAGATGGCCGGAGGATCGTCGCGGAACTGGCTGTTCAAATAGCCCCGCCACGTAGACACGTTGGTGATGTCATACACGGAGGGATCGTTATAGAACGCAAACCCCACCCGTGGCTGCTCATGCAGTGCGATGGTCGCCGCCTTGGTGCCATCCTTGTTGAAGGCCCAGTTCCACCACAGCAGCACGTCGCGCTGATTGACCGGCGACAGCGACACCCAGTCCGGATAGGTGGGCGTGACCGTCTTGAACTGGATCTGCGACGATGCTCCGGATAACAGTCCACCTACTGTTACCAAGGAGTTGTAATACTTGGGATCGGACCAGTACGCCTTGGCCGGATAGACGTGGATGCGACCCTTGTTATCGCCGATGATGAAGAACTTGCGCCCCTGCACCGTCTGCATGCCGCCGTGCCGCCACCAGCACTCGTCCCCCAGATACGGCCCCAGCACGCCCAGCACTGATCCATCGGCCTGATACAAGGTCGGAGCCAAGTCGTAGACGATATCGTACGGCGGGCGGAAGGCACCGAGGATGTCGCCCCAGTGGTAATCGCCCCAGCCCGCCATGGAGAGCCGTCCCTGCGGCGTGCCCCACGTGGACGTCAGCACCGCATCAGACTTGTTGTCCGGGTAGGAGGCGTACTCGCCCACCCGCTGCATCTGCCACGACGCCCACGTCTTGAAAAAATCCTTGCTCTGGGTGGCGAGCGGCACCCCGACATCGAACACACTCTTGTTCGGCCACGCACCTTCGAGGTTGGTCGAGTACACCGCCTTGCCCTGCGCCGCGCCGCCATCGGTGGGGAAGGTAGCCCGCCAGCCGCCGCCCTGAATGCCGCCCGTGTTCCACGGCCCGCCGATCTCGAAATAGCGATATCCCGGCGTGGCGTAGAAATAGCCATCGACGTGATCGGAGTAAAACGCCTCGAACTGCGGACCGCCGCGCGGAGAGATCCGCACGTGCAGGTGGTCTTGCGCGATCCGCAGCGTTACCAGATGATCGGGCGCGATCCTTGTGGTGTTATACCAGCGCGTCCCCGCCGCGTGCATGCCGCGCAACTGCTGCACGTAGCCGCCCACATACGGCATAAGCGAGAGATCGTAGATCTCCCGATGGACATGCACCACACCTACGCACCCGGCAGCGTGACCGTGAAGCGATCCACCGTATTGACGGCACCTGTCTTGATGTTGCTGTTACCGATGTCCACATCCGCACCCGCCGTGCCGATGGTGCCATCGAGCCGCGCCGCCGTGCTGGAGGGCGAGGCCGGGTTGTCGCCTGCCTCGGCGAAGCGGAACCAGCCCGCCTGCCCGTCCACCAGCCCGATGAATTGCCACAGTTCGTCGGCGGTCTTCGACAGCACCCCCAGCACCGCAGGCACCTGAAAGGTGAGGCCGGTGACGTCATCGGCGCTGGCGCTGACCTTGCCCAGCAAAGTGCCACTGGCAGCGGCATCCGGATTGGTCGGCTGCGAGCCGGGATAGATGAAAAGGAAGCCGTTGTCCAAGGCAGGCTTGAACCCGCTCTCCAGTGTCTTGTTGCGAAGACCCGTCGAAAGTCTGATGCTCATCGCGCGCTCCACTTGTTGAAGATCGGATTACCACTAACAGTCGAGGCTACCAGCTTGGCATACCCTCGCTCATAGAAGATCTTGGCATGATTGAACACACCGGGATCTGCATAGTACGTTTGCTCGGTTACCAGTTGATACTGCCCTTGCGGATTCACCCGCGCGATCCCGCGCTGAGTCCAGAAGAAAGCATCCCCGGTCATCGCCACATCGCCACATACGCCGGGAATAACACCATACCCGGAGATGGTCTGCAGCTTGTCGCCATCCCACAGATAGGAATTGCTGTCGGTGCCGATCAATAGCCCGGCATCGCAGGAGAGCAGCAGCAGCGGTACCCCGGCCACGGGAATGAAATCCGCCGTCTTGTCGAACAGGTGATACTGCAGCGGCAAGCTACAGTAGATCACCCCATAACGTACACCAGCGTCATAGCTAGCAGCATACAGTCGGCCATTATGGAAAGCCAGAAGATAAGACTCAGCAGGGAATCCTTCCAGTACCGTCGTGTATGGATAGTCTTCACCGGTCGGCTGGGTATGCAGGAAGTAGGTGGGAAAGGTAAACGTCGGCACTGTCGCCGAGGCCACGAGGAAATACCTTGAACCGCCCGGCGCGCTGGCATACACTGACGTCGCACACCCGGATAACACCGGGACACTCATCTGAATCAGGCTAACCTCAGGAGCAGCGACGATGCTCACACTCTGACTCGGCGGTCCCTCCCGGCCATCCGGGTAGACGTAAGTCGCAAACAAGTGCACCGCGTTCTGGTCGTAGGTCTTGCCCAGATTGAACGGCGTGACGATCCACGGCGCGGTGTCGATGGCGGCGACGCCAAGAATGGTGGGGGTCGTAAGAACCAGCGGCAGGTGAACACCGTCGTTGCGCACGATGCCGCCCGACCCCCGTGAACTGATGTAGTAAACGTTGGCAGCAGGATCTTCATCCCAACTGTAGTGCCCGTCGTCCAAGCCCGATGCCAGCACTGCTTCGCTGGCGTCGGGCGCTACGCTCACCAGAGCGCCCGCGTGCACTGCCAGCAGCGACTGGCTCTTGGACCCGTACAGCCCCGCGTAAGCCCCGCCCCGCGCCAGCGTATAGCCGTTGCGCCGCACTAGTTTCTTGGTGTCAGTCACCTCGACGTTGACGCCCACCGTCAGCCCGCCGTAGCCGATGTCCTTGGACCGGCGGGTATTGATAATCCCCTCGAATCCCTCCAGCGAGGGAACGATATCGGGCAGGCGGTTGCGGACGAGCGACGGCATGTCAGCTTGGCACGAACGACAGCGTGGCGTAGTTGATGGTAAAGGTGGCGTTAGCGATCAGCCCGACACTGCCTACCACCATGTCCGCGCCGCCGCCAACACCGATAGTTCCCTGCAACCGTGGCTCGGCAGGCACCGCACCGCCGGTATCACCCGCTGCAACGATCCGAAACCACGCAGCCGTGCCACCCCCGGCAGCGACGATACCGCTCCACACCTCACCCACCGTCTTCGCCAGTACCCCGGCGGTAGCGGTCGGTCCCCACGTCAGGCCGGTACCGGGAACTGAATTGTTACTGACAGTGCAGATGGGAGCAGGAGCGAGAGCATCGGCTGATGCTGCCGGTGCACCTGCGTAGATCTTGATGTAGCACAGATTGAAGACAGTCTTGGTGGGGGCAGTATCGTGCAGCTTGTTGCACAGTCCGGTGCTCATTCTGAGGGCCATCGCCGTTGCTCCCGTGGTTAGGTCAAACCTCGCAGATGCCGGGTTGCCGCTGACCTTTCAGAGCCACCAAGTCGGCATACACGTAGAGAATATCATGCTCTTTGTGCCAGTCACTAGGGTATTCCTGCCAGCAGCGGGTACGCTGGAAACGAGCAGTAATACCCGGCACGTACTGCCGTTGCTGCTGTCGCGTGTAGTACCAGAAACTGTTAGGGTTCCAGAAGCTGCAATGGGTCGGGTCTTGGAACGCTCCCCTGCCATCTGACGAGGGTGTGGCGGACAGGAGCCATCCCCCCGGTGCCAAGACCCGGTGGATCTCGTTCATCACCCCGACCGTGCAATAGGGAGGCTCATGCCTGCAACTGGAGTCGCGGCAATGCGGAATATGTTCGAGGAAATCGTAGGCGCGGATCGCACCGAAGCTGTTATCCGCAAACGGCCACTTGCGGCGCAAGTCATAACCGCTCTTGAGATCGAGCGCGACGTAGCCCTCGGGACAGCCGGTGGCACCCCCCAGATCCGCCCGCATCAGTTCGGTACGACGGCACCACTCCTGCACCAGCGCGTGCACGTAGCGGTTGGAGATCACCGCCTGCTTCTGCTGGATCTCGGCATTGCGCTTGAGCCAAGTGTTATCGCCGTTGGCGTGGATGCGATAGAGGTACAGGCACTCGGCTATGTGGTGGAACTTGGCCCCGGACAGATAGGTGCGGATGATCAGATCGTAATCGTCACACACCGGCAGCATCGAATCATGACCACCGACGGCGAGATAGATGTCGCGCTTCCACGCCCGCACGTGATCGGGGGCGTAGAAGATGTCGCTCAACGAGCGCGCGTTGATCGGAAAGCTGCGGTTGACCTGATGCACCTTGTCGCCGACCCGATGGTTGTAATGCTCCCACCCGTATTCCTTGCCGAACAGTTGATAGCTGCCATCCGCGCGCATCTGCGCACAATCGCTGTACACGAAGTCCGCGTCGTGCTCGCGGATCGCGGCGTCGATCTTCTCCAGCGCCAGCGGCAACAGCGTGTCGTCATGATCGAGTTCCACCAGAAACTCGCCCTGACAATGCTCGCAGGCGAATTTCTTCAACGCCCCCACCCCAAACTGCGCCACCCATGCCGGGGCGGTGTACACCTCGACTCGCGTGTCGTCCAGTTCCGGTGGCCGCACTGCGCCATTGTTGAGCACGATCACCCACTCCCAGTCGCGGAAGGTCTGTGCCAGTAGCGACTCGTACACTTCCAGCAGGTGCTTGGTATCGTGCGACGGTGTGAAGACGGAAAACCGCAAAGGAACCTCCCTAGACTTCAGTGAAAAAACCCGTGTTGCGAGGGCGGATAACCAGTTGAGTACTGATCTGTGTGTTGTAAGATGCAGCACTGATGTATAACACAATGATGTAGATCCCCGCCGGAGTGCCGGGCGCGATGTTGATGACTCCAGTGTCGCTGCCCATGGGGTCGGGAGGATAGCCGAGAATGCCCCGGTTGTGCTGCAGGTTGTTGCTGCCGTTGACGGCGAAGGTCAGCCCGGTGGGCAGCACCCACGAGAAACCGATGTACTGGTCGTAAGGCGTCTGCAGTACATTACAGCGCAGCGAATCGAACGCCTGTGTGTTGTACTTGCCGGGAGACCAGTTCGACTGCGGGTTGATCAGTTCGGTGACGATCTGGGTGCCGCCGCCACCGGGGATGTCCGCACCATAGCTGAACTGCCACCTCAGCGCACCGAAAAAGAAAGCGCCAACCGCCGTCGTCGGTGGGATGTTGCCAGTCAGCACTGCCGCACCGACATAACAGTTACCCGCAATGATGTCGGCTCCGGTCATCGAAGTGTCGGTGAGCAGCACGCTAATGGCATGGTTCGCGCCATCGCCAAGGTAAGTGTCGATGAACGTCCCCGCCTCACTACCGAAGTTGGGATCTTTACGCAGGCCGAGATAAAGCAGTGCGCTGCGCTTGTCGGCAGCAGCACCGGTAAAACTGAGCGGACCCTGAATCATGACACCGTTGAACGGCGCTCCCGGCGACACCGCAGCCGCACTGGTAATTACTCGCCAGATGGCCCATGCCGTGCCTGCCGCATTGGGGATGCCCTGCGCCGTCACGGAACCGGAGATCGGTGCCCAGCCGACATTGCCGTAAGGACCGGGGACGTTGCCCACACCCGACGGCGAAGCGTTGACGACGATGACGCTCATGTGTTGTACGGCGTGGTCGTCGCCCAGAAGGTACCACCATCACACCACAGACTGATGATCGTCCACGTGGTACCCCACACCGGAGAGCCATCCGCCCACTTGACGTTGGCAGGCATGGTGATAGGACCGTTGCCATTGACAAGAATGCGACACACCTGACCGGCATAGGCATAGATGGCCGAAGCGGTGCTGCCTGCAGTAACACCCACCGTCTGCACCGTGCGCATGTCGAGACCGCCGTTCCATGCGCCAAGGTAAGTATAGGCCCCAGTAACAGCGCGATTGGTGCGGATCGAGTAAGCAGCCGTGAGGATGCCGTTGGCATCATCCACCGTGAACGAGTTCTGCTCATGCAGGACTCGATACGACACCGTGCCCATCGACCAGCCACCGACCTTCCACTGGCCGTTAGCGTCGATGCCGAACAACGCGGCATAATTGCTGGGAGAATGGAACGCCATGTAAGCGGCATCGCTGGGACCGGCGCTGCGCACCTCCATCTTGTGCAAACCCGCACCATCCTTGATCAATCCGGTCGAGCCGGTAACCGCGAGACTGCCACCGTTCTCTCCTTCAATGGTGTTAGCACCACGGTAATACAGATATCCGGCGAGACTGGGCGTGGCCCCGGCTGGACCCTGCGCCCCGGCTGGACCCTGCGCTCCCACTGCCCCTTGCGCCCCACTGCCTGCCGGTCCCTGCGCGCCGACGTTACCCTGCGGTCCTTGCACACCGGGAGCGCCCTGCGCCCCAGCACCGACCGCGCCCTGCGGCCCCACGCTACCCTGCGGCCCCTGCACCCCGGTGTTACCCTGCGGCCCCTGCGCGCCCGTTCCCGGCGGTCCCTGCGGCCCGGTAGCGCCTCCCGCTGGACCCTGCGGTCCCTGCGGTCCCTGCGAGCCGACCGGCGCTCCACCCCGCCATGCGTTGTCGGCGGCACTCCACGTCCACAGCGATCCCTGCGCCGCGAACTGCTGGCCGTCGGTGGGACTGTCAGGAAAGTTCATGGCTTGGCTTCCAATGCCTTCACTCGTGCACTCAACTCCTGCACCGCCGCAATCAAAGGACTGATGAATTCGCTGTAGTTCAGCCCTAATGGTTCATCCTCTTTTTCTGCCGGTGGAGCGATGCCCGTATCTGCATAACCTGCCATACGCAGCGCCCCTTGCACCTCCTGTGCGATCAGGCCCCAGTGCGGACGCATGCCGGGAGTGGTCAGCACCTTATTCTGCGGCGGGTCAGTGTCAGGAACGATCACCACCTTGTGGTTATCATCGATCCACTTGTACTGCACCGGACGCAGTGATTCGATAAAGGTAAGACCAAGTGGCGTGTCAATCACATCCTTCTTCAACCGCGCGTCGGAGGTATTGATAGTGCCAACAGTGGCGTACACCGTGCCCCAAGGATAACTGGCGTGTCCTATGTTCTGGGTACCAGCGTAGGCAGGAGCGAAGGTGCCGCCACCCTGCATGAAAAGGTTCTGCCAAGCGGTGTAGCCGTCGTTGATGACGCCTATCGCGGTGGTGCCGTTCTGGTTGCTGACGAAGAAGTGCTGATCCGCTATCACCTTGACGTCGATAGGCCCTTTGGGTGCGTCGGAGGAGCCGAACGAGGCACCGGCGGGGGCGTACAAAGTGCCACTGATGACGGCGGTGCTGCCGACGTTGAGCGTCCCCGTCGTCGTGTTGCCAGTGACTCCAACGTTGCGACCAGCGACTACATCGTAAGCAGCACTGACCAATGCCGCCGTCATGCGGCCAGTGCCGGGGTCGTAAACGAAATTGCCATCACCGTACGGTGCACCGCTCTGGTTGCTGATAACGGTAGTGTGAGTACCACCGACCGGACCCGGCACACCCTGCGGTCCGGTACCACCACTCGCACCCGCCGGTCCCTGCGGCCCTGCACCTCCCGCTGCACCCGCTGCACCCTGCGCGCCTGCACTCCCTGCTGCACCCTGTGGTCCCTGCGTGCCTGCACCCGTGGCACCCTGCGCCCCGCTCGCCCCTTGCGCCCCCGGTGCGCCGATGAACTCCACCCACTGCTTGCTAGTGCCATCGTCGTAGCAGATAGAGGTGCGCCCGTTGTCGAGATCCCACCACGCCGCACCGACCGGTGTGGTGGCGAGCGATGGTGCTGTGGATGCGATGATAAACAGTGACGGACCCTGTGCACCCTGCGGTCCCTGCGTGCCAGCACCCGCTGGACCCTGTGCCCCCGCCGCACCCTGCGGCCCGGCAGCGCCTTGCGCGCCCGCGCCGACCGCACCCTGCACCCCCGCCACACCTTGCGGCCCGGCCACGCCCTGCGTGCCCTGCACCCCCTGCGGCCCGGCCACGCCAGCCCCGGCCACACCCTGCGCTCCCGCCACACCCTGTGGACCCTGCGGTCCTGCCGCTCCCTGCGCCCCCGCGCCGACCGCGCCCTGCGGCCCCTGCGCGCCGAATCCCACCGCGCCCTGCGGCCCTTGCGGACCGGCTACACCCTGCGTGCCGACCGCACCCTGCGCACCCGCTACACCCGCCGGTCCCTGCGCTCCCTGCGCTCCGCTGCCCGCTACGCCTTGCGGCCCTTGAGCGCCAGCAACACCTTGCGGTCCCGCCGATCCGGGGTTACCGGCAGCACCCTGTGGCCCTTGCGATCCAGCCCCCGTAGCGCCTTGCGATCCCTGCGGTCCAGTATTACCTGCGGCACCCTGCGCACCTTGCACCCCCTGTATTCCGGCTCCTGTTGCACCCTGCGGTCCCTGTGGCCCAGCACCACCGACCGCACCCGCCGCACCTTGAGCGCCCTGCGTCCCTGCACCAGTCGATCCCTGCGGTCCCTGCGCTCCGGTACCTCCTGCACTTCCCGCCACACCCTGCGGCCCTTGCGCCCCTTGAGCGCCCGTACCAGCAGGCCCCTGTGCCCCGGCACTGCCTTGCGCACCTGTCGCACCTTGTGCTCCTTGCGTTCCCGCGCCCGTCGCACCCTGCGATCCGGGGACACCCTGTGGGCCGGGCACCGTCGAGGCTGCACCTGCCGCACCCTGCGGCCCTTGCGCGCCGGTCCCCGACGATCCCTGCACCCCCGGCACGCCCTGCGGCCCCGGTGCCCCCTGCACCCCGACGCCAACCACCCCCTGCGGGCCTACAGCGCCTTGCGGACCCTGCGGACCGACTACCCCAGCCGGACCCTGCGTGCCAACGCCCACCGGCCCTTGGGGACCGGCTGCGCCTGCCGTCCCGGCAGCACCCTGCGAACCCTGCACCCCCGGCACACCCTGCGGACCGGCCACGCCTACCCCAACCGGACCCTGTACCCCTACCGGACCCTGCACCCCGACCGTGCCCTGCGGCCCCTGCACCCCGGCCACACCCTGCGGCCCGACACCCCCTGCCGCACCCTGCACCCCCGCCGCGCCCTGCGGCCCGGCCAGTCCGATCTGACCCTGCGCCCCTTGCGCGCCTGCCACACCCTGCGGACCGGGCACCGTCGAGTCAACCCCTTGCGCTCCTACCGCCCCTTGTGGCCCGACGCTGCCCGGCACCCCCTGCGGTCCCTGCGCGCCTACCCCAACTGGACCCTGCGCGCCCCGCGCGCCCTGTGGCCCGGCTACCCCATCCTGACCCTGCGGTCCCTGCACGCCAGCGCCGGTAGCACCCTGCGGCCCCTCCGCACCCACCGGACCCTGCGGCCCCTGTGCACCGATGGTGGAGCCACCCTGCCACGCCTCAGCAGCAACGCTGTAGTGCCACGTAATGCCATTGGCGGTGTAACTCTGACCGTCAGCGGGATTGGCAGGGAAGTCAAGCGGCATGAGTTAATCCCACGTGGTAATGCGGAAACGATCTACCACAGTTACCAACGTGTTACCACCACCCACGCCAGTGCTCATCGTCCACACGTTATAGTCACCAATGGGCGTAGTAAAAATGGTAGTACCGGAACGCATCATGACCGATCCACCAAGAGTCAAACTCTCGAACGCAGGCCAGCCACCGGCCCATACACCGTGGTAGTAATCCCAGTCGTAAGGCGAACGCGCATAGATAACCAATACATCATCCGCAACATCACCACCCAACTGCTTGACCCCATACTCAGTGCCATTCCACCAATAAGCAGCAACGCATGACCCCTGCGCCGTGTTCACTGCACCTTGGGTATTCTTGGAGCGGCGAGCACAGCCACCATGCTGCGGATAAATGGCAGTCACATTCATCACATCAATGTAGCCGGATGTAACAGAACCAAAATTATACGAAGCGATGCGCCCCCACATCGCCCAACGCCCCCGTCGCCAACGTGCCGCACCGATGATGGGACCAGCCTGCGCATTAGCGCTCATGCGCGACTCGCCGGAAGACGGACAATTTAACTGTAGCCCAGTGGCAACTATCGCTGCTGCACCCCCGGCAGCAATCTGTGGCGTCCACGTAACTCCATTAAGCACCACCGGCACGTTGTTGGTGAACGACTGGATGGGCATCCCGGCGAAGATGGTCTCATGCAGCGTAGACATGGTGCCGTAGCTGGTGCTGTTAGCGGCGTTGGTACCCCCCTTGCCATACAGCGTCGCTACCGTGCCTGCCGCCCAGCCCGCACCCTTGGAGATCAGCGAGATCGAATTGATCGGCGTGAGGGGCAGATAGGTAAAACCGATCTGCGCAGAGTCGGTTCTGATACCGGTGCTATAACAGTAATCGAGATAATTCGAGATCACCACCTTGGGTAACACCGACCCCGCGTAATTCGGAATTGTTATCCGCGCTGCCCCCATCGCATTGGCATTGTTTTGGATACCGGGAATCCCACCGAATACTGCGCCGTCAGTGGTAGCTGCAATAAATGATGCTTGCGCCGTATTAAAAATCCCTTGCACCAGTTGCGAATCGGTATAGTTCGCCGCCGTGCCATCACCGTTGATCTTGATCCGTTGCGCCACTTCCGAGATACTGGCACTGGCATCCCGACCAAGGAACTCGATCTCCAGATCGTAGAACGTGTTCGGGATGCTGGTGAAATCGATGGACGCCTGCCCCGCCGTGCACACCACGCGACCGATAACAGTGAGCGCACCACCGCCGATGCCAATACTTGCCGACCATGTAACACCATCCCACATCCACGTCTTGCCATTGGCAGTGTAGATCTGCCCGACCGTCGGGCTGGGAGGGAAGTCGAGCGCGGCCATATCAGGAGAGGGTCATGGTGCCGCTGCGCACCACGCCATCCGATCCCTTCAACTTGAAGGTAAGAGTAGTGTTACTGGTTGCCTCGACCACCAGATCGCCATTGTTGGCAGGCGTGACACTCGCAGCAGGTTTTTGAACCAGCCCAGCAGCAGTAAAACGTCCTACCTCATTGACTACAGCAGTACCCCCAATCGAAAGAACTATATCTGCCGCAACTGAATTAGATATGAGCAGCTTGCCCGCCCCGCCGTTGTTGATAACACCATCACGGGGAGAGATAAGACCAGACGCTGTGAACCCGCTGCCGATCTTGAGCAAGCTAAGATTTTCGCCACCGCCATTGGAATTGAGGGCGTAGAAACCAGAGTACGCGCCGTTACCTGTGCTGGGGTTTTCAGCAAAAAACGCCATCTGCCCATTCACGCTATTGCGCAAATGCACAGCAGCAGCGTTAGTGAACGTACCTCCTGTAGCTGCACTAATACTTATATTACCAGTAGCTTCAACACGAGCACGAATATTGGCAAGCGCGCTACCACCGGTAGCGAGATTAATCGCGCCACTCGCGTGCGATGCCACGATGTTGTAGCCGCCACTCTGCATCGCATCGACGTGAGACGCTGAAGCATTGAACACTCCACTCGGAGTAAACCCCGATCCGGTCATCGAATAGTTAACACCGATGGCACCTGCCACCGCCAGCGAATACGCGGCATAACAATTGCCGGTATTGAACAACGACTCTACCGTCATCCCGTTGCGCGCTGCGCTACGTCCGCAGAACACCACCGGATCGGTCAGCCCTGCACTCGGTGAATTAACTGTGAACCGCTGGGCGCTGTTATCCCACTTGAAATTGTCGGAGTAACTAATGCGTCCGTTGTCAGCACTGCCAGTGAACGCAATGCAATTGGTGCCGATGCCGCCCGTACTTTGATACTGCACGATGCGATAGCGGGTACCACCCGACACCGTGGCGGCGAACCACGTGCCATCGAACTCGATTGCACCTTGACCGGGACTGCCGTTGAACGCACCCGCGTCGATCTTGAATTGCGGATAGGTGCTGTTATAGGTGACGTGCAAGCTGGCCGAAGGAGATACCATCGTGCCTTTACCGCACACCACCACGCCAACATCCATCACCCGCATCCGCTCGTTAGCGGCAGCAAGCCCGCCAACAGCAAGTTGGATCGATGCCGCCGCTGAAGCGATGCCAACCACCATGTTGCCGCTGCTGTTCCACAGCAGCCCCGTATGCGCTTGCTCCAGTCCAAGCGTGGTGTAACCGCTAGAGTATTTATACATACCGATCAGATCGGTATTATTGAACGCACCTATCGCAGCCCGTCCTGCAGTACCAGTGTTAGAGTTTTGCCACCATGACGAGAATGTGCTGTTCTTGTTCTGCTGTGCATACCAGTCGTTACCGGATGTAGTAGCTGCACCGTACAAGTTGATACGGCTGTTCGGTACATCGAACGTCATCAGCGACGTACCACCCAACACTCCAGCATTGTTATACTGCGCTTGTGTAGTGGCACCCGCTGCCGCACCACCACCCGACACCCCCTGCGCTCCCTGCACCCCCGGTGGACCCTGCGCTCCCACCGTACCGGTCACCGCATCCACCCACTGCTGGGTATTGCCGTCGTCGTACAGGATCTTCAGCGTGCCGTCATCGGCCTTCCACCATAGCTGCCCATCCTGTGCGCCAGCCGGTGCCGTGACATCGGTAGGCACCAGCGCACTGCCACCACTGCCGCCACTTCCGGCCACACCCTGCGGTCCCTGCGCCCCGGCTGCGCCTTGCGCGCCTTGGGCACCCGCGCCACCCGCTGCCCCCTGCGGTCCTTGCGCGCCGGTCCCCGGCGATCCCTGCGGACCTTGCGGCCCCACACCACCGGCTACACCCTGTGCCCCGGCAGCGCCCTGCGTACCCGCGCCAGTAGCACCTTGAGCGCCCGCTGGACCCTGCACGCCTGCAGCCCCAGCCACGCCCTGCGGACCTTGCGCTCCAGTTCCCGCCGCCCCTTGTGCACCCGCTGCTCCCTGCGCTCCAGCCGCACCCGCCGCTCCCTGTGTTCCTGCCACGCCCTGCGGCCCTTGCGACCCGACGCCAGCCGGTCCCTGCGGGCCTGCAGCGCCTTGCACGCCTTGGGTACCTACCCCGGTAGCCCCGGTGGCTCCCCGCGCGCCCTGCGGCCCTTGTACACCCGCCGTACCCTGCGGCCCGGCACCGCCGGTCGCACCTTTCAAACCCTGCGCTCCCTGCACCCCGGCAGCGCCCTGCGCTCCGGTGGCTCCCTTCGGTCCCTGCGTGCCGGTCGCACCCTTCAAGCCCTGCGGCCCTTGGGTACCCGCGCCGGTGGCTCCACGTGGCCCCTGCGTGCCGACTGGACCCTGCGTGCCGGTCGCGCCCTTGACCCCCTGCGGCCCTTGCGTGCCAATCCCAGCAATGCCCTGTGGCCCCTGCGTGCCGGTGGCACCCTTCAACCCTTGCGGTCCCTGCGTACCCGCACCCGTGGCTCCGGTCGCGCCCTTGACGCCCTGCGGTCCCTGCGGCCCGCCGAACGCACCCTGCGGTCCCTGCGGACCGGGACCACCCAGCAGCGATACCCACTGGATCGAATTGCCATCGTCGTAGCGGATGTACGACGAGCCGTCGTCGCTGTCCCACCACACCTCGCCGTGGGTAGCCGGTGGCGCGTGACTGGCGATCAGGAACTTCCCCAACCCCTGCGGTCCCTGCACCCCCGGCCCGCCCTGCACTCCCTGCGGCCCCCGGATCGCCTCGATGATCACCACCGTAGGCAATTCTTTTTCCGTGACGACAGCAACCGTCGGCTGCGGCTCGATCACCACCAGATCGAGCGGAGGCAGCGCGGTTAACGCAACCGCCAGCGGCAGGAACGATGCTACGAGAACGACAGCAGGAGGAGTTTGAATAGTGACAGCGGAGACAGCATCACCCGCCGTCACGAGGACGACAGCAGGAGGAGCCGCAGTCGCTATAACAGCGACATCGGGTTCCGGTGTAACGACAACGACATCGGTCATGGATTGACGGTGACGGGTGCATCGACAGTGGTAGCCCTGCTGATGGAGACGGAACCTTCGATCAAACGATCTTCAGTCTGATCCGGGTTATAACACTTGATGTCGTAGTAGCCGCTACTCACCACCAGATCGCTCAACTCGTCCGGCATCAGCGCGGTAACGTAGCCGTCGGCATCCCCGGTAACACCACCATCGATATCTTCCGATGTCAGCGTAACCATCACCTCGGCGTCAGGCTTCTGCCGCTTGCGCACCTGTAGCCGAAACTTGCAGTCGGTGAAGTCGCGCGGCACGTCGATCTGCTGGTTGCCGTTGTTGTCGAGAATGGGCGCACCCTCACTGTCCACCAGCAAGGTGCCGAAGCGAAACTTGGGGAAGCGGAAGGTGGCTCCCTGCTCGATTGCGATGTTGTACTTGGCAGCGGGCATGCGATCCTCACTGAGTCTGCAACTGCGGCATTTGTGGGTACATCTGAGTGAGCGGGCGAATGTCGCGCTTTTGCCCCAGCACCCCGGTACCCGTCGCCTGCGCCACTGCCTGCGACGTCGCCTGCTGCCGGATGCCGGAACGAACCCCCGGATGGAACTCGTTGTGCTTCATGCTGAAATGCGCGCTGTCTTCCATCAACCGCTGCACCTCGGCCCAGTCCTGTTCGTTGTAGGCACGGTAAATGCGATTGCGAATCTCCTGCTGCCGCCGCTGCAGCAACTGCCGATTGGTGGCGTACTGGAACGCCCGCTCGCTCTGCTCGGCCTTGTGCCCGGCAGCGAAACCCTGCGACTGCGTGAACAGATCCCACGCGGTCGGCGCAGCAATGGGGATGGGAGTATTAGCCCCCGATGTCGTCTCATAACCGTGGTTGGCCTGCCGGTACGCCTTGGCATACCCCCGCAGCATGGTCGGCAAACCATCGTTGATCGCCTTCGGCCAGTTGCCCTGCATGGCTGCGTGAGTACCGGTGAAGATGCCCGCCGTCATGCCGACCAGCGGACCCATCATGTCGAAGGCGTGATCCTTGATCGAGTCCTCCATCTTGCGCCGGTCTTCCAAGAACGCGGTAAACGGCGCGAGATCCTGCAAGCCCGCGCGTCCGCTCATGTCGATGTTAGCGAGACGCGGCACCCCACGCGCTAACACTTCCTCAGCCTTGCCACCACCAACCAGCTTGCCGAGGAACTGCCGCACCGCCAACTGCGTGTCCGGCGGCGTGTCGTCGGGATCTTGGAACATCGACTGCACCATGTTCGACAGCGCCGAGGCGAGGCCCATGAACGGCAAGCCCAGCGCACCCGCCATCAATCCGGTCATGCCGGTAACACCCGCCAGTACTTTCCCTGCCTCGATCTTTTCGGCCTTGGTGCCGGTACGCAGCGTCACCATCTGATGCAGCATCAATTCAGTTTGCAGGATGAAGAATTTCTGGAAGCCGACTGCCAGCGGCGTGGCCTTGCCGAACACCCCATGCTTGCCCAGATTGCGGGCAGTGTTAGCCGCCGAATGATCGCCGTCGGATTCGCGGATCATCTGCACCGCGTAATCCTTGGCCTTGCGATGCGCCTCCTCCAGCGCCTCACCACGCAGCCCTTCCTTCTGCGCCCGCTCCATCGCCAGCCCGTGCGCCGACAACGCGGTAATGAGCCGGTTCGAGATCTCGGCCATATGCGGAAAGATCGAGGCGACGCTATACGCCTTCGACCCGGCGAAGCGCGCCTCCGGCTCGATCCGCGCCACCTGATTGGTATGGCCGATGTTGAACACACCCTGCCAGTTGATGTGATTGAGCAGATCCAACTGATGCGCCGTCAGTAGCGGCGAACCATCCTTGTTGGTCAGCTTGGAGAACTCCAGCTTCAAGTTCGACAGACTGGCGGCACGGGTGAAAGTATCCAGCCCTTCCGAATTGGCCCAACCCATCTTGCCCAGCTTGCCGAGGATCGCCAGCGACAGGCCGACGTTCTTGCTCATCACCCCCAGCGACTTGGCATAGCCGAACTTACTGCCCAGCAGCGGCATGGTCAACTGCCACGGCTGATACATCAGCGTCGCCACGTAGGCAGGCGTGAGCGCCAAGCGCCATACCGCAGGCAGCGCCCGCAGCCGGTCGAGCACGGGCGAGGCTACCGGACGGTTCAACTCGTCCACCCGGCCCCGGAAGTCGGCAGCGTAACGCCCCACTGCCGCCTTGAGATCCGGCATCCCCGGCACCTCACGCAATCCCTTGGTGGCAGCACCCAATTCATTCAGGGTATCGGCAATGCGTGACGACGAGCGCAACCGCGACAGCCCTTGCGCCGACATCTTGGAGCGATCCATGAACGACTGGATGTAGTCGGTGCTGTAGCCATTAACACCATCACGGGTCGCCGACGACTTCATCGGCGAATTGTCGGGCAGTTGATTGAAGTAGGTGTCGAACACCTGCGCAATAACACCCGGCTTGGCTTCCTCCGGAATGCTATCGCTGCGCAGGATCTGATCGCGCAGCGCTTTGATGAAGCGCGGAGTGGCGGCATCGTTGCCACGCAACTTCTCCTCGATGGCTCCATCGGCCCACTCGTGCACCACGCTCTGATCCAGCAGCGGCTTCAGCTTGCCCAGCGCGTCGCCGTAGTTGCTGATGTTATCGAACTTCATGTACACCCGGCGATTGCCTTCCTCCGGCGGTCCCATGCCGCGCTCCAGCCCGCCGTTCTTCAGTTCACCCGTCACGATGTCGGACACCCGCTTCCACTCGGCATCGCCACCCTTGATGGTGAACATGATCATGTGCTCACCCGCACGTCCGAGATGCATGTACGGCACCTGCCGCTGCTGCAGATGGTTGGCGTACTGCTCCTCCAGCATCTGATGCAGCGCGGTAGCGTCGTAGGCTCCCTTGCTCTTGGGTCCACCCGCCGCGATCTCGCGGTCGCGGATCTTGCGCACCTCGGCCATCGCCTGCGTGATGCCACGGTCGAGCGCGATCTGCTGCTGCTTGGCCGGAATGTTCCCCGCGCCATCGCCCGACTGCTCGCGCGCATCCAGTTGCTTGAAGATCGGCTTGAACTCGTCCAGCGCGTGCATGCCGTAAGCGCGCAGCATCAACTGCGTATTCTCGGCAGTGCCACGGGTGTGCTGCAGATCGTGATGATCCACCATCTCGTGGTAGATCGAGATTGGTGTCGGGGTATCCGGACCGTGACGGGCGCGCAATTGTGCCGACACCCCCTCCAGCCGCCGGTACTCGCCACGCAGCCGCTGCGCCAGCGGGGAATTCCACTTCTCCGGGGTAAGCGAGGGATTGCGCTGGCGCGCTTCCGCCAGCGTCTTGGCACTGGCATCGATGCCGCCAATAACAGCATCAGCCCCCATCTTGCCCACGTCGTCCATCGCCTGCCGGTCGAAGTTGCGCAGCTTGGTCGCGCGATTGGCGATGCCGTCTGATTCCTTCATCACCAGTTCGTGCATACCACTGCGATCCGACAGGTGATCGCGCAACTTGCCGAAGGCTTCAGGAATCTTCTTGTAGACACCCTCGTTGGCCGGATCGGCGCGTGCCGCCCGGTCCATAGTGCTGGTCAGCATCCGCTCCTGCTGCCGCAGCGACGTCGTTTTAAGCGCCTGCTCCTGCACGAACTTCTTAGTCCCCACTTCCTCGATCTTGCGATTGAGCCAGTCGAAACCGGACACCTGCCGGATGGTGGACACCGCCGCCGTGAACGGACTGCGCACGTTATAGTTGAGCGGATCGCGGAACACCACGTTGAGGCTGCGATTGGGATTGCCGAACAGCGTCGGCGCGGCCTGCATCAGCGCATCGAAGTCGGTTTTGGCCTGCTCCGGCAAACCGAAGAATTTACGCACGCCGTCGAAGAACTTGCCCAGCCAGCCCTTCGCTCCCAGCAGCCGCTGCAGATCCGGATTGTTCAGCCCTTCTGACAGGAACTCGTGCTCGTCCTTCAACGCCAGCATGTGCGCTTCATTGGCGGGATCGGCGATCTGCTCGAACCGCTTCATCACGTCCTGCACCGTCTTCAGCGCCGCGACTTCCTGCTGCTCCTTCACCGTCAGCCCCACCTTGTGCATGTTCGCCAGCGCGCGAGTGACCGCCGCGTGCGACAGCGCGTGAGTGATCTCGTGCAGCATGGTGGTGGTATTCATACCACCGCGCCCGATCTCGATGGTGTTAGTGGCAGGCACGTAGCGCCCGCCATTGAAATCGGGATCTTCGATCACCTTAATCTCGGCAGTGGGCTTCGCCGCCGCGTACAGCTTCGCCACCGCGCGCACCGCCGCGTTGGTGTGGGTGCGTCCGAGATGTTCGAGCACGCTGGCCGCATTGGGACTGGCCGCAACCTTCGCCGCCAAGCGGCGGTTGTTGATAACAGCAAGCCCGGTCTTCTCCGCATCCGCTGCCGCGATGTCGCGCTCGTAGCTGTCGTACGCCTTGGTGTATAGCTTGGTAGTGAGATCTTCGTAGGTGTCCTTGGAACGGAAGTCCTGCTGTGCGCTCTCCCGCCCCGCCTCATTCGCCCGCATCCAATCCGCTGCCTGCTCCGGTGTTATGGTGCCGGTGCGCGACATCTCCTCGATTTGCGAATTCTTGTAGTCGAACTTGGCGTGGATGTCGGCCCACTGCCGCAGCGCCCGCGCGTAATCCGCCTCGGCCTTCTTGCCCGGCTCGTTGATGCGCGCCGCCGTGCTGATCGACTTCACCAGTTGCGTCACGTAGTCGCCGAACTGCTTGTGCGCATCCTTGCTCATCGACTGCAGCGCCGCATCCGCCGTGCCCCGCACCTTGACCGCCCGATTACCAAGGCGGGCGTCGGCACTGAAGCCCTTGCTCGAATCCTTGCCGGTCAGCGCATCGAACACCCCATGCAGATCCTTCGGCAGCGACTCGCGCAGTTCGCGCAGCGTACCGGCATACTTGCGCGCCTCCAGATAGTTGAACACCCGCTGCCGGTTGTCGCCCGCGTTCATGCCCGCTTCGGCGTTCAGCCCCTTGGTGAAGGAGTAATACTCGTCGGTGGCGGCAGGCTCCCCTTCGCCCCGCTGCCGCGTCTTCTCGGTGGCTCCCACGGCTTCCGACAACGCGCGCAACTCCGGGGTGTTCTCGGCGACGTCGTACAGTTCGGAGATCTTCTGCTGCAACTCCTCGCGGGTGCCCGCCTCCGCAACCTTGCGCTGCTCGCGGTACGCCTCGCCGATGCGCGCCTGCAACTGCAGCTTCTCGGCGGATTGCTCCGGCGTGCGCTTGCGAATGCGCTCCAGTTCCACGTAGCGCTGGCGCATCTGCTGCAACGCATTGTCACGCGCATCGAGCACCGCCAACTGGGCGCGGGCATCGTGCAACTCCGGCGTGGCCTGCTCGAACGCGGCACGGGCCGCAGCCTCGCGCGTCTCGGCTTGAGTGATCGCCGCGTCATGTACCGGATCGGCCCGCCGCGCCGCCTCCTGCGCCGACTGCAGCTTCTGCGCCTCCGCTTCCGCCCGTGCCTTGGCTCCCTCTGGTGTTATTGTGGCGTCCGGATTAACTGACGCTTCCAGCCCTGCAGGGGTAGCGTGCAACGCCGCCAGTTCCTCCGCTGTCGGGGGCCGGGTGGAATGCTCGCCATAACCGACCGGTGCGCCGGGTGGTGTTACTTCTTCGGTGGGAATGGTGGTGGCTTCGCCTTGCCTTTCAGTTTGCTGAACATCGACGCCGGATTTGGCATTCCTTGTTTTTCGAGCATCTTGCCCACCTCGGCGGGCATCTTGACCCCCGGTCGTGTCGGCGGTTGGTTGGGATTCGGTCCTTTGATCGACTTGCGCGGCAGCTTCAGCGGGAACGCCATCTGCATTCTCCTTCGGGTAGGGGCCTTCGAAACTCTCCAGCCGCTTGATCAATCGATCCAGCGATTCGTACGTGCTGGTGGTCTTGTTCATCGCGTCGCGCGCCTTGCGCAACTCATTCATCTGCTGCACGTACAGCGTCTTGCCCTGCAGCCGATCCAGCACCGTATTCTTGACCTTAGCGGAAATCTTGATCCCCGACTCCCGCACCACATCCATCCACGTCTTGGCGAAGTCCTGCCGCGCCAGCGGGGTGTTACCGTTGATCTTCCCGGCTATCGCGTCATCTGCCAGCTTGTTGGCCGCAGCCACCCGCGCTGCCGTCTCCGGATCGACCACCTTCGTCAGTTCCGGATTCTGTCCTACCACGGGGCGCGGACCGCCCTTCTTGGCATCCGCCTCGGCTTGAGCGCGCACTGCCGCCGCGTCCTGCGCTTCCGCCTGCGTGCGCTGCATTGTTTCTGGAGTAACACCAGCGCGCTGCAACGCTGCCGCCATGGCCGTTTGCGGCGGTTCTTCCGTAAGTGCTGGAGGTGCTTCCCGCGCGGCCTTGTCCGCAGCCTCGCGCGCCATGGCCGCATCTTCCAGAGGCGACGGACGCTCCCCCGGACGCCGATTC
>Ga0068871_100000533_pt1 | contig 25986 bp, 15 predicted proteins | sample KBSMisM72_FD_72750 | JGI IMG/M metagenome (GOLD analysis project Ga0068871, IMG submission 72750) | Miscanthus rhizosphere microbial communities from Kellogg Biological Station, Michigan, USA - KBS Miscanthus M7-2 | ecosystem: Host-associated > Plants > Roots > Rhizosphere > Soil ...
TTCAGATATGCCTGATCGAAGTTTGAATTGCTGCGAATGCAAGAGCGGAATTTTTCTTCCGCATCCGAGTATCTTTGCTCGCGCACGAGCAGCACGCCGTAGTTGTTGAGCGCGTCGGCATATTCCGGCCGGACTCTTAGTGCATTCTCAAAGCCTTGTTCGGCTTTGCCCACCTGGTTCTGCTGTGCGTAAAGCATTCCCAAACTGTAGTTGACGTCCGGGTTATCGGGCTCTACCTCGAGCGCATGGTTCAAAAGCTTTTCTGCATCCGCAAATTGCTTTTGGCGGCGGTATAAATTCCCCAGATTCAAAAGGGCTACGACGAAGTCCGGTCGCTGCTGAAGGCACTGCTGAAAATTCCGAATGGCTTCGTCCGTGTGCCCTTCCTCGGCTGAAATCATGCCGAGATTGTTCCATGCCTCGGCTTGGGTAGGCTTCAGTTCGACTGCTTTCTCAAGATAGAGACGAGCCGAATCTGGGTCCTTGCGGCGTAAGTAAAGCGTGCCCAGGTTGTAGTAGGCTTCGGCATCGTCGGGTTTTGAAGCCAGCACCTCCTTAAAAGACTCCGCGGCTGCGTCGAGATACCCTCGCTGGAAGAACGCGACGCCGTAGGTAAAGTCATTTCGTTGGAACGCTCCGAGGTGGAGTGTGCCGGGGAAGGGAAGCGCCAGCTCTTTGCGCTCTCCCGGGGTGCGCGGCAACTTCTCGAGGTCTTCCCCAACTCGTTCAGGCCGGACTTCTCCCTGATACACCTTGACAATCCTTCCCTCCGCATCGATCAGGAATGACGTCGGTGCATCCAGATCGCGGTGCCGGTCGAACAGATAGCGGAAGACGATGTTGTAGGTGCCCCTCACATCGGAGCTGGCGAGCAGAATGGGGAATCGCAGCGCTTGCTTGTCCGCAAACGATCTGATCGCAGACTCGTTCGGGGGATCGTCGAGGTTCAAAGCCAGAACCTGCAGGCGGCCTACATTGTGGTGATTGAGAGACTGTAGTTGCGAAAGGGACTTCGAGGATGCGGTAGCCCAGAAGACCAGCAGTTTGTTTTCCCCCAACGAGTGCAGCTCCCACCGCTTACCGGCACTATCGCTCAAGGAGAAGCCGGGGGCTCGAAGTGGCTGAAGCAGCCAGCTCTCTAGGTTCTCGGGGAAAGATCCGGATGGCGGTGACGCTGCAGGGTTGCTTATGCCGCGGCTTGCGGCAAAAGGCGTGACCTGCAGATCGTTGGATCCTTCCCTGACGCCGATCCGGTGATGCACGGGAATTCGTTCTAAGACCTGTTCGGTTCCGCTCGGCCAGCGGATGGTTGCCGTGAGAGTTCCGGAAAAATCTCCGACGCCGAAGAATACCTCTTTCGTGTGCTGAGAAAGAAAGCCGGATCCTGCCTGGACGTGCTTGGTCTGCTTTCGACCCGCGGCTTCGATGGTGATCGCGGCTCCGATTGCGTCGCGATTGCTCTTTGTGCCGCGCAGCCGGAACGAGAGCGAGTGCCCGATTTCGCGCATTACATTGCGGAGCAGGCGCAACTGCGGTGCGTTGCGGTTCTTGAGCAGGACCTCAGGACGCCCATCCTGGTCAAGGTCGGCGAGAGCGAATGCACGGCCGTCGTCTGGAAAGTCGAGGCCGGTGATCCCGGAAATGTCAGAAAACGTGGCATCGCCATTGCCGCAATGAAAAACGTTGCGCTCGTAACCACTCCAGGATCGGTCTGAACGGATGAGCTCGTTAATTGCGTTCCATCCCTGCTCGTATTTCGCAGAGGAAGACAATTTCGCTGGAGAATTGCCCACAACCTGACGCCAGAAGAAGCTGGACAAATCAGATTCCGGCATGCCCGAGACGTAGCCGTTCGCGATGAAGATGTCGGGATGGCCATCCTGATCAAAGTCCCAGGAATCCGAGGACCACGCCCACCCGCCGTACTCCGTCCCATTTTCTGCCGCGACATTGCGGAACTTCCCTCCGGAGAGATTCCTGTAAAAGGAATTTCCGCGGGCGTGGCGGCGGTACATCCCGCGAATCTCTTCGGAGTCGCCAGCATGGAACTTGCTCTCGCTGGAGACGCGCAATCCAGCCGCAGACCACATGTTTGCCACATAAATGTCCTGCTGCCCGCCTGCATTCGAGTCCAGCCAGCAGGCACTCATGCCCGCACCCACATCTTCAACGTGCGCTTCGGTGGCAATTGCAGAAAATGTTCCGTCGCCATTGTTGCGGTAGAGATTGCTGCGCCCGAAGTCGTTGGCTACGTAGAGGTCAGGCCAGCCGTTGCCGTCGAGATCTCCCCAGGCACAGGCAAAGCTGTAACGGTCGTTGTCGATGTTCAGGCCTGAGGCGTGGGTGCGATCGGAAAAAGTCCAATTACCCTGGTTGTGAAGCAGAAAATTAGGGGGACCATTGCGCGCGTCGAAATAGGGAGATGGATAGCGATACTGATCGAGGCCGGCGTAATAGTTGTACAGGCAAAAATAAACATCCAGCCGGCCGTCGTGATCGTAGTCGGCGAGCGCGGCGTGCGTGAACGTTCCTTGAGGCGAATGATCGAATCGAAAAGCATCACGCTTCAGAGAAAACGTACCCTGTCCGCTATTCACGAACAGCAAAGGGCCGCTGCTGGTCACCACGAGCAGGTCTTGATGACCTCGATTTTCGAAGTCGGCGAACAATGCGCAGGAAGTGGCGTCTAGAACGCCAAGCCCGGCGCGTTCGGTGACGTCCTCAAAGGTCCCGTCCCCGCGATTTCGATAGAGGCGGTCGGGAAGGCCGGCTGGTTGGCAGACGTACACATCGTCAAAACCATCGCCATCGAAATCTCCGACTGCGATACCTTGGTTGCCGTAAACATCGATTCCCGAAGCACCATCAAGTATGGTGCGCCAATGATCGACACCGCGCGACAGCTGTTCCCGGTAAGAATCGATACCTCCAAATGCCTGGGCAGAAACTTCTGCAAAAATAGGCGTCTGAACGCTGCTGAGGGTTTCCTCGGTTGCGATCCACTGGGTGACGCGCCAATCGTGTTCGGCGTACCCGAGCCACTCGGTGTGCCAGGTCCCTATGCGCTGCTCGCCTGCTCCCTCCCTCCCGCCCACAAAGGTGTAACGAATCTCCGCCTTGACCCGGAGCGGTGACGCTTCGATCTGCTCGATCCGCACGATCTGAAACTCCGCGCTTTTCAAGGGACGGAATGAGCTCACGTAATTGCGCAGCTCCGCCAAAGCCTGGTCGCGCGCAAGGGTTGGTTCTCCGGCAAATTTTCGTCGGGTGACGTGGATGCCATAGCGGCTGCGAACCGGACGCTCCGAGGTGGGCAGGAAGCTCGAGCTTCGCAGCGACCGATCGACAAACTTGTCCAGCAACTCCGATCCAAGATTTTGCTGTTTCAAAGCGCTCGCCCATCGCTCGAGAGGTTCTGCAATTTCGAATGCGTACTTTTCCGTCACGAACTGATCAGAACCAGGCGGCACCAGTGCCATCATCTGGTCCATGGGGGAACCGGAGGGGTAGTGGGGGGTAATCCGCAAGTCTGCGAATGGAATTCCGGTCGCTTGGCTCCAGGCGCCGAAGGCCCAGAGCGACTTTAATGGCGCGGGAAGTAGCGCGATGGGGGCATATTGCAGCGACTTCAAAAGGGCGCGGCGGGAGAAGGTATGAGCCAGGGAGTTGTGTTCCGACATCTCGAGTCCACGCCTAGGACGGCTCTCAAAAGTGTATCAGGGGTGTCCGTTCGACACCGGCCCTGAGGATTCACCGATGACAAGTTCGGCGTCGATGGGATATTCCCTGCCGGTGGCGTCTTTCGAACTGGAGAGTTCATGCAGTGCGTCGGCGGCGATCCGCCCGAGCAGGTCGCGATGGATGTCCACCGTGGTAAGCGAGGGGTTCGAGTATTCCGCCAGGCGAGTTCGATCGAAACCGGTTACGGAAACGTCTTCGGGCACACGGCATCCGCGTTGCAGCAATCCTTTGATCACACCGATGGCGGTAAGGTCGTTCACCGCCACCACTGCAGTCGGCCGCGGTTTGAGTTGTCCAATGGCAAGGCCCGCCTCGAGGCCGCCTTCGAAGCGCAGATTTCCCTTGAGAATGGGGCCGGGTTTTAATCCCAAATCGCGCATCGTGCTTTCATAAGCTTTTTGCCGCATGGTGTTTGACCGCAACCCTTCCCGTCCAGCCACGAAGGCGATGCGACGATGCCCATTGCTGTGCAGGTAGTGGACAATCTGTTCAATTCCCGATGCGTAGTTAATGCGGAGATTGCTCATGTAAACGCGCGCCGGGGCCAAGTCGAGAAACGTGACCGCGATGCGCCGCTGCGCAAGTTCGTGGACCAGGCGCATGCTGATTTCCGAGGTCATAATTGCGACGCCGCGAACTTTGTGCTCCATCATTCGCTCCGCAGCCTCTTGGGTGCGATGCGGGTCGTAATTGGTATCGCCGAGGATGGCATCGTAGCCAAGTTCCCGGGCGCGCGTCTCGAAGCTCTTGATGATTTCCGGGAAGAAGGGATTTTCTACGTCAGAGACAATGATTCCCAGGGTACGGCGATTGTTCGAGGCCAGACGTCGGGCGTGGACGTCGGGTACATAGCCCAGACGCTTCACCGTGGCAAGCACATGTCGCTGGGTCCGGGCACCGACTTTTCCGGTGTTGTTGAGGACGTTCGAGACCGTAGCTGTGGAAACTCCTGCTGCGATCGCAACATCCCGAATCGTTACTGTCATCGCCAAAGGAAAATCGTTTTTGTTCAGACTATTTGCAGGTTGAGCTGCAAACCCCGGAGCAAATACTTCGGGGTGGAGTGTAGCACACAAGAAAAAAATCTTGACAATGATTTCTGGCACATGATAAACGACCAAAACATAGGTTAAGCGGTTAACTTTTTTAAGCGCTTAACCAACTCTGGATTTCGTGGAGAGTACTCTGCCTTGGTGGGCTGAGGCGTGAGTTCTTGAATGGGTTGATTTCCAAACGGGGGTGGCTGATTCGTTTTGCCGCGAAAAGCTAATAGGGATTTTGTCTGTGACTCGCAGCACCACTGCGGGATACGTGTCTTTGTGCCCAAATGTTGATTGCGCGAGGACACTCATCGAGGGATCGTTTCGGCACTCAGACGTCGAACAGCTGACTAGGAGAACGGAAATGAGTCAAAGCAGTTCTCGGGTTCTGCGAGGTTTATTCGCAATTCTAATGGGCATGGCGTTGTTCGGGGTAACAACCCTGTATGCCCAGGTCGATACAGGTTCCATAACGGGCGTGGTTTCGGACGCTTCCGGCGCGGTCGTTTCGGGTGCCAAGGTGACATTGACTAACGAGGGCACGGGCGCATCCCTCACTACCAGCACCGGCTCCGATGGCGTCTACACCTTTTCCCCGGTGAGGATCGGAAGCTACAAGTTGGAAGTTACCTCTCAGGGGTTTCAGACCACCACCCAGTCGGGCGTAGTGGTAAACATCGGATCGAACGTGGCGCTGAATTTTGCCTTGAAGCCTGGCAGCCAAACCGAGACCGTCGAGGTCACGGGGGCGATTCCCGTCCTGCAGACCCAAGACGCATCGGTAGGACAGGTTATCGATCAGCGGGGAGTGAATGATCTTCCGCTCAATGGTCGAAACTTCACCTTTCTGGCTCAGTTGATTCAAGGTGTGAATTCCCCTCAGTCCGACACGCGGGGCAATGCTTCTACCGGGGCTTTTTCCGCCAACGGTTTCCGTCCCGCCCAGAACAACTACATGCTCGATGGAATTGACAACAATTCCGATACGGTCGACTTTCTCAATGGAACCAACTTCGTAGTGTTGCCGCCGGTTGACGCCATTCAGGAATTCAGGGTTCAAACCACAAATTTCAGCGCCGAGTATGGACGTTCCGGCGCAGCGGTGCTAAACGCGACCCTGAAGTCGGGCACCAATCAGTTTCATGGAAACGTTTGGGAGTTTTTCCGCAACGACGCTCTCGATGCCAGAGACTTCTTTGAGCATGATTGCAACAATGGAGTTTGCACGCCTAGGAAAAAGGCCGAGCTGCGCTGGAATCAATTCGGGGGCACGATCGGTGGCCCGGTAATCAAGAACAAGGTTTTCTTCTTCGGGGACGCGCAGTTTTGGCGCTTGCGCCAGGGCCAACCGCAGATCGGTTCGGTGCCGACGGTGGCAGAGCGGGCGAGCGGGTACACGAATTTGCAAGACCTGATACAAACTGGTACGACCGAAACCGATGCCCTCAACAGGAGTTTCCCAAAAGGCACCATTTTTGACCCGGCAACCACCAGGGCGGCCGGCGCGACCTTTGTCCGGGACCCGTTCGGATTCTCGACATGCAGCGGTGGTCCTGCGTTCACCTTGGCCAGCTGTCCCGGCCTAAACCTCCTTCCCGCGAACCGCTTGGATCCGATCGCCATCAATTTGTTGAACCTCTATCCGACACCAACCAACGGGAACATCGTCAATAACTATGCCAATTCGCCCGTGCTGATCCAAAACGAGAAGCAGTTTGACGTGCGACTCGACTTGAACTTGAGCCAAAGGGATCAGCTTTATTACAGCTTCAGCTACGACGATAAGCCAGAGTTGATTCCCAGTATTTTTGGCGGAATCCCTGATGGCGGCGGGTTCTTTCAAGGAAATCAGACTGCCAACTCGCAACACAGTGCGCTGGTTTGGAACCACACATTTTCACCCACAACCATCAACGTGGCACGCGTCGGCCTGAATTACTTGCACACCACCCGCAATATTCCAGAGGCCAACAACCTCACGGATATTCCGGGAAGCTTCGGTATTCTGGGGATTCCTCAGCAGAAGGAGAACGGTGGTCTACCCGCTCTTAGCATTGGCGGACTCCAGACCCTCGGAGGCAACGCCTTCCTGCCCTCGGACGAAGTGACTTCGACGATCCAGGTGACCGACGATTTCACGAAGATTTACGGAAAACACACTTTCAAGACCGGCTTCGAGCAGCAGCATGTGAAGTTTTCGACATTGCAGCCGCCGTGGTCCCGCGGTCAGTTCGACTTTAACGGTGCTTATACTCAGATTCCCAATAACGGCGACAACACCACTGGCCGCGCGCAGTTCTTGCTCTTGCCAACCGCTTCGACGGTTGTTGGTGGCCGAGACTTTGTCGGAGGGCCCAACGAGGTGTTTGCTTCCAATATTTCGTTGAGCGACAACGGCAAGAACTACTGGGGGGTTTACGTCCAGGATGACTGGAAGGTCTCCTCAAAGCTGACCCTGAATCTTGGACTCAGATGGGACTTCTTTACCCTGGTCTATGACCACTACGGGAAGCAAGCAAACTTCGTGCCGTTTGGTCCTCCAAACAACTCGCCGATGTACATCGTTCCCCAGAGCGCTAATTCGGCTGCGACCAATTTCTCGCCGAGCTTTAGCAGCTTGTTGACAACAGACGGCATCGCTTTGGCCGTTACCAACCGGTACGGCAAAGGCTTGGGCAATTCGCAAAAATCGAATTTTGCGCCCCGCTTCGGCTTCGCCTACCAAGTAACGCCTAAGTTTGTGGCCCGAGGTGGCTTCGGTATTTTCTACAACGGCTTTGAGAATCGCGGCTACTCCCCCAACCTGGGCGAGAACTATCCGTTCCAGTTCTCTTTCGACTTCAACCACACAAATGACTGGACTCCGGTGAGTTTCAGTTCTCCATGTCCTCCCGGAACAGCCACACCCTCAAATAGTGCAACTCTCGCTACCGGTTTTTCTTGTATCCCGCTGACACCGGTCCTGGTGAACGCCCAGGGCCTGCAACTCCGCGGGATCCAGTTCGATTACCAAACCCCGTATTCCATGGGCGGCAACTTCACGTTGCAATATCAACTGAGTCCTTCGATGTCGATCCAGGCCGGATACGTCACAACCCTGGGCCGGCACTTGGAGGTGTTCCCCGGTTCGAACCAAGTGTCTGCCTTATTTGCGCCAGGCACAACGCTGACGAAGTCAACACCAACCGATATTGTCCCGACGCCGTCGGTGGGTGGGTTGCAGTTCCCCGACTTCGCACGCGGCGCAAGCTATGCGGCGACTTGGGGCAGCAGTTACTACCATGGGCTACAAACAAACTTCACCAAGAAGTTTCAGGGTGGGCTGAACTTCTCGGCCGCTTACACCTACTCGAAAGTGCGGTCTGATGCTCTGGATCTGTTAAACGGGTTTGCCGGCAACGGCTACCGCGCACCGTACATACCGGGAGTCGGAATTCACAGTGACTACGGACTAGCGAATTTCGACATCCGCAATGTATTCCACTTTAGTGGTGGCTATGAATTGCCCTTCGGCAAGGGTAAGTCGATGGCAGGCAACGCCACCGGCGCAAAGAACGCGATCATAGGTGGCTGGGCCATGCAGTGGATCGTTAATTTGCAGGGCGGACAACCGTTCAAGATTGATTGTCCGATTGGGACGGCGGCCGGGGCCAGTTGCTATGCGTTCGTTTTGCCCGGCAAGAATCCAAGGACTTCCCTGCACATTATGCCCAACGGAAATCCGGCTATGCTGAATGCCGCGGCTTTCGCCCAACCCTGTGCCGTCGGAGCGACTCCGGCAACCCAAGCCGGGTGTATTCCGAACACCACTCCCGCCGGCATCTTGGGCGGCAACCAGCCTTCCCAGATTGCCGGGCCAACGTTTTATCGCTTCGATTTCTCTCTGTTTAAGAACTTCCAACTCTCGGAACGCTTCCGGCTTGAATTCAGGTCCGAGTTCTTCAACCTATTCAATCACCCGAACTTCAACTATCCGGGATTTGGTGGAAACGGCGTGAATGCTGTATCCGGATCGACTGACTTCAGGGGAGGCACGTTCGGTCAAATTGGATCAACTCGCGACAATCCTTTGGATCCGCGCGAGATCCAACTCGCTCTGAAGTTGTACTTCTAACCCTTCGTTCCCGGCGCGACGAAAATCGCGCCGGGATTTATCCCTGCATGGATCGTGCGCGTCCTGCAGGCTTCGAATCGCGCTTCGGCAGTCCTCTCGACGCGGGCGGTGCTAACATACAGTTGCTGTGATCCTTCGGTTCATTTGCTTTTGCCTGACAGCCACCTGTACGCTGTCGCCCGCTCTGGGCGCGGAGATCGAGCAGAAACAGCAATTCCAGCGCAAGTTTCAGGAAGCAGTCGAGTTATACGATTCCAACCACCTGTCGGAGGCGGCGGCGCGACTCGAGGCCCTTGTGCAACAACTTCCGGAGAGCTTCGATGTCCACGAACTATTAGGCATGGTTTATTCCTCCCAGGGAAAGGCAACCCAAGCCAACAGCCATCTGCAAAAGGCTGCGCGCCTAAGCCCGAATTCCGCGGCTGCACGAACCAACCTCGCCACCAATCTGGTTCAGCTGCACCAATTGGGGCCGGCGGAATTTGAGTTTAAGAGGGCTCGTGCACTCGAGCCGGAGAGTTACGATACCAACCATAACCTGGGCGAGTTCTACATCACTGCGGGGAAGTTGCAGCAGGCGGTCCCTTTTCTCGAGAAAGCGTATCAGCTCAAGCCCGACGCCTACGATAATGGCTACAACCTTGCCCTTGCCTACATCGAGACTTCCAAGAACGACCTGGCGGAACGGGTGACGAACGAACTCCTCTCGAGGCAAAACACCGCCGAGCTGCACAATCTGCTGGCGGAGATTGAGGAGAACAAACAGAACTTTGTCTCGGCCGCGAACGAATACGAGACCGCCGCGCACATGGACCCCAGCGAAAGCAATCTCTTTGATTGGGGAAGCGAGCTCTTGCTGCACCGCACGCTCGATGCGGCAGTAGAAATCTTTCAGCGGGCCACCGAACGCTACCCCAAGTCTCCACGGCTGGCGATTGGGCTCGGCATGGCCCTGTACTCACGCGGCAACTATGATGAAGCGGTGAAGGCGCTGCTCCTGGGGGCGGACCTGGACCCCTCAGACACACAGTGCTACTACTTCCTTTCTAAGGCATACGACAGTTCCCCTGGCCAGGCCGACGAGGTCATTCAACGCTTTCGGCGCTTCATGGATCTCAAGCCCCGGAATGGCCACGCTCCTTATTACTATGCAATGAGTCTATGGAAAGGGCGCCGTGCGCAGGACGCTAGCGTGGATGTCGACCAGATCGAAACACTGCTGAAGAAATCTGTAGCCCTTGATCCCAAATTTCCCGAAGCTCACCTGCAACTGGGGAATCTTTATTCCGACCAGAAGAAATACGATGTCGCCATCGCCCAATATCAGCGGGCGATTGCATTGGACGCGGACTTGGCAGACGCCCACTATCGGCTCGGGCAAGCGCTGGTACACACCGGGAAGAAAGATGAAGCGCAAGAACATCTACGCGTCTACCAGAAACTGCGAACCGAACATCTGGCCGAATTGGAGCGGCAGCGGGCCGAGGTCAGACAGTTCGTCTACTCCGAAAAGAAGGCAGCGGCAGGAAATCCATGACGCGCCTGGAAGAGTTCAGCCGGCAGATTTCGCGCACACGCCGCGAGTTCCTGCGTGATGCCACTGGGATTGCGCTCGGAACCGCAGCCCTGGGCTCACGGTTCGCTCGTGCCGCAGCTCTGCCCAAGAATAAGAAGGTGGTGGTGATCACCTTTGGCGGCGGCGCGCGCGATCAGGAGACCTTTGCACCCGAGGGGCAGGAGAACGTCCCTAACATGCTCCGGGACCTTATCCCGCGTTCAACGTTCTTCACCCAGGTGGTCAACCACGGCATTCTAGGTCACTACGTCGCTACCGCTAGCCTCGCGACGGGAGCGTATGAGACCGTCAACAACTTTGCGTCGCTCCCGCCGGAAAATCCAACGGTCTTCGAATACTACCGCAAAGAGTTGAGGCGGCCCTCATCCGATGCATGGGTCGTCGCTCCCAGCAACGGATTCAATCGGATCGGCGAAAGCAGCCACAGATCTTACGGGGCAGGATTGGGTGCGCGGGTCATTCTGCCCAAGCACTTGCTTGCCGCCGCTCTTTCCAGCGGCCACCCCGACTATGCGCATCTGCTGCGCGACAACTACGAGACGCCCTACTTTACGCCGGAGCTCGCCGGGGGTGAATTCGAATTACAGCAACTCGAAGACCTGCTCAAGCTTTCCGTCACTGACTTCAAATCCCATGCCGAGACTCTGTCGAGTCCGGACGAACTGTCGGTCTACATTGCACGGCAACTCATGCGGCAGGTCGCGCCCAGCCTGCTGTGGATCACAATGCACGACATCGATATCGCGCACGCGGGGACCTATTCGCTTTATGTCGACGGCATTCGCCGGACCGACCGACTGTGTGCCGAAATGTGGAAGATCATCGAGAGCGAACCAGAGTATCAAGGCAAAACCACTCTATTGATCCTCCCCGATTTCGGCCGGGATGCCGATGATGATCCCGGCGGAAATGGTTTCCAGCACCACCGTACTGGCGACCCGTTATCGCGTACGACCTGGCTGATGGCCATTGGCCCCGGCATTCGGGAAGGCTTGGTTCACGATCGGCCGGTGGATTCGCTTGATCTTGTTCCGACCATCGGATCGATGATGGGATTTTCGGCTGCCATGTCGCAGGGAAAACCGATCGCAGAGATTCTGTAATGCTGCCTAGCGAACTCAAACCGGAGCACTTCGGCTCGTATCCAAAGGATGCGAGGAAGTTGGCGACCGACTATCTTACGGTTCTTCGCGAGTTGCCGCTCAGCTTCGTGCCAGAACTGTTGCGGGAAGTCATCGACTACGACTACAAGTTTCCTGCCGAGCAGACCTCACTCAAGAAGGAACTCGCCAACCTGGGGCACCTCTCCGACTCCGAAAGAAGAGATTGGCTCGAGGGGTTCAGAAGCATTACGCTCTCGCCCAACCTCGAGCGTTTCGATTGGATCAATTCGCCCGCACAGTTTGTCGAACAACTCTCGGCGCATTTGTGGACGACCCATCAACTGGACGCTTTCCGCGTGGCCGCAACGAAGTACGCCGACCGTCTCCAGGCTGCTGTGCCGGCAGAAGAGCCCAAATGTCCTCGCCTCGGGATCACGGTCATTGGCGAAGGAGTGGATTTCTACGAGGCCCCGCTGTTCCGCAAACTTCGCCCTCATGGAGCGTATTTCTCGCGAGTGGTTCCCGACAATGGGCTCAAAATTCTGCTCGATGCGGTGAGCGAGCGTGCGAAAAATTACAGCGGCAGCTATGCACACTGGTATATCGATGGCGGAGAAGCCGCGGGCCATGATCCGGCTCTAACCGCGGTCTCCTACGGGGAGTTGGAACCGATGCGCAGCGCTCTCCTCGAAAGGATGCATTTTGAACTGCAGAAGCCGGGCATGGGCCCTGAGATGTTGCGTACGCTGATGGCACAAATGCATCCTGCAGACTTGAGCGTGAAGTCATCTGCAGATCCCGTGCTCGATCGCTTTGCAGTCAAATTGCTGACCGAAGGCTCTGGTACGCAGATCTTCAGCACAAGCTTTGCCCAGTGGGCGGCTCGGGAAGCCCTGCGGCGGGCTCAGCCGGTCACCTTATTAGTGAGATTTGCTCCCAGGCAGCGCCAGAAGCCTATGAGTGAGATGTTGAGGCCGAGCGCCGAAAGGCCCGAGTTGGATCCGGTAGGCTCGCTGGTGGACGGCGACATAGGCGCCTATTACAACTGGCTGAATCAGCAGCGCTTGCCTGGGGCTGAGAAAGCTTCGTTCCTGGCGTGGTTTGAGGGGCATAACATCGCGGCGTTGATCGGGCCGACGGTTCCGCGCGGCACCGAATCGAGCGCCCCAACGGACATGAAGCAGTTGCTTTCCTGGATCTTGTGATCATCAGTAGTTTGCCGTTCCCCGACGACGGGAGATTTTTGTGCGTGAAAGGATTGCCTGATGGACAGACGTGACTTTATCCGTACAACCGGTACTTTGCTGGCGGGCGCTGGCCTGGCGCCTCATGCTTTGGGGGAGAGTTCAGCCGCAAATACAGCGGGAGGCAGATTGATCCTTCCCATCAATCGCGGCTGGCGGTTCAGCCCGAAGCAGGCGGAGGGCGGGCACGACAAGAATTTTGACGATTCCGCCTTCGATCGCATCGTCGTTCCTCACACCAATCAGCGGGTGCCGTGGCATGGGTTCGACGAAAAAGACTATCAATTTGTCTCTCTGTATCGCCGGCGCTTCAAGCTGCCGAAGCAGGCGAAAGGCAAACGCGTTTTTGCGGATTTCGAAGGGGTGATGACAGCATCCACCGTTTGGATCAACGGCGTACGGCTTGGGGAGTACAAAGGAGGATACACTCCGTTCTTTTTTGAACTGACACCGCACCTCGATTGGGAGGGCGAGAATGTGCTCGCTGTCGACGTGGATTCCACCGAGCGGCCGGATATACCCCCCTTTGGCTATGAGATCGATTATCTGACCTTTGGGGGCATTTATCGCGAAGTGTCGCTTCGAATTGTTCCCGATACTTTCATCGAAAACATCTTTGTCCGCCCGAAAGACGTGCTCAGTAGTAAACCGCTAGTGGAAGTGGAGTGCTTCCTGGAGAACGCGAACGCCGCGCGCAAGTCACTTTCGCTTGAACTCGAATTATTGGATGGAAATCAGACCGTTGGTAAGGTGAGTCAAAAGATTCCAATCTCTGTGCCGCTGCGCAAGTCAGCTGGAAGCGCCGCGTCCGATGCCGGCACCAACTCTTCCCATGTGCTTACCATTCGCGATCTGGGGGGAGTCAAGCTCTGGAACCTCAAGGATCGGAATTTGTACAAGGCTCGTGTGCGCTTGTTGGACGGAGCCCAAGTGCTCGACGAGGATGTGCGCCGTTTCGGTTTCCGCAAGGCCGAGTTTACCGAGCATGGATTCGAACTGAATGGCGAGGTCATCAAGCTTCGTGGTTTAAATCGCCATCAGACCTTCCCCTGGGTGGGGCAAGCCATGCCGGCGCGCGTGCAGCGTCGGGATGCCGACATTCTGCGAAATAAATTGCACTGCAATCTCGTGCGTACGTCGCATTACCCTCAGTCGCGCCACTTTTTGGATGCCTGCGACGAGATAGGCTTGTTGGTGCTCGAAGAGATCCCCGGATGGCAGCACATAGGAGACGAGGCATGGAAGCAGCTTGCGATCGATAACGTCCGCCGCATGATTCGTCGTGATTGGAACCATCCCTCAATCATCCTCTGGGGAGTGCGCATCAACGAGTCGAAGGATGATCATGATTTCTACACTCGCACGAACGCCGTTGCTCACCAACTGGACTCCACTCGGCAAACCGGAGGCATTCGCTACTTTCAGGAATCAGAGTTCCTCGAAGACGTGTTCACGATGAACGATTTCGGCTTTCCGCTCAAGCCACCGAACCATCCGCGTTATCTAAATACGGAGTTTGTGGGCCATACTTTCCCGACAAAGACGATCGACAACACCGAGCGCTTGACCGAGCACACCATGCGCCACGCGCGCATTCACGACCAGTTAGCTTCGAATCCGCAGTATGCCGGCGGGATTGGATGGTGTGCCTTTGACTACAACACGCATGCCAATTTCGGCTCGGGCGACCGCATCTGTTATCACGGAGTGACCGACATTTTTCGCGAGCCCAAGCCGGCGGCAGGCTTCTACAAATCGCAATGCGATCCCTCGGAAGAGATCGTACTCGAGCCGGCCTTTCATTGGGCGCGCGGCGATGAGTCGATTGGCTTTACCAAGGCGGTTTTCTGTTCCAATTGCGAGCACCTGAAGCTCTACATCAATGACAAGCTGATTGCCGAGGCGGATCCCGAACGAAAACAGTTTCCAAATCTTCGTTACGCGCCGTTCGTTCTGGACGCTGGCTCCGGATTGCGCCATGGCTGGGGAGACCTGCGAGTCGAAGGCTACATCGGCGGCAATAAGGTCATAGAAAAGCGGATGTCGGGCCGGGGAGTTGACACCAAGTTCACCATCACGGCTGATGAAACCACGCTTACCGGCGACGGTGCTGATGCGGCGAGAGTGGTTCTTCGCGTCACCGATGAGTTCGGCGCAATTCGGCCATTTGCCAACGACGCGATCCATTTCAAGCTGGACGGCCCAGCGGAACTCATTGGGGATAATCCGTTTTCGCTGATTGGCGGAACAGGTGCGATCTGGATCCGTGCGCAAGAACAGCCAGGAACGCTTGCCTTAACCGCAACTCATCCCGTCCTTGGGGAGCAAAAACTGCAATTTCAAATTCTGCAAGCCGCTTCGGAGGAAGCATGATGCGAACGCAAGAGCAATCGGGGAAGAAGGCAATACTTCGTTGGGTGTTGGCGCTGGGGCTTCTTGTCTCTCCCCTGTGTGCCACCTCCTCTGCTGCCGAGCCTCCGCGTTTGGTGGAAAAAGATGGCCGTTGGGCACTCCTGGTGGAAGGACAGCCATATCTTATGCTGGGCGGTCAGCTCCACAATTCCAGTGCATGGCCTTCGGAGCTGCCAGCAGTGTGGAAGTCTTTGGCCGAGTTGCATGCCAACACTGCGGAAGCGCCCGTCTACTGGGAACAGGTAGAGCCGCAAGAGGGCAAGTTCAACTGGGACAATGTTGACGCGCTGGTCCAGGGAGCGCGCGAGCACAACCTGCACCTGGTGTTGCTCTGGTTCGGCACGTGGAAAAACGGCAACATGCATTACGTGCCGCAGTGGGTGAAGACCGATACCAAGCGGTTTCCCCGCGTCATTCGTGCCGACGGAGAACCGATCGATGTGCTTTCGGCCAGTTCCCGCTCCACACTTCAGGCTGACAAAGCCGCATTCGTTGCGCTTATGCGCCATCTCAAAACCCTGGACGGAAACCAGCACACCATCCTGATGGTCCAGGTTGAAAACGAGTCGGGTATTATCGGCAGTCCGCGTGATTTTTCTCCAGAGTCAAACAAGGAGTTTGCGGGACAAGTCCTGCCAGATATGTTGGCCGCTGCCAAAAAACAGCCCGGGACATGGAGGGAAGTATTCGGGGGAGACGCCGACGAACTTTTCCAGCTCTACCACCAGGCACACTATCTCAATGAGATCGCAAGTGCGGGCAAATCGGAGTTCGATATACCTCTTTATATGAATGTGTGGTTGAGTTATCCCCCGGCAGAATTGCCGGAGCGGCGGCTGCCAATTCCCGGGATTCAGTACCCGAGTGGCGGAGCCGTGCAGCGATGGGTAGGCTTGTGGCGCGCCTTGGCTCCTTCCATTCAGGCAATTGCTCCCGACATTTACGGGGACGATGCCGGCTTCGTTCGCGATGTGCTCGCCGCCTATCACCGGCCCGACAATCCCTTGCTCGTACCCGAAATCGCCAAGACGGACAACTTTGCACGCTACGATTTTCTGGCCTTAGGCGAAGGCGCACTGGGGATCGCGCCCTTTGGAATTGATCCAAGAGGATGGAACATTCTCGGAGACAGCGCCGCAAAAGGCCATGCGACAAATTTCGCTCTGCTCGCCCCGATGAGCCGCGAGATCGCGAAGCTGAATTTCGAAGGCAAGCTGAAGACCTCCATGGAAGAGATCGGCCGAGCTCAGCAGGAACTCGATTTTGGCGCATGGCAAGCGACCGTGTCTTATGGCTTCCCGCAGTACGATGGCCGGCGGCCACCGGGGAATAAGGATGCCCATGGCGCAGCCCTGATCGCACAACTTGGTCCGAATGAATTTCTAGTTACTGGGATCGATGCGAGCGTGAGCTTTCACCTTCCAGGGAAATTGCCCGGAATGCGCATGCAGATTCTTTCCGCTGAGGAAGGCACTTACGAGAACGGCGTTTGGACCCCAAAGCGCCTATGGAACGGCGACGAAACCGATCGCGGGCTGCAGTTTTCCGGGGAAAGCCCTGCCGTCGTGAGGATCCAGTTGGGCCAGTTCTGATTGACGCTTGGTGCTCGCCCGAATTTTTCGAGCAGCTAGGGAGTGGTCCGAAGCCGGTCGGAAACTTCGGCCTGGGTGTCCCTGCCCAACCCCTCGATCAGGTTGCATGCCGAAGCCAGCGCTCCTGAGGAGTCCATCTTCTTCGAGAGCTCCACAGAGCGTTGCTTGATTCCCCGATCGCTCAGAAGGACATTCAGAGCACGCACCACGCGAGCTGAGTTGTATCTCTCCGGAGCAATGGTCGCTCCCAAACCCATTTTCACCACCCGGGCAGCATTGTCCGGCTGATCGTGGCCGTGGGGTACGACCAAATGCGGAACCCCGGACTTGATGGCCTGTGCCATGGTGCCAATCCCGCCCGGGTACACAAGAGCAGAGCAGCGGGAAAGTATCTGCCCAAAAGGCAGATAGGGAAAATGGCGAATGCCGGACGGCAGATCAGGCGGCAATTGCTCCGGAAAATTCGTAACCAACATGGCGCGGTAGCCCGCAAGCCGGCAAGCTTCGACGGATTCTCGGAAGAAGGCTTTCAGAGTGGCGGCGGCGGAACCGGGAGTGAACAGTATTGGCGGAGATCCGGCTGCCAAGAACTCTTCAACCTCGTCAGTCAGCCTGCGCCGATGGCCATCGTCATGGAGCAAGAAGCCCGTCAAGTGAGTGTTCGGCGGCCAGTCGGGTTGAACTGGTGCGAACCAGTCGGGGAAAAGTCCGACGACCAGCTGCGGGGAGTGCACGAATTCATCAAAGATGCGATGAACCGGGGGCAAGCCGACGGTTGCCCGGAAAGAATTTACGGGAGGCGCCAGCGCCCGGTCGACGATGAACTTATCGAGACACCAGAAGAATGCTCTCTTAATGACCCGCGGGACACTTGCATCCATCCGAACGCGCCCCTGGCGGCCACTGTCGACGAGGCTGCGCAACAACGCCGGCTGCAAATGAACAGTGGCCAGCGGAATACGGAACTTGTCGTAGGCAATCCGCGCGCCAAGGCAAAGACCTGAAGCTGCCACCAGGGTCCCCGGGCCTTTCCGATCTTCGAGGATGCGGTAAAGCCGCTGAATATTGGGAACGATCGCACGCTCGACAATACAGTCGAACGACTTTGTGGGATGCCACAGACGCGGGTCAGCAATCGTTGCTTCGGCTTCACGAAGTGTGCCGAACGGGACAAAGTCCAAACCAGCGTCCCTGATCTGCTGTTCAAAGAACTCATTGGTGACCACCGTGGCTTGGTGCCCGCGTCTTTTGAACTCCATTCCGAGTTCGATCACCGGGTGGACATCGCCTGCGCTGCCGATGGTAGGAAGAAGGATATCCAGCGGACCGCGAGGAGCGGAGCTCGGGCCTTGTTCCTGGTTTTGAGCTGCTGAAGGCATTTTGAATTCAACTTTACAGGAGCTTACGTGCCTCTTGGGATGGTGTGTAGTCGCCTCAAAATATTATGCGGCCACATGCTGCTGCTCGGCGGTCCGAAGGGGATCGCCTGGCAAGTTGCGCAGGGCGGTGCTAGGATTGCCTGCCATGTTCAATCTGGAGTGGTTTGCACCATCTTTATTATTTAAGCTCACGATCGCAGTTCTCGGTATGGCGATTACGGCTTCTGCGGCAGACCTGCCGACCAAGAAATACCTAGACCTGAAATCGATCAAGGCGTTGGTATCAGCCGCTGAGGCTGAAGCCCAGCGCCAGCACGTCAGCGTGACCCTTTGCATCGTGGACGAAAGCGGGAACCTGCTGTTCCTTCAAAAGGGAGACACCGCATCTCTGAACACGATCACCTGGGCACAAAGGAAAGCGCGGCATGCGGCGTTCTATAACGCTCCCTCCAAGAATGCCGAGGACACGGTGAAGCAAGGGCATGTAGAGGCCCTGGCTTATCCTGAGTTTTTCCCTAATCAAGGCGGTTTGCCGATCGTGGTGGACGGCCAGCTTGTGGGTGGAATGTCAGCGAGCGGTGCGAAGTCGGAGATCGATGAAGCCATCGTAAAGGCGGCGCTGGACGCCTTTGCGAAGAAGTAGCCTTGGCGGCGTTTTCAAGTTCGGTTCTACGGTGACGAGGCGATTGGATATCGGACGAGAGCAGGCTAGTATTTCAGAATGACGTCCTCCGCTGGCAGCGCCGGCCAGGCCGCAGCGCCTCTGCGGCGCCGGCGCCGGCCTCGTTTTCCGATGCGTTCGCTGGCGTACGTCAGACTCCAGGAAAATAACGGCGGAATCATTCGCGACCTGACGGAATCAGGCATTGCCCTGCAAGCCGTGACCCCGCTCCAGCCTGGCGAAAGTTTGCCTCTCCGCTTCGAATTGTTTTCACCACGAGTAAAGGTTGAGACCCAAGGCCGCGTCATCTGGGCGGATGAGAATGGGCAGGCCGGAGTGTGTTTCGATGACGTGCCCGCAAGAACCAGGCGCGCAGTCCGCGACTGGATCTTGATTCAGATGCTCTATGCTGCAGCGGCTTCAGGCCGGGTGTCGATCTTTACTCCGGTTATTGACTCGCAGCTGGTGCTCTCCTCAGCGGCAAGACCAGCAATTTCTCTGCCCGTACCAATGGAGCAGGAGGCGGTGCGATGGGGATTTCTGTCCTTCTCCAGACACGGATTTTCAGTTTTCGTGGACAGCTTGGTGCTGCTGTGTGCGGTTCTAGTGTTTTCTATCAGCGCGATCGCCGTGATGGGTGGAGTTCCGCCCCTGCCGCTGGCGGGTGCCTTGCTGTTTGCCGCTAGCGCCATCTTCTTGGCGGCGTATCAGCTCATCTTCTCTGAATTTCTCTGTGGCGCCAGCCCCGGCAAAAGGTTGGCAGCTGAGGCCGCACAAGCACAAAACGAAGAATTCTTATTCACCCGCTTCAGGTAGCCTATCGCCGTTGTAAGTAGCTGAAAATTCAGGAAAAAGAGCAATCCTGCTTCCGATCTGTGGATCGGGAAGGGTTCCTTTCGTTACCTACGGACATACACCTCGGGTACGTGGGTGAGGCTCGGCCTTCTGCCTATCATGGCTTAACTGGTCTAACGAACCAGAGCCTTGTTATTGCAGGGTTCAGGAGAGGTCGTGCGTACAGAAAACAACAAGATCCGAAGCTCGATGGCCGGGGCGGCGCTTCATCAACCCGGCGCTGAGCCTGTCCTACCGGCTTCGAAGGCACGGGGCTTCAGCTTGGTCGAACTCCTAATTGTCATGGCGGTGCTTTTGATTGTGGGGGCCATTGCCACCCCAACGATTGCGACGACCATGGACGCGTACCGTATGCGAGGAACGCTCTCGGGCATCACTAGTTTGACGCAGCGTTGCCGCCTCCTTGCCTTGAAGAAGAACAGCACAGCTCACATGTTTGTGACCACCAGTAACGGAAGCGTGGTGATGTACTGCAAAGAGCTCACCGACGCCAGTGCCATGAACAGTGCCGACCCTCAGATGCAGCTGCCGGTGCAGTTTTCAATTCCTGGACTGCCAACGGGTGGCCCGACGCAGCTGACGGCTAATGCGATGTGGGGATCGTCTGGTTCAACCTTCAGCGCGGACTCGGATCCTTACTTCAACTCGCGCGGACTGCCTTGCAATGCGGTGAATATCGGCTCGCCGTGCACGAGTGTTACCGGATACGTCTACTACTTCAAGTACACGCGCAACGGGGCGCACTGGACAGCTTTGAGTGTCTCGCCCGCGAGTCGCATTCAGAACTGGTTTTGGAACGGAACGAGTTGGGGGAACTGATGACGAGAACAGTCGAACTCCGTAAGCTTCACCCGGAAGCGGGAATGACTCTGATCGAACTGGCCATCGCCGGTTTCGTATTGGTGTTTGGCATGCTGTCGATCATGGGTCTGCTGGTGATTGCCATCGGCAACAACGGCCGCAGCAAAGTCGACAGTTCCGCAACCATGCTCTCGCAGGCGGTGCTCGAGCAGTTGAGCGCGAAGCTTTCCGGCGGCGGTCCCGGGTCACTGACCGACAACTCCAATTGCAACGGGACCGGTACAACCCATCAGATCGGGTATGACGCTGGGGGGGCAACTATCTCTGGAGGTGGCATCGATTTCACCCAGGCGCAAAACAGCATCGGCACCGATAGCAACGGCAATCCTTATTACATGGACTACATCGAGTGCAACAACAACGTCACGCAGGTTTATGACATTCGCTGGAACATTCAATCCGTGGGCAATGCCACTTACCTGGTAACTGTAGGCGCGAAGCCTAAAAACACCTTACCTCAGCGGTTTGCTTTTGCCATTCCCGTGAACATGCGGACCTACGTGGGAGGAAACTAGCCCCATGCGACTGATCAGCTGCAAGCGACAGAGTTTTCCAAAACCGGAGCTTGGGTTCACCCTCATCGAAATGATGGTCGTGCTTCTGGTACTCACCATCATCATGGGATCGGTGTTCAAGTCGATCAACGTGACCCAGCAAACCTCGACTTCACAGCAGATCAAGCTCGACTTGACCCAACAAGCGCGCGAATTTGTGGATCAGATCACCACCGACCTGCGGACGTCCGGCTATCCCTACAAACGAAACATGACGCTCGGGACAGTGAACCCGAACAGCCCCAATGCCGCGCCTTTCAACACCTTCGTGAGCGCCTATGATCCCAACAACGCTCCGGGATTGATCTATGTGGACAACAGCTCGCTGTGGTTTGCCGGAGCGGTTGACGGATCGAACGGGGCTGTCGTCGGGACGGCCAACGTAAAGATTGTCCGTTACGACTACGTAGCCGCGGGTACCGGTTGCCCATGTTTGCGGCGAACGGAATTCACGAGAAACGGCGGCGATCCGCTCGCCGATGCTCAGAACCCTGGCGCTGCTCCCGCACAACTCGAAATTCAGGGAATTCAGGGGGGCACCACGGCTGCCGGCGCAATCTTTACGGTGTATGACGCGACCGGAAATCCGATCGCCTTGCCCATCGACTTCGACAACAACGCCGCGACGCTAGCGTCTGTGAACTCGTTGAAGGTGAGCTTGACGGTGCAGTCCCAAGTCAAGGATTACACCGGTGCACAGGCGGTTACGACAGTGGTTTCGAGTATGGCGCTGATGAACAGCTGTTCGGAGGCGCTGCTGAACGGTTATACCCCGCCATTCTGCGAGTAGAGAGGAAGGTATGACGAAGAATAATTTTGTGCGAAATTCAGGTCGAAAGCCAGCGTTCTTGCGCCGGGAGCGTGGAATTGCGCTCTTGATGACGATCTTTGGCCTTCTGCTCCTCACGGGCATTGCGGTGGCCATGATGTATTCCTCCGATTCCGAGACGATGATCGCGGTAAACTACCGCGACAAACAGGTGGCCACCTACGCGGCCCTCTCCGCACTCGAGGAAGCCCGGCAGCGCATTCACCCTCAGTTCGGTGATCTATCGATAGCCGGCTATACTCCGACGAACATACCCAGCACCTCGAATGGCCAGGTCCTCTATATCATTAACCCCAACACGGCCAATGGTGAAACGGTGGCCAGCATCGCTCCCTGGCAGTATCAGATCGGCGGCAAAGTAAATCCTTACTTTGACGCGGAGCTTTGCCAGGAGAACATGCTGGGGCTAGCGGGTACGCGGGGCGTGGCCTGTACGGGTACGGGCGCTGTCCCTTCGCAAGCGTGTTCTGTGGCCGGCAGTGGCGGTGGAGGCTGGTGCTCTTACTACGACAACAGCGCAAACGCCACCAACTGGAAGCTCGCCGCGCCACTAGATTACAAGTGGGTCCGCATTACCTTGAAGGAAGATTGGAATACTCCGATGTACGTCCCTAGCCCATTACTCGCTTCGGGTAAACAGGTTTGCTGGGACGGTGGGTATCAAAACCAGATCCCGGTGGGCTATGGCACCAACTGCCAGGGGACGTCAGGGAATGTGGTCGTTGGTGTGAACGTGACCGCTGCGGGCACGGGATACACTTCCGCACCAACGGTAACGATTTCTGGCGGCGGAGGTAGTGGTGCGACTGCAGTGGCGAACATGGGCACGTCATCAACCGGGACCATCACCAGCGCGGCGGTGACGACCGCCGGGTCAGGTTACACGACCACCCCAACCGTTACAGTCCAGAATCCTGACGGAAGCGGAGCGACATTCCAAGCTCTGATTTCGGGTGCACCCATTAGCAGCGTCACCATGAATAACACGGGTGTGAATTACTGCTATACGTCCGGAACTACGCCCTCGGTGAGCTTCACTACATCACCAACCACCAACACCCTGAGCAATGCTACCGGAACAGTGAATATGAATACTGCGGTGGGATGTATCACAACCGTACAAATCCCGGCAGGCACCTGTTCGAAGTACAAAAACTCGACCCAATCGATGACCTCTTCGCCTCCGGGGGGTGGAAGCGGGTTTTCCGGCTCGGCAACCCTCAATTCAACCGGCAAGATCACAGGAATCACGGTCAGTGCTCCCGGCAGTGGCTACAGCAGCGGATCGGGTACGTTCACGATCGGCAACGGTGCCAATGCCTGTACCTACACCACGAGCTTCAGCGCCGGGTCTCAGATCTCGAGCATTACCATCGCTGCCGGCAATGGCGGCTCTTATATGAGCCAGCCAACCGCCGCCCTTGGTGGGGCAACGCCTGCCTCGCCTGCATCCGGCATGAAACTACCCGCCCTGACGGCCAACTGGTCTTCCAGTGGATCCACGATCACCGGAATTAACGTTAATAGCGGCGGATCCGGCTACCTGGCATCCAGCTACAACCTGATCATCACGGGCGGAGGTGGCACCGGTGCAGTGGCGACCGCCCACACCGCAACGACCAACATCGTGCAGAGCTACACGGTGACTAACGCCGGTGGGGGCTACACCACAGCCCCAACCGTGACGCTGAGTGGGGGCGGAGGCACCGGCGCAACGGCAACCGCCACCATCGCTTCCGGAGGTACCAGCTCGGCGATGGGCCAGATCTATCTGATCACTTCCTTTGCCGCAACCCGAAGCGCCTCACGATCTATGGCGCAGATGGAAGCGGGCGTGAGACCGCCATTCACTTTCAATCTGGGCGGCGCCATTACGCTGGCAGGGCCTTCGCCGGCATTCATATCGCCCAACTCGCAAAACTTCACCGTCAACGGCAACGATGCGAATAGCTGCGGACAGACTGCTTCCCCTGCGAAGCCCGCGATTGGGGTTTGGGACAGCACTTCGCAGACATCGGTCATCAATGCTCTTGGCAAACCAAACAACTACGTCGGAGCGGGAGGAACGCCTTCGGTTGAAAACGTTTATGCGTCCTTGGGTGGCGCGGATGTCACCCCAGCCAACCTAAACGGTTTCGTTCAAAACTTGCAGTCGTATGCTACGAGTCCCGTTTTGACAGGGACAGTGACAACCCTGCCCACTACGACTTCGAGTTCAGTCACCTATATTGACGGTAATTTGAACTTGAGTGGTAATGTGACTGGCAATGGCGTGCTGGTGATAACGGGAACATTGACATTTTCCGGCAACTTCACTTGGAATGGAATTGTTCTCGTCGTAGGCCAGGGACAAGTTGTCCACAACGGCGGCGGCAACGGGAACTTTAACGGCGCGATCTATGTCGCTCAGACCGAGGATGCGGCCGGCAACCTGCTTCCAGTTGTACCTGGACAGCCGCAGTACACCTGGAACGGTGGTGGTGTCAACAGCATTCAATATGACCACTGCCTGGCTGATGCGCTCCTGCAAAAATACAATGGCCAGCCAAGCGCATACTCACTGCAAGTGCTGAGCACGAGAACGTTGCAGTACTAAATAAAGGTTAGAGTGGAAGTCTCGGGGGCGGCCCAAGCCGCCCCTAATTTTTTGCGCCTTGCGAGGAGGATTTTGCCTGAAGCAGGTGCGCACTCTTGTCCGCAGCTTCTTTTACGAGGAAGCCCATTTTCGGATGGGACGGCTCAAAGTCTACGGTTATTCCATTGCCTCGCAAAGCGGCCGAGGCCACCGGACCAATGGAGGCAATGACCGCACGGTTCAGTCCGGTTCTGAATTGCGTCGCCAGCTGAAGATCCTCCGCCACCTTCATCGCGTGTGTGAGTTGAACCGATGACGTAAACAGAATGACGTCAACTTCTCCTGAGCACACGGTGCGGATGGCTGCTTGGAGCGGCTCGATATTTTCGGGAAGTTCCCATCGGTAAACCCGGACCGGGAACACTTCGGCACCGCGTGTGCGAAGCGCCGCGTAAAGCTCCTGACTTGGTTCACCATGTTCCTGAATCGCTATGCGGCAGCCCGAGATTGGCACGCGTTCCCGGTTCTCGTCCAGGATCTCGACGACTTCGCACCAGGTGTTTGGTTCGGGAGCGGTAAGCGTAAAAGGAACCCTGAATTCGCGGAGGGCGGCCGCCGGCTTGGGTCCACGGACGATGATCTTGGCGCGGGCAAGGGCAACTTCGAACTCACCAGAGGGATAGATCGTACGGCCGACATCGAGCAGGGCGCGGGCGCCTACCCCGGTCATGAAAATGACAGCGCCGTACTGGCCTTCGACAACACCACGAATCATCTGCAATTCGTCGTCACTTGGCCGTTCGGGTACTTCACGGGTGGAAGGTGCAACGGTTGGAACGCCGCCGTTCGTTCGAATCAGCTCGGCAATTTCCTTGGCGCGGCGGCTTTCGAAGGAAAGCACCCGCAATCCATTGAATCCGGACACGAAAAACTCCCCACAGCAGAATAGCAGGACTCGTGCCAACGGGGGATCGATGTGTTGGGAGTGGCACGAAAGTTCCATTTACGGCCAATTCGTGCAGGCCATAAGATTTGCGGATCTGAGTTCTGCGCAGCGGAAGGCTATTGGCGGCTCATGTAGCGCAGTTCGCAGTCTTCAAAAGGGAAAAACGGAAGGCTTAGACAGGATTGGAAGGACGGTAGAGGATGCTTGGCTGTAGAACTCAATCTGATCGGTTGGTTCATATTGCCCCTATTGCCCTCCCAAGCACCCGTCCCCTTTATCCTCAACAAAATCCGTGATATAACGCCCTAAGGTCATCGATTCCCAGGACTGGCGGCCAAAGGCGGCTGCCGGAAGAGTAGAATCACTGGGATCGAATCATTGAGTCAACGGTCTTTGAAGCATTGAAAGGTTCGCTCCACGTGGGTTTTCAGCGGTTTAATCCCTCAATGGTTCAATGACTGAATCGTTCTGAGGAGGGCTTGTGTCCACCGAAGCGAGAACTGG